>Ga0256405_10000063_pt1 | contig 313877 bp, 254 predicted proteins | sample RumenRJG_02DNA_FD_189096 | JGI IMG/M metagenome (GOLD analysis project Ga0256405, IMG submission 189096) | Bovine rumen microbial communities from Lethbridge, Alberta, Canada - RJG_02 | ecosystem: Host-associated > Mammals > Digestive system > Stomach > Rumen | place: Canada: Alberta...
CGCTGGGAGTGGGTGAAGGAGGGGTAAGGGGCTTGATCCTTCCCACAGGCTGCTGAGGTCTTGACTGATTATAGCCGCCCTGTCCGCCGGGTCTTCCTCCGCCCTGCTGATTCTGAGGTCTTCCACCACCGTTTCCGGGACGTGCCTTGTCATTAAGGACGATACTGATTCTCTTTTTCTTAGGCTGTTCCTGAGAAGACTGCTGGGACTGTTTACCCTGAGGCTGAGACTGCTTTGAAGGCGCCTTTTCCTCAGTCTGAGGCTGCTTTGCAGGTGCCTTTTCCTCTGCCTTATTCTCTGCCTTGGGAGCGTTTTCAGTCTTTTCAGGCTTCTTTTCGCTCTTATTATCGGCCTTCTTTTCACTTTCAGCCTTGTCAGATGCCTTAGAAAAATACTTTTTTATTTCTGCTATCTGATCTTCATCGAGTCCGCTTGATGATGTTGTTGCATTAAAGCCCTTCTGAGCGCACACAGCAAGTACATCTTTGCTTTCTACTCCGAGATCCTTTGCTATTTCATGTATCCTTTTTTTTGCCATATTCAAAACATCCTTTCGATCATTCTTCCATTAAAGTAACAAGTTTTCCGGCAAACCCCGATTCCGTAACGGCGATAGAAGCTCTCGTTTCCTTGCCGATGGCGTGTCCGATGCTTGCTTTCGTTCCCCAGATCTTTATATCGACTCCGTAATATGTACATTTGTCGTTAAAAAGCTTTCTGGTTCCGTCCGAGGCATCTTTTGCCACGATAACAAGTTTAGCCTTACCACTTCGTATGGCGTCCAAAACCTGATCTTCACCGCTTGTAAGATTTCTTCCTCTGTAGGCTAAGCCCAGCAGGGAAAGAGCTTTTTCTTCATTGTTCAAGATTTTCAAGCTCTCCTTTCAGTTTCAAAACCGTTTCCTCAGGTACGCTTTCCTTAAAGGATCTGTCCAGACCTTTTCTCTTGAAAGCGAGATTAAGGCATTCCGCATTCTTACAGATATAAGCGCCTCTTCCGTTTTTCTTTCCGCTTTCGTCGAGTTCGTACACACCTTCGGAACTTCTTACTATCCGGATCAGTTTATTCTTTTCCTTTTTTTCGCCACAGCCTATACATACTCTGGCAGGAATCTGTTTTGCCATTTATTTCCTCTTACTTTATACTTCGTCAGGATTCTCTTCAGAGTACTCCTCATCGTACTCTTCCTCATCATCATAAAGATAATCTTCATAACGGAATCCGGGAGCGTCCTGAGCCTGTGACTCAGACTTTATATCAATCTTATAATTGGTAAGCTTTGCTGCAAGTCTTGCATTCTGGCCTTCCTTACCGATGGCAAGTGAAAGCTGATCGTCGGGAACTACAACCTTAGCGGACTTTTCATCAGGATCCGCAAATACCGCTACAACGGTAGCAGGTGAAAGCGCATTCTGAACAAGTCTTCCGGGATCCTCATCCCAGTTAACGATATCGATCTTCTCTCCGCCGAGTTCATCAACGATTGCATTAACTCTCGCTCCGTTCATACCTACGCATGCACCAACGGGATCAACATTTTCATTGTTGCTCCATACAGCGATCTTGGTACGGCTTCCGGCCTCACGGGCAATGCTCTTTATCTCAACTGTTCCGTCAGCGATCTCGGTAACTTCCTCTTCGAAAAGTCTCTTAACGAGTTCCGGATGAGTGCGGCTTACGTTGATGCGAGGTCCTTTTGTTGAGCTCTTTACATCAAGTACATAAACCTTTACTCTCTGGCCGATTCGGAAAGTCTCGCCCTCTGCCATCTCACCTTCAGCGAGGATAGCGTCCGCCTTTCCGAGGTTAAGGGATACGTTCTTGCCGATGATTCTCTGTACGATACCGGTAACAACGTTCTTCTCCTTTTCAAAGTACTGATTGAAGATTACGTTTCTCTCTTCTTCTCTGATTTTCTGAACGATAACCTGCTTAGCGTTCTGTGCTGCGATACGTCCGAATTCCTTGGACTTGATTTCAACATTGACAACATCTCCGACCTTAGCCTTCTTGGAGATCTTCTTTGCATCCTCGAGGCTGATCTGAGTATTCTTATCCGCAACGTCAGCGCTGGTTTCAACAACCTCTTTCTCAGCATATACGAGATAATCGCAGGTCTCACGGTCTATCTCAACGTGCACATTCTCGCTTGATCCGAAGTTCTTCTCGCAAGCCTGCATAAGTGAATTCTCGATAGCGTCGAGAAGTACGTCGCGGCTAATGCCTTTCTCTCTCTCAAGCAGATTAAGTGCTTCCATCAGTTCTGTGTTCATAGTTTTTTCTTTTTTCCTCCGTTAAATATATTCAGTTTTTATGTAACCAATGTAAATGAACTAGTGACTGGTTCAGTCCTAGTAACGCGTGTACTTGCGTATATTTACACGCGCACACGCTCTCGCTCTGATCGTAGCGCAACGGTACTAAATTCGCATTCTGCTCATTAAGTACCGGCCCTACTTTAAGGTGCGCTTAGCAAATATATGCAAGCACACGCTGAAGCTAATAGGACAAGATATGTTCAATCCAAATCCTCAATTTCTTATCCAAGTATCAACTTAGTTATCAAGTAGCTGCTTATATCTTAAAATCCGTTATGGGCAAGCAAAAAACTTATATCTAAGGATTAGATGTCCAGTTTAAGTCTTACAATAGCGATTTCCTTGCGGGCGAAAGTTTTCTCCTCGTCGTCAACAGAAATAACTATGTTATCCTTGTCGAAGGATTTGAGGATTCCTTCGAAGTCCTTGCAGCCGTCTAAAGGCTTATAGAGCTTTATCTCGACTTCTTCGCCGATAGAATACTCCAGGTGGCGATCCTTTTTAAGGGTACGGCCGAGACCGGGGCTGGATACTTCCATAATGTAGGCTTCATCTATGAAGTCATCTTTGTCCAGCGCATCCGAAAGAGCTCTGCTGACGTTCTCGCAATCTTCGATATTAACGCCGCCGTCTTTGTCTATGTATGAACGAAGGTAATAATCGCTTCCTTCTTTTACATACTCGACATCGTAGATCCTGACTCCGTACTGCTCTGCAATAGGGCGAAGGAGCTCTTCTGTCTTTGCTTCATAATCACTGCTTTTACTCATTTAGTCTTCCTTTTTGCCGAAACCCGGCGATTTGGCTTCTGCGCTAAAAAAGAGTGGCTCGCAAGCCACTCTCAATAGTTACCATAATTTATATAACTTATATTACGCTTTAAATATGCAAAAGTCAACATAAAATATGGATTTTTTTCAGTTTTTAAGGGCTTTTTACTGATTATATTCAGTACCCTTTATATGCTTTCCTCCGATTTTTAGAGCTCCCATTGATACCTTGGCACTTATCTTAGCGCTTTCGATGGTATCGGAATCAATCTCAACGTTTCCGAGGCTGCACTTTGCAGTAATCTTTTCAAAGTTTCCAAACACTTCGATATTACCAAGTTCAGAAGTAAACTCTCCGTCCTCAAAGTCAGTATTTTTAAGTTCAATATTACCCATATCGGTATCGGCGTTAATATCTTTTGCCGTAACATTTGTCAGTTCGATGTTACCTGCGTCGGAAGAAATATTGGTATCTCCTACCTTGGAATCAGCGATTTCTATATTGCCGGCATCAGTCTTTATACTCAACTTTTCGGATTTAATATCATTGAAAATAACATTTCCCGCGTCACCGTCAATATTAATCTTTTCAAAAGTAAAACCTGAAACCCTCATATCACCTGCATCAAAATTGGTCTCAAGATCACCGAGTTTTGTTCCTTCGGGAACATAAATAACCATCTGGTATCCGTCCTTCGGAAATCTGATTCCGGCGGTTCCTACAAGATTAACAGGGAATTTAACGGTTACTTTTAATTTCTCATCCTCAACATTAAAATCAACATTTACATTTTCAGGAAACTTATACATGTATCCAAAATCGTTTCCCTTCTCTATCCTAAGAGAAACCACATCCGAGTTAACCTCTATGTCCTTAAAACTCTCCAGTTTTCCTTCTACTTCTTCAAATTCATTATTCATGGCCATAAGATCAAACCTTCCGCTTTTAAATCCGTTAAATCTTTTTCCGATAACCAAAGCGATGACGATTGCGGTTAACGTAAACATTATAACAATTGCTATAGTTTTGAGTGCTTTCATATCCTTACTCCTTATTTAATCTGTATATCAGTTGCTTATCTACTGTTCTTTGTATCTGAGTGCCTTCTTTAAAGGCCTATGCAATACACCGGCTACGGGCCAGATGATCCAGGTAAGTCCCCAATACATTGTGGTGAAGCTCAATATAAGATAAAGGCAGGTCATAAAGGGCCAATAGATTGACATGCAAAAGTCTGCAATCGGGCTGATATATTTGTACTCACCCTGTTCCTCAGGCTCGTATGAATACTTGATCGTACCGCTTCCGTTAAGCTTAAGAAGGCTTTCATATCCTCTTGAACGTAAGCTGCTGTATACAACAAGAAGTACTCCGATGCCTACGCAGATAAAGAAGAATGCACCGCCAAGGTCATCAAATCCCGGAATCACATTCGAAATGATAACAGCAGGGATCCAGCTTACTACAAAAAGCAAAATGCCAACGGTTAGTACAAGAGTATGGCTCCTGTCGTAAATTGCTTTCTCTTCGGCAACGAACTTTGTGGCATCCATAGATAGGGTGCATTTTTTCTTTGAATACTTCTTCCAGTTCTCGCCTGCGTTTGCCCCAAGCACGATCATTATCACGCCGGCCGCCACCGTAAGGCACACAAGCAAGAAGTTTATAAAGCCTCCCTTTCCGTTTAAAACGGCTTCTGAAATGATTCCAAGAACGGGGCTCATAACGCAAAGCGCGATTCCGAGACTTATCTTCGTTGATCTTTCCGCGCTTTCTTTAAGGAGATTCTCCGCCTCATCTCTTGCGATAACGATGGCAGGCTCCTCATCCTTAGTATATCTCTCGGCTTCTGTTTCAGTTTCGTTCCCCGCTTCGTCCCGGCCTACTTCGTCCTCAAGTCCCAAGACTTCTGCAAGTTCGCTTAAGTTACCAAACTCCGAGATAACCGTTCCCACGGCTTCATTTTCTGTCTTTCCTTCGGCAATAAGCTCATTAAACTTATCTTCCATCATCTGCCAAAGCTCATCCTTGGCTTTTATAACCGACGTTTTATTGGGAAGATTTGCAAACATAGCGTCAAGATAGTTTTTAATAGTTTCCATTGCTGTTCTCCTCTATAAATCTCTCAATTACTTCCTTGGTAAGTGTCCACTCTTCGCACTTTTCCGTATAGTACTTTCTCCCCTCGTCGGTAATACGGTAATATGTACGTTTCTTCCCCGACCCTTCCGCTTCACCGGAATACGATTCCACATATCCGTTTTTCTCCATCCTTGAAAACGCGGAGTATAGGGTGGTCTCCTTGATAATGTACTTACCTTCGGACTTAGTCTTGATCATCTTGGAAATTTCATATCCGTAAGACGGTTCCGAAAGCAGGCAATACAGGATTATTGTATCATTACATCCGCGAATAACATCGCTGCTGATCTCTGTCATCGCTTTTCTCTCCTTTCAAGCTGCTGTAAAATTTACTTTATCTGTCGTTATAACGTCTATCGTTGCTTCTACTGTCGTTCCAACGACTGTCGTACTACGTTTGTCGTAGTAAATATATCATTATGTAACACCTCTGTCAATACATATTTTGAAAAAATTAGTAAATATGTCTCTTATGCGGTAAATAAGGTATCTGTTAAGATATCTGTGTTGAAAGAATATGCATAAAGCTTGGGATCGGTAAACATGAAAATCGCATTTTTTGATATAGACGGAACTTTAACTTCAGAAAAAGACGGCTCGGTGCCTAAAAGTGCCTCCGATGCCATACGGCGCGCCAGAGCTGCCGGAAATCTTATGTTCATAAACACGGGAAGATGTTTTCAAAATGTAGAGGAACGATTTCGCGAGGTCGGCTTCGACGGGTACGTAAACGGCTGTGGAACCCATATTGTTATTGGAGATGAAACGATTCTCTACTTAACTCAGCCTGCCGAGAGGATCCATATGCTTACAGAGATTTCCCGCGCTCTAAACATAGATACTCTTTACGAATGCCGATATTACGTCACCTTCGACCCCAAGCATACTTTAACCCACCCCGATGCTATAAGGCAGTGCCAAAGGTTTAAAGACAGAAACTACGATGTCTCCATGGATATAGACGCTCCGGATTTTTCTTGCGATAAATTTGTTATCTGGTATAAGGATGATTCTCAGCTTAAAGAGATAAGAAAGTTTACAGATAATTACTATGACTGTATAGACAGAGGCGGAACTTTCAGAGAGTTTGTACCCAAAGGTTACAGCAAAGCTACCGGCCTTCAAAGAGTTCTCGACTACTATAATCTCCCCTTGGACTCGGCTTACGCTTTCGGAGACAGCAACAACGACCTTGCTATGCTCTCCTACGTAAAGCACAGCGTCGTTATGGGCAATGCCGAATCCGAAGACCTAAAAGAAAAAGCCGCCCACCTTGCCGGTAAGGCAAGCGAAGACGGCCTGTCAAAAGCTTTATCCGACCTTGGATTTTTTGAGTAATATTCAAAGGTCTTTTAAGCTCCAAGATTTTTTTCTTTCAAAAACTCAATAAACTCTCTTGCGGGCAGGGGCTTTGAGAAATAAAAGCCCTGGATGAAGTCACAGCCCATCTGGCGAAGCGCATCAAAGTCTTCCTTTGTCTCTACGCCTTCGATAACAAGTTCCTTCTTGATATCCTTCATCATACGCACGGTATTGTTCATAATAGACTTTCCGGATACCGTATTCATATTATCAACAAGGCTTTTATCAATCTTAACAATCTTAAGTGGAAGCTTGGATACTCTCTGAATATTCGAATATCCAACGCCATAATCATCAAGCGAGAAGCTGTATCCCTGTTCGGAAAGGATCTTAAGATTCTCATCCATGATATCTCCGATATTGTCGTATGAAGTCTCGGTTATTTCGAGATTAACCTTATCCGGTCCGACACTGTATTTATTGCGAAGGGCTTCCATCTTGCTGGGGAGTTCTCTCTCGAGGCACTGTGCAACGGAAAGGTTGATCTCTATGTAAGAAAGACCAAGCTTTTCAAGTTCATTCTCCGATGCAAATCTGTGAACAGCATCAAGAACAAAATCACCGATGGGTAGTATAAGTCCTCTTCTTTCCGCTTCGGGTATAAAGTCAGCAGGAGATATCTGTCCGTACCTTTCGTCATCAAGACGAAGGAGCGCCTCTGCAGAAATAAACTTATGATCCCATATTGAATAGATAGGCTGATAATATACCTCAAATTTCTCGTCTCTGATAGCCCGCGTCAGAATATCATTCATATTATTGATGATCTGGAATTCTTTAGTTTTGCTGATGTTTGATGCATCAATAAAAATCTGGTCTCTGGGCATAAGCTCCGGGAAGTGGTGCCCGAGGTGCTTTATCTCTCTGATATTATCGAGGCCGTCGGGATACTTTATAGCGCAAACCTTCGGATTAAGCTTAGCACCTGTACCCTTTAAATCGTAGGTATATTTTTCCACCGTTCTGATAAGAGTAGGAATAGCCTTCTGAGAGTCAAAGTCATGTTCATCAATAATAAGATAGATTGAACCCGGATGCTCAAAGAAAAGTTCAGCGTGAAGATGTTCCGCAGAAGCCAGATTAAGAGCCTTGTCCGCAATAAGCCGGATATACTTGCGGTATCTGTCTTCTCCGAGATATGTCTTAACCTCTCTTGCGTTGACAAACTTTATGGCAAGTATCTGGACATTCTGTTTTGTGATCATTATTTTATGGAGCGTGTCAAGGTAAGCCTTCCAGCTTTGAAGGCCCACAACCGAGTCTAAGACTTCATCAGGTCTTAACACCACAAGCTCAATAAATAAAAGCGACAGAGCTGAAGCGGCAAGTTCTACAAGATAATCTCCGTTAAAGAACTGGAACAAAACAGCAGCATATGTAAGAACATACATGGAAACCAGCGCAAGCCATTTTTTGAGATCAAGGAATCGTATACAAAAGATAAGATGTGCAAGTCCAAAAATCACGTATACAGAAGCTGTCGCGTAAAAGACATTCATTAACGGTCCTCTGGTATATCCGCTTTCTGCCGTAACAGTAAAACACTTCTGAGTAAAAGGATTTGAAACAAGCGTCCCCAAAAATACAGCAAAAGGAACGCAGACTATCACAAAATAAATCTTCTTTCTGAGAGCGTACCAGGTATTTGTAATCGAATAGATAAAAAGGAAATACAAAAAGCCCGTCCCATTATGGAACAGGAAATAACTGTATGCAAAGAAATTAGCCAAAATGAGCTTACTTCCCGGTACAGGCGTGACTCTGACAAGAAGTTCCAGCCCAAGGTCCGAGAATGTAGCTATGACCGATGTAAGAAGTATCCAGTTGAAGATTCTGCTCGAGCGCCCCTTGGTCATTCCCCTCGCGATGGAAGAATACAAAAGGATCAAATAGAGCGGTACAGCGATGTAATCAAAATAGAGTATCGTTTCCATAGAGAGTTCACTTCCTGCATTCTATATTCGTTATGATTATAACATAGTATCCAGAAAGATTTCTATATGTATGGTTAAGAGTTTATTAAATTGTACTCGCATATCGTCATTCACTAAATAAAAACAGATTGCTTCGTTGCTTTGAAGCTTCAGCAATCTGCCAAAAAGTATTCGCATACCTATAAAATAACAAATTGCTCCGCTTCTTCGAAGCTCCCGCAATTTGCAAACATGTACTCGCAAATCGCGCTTGTAAAAACAAGCTGCTTCTTTGCTTCGTACTTTTTAAGTTCTCTAAAAAAGAGCTTCACGCTACTGCGAGCAGTGCGTGAAGCTCTTTTTTGATAACATTTTATTTAATACATCCCACCCATTCCGGCGCCGGCGCCTGCAGGCACTGCGGGTTCGGGTTCTTTGATGGTTGATACAACGCTTTCGGTTGTAAGAAGTGTGCTTGCTACGGAAGTTGCGTTCTGGAGAGCGCTTCTTGTTACCTTTGCGGGATCAAGAATTCCTGCTTCTACCATGTTAACATACTCTTCCTTAAGAGCATCAAATCCTACACCGGGTTCTGACTCGCGAACCTTGTTAACGATAACGCTGCCTTCAAGACCTGCGTTCTGTGCAATCTTAGTAAGAGGAGCTTCGAGAGCTTTGAGAACGATCTGGGCTCCGGTCTTCTCATCGCCTTCAAGAGTATCTGCAAGAGCGGCAACCTTCTTTGAAGCGTGGATATATGCGCTTCCACCACCGCTGATGATACCTTCTTCAACAGCAGCTCTGGTAGCAGCAAGAGCATCCTCGAGACGAAGCTTAGCTTCCTTCATCTCAGTCTCGGTAGCAGCGCCTACTCTGATAACAGCTACACCGCCGGCGAGCTTTGCAAGACGCTCCTGGAGCTTTTCTCTGTCGAAGTCTGAAGTAGTCTCTTCAATCTGCTTCTTGATCTGTGCAACACGGGCTGCGATAGCTTCCTTGTCGCCTTCACCGTCAACGATAACGGTATCATCTTTTCTAACCTTTACTGACTTAGCGTGTCCAAGCTGCTCGATAGTAGCGTCCTTAAGCTCAAGTCCGAGCTCAGAGCTGATAACGGTACCGCCGGTAAGGATAGCGATATCTTCAAGCATAGCCTTTCTTCTGTCACCGTATCCGGGAGCCTTAACAGCAACTACATTAAAGGTTCCGCGAAGCTTGTTAACGATAAGAGTTGTAAGAGCCTCACCCTCAACATCTTCAGCGATGATAAGAAGCTTCTTACCTGACTGAACGATCTGCTCGAGAAGAGGAAGGATCTCCTGGATATTGGAAATCTTCTTGTCTGTAATAAGGATAAGGGGATCCTCAAGATTAGCTTCCATCTTATCCATATCGGTAGCCATATAAGCTGAAATATATCCACGATCAAACTGCATACCTTCTACAAGGTCAAGCTCTGTCTGCATTGTCTTGGATTCTTCGATAGTAATAACGCCGTCGCCTGAAACCTTTTCCATAGCGTCAGCTACAAGCTGTCCTACTTCCTCATCACCGGCTGAAATAGCGGCAACACGAGCGATGTGCTTCTTTCCGTCAACAGGCTTAGCCATATCCTTAATAGCCTCAACAGCACAATCGGTAGCCTTCTTCATACCTTTTCTGAGGATAATAGGGTTAGCTCCGGCTGCAAGGTTCTTCATACCTGCATTGATCATTGCCTGTGCAAGAACAGTAGCGGTTGTAGTACCGTCTCCGGCTACATCATTGGTCTTGGTAGCTACTTCTTTGACAAGCTGAGCTCCCATATTTTCAAAACCGTCTGCAAGCTCGATCTCCTTAGCAATGGTAACACCGTCGTTTGTAATAAGGGGAGCACCATAGCTCTTATCGAGAACAACGTTTCTTCCTTTAGGTCCAAGTGTTACGCTAACAGTATCTGCAAGCTGATTAACGCCTGCTTCCAAAGCGGCACGTGCTTCTGCGCCGTACTTAATTTCCTTTGCCATAATAGGTCATCTCCTTAAAAAATATTCAAATTAATCCTCAATGACAGCAACGATATCATTCTGTCTTACAACGATATACTCGTCATTATCAAGCTTAACTTCGGTTCCGGAATACTTGGAGAAGATTACCTTATCTCCTACCTTAACCTGCATCGCAACTTCTTTTCCGTCTACCATTCCTCCGGGGCCTACTGCAATAACTTCAGCCTGCTGAGGTTTCTCTTTATTCTGTCCGGGGAGAACGATTCCTGATTTTGTGGTCTCCTCTGCAACGAGCTGTTTAAGAACAACTCTGTCTCCCAAAGGTACTAACTTCATAATGTTTGCCTCCTTCTTGTTAGCACTCTTTTCTTTTGAGTGCTAATCACTAAAACATAATATAAACCACCCTACAGTTTTTGTAAAGTGGTTTATATATGTTTTATATTTTTTTTATTTTTTTGATCAGCACTTGATCTCAAGATATCCTACAAGCTTTGAGAAATCGTACTCTTCCATGATTCCCTTGTTGGGGTCATAGAACTTTCCGTCATAAGCCACAAGGTAATGTCCGAATCTTCCAAGCTTCTCGATCATAAGAGCACACTTTGGAAGTTCAACGTTCTCTGCATCGTTCTTGTAAACGATGATATCTGAATGGTCGATTCCGTAGTAATTAAGGGCAGAGATAAGCTTACCCATAGTAGCCTGCCACTCCTGGCAGTTCATAACACGGCAAACCTCTTCGATGCTGACGCCTGCAAGCATAGCAATGCAGGTCTGTCCGCAGAGTCCGTCTCCGTTTTGAACCTTTATATCGATTCCGTCAATCTTTCTGATGGGGTTCTCGACGCTGTAAGGGCTCTCTCCGTCCATAGGTGCAAGAGAACCGTGAACATGAAGAAGCATCTCGTAGGATGTTCCCTCCTTAAGGTCAAGATTTGCACTGTTTTCAAAGAAAAGCTCGTATCTTCCCTTTTCAAGAGGAGTAAGATTGCAAGGGATAATCTCGTTTTCAATTACAAGATTAGCCTTAAAAGCATCTCGCTGCTTGACAACCTCCCAAACGTTAAAAGGGATGTTTACGGCATACCCACTGTCCTTCTTTTGTAATTCTGCTTCAAATAAGTACCTCATACTTTTTCCTTCCTAAATTCAGTTCTAAATCTATATATAAAATAGTGTAAAAATGATTACAAAACTATCCTCCGATGCCAAGAACGAGCGTGGCAATACGGAAGTACAAAAGCAGTGAAAGCGCATCTACTATCGTAGTTATAAATGGGCTCGCCATAACTGCAGGGTCAAAGCCGATACGCTTTGCACCGATAGGCAAAAGACATCCTACCAGCATGGCAACAAGCACTGCAAAAACAAGGGTAAGACATACGGTCAGCGCAACTAAAAGCCCCACTCTGTCAAAGAGCATAAGCTTCGCAAAGTTGGCAACCGCCAGAGAGAGTCCGCAAAATACGGCTACTCTTACTTCCTTCCAGATTACTCTGGGAATATCTCTGTACTCGATCTCTCCGAGGGAAAGTCCACGGATGATGGTAACAGAAGCCTGTCCGCCGGCATTTCCGCCGGTATCCATCAGCATCGGGATATATGCGATAAGAGCCGCATATACGCTGAGCGCCTCCTCAAAGGAGCTGATGATAGCTCCGGTAAAGGTAGCTGATACCATTAACAGAAGAAGCCAGGGAATACGCTTTTTGTATGTCTCAAAAACCGACGTCCTCATATAAGGCTTGTCGGTGGGCACGATAGCTGCCATCTTTTCCATATCCTCTGTGGTCTCTTCCTGGAGGATATCCACAACGTCGTCGACCGTGATGATCCCAACAAGTCTGTTCTCGTTGTCGACTACAGGCATGGCCGTAAAGTCGTATTTCTGGAACTGACGCGCAACCTCTTCCTGGTCCATCAATGTTGTAAGGGAGATGACGTTTTCATGCATTATATCGCCTATAACATCATCACCGTCGGACAAAAGAAGGTATCTTAAAGCAACCGTACCGATAAGTTTTCTCTGCATATCAAGGACATAGCAGATGTTGATAGTCTCGGAGTCTATTCCGACTTTTTTGATACGCTCAATAGCCTCATTGACCGTAAGATTTTCCTTAAGGTCAACGTACTCCACTGTCATAATACTACCGGCGGAGTCCTCGGGGTATCTGAGCAGATGATTGATATCGCGTCTTGTCTCGGGGCTGGCGTTAGCCAAAAGCTTCTTAACAATATTCGCGGGCATTTCCTCAAGAAGGTCCGCGGCATCATCGGCCATCAGGTTATCGATGATGTCGGCGGCATCCTTTTCGGAAAGGGATGTAATGATGAGCTGCTGGTTTTCAACTTCGAAATATGAAAATACATCAGCGGCCAGATCCTTGGGAAGAATACGGAAACATTTAAGAAGATCTCTCTCGTCCAATTCCTCCAAAATCGCAGCAATATCAGCATCGTTCAGCTCGGAAAGAAACTGACGGAGCTTAGTATACTGCTTGGTACTTAAAAGCTCAAGAACTTCATGAGCCTTTTCTAACTCTTCCATAGCAATTCTCCTCTATAAAGTTGGTTACATGTTCAGAATCGAAATGCACATACGGGTCTCCGGGAAGTACATTTCGATTGGTACTTCGGGGGACTGACGAGTCGCTGTTTTCAGTTCGTATCATATAACCACCTCCTTTCGGAGAATACCTGCCGCTTACGGCCGCTATTCCATAATCAATCTGTTACAACTGTTTTATTCTTTCTACGATCTTACATTCACCAAGCCTTGTGATAAGACATCTTCCGGCTGTGGCTTCCGTAATCTCCTTTTCTATTACATCTGAAATATCGGATACAACTCTTAATCTGAATGTGACGTCCGCAGCATAATCCGCATCTGAAAGGTCGATACCTCTCTTTTCAAGCAGATATCTGACGCTGCTTACATCATTATAATCCAGTATCACCTCAAGTAATAAGCCCTCGGAGACAATTCCAAGCTCGCTTTTTTCAAGGGCGTCTTTAACAGCCGCGCTATAGGCTCTGACAAGACCTCCGGTCCCTAAAAGAGTACCGCCGAAATACCTTGTAACTACAGCGCAGATATCCGTTACTCCCTTTCCGGAAAGTACTTCAAGCATCGGCCTTCCCGCCGTTCCGGAGGGTTCTCCGTCATCGGAGCATCTTGTAAGTTCCCCTCGGCTTCCGATTATATAAGCGCTGCAATTATGTCTTGCATCCCAGTACTTTTTCTTTACCGAAGCGATAAACTCTGCAGCCTCTTCTTCCGAAGATACAGCCTTTAGGGTAGCAATAAATCTGGATTTTTTTTCTTCGTACTCCCCTGATGCGCCCTCAAGCAGCACCTTTATCTCTTCCGCCATCTGCGCTCTCCGAATTATTTACTGGCCCTGATTTGCCGCTGCTGCCGCAGCTTCCATCTCCCAGATCTGGTTCTGGATCTTGTTTTGATAGTCCGGGTCGGCAAAGAATGCATCGTCATGTACGCAGTATACGGAGGTAGTAGGCTGGATATAAACATCATTGCCGTTTTCGTCCTGAATGATCTGTGTTGATCCTTCTATAAGCTCAGGCTCCTCGGGAAGAGGAAGCTGAACAGTTCTCTCCGTGGGGAAAGGACAATTGGGCGTTGCAATACGGTTGCAGTATGCACAAACAGTTCCGGAGTAGTGAAGATTACAGTAGTCTTCGGGGTTCTCTCCCGTAGGAACATTATCCTCCGAGAAAAGTTCAACCCTCGTTGTTCCAAACTGTCTGCAAAGATCTGTTGCAAGCTTTCCGGATATGGTACAAACTTCTCTTTCAACAATTCCTTCGGGTCTTTCAAATCCCGCATTGGGAAGATCGGCATGTACCCTGGACATAATGGCTTTCCACATCTTCTTTGAGATATCCTGCTCTCTGTTGGAGGAAGCGGTACTCATCTCGATGGCATTATCATATCCGGTCCATGTAGCTGCAGTATAGTAAGGTGAATATCCTACAAACCAAAAGTCTTTATTCTTGGAGGATGTACCTGTCTTACCTGCAAGGGTCATTCCGCTGAAGGCCGCCGCTGTACCGGTACCTCTGGTCATAACTTCTCTCATGGCATCTGTCATAAGATAAGCCGTTGTTTCTTTAAATACTCTCTTTTCTACTGGAGCCTCGTTGTCGATGATGACGTTTCCGTCCGCATCGGTAACCTTTGTATAAAGCTTGGGCTCGCAATATATACCGCCGTTGGCAAGCGCTGCGTATCCTGCATTAAGCTCATAAGGAGATACACCGTAGGTAAGTCCTCCGAGGGCAAGTGTCTGGTTTACATCGGAGAATATCTGTCCGTTTATAACAACACCATCGGTTATTGATGTAAATCCGAGCTGTGAGCAGTAATCATATCCAAGCTGAGGTCCGACAACAGTAAGGTTCTTGACTGCGATGATATTGAGCGACTGGATGATACCTGTTCTTATAGAACATTCCGTTCCGTACTGTCCGTATCCGGAGTACCAGTTTTTAACCGCACGTCCGCCGGTGTAGTTAAAGGGCGCGTCATTGTAGGTGGTAGCCAGGGTCTTAAGGCCGGCATCAATGGCAGGTGCAAAACTTCCAAGTACCTTGAATGTAGATCCGGGGGAACGAAGTGCTCCTGTAGCTCTGTTGAGAGTACGGCGTCCTTCCTTTGCTCCGCGCCCGCCCATCATAGCAACAACATATCCTGTGTGAGGATCCTCGATAACCATAGCCACCTGAGGCTGTGCCGTAAGAGAAATCGCCTCGAGTACGTTATCCTCCGTCTCAATGATTCCAAGTTCCTCAAGTTTTGCATTCTTATATATGGAAGCTGCTTCGTAAGCCGCATCCTGGTCTGCAAAAATAAGGTTAAAGCCCGACTGTCCCATAACCTCCTTGTACCACTTGGTCATCATCTCCTTAGAGTAGTTATGCTGCTCACCGTCCTTGTCGGTAATAGTAAGCGCATAGTTAAGGTACCAGTGTACTTCGCTGGAGTAGTTGTCGGGATTAGCAAACTCCTCGTTCATGATCTTCTGGATCTCGGGATCCATAGTCGTATAGATACGGAGACCACCGCTGTTAAGCATACGCTCAGCCTCTGCCTTTTCGTTACCCATAGCGATGAGATCATCACGAACCTTTTCATAAACCGCATCGGAGAAATAAGAAGAGATTCCGCTGTCAGTCTTTAAAAGCTCTGTATTATGGAATCCGATCCTGTTGTATACGTCCTCGGTATCGGCCATAGCCTCGTCATACTCTTCCTTCGAGATCTTTTCGATCTCAAGCATTCTGTTAAGAACCCTTTCACGTCTCTCGGCATTCTTGTCCGGATGATAAATAGGATTATACTTTGAAGGGTTCTGTGTAACGCAGGCGATAACAACTGCCTCCGAGAGATTAAGGTCTATAGCGGATTTTCCGAAGTATCTCTGGGAAGCGGACTCGATACCGAGAGTGTTCTGGCCGCAGTTAACCGCATTCATATATCTTAAAAGGACATCATCCTTTTCGGTCTTTTTGGTTACTTCGATGGCAAGGTACTGTTCCTGGATCTTACGCTTTATCTTGCGCACCATATTGTCTCCCTCATCCATCCATCCGGTAAAGATGGTGTTTTTAAGGAGCTGCTGAGTAATAGTACTTGCACCCTGAGTCTCTTTTCCGCCGCTCTTGATGAACTGATATCCCGCACGCAGGATTCCCTTAAAGTCGATTCCGTTATGCTCGTAAAAACGCTCATCCTCGGCGCAGACGAAAGCAAGCTTAGCCGCGTCGCTGATCTCATCCCACTCTACCTCGATACGGTTTGAGTTCATGCTGACGTACTGATCGATCTCGTTTCCTGCGGCGTCATATACGATCGAAGCCTGACCGGTAGCGATCATATTTGAGATCTGTATCGTAGGGGTATTTGCGATTATACTTTTAAATAATCCGATTCCTCCGGCGATGCCGCAAACAATGACAAATGCTATGGCTCCAAGTACAAGCTTGAGGATAAGCTGGCTTATCTTTCGGCTAACCTTGCTGCCGTAAGCATTAATGTCCTTATTAATACTTTTTATTCCTCTTTTACCATAATTCATAATCTGCCTCTGCTATGCAATAATTCAAGATATTTGACAAAAATATATGTCCGCATAGATAGTTGCATTATACCAAAAAAATAATCAAATGAAAAGCAAAACTTCCTATTGCAAGCTTAGCCCTCAAAGTTGTATAATCTATCACATGCAGACACTATATACTCAGTTAAAAGTCAATAATGAATATGAGCTTTGTGAGGTTCCCGACGAGGAAGCCAAAGCAGCAATAGAGAAAGCCCTTTTGGAAAACCGCATCTCTTACTTTATTAAGTGGCCCAAATCATCTTTCTTCTCCCGTAAAAAGAATCTGTGTACTATATGCGTTAATGAATCGGTTATAGAGGAGGCCGAGGGCATAATCACAGCGCTTTGCGAGGAACTGGGATTTCAGGTTCGTTTTCTCATCAAGCACTCCTCTGCCGGAGACGATCTTTTTTAGTTTCGATCCTCAGTTTATTTATTATGGTAAATCAAAAGCTGCCGCATTTTAACGGCAGCCTTTTTGTTGCTTCATTTAATGTATTCTTAAAATCATCACAGAACGTTTGCTATCTTAAAACAGCGATCGCACCGGCAGGCAGGATAAGCGTTTTGTCATCGCAGATTACGCTCTCCCATGGATGAAGCGTAAGATATCCGTCGAGGGTCAGTTCTTTACCTTCTATGTTAACTGAAGCCTTTCCAAGATCTATCCTTTTCTCCTCATCCGATGAATTAAAGGCCATATAGACGCAGCTTCCGGCGTATTCCTTTTTAATGATCGCCGTATCGTCAGTAAGGTCTGATTCATCTGCAAAGACTTCTCCCCTTGCGATCTCGGGATACTTATTTCTAAAGTTAACAGCTCTTCTGTAGTAATTAACCAGAGAGTCGGGATCGGATGCCTGCTTATCAAGAGCTTCAAAATTGGACTTTATGGTTTCAGCCCCTTCAGGTCCCTTAGTCATCCCCTTAAGGTCTTCATCCGACCAGTAAAAGGCTATTCTTTTGTTCTCATCCGAGCTTCCGCCGCTCTTCATACCGATCTCTTCACCGTAATATACAAAGGGGGCACCCTGCATACTCATTAAAAGCCCGCAGGCCTTTTTCATATCATCAGCATCGTTTTTAAGAGCATTTGCCACTCTGCCCTGATCGTGATTGGTGATAAAAGGAGCATCAATATAATCCGGATTTTTGCCGCCAAATTCTTCCTGATATCTGACAAGAGCATTGACATAGGCGCTCATCTTTCCCATGCCGCCCGCAGTCTTAATAAGTCTTCCGGTCGAATCTCCGGCATCAAAATTAAAAAAGCTCGGAGTCATACTCTCGTAGTAATTTGCTATCGTAACTTCATCAAGCCAGACCTCTGACACCATATAGAAATCAGGATTTATAGCTTTACAGGTTTCAAAAAGATGGGTCAGAACGCTTTCATTAAATTCTCTGTTTCCTTCTTTAAAATGCGCCGCAGCATCCACTCTGAATCCGTCCACACCCATCTCGGTCCAAAACTTTGCCACCTCGTCAATTTCTTTTACGAGCTCTGGATTATCAAAGTTTAAGTCGGGCTGAGTGTAGTTAAATACTCCCTCATAGTACCAATCGTCCGTTTCATCTACCTTGCAGTATCCGCTCTTCCACTCTTTAGAGAAATTGTAATATCCGTAGTAAGGACATTCACTTTCCGAAGGCTCTGCCCCTTCCGGAAGGTTTCTCAGATACTCACAGGCTTCCTTAAACCAAGGATGCTCTGAGGATGAATGGTTGATGACAAGATCGATGATAACATTGATCCCCCGCGCATGCGCCTCTTTTAAAAGATTCTCAAAATCTTTATTCGTTCCGTACAAAGGATCGATGCTGTAATAATCCGTCGTATCGTATTTATGGTAGGAAGGGGAGCTCATAACCGGCATCAGCCAGATTCCGTTAAAGCCCATCTCCTTTATATAATCAAGTTTCTCCGTTACTCCGTTTATGTCCCCGGCTCCGTCTCCGTCAGAATCATAAAAAGAAAGCACAAAGATTTCATAGTAATTTCTGTAATTATCATCTACAGGTTCATAGATTTCCCCGATGTCCAAAAAGCCCATATCATCCAGGGCAAATTCATAATCGGCGGGGATCTCTACTTCTTGCTTATCTTCTTTCTTTTTACCGCTTGATAAAAGCGGATCGACATAATCACCGACGGTTAGTTCTTCTTTTGCATTTTCCGCACTCTGCTCCGTAGTTGATTCTTTGGAATCATCGCCCGATTCCAAGACGTCGCTTGTCCTTGCGCATCCCGTAAGCAAAATGGCCGCGACAGATGTCACGGTCATTAATGCGGTTAACTTCTTAAGAATTTTTTTCTTCATGTTTTTAACCTAATATAACTGAGTTTGTTTCTAAACTGCCCTAGCCCTTTACAGCTCCTCCGGTAATGCCTTCCACGTAGAACTTCTGCATGATGACGAACAGAATTGAAATGGGAACGGCTACAACAATACCGCCGGCGCAGAATACCGAGAAGTACTGGCCGATAAGGGACTTCTGCAAGATGTTGTATAGTCCGATAGCAACGGTCCAATCCGAAGGATCCTTTGATCTTATAAGGAGCTTTGCCATAACGAAGTCCATCCAGGGAGCAAGGAAGGAGTTAATTACGGTGTAAACGATCATGGGTTTTGAAAGAGGAATTACTATTCTTGTAAATACGGTTAATTCCGAAGCACCCTCGATCTTTGCGGACTCTCTTAAGGAAGCGGGGATTGTGTCGAAGAATCCTTTACAAATAAGGAATCCCAGTCCCGAACCTGCCGAGTATACAATGATAAGTCCTGCAAGCGAATCCGTAAGATTAAACATCTTAAGGATGAAATAAATCGCAATCATTGAAAGCACACCGGGGAACATTCCAAGGATGATGGAAAAGCTCATCAGTCTCTTTCTTGAAGGGAATCTCATACAGCTGAATGCATATGAAACCATAAGCACAAATGCGCTTGATATGATACAGCTGAAGATACCGATTATCATTGAATTCTTAAACCAGGCCGGGAAGTTTGCAACCGTATCCGGATGGAATAAAAGCTTTGAATAGTTGGCAAGTGTCCAGTGCTCGGGGAAGAAACGTGTTGTTCTTACACCGGGGTCTGTTGAAAAGCTTGTTACAAACAGCCAAACAATGGGAATAAGCCAAATGCCGGCCATTATTGCCAGAAAAAGGTGTCTGAAAATGCTTGATATAATTCTCTTTGCCTTCATTACTGGAACACCTCCTCTTTATCGCCTTTGATCATTCTAGAGTATGTAACCAATGTCAATGTAGCGCAGATTACAAATACCACTATACCGATAACCGAAGCCATGTAGTATTGCTTAAGCTGTGACTCGGATGTGATCTTAAAGAGCCATGTAATAAGCAGGTCGACATCTTTTGCGTTTGCCGCCGCAAGGGAAGCATCCGTTGTAACGTAGTCGCCGGTAAGAAGGTAAATAACGTTGAAGTTATTGATGTTACCGATAAAGCTTGTTATCAGTGAAGGTCCTGTAATAAAGAGCATGTAAGGCATTGTGATCTTCCAAAAGATCTGGAATTTATTAGCTCCGTCGATCCTTGCACTCTCCAGCTGGTCTGAAGGAATGTTCATAAGGATTCCGGTTGCGATCAGCATCTGGTAAGGAATACCGACCCAGATATTGATAAGGATGATCATTACATGTGTAAGACCACTCTGTGTCATGAAAGGGACATAACTGGTATTGATCCAGCCCCACTCAAGGAGTTTTTGAACCACTCCCATTCTTGTAAGGATTCCGTTCACGATTCCGTAGTTACCGAACATCTTACTGATAAGAAGAAGGGTTACGAACTGAGGGATCGCAATGGTAACAACAAAGAGTGAACGCCACATCTTCTTAAGCTTTGTATCCTGATGGTTGATGAGCATCGCAAGAAGGATACCGCCGATGTAGGTTGTTACTGTAGCAAGAGCCGCCCAGATAAGAGTCCAAATAAGAACCTTTCCGAAGGCATAAGCAAATGTACTTCCCTGTCTGTTTGAGAACAGTGTAATGAAGTTCTTCCATCCAACCCAGGTAAAGAGTACGCTGGGAGGCTGATGCGCCGCATCGTAGTTGGTAAATGCGATACATACCATGAAAATGATAGGCATGATGCACATGAAGATTACGCCGATTGAAGGCAATGTAAGAAGTGTGATGTGGAACTTATCGTTTACAAGTTCCCTTAAATCTTCTCTGAAATTATTAAGATGCTTACCTTCCTTTTTAAGAAGCATTGTGCGATAAGCCGCCTTAATATTTGCGATGTATATCAAAATAAACGCAAGTATAACCGCAATTCCCACGACTCCGAAAAGGAGGATAAGAAGCGAGTTGTCATACTCGTTCACTGTTTTAGTCATAGTTAAGGGGTCAAATACCTCTTCTCTCTGGACTGTTCCCAGTGTCGAGAGTTTAGTGATATATGGCCATGAGATTTTAATCGTAAACAATGCAAAACCGGCTTCCAGCGCAGTCACAAGGAGTCCCTTGATAACCTGGCCCCTGCCGATGTATCCCATTCCCATTATAAAAAGAGAAAGTTTTACCCATATGTCGCCCTTCGAAACTGCTGTTCCGAAATCGGCAAAGTATTTTCCGAGTGATTTAAAAAATCTCTTCATACCTTCTGCACCTTTTTAAGAAGAGCCCATATACCCGAAGATATATGGGCTCATTAGTTTAATGATAATAATTATTCTACTGGAGCAGTGATACCTGCTACTGCTTCATCAAGAGCTGCCTGAACATCATCGGTTCCGGTATAAAGAGCCTGTCCAAGAGTTCCTGCGGGAGTCCAGTAGTTTCCGCCTACTCTCTGAAGATCAGCAAATGCTGACTGAGCACCAAGTGCTGCAAGAGCAGGTGAAGAAATCTTAGCTGCTGCATTGATGTTTGCAGGGCCCTCACCGGTAGCCTCACCAATCTTAAGCTGTGCTGCCTCGTTAGAGATGAACTCTGCAAGAAGCATTGACCATCCAATATTGTCGCTGTAAGAGTTAACACCAACAAGCTTGTATCCTGCGAATGAACCCTGCTGAGTAGCGGTTCCGTTTACATCGAAGGTAGGAAGCTTAGCGCAACCCATGTTGTCACCGTAAGCAGTGGTGAATCCTTCAACATCCCAAGTACCATCAACATAAGCAACTAGCTCACCGTCCTTAGCCTTTGATACTGCATCGGTGTTGCCGATTGAAAGAACTGCATCAGATGAGCAGATGTTCATGATTGAGTTAGCAACTGCAAGACCGGTCTCGTTGTTCCAGTCGCAGACATTGTTTACACCGTCATCAGCAAGAGTAGCAGTGCATCCTGCTCCGCTGAAGAATCCGTAAAGGTACCATGCGTTACCAAAGTCAAATCCGACTTTCTTTCCACTTGCTTCACAAGCTGCTACAAGGCTCTCCCAAGATGCTACATCTTCCTCGGTAAGAACTGACTTATCATAGAAAAGGAAGTATCCGTTTGAAGCGGTAAGAGGATATGCATAGCATACTCCGTTTAATGAAGCTGCGTTAACAGCGCCTGCGCCGTTTGCAGCGACAGGATCGAAGGTGTAGGTTGTTGTAACAGCCTGAAGAGCACCTGCCTGAACAAGCTCGTTGAGCTGGTCATCAGCAAATACGAATACGTCAGCTGCTGCTTCAACGTCCTTAAGGACCTCATCCTTACAGGTTGACTCTGACTGAGCACCAATGGTGATGTTGAAGTCTACATCGGGATAAGTAGTCTTGAACTCTTCTACGAGCTCTTTCATAGTGTTCTGATAGCTCTCCATCTCTGAGCACCAAAGAGTAAGATCAACTGTACCTTCGGTAGCAGCAACGAGGTTTGCGATTGCATCATCAGAACCCTGGTTGATAACAACGTCTGTTCCGGTCTGCTCTTCTGTCTTGTCACCTGTGGTCTGCTCAGTAGTAGTGTTGTCTGTGGTCTGAGCGGGAGCTTCTGTCTTAGCTCCGCAAGCTGCAAGAGAAGCAGCCATTGCCGCAGTCATAAGGACTGCAACTAGTTTCTTTTTCATAAGTTTTTCCTCCTTACACATAACGTGCATTTGAATCCACTGATAGCGGATTACCGACTTATTTTTATATAGATATCAGATTGCGCAACAAATTGCTCAAACCGCGCAACCGATTGTCTACGTTATAAGATTACCAATTGAGGATTACTATGTCAATCAAACAAATTACTTAAGATTAATTCAATATTTTGTGCATTTTGCACATTTTTTATATTTCGGAAATCGTTTTTCGCTCCCCTTTTATGGAATAAACGCCCAATTTGAATACGAATCGGTTACACTCTTACATCTTTGTACTTTCTTTAAGATTGATCTCATACTCGAGAAGAGTTTCCTTTTCAACCTCTTCCCCCGCGATCATAGAAAGAAGTACCTGGCAGGCTTTACGACCTATTTCCATAGTATCAAACTTTAAAGATGTAATAGTAACCGGGAAATTATCAAGTAGCTTACTGTGATGGCAGGAGGCAACCTTCATCCTTCCCGGTATGCTGATGCCCTTCTCGGTGAGATGATGAACCACCTCGTCACAAATATAATCATCCTGGCAGAGCATGCAGTCGGTACCGGTCTTAAGAAGCTCTTCCACAGCCTTTGCCACCTGTATCTTACTGTTAAGATTTGTATATACGATGCTGTTATCAAACTTTGCGCCAGCGCTTTCAAGGCCGTCTTTATACCCGGCAAATCTTCTTATATTGACGGTCTGGTCCATGCCTCCGCCAAGATAAGCAACCTTTCCTACCCCCTTAGAGACAAGGAGACTTACAAGCTCTCTGCATCCGCCGTAATTGTCATGGTCTACGGTGACAAGGTCCTTATCATCACTGTTTCCGATGGCTACAAAAGGAATCTCCGTGCTTTTAAGGTATTTAACAAAAACATCGTCCTTATAAAGCCTTGTAAGGATCATCCCATCAACCTTACGGTTGTTGACCATCCGCTCTAAAGGCTTTGTATTTGTACCATCGGTAGTAACTATGAGGAGATCGTAATCATTTAACTGCGCTATTTCCTCCGCACCATGCATACAGGTATGAAAAAAAGGCATGTCAACAAGGTCCTTGACCTCAGGCATGATGATCGCGATATTATATGTTTTTGACTGGGCAAGACTTCTTGCCGATGCGTTGGGATAAAAAGATTTTTCGCTGATATATGCAAGAACGCGCTGCCTTGTTCCCTCACCGATCCTTCCCTTTCCGGAAATAGCGCGGGAAACAGTACTTGCCGAGACGCCAAGCGCTTTTGCCACATCGTGGATTGTAAGGTTTTCCTTTGACTGATCTTTGTTAGAGCTCTCCATGTTAATACACCTATCAGCGATTTTTATAGATTCGCAACAGATTGCGCAGTCTGCGCAATCGATTGCACAAAAATATATTAACATGGGATAAATGCAGTTTCAAGTATTTATTTTGATTCTCTTCCCGATACGATAACCGTATCATCAACAACCCTGAACCTTACGTTTAACCCGTTGTAGTTCATACCGTATATCCTTTCGGGATCGTTCTGGTATGCAGGTCTCGGATCCTGGGATAATAGCTCTCTTAAGGTTTTTTCCTCATCTTTGTATGAATCGTCCTCAAACTCTACTTTAAGATACTTCATCTTTGTATCGTCCGTAAAGCCGCCCCTCGCCTCAGGATGCGCTTCTACATAGGGAAGATAGGGCTTTATATCAAATATGGGCGTCCCATCCCGCAGGTCAGCCCCGGATATGTGGAGCATGGGCCCCTCATCCGTCATCTCTATGCTTTCAAGCTTAACGCAGCTCATTCCTATCGGGTTCGGTCTAAAGGGGGATCTTGTAGCAAATACCCCCATATAGGTATTCCCACCGAGTCTTGGCGGCCGCACTAAAGCTCTGAACCCACCACCACCTTCAGATTTCTTTACTCCATCAAACTCCCAGAGAAGCCAGATATAATCATACCCTTCAAGGCCCTCCACTGCCCTCTTGTCCGAATACTTTTTCTCAAAAACTACAGTCCCTTTAAGTTCATTAGCCAGTCCACTCTGCCTCGGAAGTCCGAACTTTTCTTTCATAGGACTATGCATTTTTGCTATTATCTCAAGTTGCATCTTTAATATTCCTTTTAAGTCCCTCAATGATGCGTCTGTACTCTTCCATAAGATCTTCGTTATTAAGGATCACATACCGGATATCATTTTTCTTGATAGCTGCATCCATATCCGTCGCTTTCTTGGACATAGCTATAGCGCCGATATTGAGAGAGGAGCTCTTTAAGGAATGGACCTTTATGCGATAGTTCTCGTAATCTCCCTTTTCATAAAAGCCCTTAAGCTTCTCCGTAAGGTCGTTATGAAGATAGGAATTTGCGATCTCCATAAACAGCTCAGGATCGTTTCCGCTGTACATAAGGGCTGTATCAATATCGAGGAAGTCTCCGAAATCATTCCTAAGTGCCTTTATCTCCGGCGATTCGGCCGAAGAGTTTTTCTCTAAGATAGTCCTTTGTGCCTCAGCAATAGCATCTTCCTTACTCTGGAATTTGTTAACGCCCACATATCTGTCAGTTCCCGAATAAACAGTCTCACCAAAGGCGCTTCCCGGCCTTTCGTCGGCATACTTTTGAAGAAGCTGCTTATTCGTTTCCTTTTCAAGGAATTTCCGGACCATCCCCTCTAAGACTTCTCCCCTAAGGGGCTTTGAAATGTAATCGTCAAAGCCTTCACTTAAGTACTCATCTTTTACGCCGTAGATAGCGTTTGCAGTAAGCATGACCACAGGAGTATCCTTGTTGATACCGATAGGATCCTGCTTGATCTTATGGAGGGTTTCGACACCGTCCATCTCGGGCATCATATGGTCCATAAATATAATGTCGTACTTTGTTCTCTCCGCCAGTCTTATAGCCTCGAAGCCGTCCGATGCCATATCAATCTTGATCTTTGTCTTTTTAAGAAGTCCGCAAAATACAACAAGGTTTGTATCAACGTCATCAACAACAAGTACATGTGCTCCCGGTGCCTCAAAGGAGCTTACCCGCATCACACCGCTGTCACCGGCATCGGTAGGCTTATAATTTCCGATAGGTGTCATGTCCTCTATCTGCTGAGGTATGGTAACGGTAAAGGTTGAGCCCTCTCCGTAAACGCTGGTTACGCTGATCTCTCCTCTCATCAGGTCAACAAGATATTTGCTGATTGAAAGTCCCAGTCCCGTTCCTTCGACTTTTCTGTTTCTTCCCTCATCAACCCTCTTAAAGCTCTCAAAGATTCCCGTAAGATCCTCGCTTCGGATACCGATTCCCGTATCGCTGACAGAAATCTTCAGATAAAAAACCGAATCCTTCGTAAATCCCGAAACCTTCATTCTCACCGTTCCCTTAGGAGTATACTTAAGGGCATTGCTGAGGAGATTAATAAGTATCTGTCTGATCCTGACAACATCTCCGATATATCCGGAAGGAAGGGTTTCATCTACTTCAAACTTAAGATCAAGATTTTTATCAAAAGCCTTAATAGAGATAAGATTATAGCATTCATTAACCAGCATCCCCAGCCTATAGGGAGCGGGGTTAAGCTCAATCTTACCCGACTCGATTCTTGAAAGATCGAGGACATCATTTACGATACTAAGGAGCGCTCTTCCGGCGCTTACTATCTGGTTCGAATAAGACAGAACCTCTTTATCATCCGTCTCCTTCATGATGATCTCGTTAAGTCCCAGAATTGCATTGATGGGAGTACGGATCTCATGTGACATATTGGCAAGGAAATCACTCTTTGCACGGTTTGCCTCGTTAGCTTCTACGATCAGCTTATTGGTTTCCGTCATATCATGTATAACGCAGATGAGGCAGAATGGTTCCCTGTAGCCGTCATATACATATGTAACGTCAATCTCACAGTCAATGTTTCTCTCAATACTGTTGGCCCTGAAGGTCGTAGCCTGGCCGTCTGCAGGAACAGTGTCTTTCTCATCGACGTCAAAGATTTCCGTAAGCTTTGTGCCTTTCTTAATTCCATCCCCAAGAAGGTTTGCAGCAAAGTGGTTAGCCATCTCAAGCCTTCTGTTTTGATCGAACAAAAGCACAGCGGTATTAACGGACTCGTATATATATGTACCCAGGTTATTGATAGTAATATTAAAAGTATTTGTTTCATTGGCGGCACGCCATATGATAAATAAACAGATAAATCCGCCGATACCCGAAGTCGGGATACTTGTATCTATAACCTGCGGAAGGATCGTATCCGGAATCGCCATAACAACAAGAAGCATATTTCCGATGGTGGCCTCTATTTCAAAGGCCAGTTCCCTCTTTGGCTTCTTTTTAATAAACCAGAAAATATCCAGAAGTATAAAGGTTACAAATATCGTCGCCAGATAAACGTAATGGTACTCTCTTTCAAAGCAGGGTACAGAATAATAGGTTGTCCTGTCGGCAAGTCTTATAAAGACATTGACATTGGGTTTTCCAAAGATCACAAGATCCGATAAAGACGCGAGGAAATAAACAATCGCACAGATTGCCTTTACCGGTTTAACGACCTCAACGATCGTAAGCAGCAGTACCGCCTCCGTCGTAAGAAATCCCAAAAGTCCGAAAAGTCCGGCATTACGGCAGTAGAAGGCATAGGTCAGATTTTCGCAAAATCCCATTACGCCGTAGCAAGAGCACCAGATAAAAGTAAATATTCCCAAAAAAAGGATAAACCAGCGGATAGAACCCACCAGTTTTTCCTTCATAAAGTAACTGAGGCCTATAACAAGCCCCAGTACACCAAATATAATAAGTCCTGTATTTATCACGTTGCCCATAAGTCTTTATCCGATAGCCTTCCCAATCCTGTCGATCAGTTCTATATACTGAGTCAAAACCTTCTCATGATGCTCCGTAATATATGCGGCATTTCCGGCAGCCGCCGCCATTTCAAGCTCTTTTGCTTTAGCCGAAAGATCTTCCCCTCCGATCATAAGCGAAGTACTCTTAACTCCGTGTATAGTAACACGGTACTCAGTCCAGTTTTGCTCGGCAAACTGGGTTCTAAGCTCCTCTACATGATTATCTGTATAGAAATCCCTAAGCATATCCTCATAGAGATCTTCCATTTCTCCGCAGTACTCAAGTCCAAGTTCAAGGTTAAGTAAGTCTTTTAAATCGCTTATCATCCTCACACCTCCGTATTATCTGATCTTTCTTGCCTCAATATAGTATCTCTTGTCCTGCGCATGTCCCATAGAGAAGGTCTTTCTCGGGAGCACGCCGTCTGCCATAACTGTCTTAAAAAGCTGTTCCTTTCCCATAGCCGGAAGCAAGAATGACATATTTCCGGGCTTGCGTCCTAAAATCTCTGCCGTCTCGTCTCCGTGGATGTAATCAATCTCGCTGCCCTTTTCTTCAAGATATTTGTCGAGAAATTCCTGAAGCGTTCCGACCGCAAGCTGCTTACTCGGTTTTGGAACAACGATAACGCCGGTCTTGTTTGCGTAGCAATATCTTATAAACTGAGATTCCTTTTTAAGGAGCGCCCTCTGACTCTCAGTCAGCTTTTCTTTAAAGTCATCGCCGAAACTTCCAATGGTTACTTCAAAGCTTTCGGGATAATACTCTGAAAACGCCTTAAGAACATCCTTCGCATCAACCTCAAAAAGAGTTCTGTGGATTGGCTCGAACTTAAGGGCTTCGTCGTGGTTATTTACCACCTCGACGAGGGCATACCTCGAAGGCAGATTCTTCCACTCCGATTCGGGAACCGTCTTTTTTGCGTTCTCATAACACTGCTTTGCGGTAGCAAGGGAATGGTTTCCGTCACCTACTGCAAAAAGCATAGGCGAAGCTCCCTTAATGCCATACTTGCTTTCCGTAAGAGCCGGATCCTTAAGAGCATGTAAAGCATCCGAAACTCCCTTTTCAAGCTCCTTGGTAAGCTTATAGCCTTTTATATGCCCACCATCCTGCATCAGGTCAGCCTCGTAGAGCTTCTCCATTTCCGAGACGTTTCTCGTAAGAGGTCCGATAACGCTGTTACTCTCATCGTCAATAAGCAGCATAACGTGCGGAAGCTCGATGGGTGCATTCTCCCTAACCTTTACTCTGGGAGGGATCCTTGAAAGCACGGTTCCTTCCGTGGCTCTTATAAGAGCGTTGTTTCCGGGCTTAAACTCGTAATCGTCAAGATCTATCTTTCCGACGATTCCCTTTCGCACCTTCCCGTCCGACTGGGTTCTTTCGACGTAGATAAGAGTATCCTCGAAGCATCTAAAGACATTGCAGTCCAGATACTCCTTCATATTTGCGTTGATGGCTCTGATCCTTTCCTCAACTTCCCTACCGTTTAAATAGACCTCGGGGAGAATAAGATTCAAAGCTGAAGGGCCATCACCTGCCAGCGTGGCAGCCTCCTCCCAGTAATCCGGTTCCGATGTGAACTGGTCACATGCCACCACTGCCCACTTAGACATATCCACATCCTTCGGAAGCAAAATATCCGCAGGTGAAAAAGCTATATCGTCAAACATGTTACTCATTGTTTCTGTCTGCCCTTCTTTTTTCGTATTCTTTATGTGTACGATGGAACAAAGCCTTCTCCTCGTACATTTTTTCATCAGCCTGGCTGATTACTTTATCAAGCATATCTATACTGTCAAACGGTACTACCACCGCGCCGCAGCTGGCGCTGAAGAGGTACGGCATATCACCGGATGCGTTTTTCTTTCCCACAAGTCCTTTAAGGGAATTGCAGAACTCCTCATCCTCGAGAGGGCCCGGCTTTTCAATAAATTTAAAGAACGAAAACTCATCTCCGCCGAATCTTGCGCAAACACATTTTTCATCCATAAGTTCTTTAAGAATATCCGCTATCATACAGATTGCCCTGTCGCCCTCATGATGTCCGAACTTATCGTTTATAAGTTTGAGGCCGTTTAAGTCTATGGAAGCAACCAAAAATGCTGAATATTCTCCGGATCTCTTGAGCTCATCTATGCGTTTAAAAAAGCCTCTCCTGTTATTGATACCTGTGAGGTAATCGGTAATATACAGGGATTCGAGCTTTTCGTTTGCAGCCTGTATCTTGGCGTTAGCCTTTTGATTCTTGATCGTCTGAAGCACAAAGGAAATAGCCTGCGAAAGACTTCTTGAAAAGTAGGAAAGCTGCGTATAATCATAGTTTCTCTGGTGAGGCACAACGCTTACCGCGATATATCCGTAAACCTTATCCTGCACATGCAGAGGGATAAAGCAAAGATTTCTGACCTTATCGATTATCTCAGCCCTTCCGGGCAGCATCTCCCGCGCCATAAACACTTCAAGCGGGTACGTAGCCTTAAGACCGTTATGGGTCTCATACATAAGGACCATCTGCTTGTCACCGGACTGCTCCGATGCAGGATCGATCCTTTCAGGCTTACACACAAGTCCGGCAGATGTAATATCGTCCTCTAAGACCACATCTTTTCTAAGACAGACGTACAGATCGTTATACTCATAAAAGTACTGCCTGAATCTGTCCGCCTCTTTTATCATACTGAAAAGATCCTTTTTGGAGGACATTCTGGTCAGCATGGAGGCCATCATACTTATAAGCTGTCTTGTCAGGCTTAAGGTATTATACAGGTATTGCACTCCGGAATTATTGCCGAAGCTGTTCTTCTCTACGCAGCCACAGGACTGGGAATATCTCGTATTAAAGGGAACAACATAGTTTTTAAGAGGCAAGCTGCAGCCGCCGGATGAAGCAAGTATGGAATCCACAGCCATAAATCCGCTTCTTTCCATATCTGTCTCAGCGGTGGTAAGTCTCGGTACAGCGTACTTTTCCATATCAATTCCGTCAAATCCGGTAACGATGACATCCTCCGGAACGCGTATATTCCTCTTTGCAAGCTCATCGCAGATAACCATAGCCATCGCATCATTTGCAGCTATAAAGGCATCGGGAAGTGGATTTCCACTCTCAAAGAATCTTGCGATATTCTCTCTCGTCGGTCCCTCCCAAAAATCTCCGTATCCGATGTAATCCTCCGGCAGTTCAAGACCATATCTTTCGATGATCCTGCGAGCGGCGTTTAGTCTGTCATCCGAGAATGAATTGTTCCTCATTCCGGCCATAACGTAAAATCTCTTGCAGTCATGAACCGTAATAAGATGTTCAACGATCTCCTCAAAAGCATGTACATAATCGAATGTGATGCTTATGCACTCCGGGATCTTTTTATCTATCGACACAACGGGAAGATTGTGTTCCTTACCGTAACGGATTATCTGTTCGTTTACCTTTGAGCTCTTGATCTTTTCAGGGAAAAGGATAATACCGCAAAGATGCCTGTAATCTATAAGTTCAAAGATACTTTCCTCTCCCTTGTCGTGGAGGTCTCTGTTTACCAGCTCTACAAAGGAATTGTAGATCTCCACGTTAAGTCCCCGCTCCTCAGCACGCTTCGTGATCGCCTTGATCGAATCAGACTGAAAATTTTCATCCATTTTCACAACGCAAACCGCGATAGTGTTTCTGCTCATAAAAAAACCTCATAATAAAAATTTATACTTTTTTAATTATATCACAGACATTGCTTCGCAAGTCTGTGATCGATTCCGGTTTCGCTTCGCGAATATTATATCATACTTATCAATATTTCATAACGATAGGCGCAAATTTTTTGGCCACAAGATATATCGGATCCTCAAGCGCCCTTCTGGCATTTTTAAGCTCTTTTCTGATCTCGATATGCTGTGGGCAATGCCTCTCGCAAAGTCCGCACTGTACGCAGTTGGCCGGCCCGGTGTAGTCCTTTCTTAAAGCCGTACACATATAGTACTCTCTGAAGGAGTTGATATAACCGTCGGATGCGCGTCTGTTGTATGCCGCAAAGACTCCGGGAATATCTACATTTTTAGGGCATGGCACGCAATACCTGCATCCCGTACATCCAACCTTCATCTTGCTCTCGATAGCCTTTATTACAGCCTCATAAAGCTCTCTGTCCTTTTCGGTGAGCTCATGCTCTTTTACTTCCGATGCAATCCGGCAGTTCTCCTCCACCATCTCAATAGAGTTCATTCCCGAGAGGACACAGGTAACCTCCGGCTGCTCCCAGAGCCATCTTAAAGCCCACTCTGCGGGAGAGCGCTTTACCGGGTGCTTATCAAAAGCTGCCTTTGCCTGCTTTGGAAGATTGTTTACAAGCCTTCCGCCTCTTAAGGGCTCCATTATAACAACCGGGATTCCCCTCTCGGCCGCTGCGTAAAGTCCCGTGCGTCCCGCCTGCGAATTCTCGTCCAGATAGTTGTACTGGATCTGGCAAAAGTCCCAATCGTAAGCGTCAAGAAGTTCTATAAACATATCGGAATTTCCGTGGTAAGAAAATCCTATCTGCTCGATCTGCCCGCTCCTCTTTTTTTCTTCCAGCCAGTCCTTCACCCCAAGGTCGCATAGCCTGTTCCAGGTCTTTATATCCGTAAGCATATGCATCAGATAATAATTGACATGGTCCGTGCGAAGTCTTCTTAACTCCTCGTCAAAATACTTGTCGGGGTCTGTACTGTTCTTGATAAGGTAGTGTGGAAGCTTTGTCGCTATCCGAACCTTATCCCTTACTCCGTTTTTCTCAAATATCTCGCCAATAAGTGCTTCGCTTCCCGAATATACGTAAGCGGTGTCAAAATAATTAACCCCAAGCTCTATAGAGCGCATTATCTCGCTCTCGGCCTTATCAAAATCGATCTTTCCGGCCTTGCTTGTAAATCTCATACATCCAAAGCCCAAAAGCGATACGTCGTTTCCGTGTTTGTCCTTCCTATACTGCATAGTTTCTTCTCTTTCTTTAGTAAAATATCTGTCAAAGCACTCTCTGGTCAAAATCCGTTCCGCTCTCATCCCTCATCTTTTTGATGTATGGCTCCGGATCATCTTCCATTTTCATCAAAATATCAATAGACTCCAAAAAGAGTCTCTCCGTCTTGTAGCGGTTCATTTCCTCGCGCCTGTCCATATAGGCTTTAAAATGATCCACCTGCCAGACTAAGATATCAGTCAGATGAAATCCGGCCACCTCATATCCGTCCCAAAACTTCCCGGTATCGTAGTAGTAAGCCACTTCCCTTAAGGCACCTTCGTTTAGAACTAAACGATTCCATAGTTCCTTCGCGTACTCTTTACCCTTTCCCGCCTTCTCGGAAAGATCCGTCAAAAACAGATACAGCGCACTAAGGGCCTTTTTTTGTTCCTCTGTCATACCCCTTTTTCCTTTTCTTTCGTTCGTTTTAATCTTTGGGCCTTCGTTTCTTCCTTTGGATTTCCGGCCGCTTAGGATTTTCCGGCTTTCTCCGAAGTCCTTTTATGGCCCCGCGATCATTTTAATTCTAACACAAAAAACGCCCTCCTCCGAGACAGAGGAGAGCGTTTTTATATAAATTTAATTCTTTAGACTTCTTCTACCGTAATGCCGGTTACTTTATATCCGATTTTTTCTACTTCCGATCTTACCTTCTCTTCATCAAGAGGTTTCTTCGACAAAATAGAAGTCGTCCCCCTTTTGTGAGAAGAAATAACGGTCTTAACGTCAAAATTATTCCGCAGGCAGTCGTTCATATGTGACTCGCACATGCCGCACATCATGCCATCAATTTCCAGAACTGTCCTTATGTATCCTTTTTTGGATTTAAGTTCTTTATCGCTACTACTCTTTTTCACGGAGCTGCATCCTCCGCCGCATGATGAGCACTGTCCGCCGCAGTCAATGATCTTTTCGCCCTTTTTCTTTTTTCTGATCATATTTCCTATGACCAGTCCGACTATCAAAAGGACTACGCATCCTGCTAAGATCGTTCCTAAATTGTTAGCAAAAAAATCGTTCATTATAGGCCTTCTTACTTAAGCTCTGTAGCCTCCTTATAAGGCTTAAAGAGCATAAATCCGATAAATGCGATAAACGCGATGGCAAAGATAAGTCCAACTACGTTTAATCCGCCCGTAAATGCGCTTCCGATCTGGAATACGATAAGTGATATCACGTAAGCAAAAACGCACTGATATCCGATTGCAAACCAGGTCCACTTTGCGCTGTTCATCTCTCTTCTGATAGCACCGATCGCTGCGAAGCAAGGAGCGCAGAGAAGGTTGAAGATGAGGAATGAGAATCCTGCAAGCTTTGTAAGTCCTTCAAAATCAAGTACTCCGAATACGCCTACAACCTCTTCCTTAGCTACAAGTCCCATAATAGTAGCAACGGTAGCACGGATATTTCCAAATCCGAGAGGCTTGAAGATAAACGCGATAGCGTTTCCTACAATACCTAAAACGCTTGCCTCAAGCTCAAGCTCGGTAGAGAATCCGAATCCACTCTCTGTCATACCGAAGCTGCTTCCTGCCCAGATAACGATAGATGAAAGGAGGATAACGGTTCCTGCCTTCTTGATGAAGGACCAGCCTCTCTCCCACATTGAACGCATTATGTTGCCGAATGTAGGCCAGTGATATGCGGGAAGCTCCATAACAAAAGGAGCGGGCTGACCGGAGAACATCTTGGTCTTTTTAAGAACGATACCTGAGATAACGATTGCCGCTACTCCGATAAAGTATGCTGCGGGTGCGATCCATGGAGAATTTCCGAAAAGTGCTGCGGAAATAAGTGCGATGATGGGAAGCTTAGCTCCGCAGGGAATGAAGGTCGTTGTCATAATAGTCATACGACGGTCGCGCTCATTCTCAATTGTTCTTGAAGCCATAACGCCGGGAACTCCGCATCCCGATCCGATAAGCATAGGGATGAAGGATTTTCCTGAAAGACCGAACTTTCTGAAGATACGGTCCATAACGAAAGCAACTCTCGCCATATATCCGCAGGCCTCAAGGAATGCAAGGAATATGAAAAGTACAAGCATCTGAGGAACGAATCCGAGTACCGCACCAACACCACCGACAATACCGTCTAAGATAAGGCTCTTAAGCCACTCGGCGCAGCCGATCTTGTCAAGGAGGCTTTCAACAAGTACGGGAACACCGGGAACCCAGACTCCGTACTCTGAAGTATCGGGAGCTTCTTCAAGGGATGCATCAACAGCCTCGGAAATATCATATCCTTCCTCTGCAAGAGAATCGGCATATGAACCCATAGCCTCATCAAATGCACCAAAATCCTCATCCTCGATAGCTCCGAGGATTTCATCGGCACCGATCACTCCTGCGTCTGCCGCAGCGCTTACAGTGCTTACAACTTCATCAGTCCATACATTTTCATTTGCATAGTCTGTAATAGCTTCTTCGTACTGGCCGACGCCGATTCCGAAGAGGTGGAAGCCGTCTCCGAAGAGTCCGTCATTAGTCCAGTCCGTAACCCATGTTCCCACGGTGGTTACGGAGATATAGTAAACGATAAACATTACTACGCCGAAGATAGGGAGAGCTGCCCATCTGTTGGTTACAACTCTGTCGATCTTGTCGGATACGGTAAGCTTACCTTTAGATTTCTTTTTGTAGGTGCCCTTCATCAGCTCAGCGATATAGATATATCTCTCATTTGTGATGATTGACTCCGCATCATCGTCAAGCTCTCTCTCGGTAGCCTGAATGTCATCTTCTACATGCTCGATAATGCTATTGTCGATTCCGAGCTGCTCGATAACCTTCTTGTCTCTTTCGAAGATCTTGATGGCGTACCATCTTTGCTTCTCGGGATCCATGTTGTGGATGCAGGCCTCTTCGATATGTGCAAGGGCATGCTCAACAGGGCCTGAGAAATTGTGGTGAGGAATCTCTTTCTTTGCCTTTGCTGCTTCGATAGCGGCTTCGGCTGCCTGCATAATTCCTTCGTTCTTGAGCGCAGAGATCTCAATGATCTTGCATCCGAGTTCTTTTGAAAGTTCGGGGATATTGATCTTGTCGCCATTTTTTCTGACAACATCCATCATATTGATAGCGATTACAACAGGAATTCCAAGCTCGATGAGCTGGGTTGTGAGATAAAGGTTTCTCTCAAGGTTTGTTCCGTCTACGAGGTTTAAGATCGCATCGGGTCGTTCATTAACAAGATAGTTTCTTGCCACAACCTCCTCAAGAGTATAGGGTGATAATGAATAGATTCCGGGAAGGTCGGTGATAACAACGTCATCATGCTTTTTAAGCTTTCCTTCCTTTTTCTCTACAGTAACTCCGGGCCAGTTACCAACGAACTGATTGGAACCCGTAAGTGCATTAAACAGAGTGGTTTTACCACAGTTGGGGTTACCCGCAAGGGCAATTCTAAGTTCCATCTTTTACTCCTCTTTTAAAACATTAGGTTAAACGCAGTTTACATGTATTAAACAAGCTCAACCTCAATCATCTCTCCATCGGCTTTTCTAAGTGAAAGCTCGTATCCGCGAACGGTCACCTCTATTGGATCTCCAAGGGGTGCAACCTTACGAACATAAACCTCGATACCTTTTGTAATGCCCATGTCCATGATCCTTCTTTTGACAGCTCCCTCTCCGCTAAGCTTTAAAACCTTAACAGTCTGCCCGACCTTAGCATCTCTAAGTGTCATTTTAATCTCCTCCTGTCTTTACTTAAACCATAATCTTCATAGCCATTTCACGGCTTATTGCGATTCTTGATTCTTTAACATTTACGATAACGTTTCCTCCGCCGCCGGCTGTTACGAGGGTAACAAATCCGCCGGGTACGAAACCTAAATCCTCAAGATGTTTCTTAACATCCGGGGATCCCCCTACTTTTTTGATTATGTTTTCTTCTCCGGGGTCAGCTAATGTAAGTGGCATCATTTTTCTTTTCCTTTATATACGCGTAATTATGTAGTTAGTATTTTCTAACCTTGTATAGATTACTCTATCTGAAAATAGTTGTCAACAACTTATTGAAAATATTTTAATAGTTTTTTCATCAAAAAAGGAAACCTGCGCCGCAAGTTTCCCCTTGATTTTCCAATTATACCATCCGGAAAAAAAATCGTTCTTTGACAGTTTCCTACTTCCAAACGAAAGTGGCATTTCCCGCTTCGAGTCCGTCGATAAGAATATTCTGGCCTGTGCAAAATCTGTTGGTCACAGTCATAAAGTATGCCCAATCCGCGGTCTCCTCCACGCTCATCCATCTCTTAAGCGGAGTAAGATCCATGATCTTGTTCCAAAGCTTCTCATCATCGATAACGGGAGCATTAAGCTCTGTAATAACGCCACCGAAATCCAGACTGTTACAGGTAGCTCCGTAAGGTGCGATCCTGAGAGCAACGTTTTTGGCGTAGGTCACTACTCCGCCCTTACTTGCGGCATACACAGGAAACTCCGATCCCGTATGAACGCAGGCAGAACCGATCATAAGTACAGACTTGATATCCGGATGGATTCCATACTCTTCCGTTATATCAATCGTTCCAAGCAGATTGACATTTACATCGTCAGCTCCCTGAACTCCGGCGTTATTGATAAGGATGTCTACCGTATCAAGCTTCGGATACATACTCTTTTTGCGAATATCTACGATGTAATGTGTGTAGGATACGTTATCTATCGTTCCGGGCTTTACGTCAAATCCCGATACCTTATGTCCTTCTTTAAGAAACTTCTCGGCTATCGCTTTGCCGATTCCCCTGCTCGAGCCCGTAACTAAAATATGCATATTCGCTCCTGTAAACGATGTATGATAGCTATGCTCTGCGCTATCTAAGCTTATGACAGTTTTATTAATATATCTATCTTAATCGCATTTCCGATTCGTATTTATATCGGTTTTTGCATTTCTTGTCGTGTTGTCATATTGTTGGCAAAATGTCTGTAGGCACTGATGAACTATCTAATAACCTGTATTCTGCACATTTATAATAACGGCTTGAGCAGGCCATTAATTATATATAATAGAACTATCCCAGTCAGGCTGCGTGATGCGCAATCTATGATATCCGGCAATATGTCCGAGGCCGGTACTTAGCGAGTACAAGCCATGCGCAGTACGAGCTTAGGACCGCTGCCACGAGGACCCTATAGCCGCGAGGCGGTGCCGGATACATAGTTGCGTAGCGCGCAGTCGTCACTTAGTTAATAATCAAACTCTACACAGCCTTAAGTTTTTTGGATTCATCAGCCTGCTTCGCTGCAACGAATCGGAAATACTCGCTTCCTACTCCGTCGCGCTCCCATGCCTTAGTCACGTTATACCCGATGGGTGAGAACACAACCTCGAACAAAAGCTCTGCAGCCGCACCTGTTACGGCACAGATCATGCACTGCAATAGTGAAAGCCCGAAAAGTGTATGGCTAACAACAAGCGCAAAAACAAGGTTATCAACGAACTGGCCGATAAATGTAGAAACATAGCTTCTAAGTGCAAAGGTTCCGAAGTTTTTCTTCTTGGTGGAAGCTATAGATCCGGCCTTCATTCCCACAACATTTCCCTCAACCTTTCTTCCGATAAAGAAATTCAGGAAATTGTTTACGACGGCGGAACTTAGGAAAGCAAGGCTGCTTCCGAATACGACAAACCAGTTGCCGCTTATGGTATTATCAAGAGCGGTGTTGATGACTGACTCGGAACCGGGTATATAGGCCTCTCCCCAGCTTCCGGGTAACTTACCGCAAAAGAAAAGTAAAAGCGCAACAAAAAGATTGCAGATAAGTCCTACAACAGAAAGAATAGTTGCGGCACGAGGTCCAAAATGCCTTGTTACCACATCCATAGTAAGAAAGACTGCCCAGGATACGAAAAATCCGCAGTCCAAGAGCAGATACTCCGTATTGATCGGTACAAGCTTGTTTGCAAGCAGGTTCATGGTGACGAGTGCGACGATATAAGCCGCTACGACGAGTGACGGGATGCTGCGCATAAGGATCTTAGTCTCCTTTGCCAGCGATTTGATACTTGATTTCATTGTTTTCTCCTTGGTTTTATTATTTAACGAGGAGGATTTAGAGGCCGAACTCCTCGCAGAACTTTAGTATTATATATCCATGCAAATTCAAAGTCAATAAAAATGGGCGGAAATCATACAGACATACAATTTCCGCCGTTTTATCACAATTTCATTTTACCGTCAGCTATTGCTTTATCCACCCAAAGTTTCAACGACTGGGTCATTAATGATATCTGCTCTAATTTCTCACGGATAGTCTCAAAATCCTCAACCTCATCCTCATCAACTCTTCCGTTTGAAGTAATCTCTATAAGGCGGTTTTTGTATTTATCCATTGAGTTAAGGGATGAGAGCATAGCAAGTGTGATCTCCGCAAGGCTCTTGTACTCCAGCTCCGGAACATTTTCCTGTCCTATGGGACATTCATGGGAGCAGAAATAATTGCAAAGATGAGGAGCTTTATATGCCTTTGCCATAAGCATGATCTCATCAGGGTGCGGCAGTGACTTGCATGACTCAATCTTTTCAATGCGGTCATCAGACACATACTGCATGATTTCGCTGGCTGCCTCCCTTGTAAGATTAAGCTTCTCTCTTGCCAACTGGTATTCGTTTTTATTTTCTCTGACTGACTTTTTGCCCATCTCCGACCTCTCTAAAAATCCTCTTTATCACCCAAAAGGCCAAAAGTAAATAGCCCAGGCTCCTATTTCAAAACAAATGGTTTCGTAATCCTCTTCGCCAAAATGGAAAGTATAGAAATACATGTAAATATCTTCTCCGGAATCCGTTTTACCCACAGCACTGTCAGGATATTCATTCAATGTGTATGTAAAGTTTTCGGTTTTTCCGTCACGGGTTACAGAGCCTTGTCCCATATCTCCAAGCTGCAGATATGTGTTGCTGAAATACCCTTCTGTATCCGATGTATAGTCATTATACTCATAATCAATAGTATTATAAGTCTCGAATGCTCCCCAAAGAGTGTTGTCAAGATCAGCAGACTCCATCTCCGCCCATTCGATATATCCGTTACGGGAGATAAAATCCAAAGGCGCACCCTCTGTAGGCTCTTCGGGCTCGGAAGGTGTCGTTTCGCTATTTATGGCCGTTTGATCCTCCGGGGTACCCTGTGTTTCCTGTGTATCCTGTGTTTCCTGTAAACCGGTATCGTTCTTCTGCTCCGTCTCCTCTCCGGCTTTATCGTTATCGTCCTCAGTTATAGAAACAGCTTCGTCTTCCTTTTGCTCACCGGCTAAGGACTCATCTGATGCTTCCAAAGAAGCCTCGGTACTTTCAGCCTCAGGGATTTCGCCGGAAGATGCGCCGCATCCGCAGAGCATAAGTCCTGTGGCAAGAGCGATCGCTACAAATCTTTTCTTCATAACTCCCTTATTCCTTTCATATAATTGCAGTGAGGTAATTATATCATAAAATAAAGAATTTAGAATAAAAAGAAAACATAGTAGAACCGAAGTCCTACTATGCTTCTTATGAGGGGGGGAGAATAGGTGACTCGCATCACCTATTTGCTTGTATTGTATAGTATAAATGTGAATAAACTATGTTTTTTTTATGAACAGTTTATGAACATATTCGGCGTTCATTTTCCATAAATGTCCTGCAAGTGCCGTATTATAGCCGTTTACGGCAACTTCGTAACTTTTTTCCAAATTATAAATTTTTTCTAAACTGAGGGCCACGACCTCTTCCGCCGTCTCTTCAGGCCCCTTTAGATCGAATTTAAAATAATCTTTTTCGTCCTTAATCACCTCATCCAGATAATTCGACGAATCCGATATAAGTGCGCAGCCCGAAAGCATTGAGCTAAAGATCCTGTCATGAGCCCCATCCTTAAACCAGGGCATAATGTTTAAAGAAAGCTTTGAATCCTGCAAAGCTCCAAGACACTGAATACTTGTTATACTTCCCTTCGTATGTACTATATTTTCCGGATTTTTGCAGGGCGCCTTCTCCCAGTCCTTTCCGGTACAATGAATCTTTTTTCCGGCGTCTGCAACAGCGGTTACCAGCTTCCCCCTATACATATTACGAACGTAAAGATCTATATATATCATCTGATAGCAGGCCTGAAGGTATTCATCATCGGAAGAATCCGGAAATTCCTTCTTAAGCCTGTCCATCAAAACATCCTCCAGGGGAAGACTTGGATTTTTAAGGAACTCTCCTGCGATATCCATAATAAAATCCCTGTAATCATCGCCAAGATTCTTTATGGAAGGATAAAGGCTCTCCAAAGGAACGTAATTCCCTATAAACAGAATATCGCAGTTTCTCTTCTTCCATTTATCAAAAGACGGCATCGGAGTATCAAAAACCGTTATATCTCCCCTGCCCAGTATCCCCGGTTCTGCCCAGATCTTTTGAAGAGGAAGATTTCCCGCAAGAGGCATAAAGCCCACTTTACCATAAAAAGGATAATACTTTTCAACAAATCTTTGGTGGTTTTTATCGATACAGATCAGTCTTAGGTTTGCGGTATTACGGCTTAAAAAACGGTAATAATACACGGGTGAGTCAACCATAATACATATCTTCTCGATATCGTACATATCAAAGATGCTCACCCCGCCCCGAAGGAACTGACCTTCACGTCCAAGGCCGATGAAGTTAAAGGTTATAAGCACAGAGTTTTCCTTATCGGGTATCTTTTCAAATTCATCGATGCTCTCTGCCGGCTTTCCCATATCCCACAAAAAAACTTCCCTGCCTGCCGCAAGGAAGTATTCCGCCATTTGGAGTGAGAAATATTCCAGCGTTTCAGTAGAACCAATAAGTAAAATCAGTCTCTTCATCAGCTAAAACTCTCCACCAGTCCTTTTAAAAACATTGCCAAAAACAGTAGTATCTCCGCCCATGCCACAACAGGCATCGGCTCAAGGGATTTTCTCTTTCGGATCGCATCCCAGAGCTTCCAGATTCCGCTTATCATAATAAATGTGATAATGAAATGTCCGATGTTGGCAAAGTTACCGAAGGGCAATATGAGCACACCGATAACGGCAGCCAATACAACCCAGACCATATACTTAAATCTAAAGAGCTTAATCTCTCCGATATTGTCGTACTCAGTCTTTATAGCCATAATAAGGACGATTATAAAGGGGATGATAAGCACAAGGTACTTCGTAAGCTCCGGATACCAGAAAGCTACAGCGTTTTTGGTCTTTCCGTTTGTAAGATCCTCTCGTATCTCAAAAAGAATCTTAAAATCAAGTATTCTTGTGAGATACATATATTTTAGATTAGGCATAAAAGCAAGATAAAGGATCATATATCTTGCAAGCTGGGACAGTCTCTGTCCCCCTATCAGCATAAATGTAACACCGATCAAAAGCTCGTGGAAGAAAAGTCCGCCGAGAGCTACGGTAAGATTAAAGCCTTCTCCCGTACTGTTTCCGAAAAGCCAGGCTTTTATCAAAAGAGTCGCGATGATTATTACAGCAAAAACAGGTTTTTCTACCCTTTCAAAAAGCTCGAAGGGATTCTTTTTTAAGAATGGAGGAAATTTAATTTTCATCAGCTTATTCCTCCTATATCCTCAAGCATATTTCCTATGGTATATAAAAATGAACATAAAGCCAAAAGATAAGCCCAGACTGTAACCTTAGGATTTTCCCTTATAAAGCTTCTTAGCAGACTGCAAAAGAGAACCAGGGAAACTATAAGGGATGCGATCTGGATCCCGTTTATGGACATTCCCGGGATAAACCCGATAATAAACCTTAGGGCTACACAAATGCAAAGATCCCCTATAAGGAAAAGATGCACAGCGTTAAGCCATCCTCCGCACCTAAGTACGATAGCAAGTATTAAAAGGGCCAAAACAACGGCCGGGAAAATACTGAAGGATATATACTGACTGTTCATAACGGAAACCTTTTTAAAGTTACCGCTTGAAAGCAGGTAAAAGAAATTACCGCTGATAGACAGTCCGAGACTGATCCAGACCCATCTTTTTGCATACAGACCCAGAACCTTCTTTGAAAGTATGATGGTAAGTATGCATGAAAAAACAGCAATAAGTCCGTAGGCAGCATTTGACCAGGCACAGACAAATGCACAGACACAGGCAAGCACGGCTCTGACTGTTGGGTTTCCCTTTGCTTTATCCCCGGATGCCATCTCGTAGATAATCATATAGATAAAGATAAGGAATGATACGGCGGGCAAAAGATAATTAACAACGCCAAACTCCCAAAGATAAGAATATCTCCAGTCCGAATTAAGGGAGATCATAAGGAAAAACGGAAGGGCTGTAAACAATACGTTTTTTCTCTTTGCTCCGCTGCATCTTCCGATAAGATACGAGATAATGAGCAAAAACAAAACATTGATAAAATCTGCCGCTCTCTCACCGATCAAAAGTATAAACTGCAAAGTAACAAGAGACAGACTGCTTCCGCCGCCTCTCATTATCTCCGGTATACTCATAAAGATGTCTTTAACGGAAGAAAGCTTTTCTCCCGTTGCAAGATTCTTTAAATAGTCGTAATCCTCCAAAACATAAGGAAACCTGGTCTGCATATAAAACACAAACCCGATCATTATGATAAAAAGGATACTGATAACCGATGTATATATAGTTTTTTGAGTTTTACTGATAGTTGGCATACTACTCCAACGGGGCGTTGACAGACTGTGACAGTCTGACCATAGCGCGTGCGAGCGCTGCCCTCGAAAGGTTATATTCTTGGATGCTTTTGTCCTGACGGAGCTGTTCCTTAGCTCTCTCCATAGCCTCGCGGGCGCGGGCTTCCTCTACTTCATCCGGCCAGTTTGCGTAATCCACAAGCATCGTGACGATACCGTCTTCTACGCTTACAAAGCCGATTCCGATGAAAGCCGAGTACCAGTTATTATCATCATCCGTTTTTAATTTTATACTGCCCTCGCAACAGGCAACAACAACGTTTTCGTGATGCGCCATTATCTGGAACTCTCCGTCCGGCGCAGGGAAGATGAGCGAGACCGCCATTCCCTCGTACAAAACTTTGTCCGTAGCAAGGATCTTGATATAAAAAGAATTGCTCATATCTTATTCCTGTCCGAGCAGACCGGCCTTTTCAATAACGTCATCAATTGTTCCGACATTAAAGAAAGCAGCCTCCGGATACTTGTCCATCTCTCCGTCAAGGATAGCCTTAAATCCTCTGATGGTCTCAGAGAGGGGAACGTATACTCCCGGAATACCCGTAAAGTTCTCCGCTACATGGAAGGGCTGTGAAAGGAAACGCTGTATCTTACGCGCTCTGTAAACCGTAACCTTATCTTCCTCCGAGAGCTCGTCCATACCTAAGATTGCGATAATATCCTGCAGTTCCTTGTAGTTTTGAAGAGTCTGCTGTACCCGCCTTGCAACATCGTAATGCTCCTCTCCCACAACATCCGGCTCAAGAAGTCTCGACGTGGACTCAAGGGGATCTACCGCCGGGTAAATACCCTGCTCAACGATCTTTCTTGAAAGAACAGTCGTTGCATCGAGATGAGCAAAGGTTGTGGCAGGTGCCGGGTCTGTAAGATCGTCCGCGGGCACATATACCGCCTGCACCGAAGTAACAGATCCCTTCTTGGTCGAAGCGATACGCTCCTGAAGCTCTCCGAGATCCGTAGCAAGGGTGGGCTGGTAACCTACCGCCGAAGGCATACGTCCAAGGAGCGCCGATACCTCCGATCCCGCCTGTACAAAACGGAAAATATTATCTATAAACAAAAGCACATCTTTATTTTTTACATCACGGAAGTACTCCGCCATAGTAAGACCGGTCTCCGCAACTCTCATACGAGATCCCGGAGGCTCGTTCATCTGTCCGAATACCAGAGCCGTCTTAGACAAAACTCCCGACTCTGCCATCTCCGTCCAAAGGTCGTTGCCTTCTCTTGAACGCTCTCCTACTCCGGTGAATATAGAGTATCCGCCGTGTTCAGTTGCGATATTCGTAATAAGCTCCTGAATAAGGACCGTCTTACCTACTCCCGCGCCTCCAAAGAGTCCTATCTTTCCTCCCTTTGAATAAGGTGCAAGGAGGTCGATTACCTTGATACCGGTTTCCAAGATTTCCTGAACCGGGCTCTGCTCGGCAAATGCAGGAGGATTTCTGTGTATAACCCACTTTTCTCCCGTAAGGGGCTCTCCGTCGTCAAGCGTATCTCCGAGTACGTTAAAAAGTCTTCCAAGTGTCTGCTCACCAACGGGTACTTTTATTCCGTCTCCCGTTGCCTTAACTTCCATATCTCTTGCAAGACCGTCACTGGGACCGAGCATAATACATCTGACAACGCCCTCGCCGATATGCTGCGCTACTTCCATAACCAGCCTCTTACCGTTTAAGTTAACTTCAAGGGCATCTTTTATATAGGGGAGGCAATCCTCTCCGAATTCTACGTCTACAACAGGACCCGTCACAGAAACAATGCGTCCCGTTCCGATATTTCCGATACTGTTCATGTTCTGCCGGCCTCCTTTCTACTTGCCTTCAGAAGCGGCAAGTTTCCTTTTAGCTTTCTTTTTCTTTTGAGCCTTTGCACCGGCTATAACCTCGGTTATCTCCTGTGTTATCATAGCCTGTCTTTCTCTGTTGTACTCGATAGACAGGGCTCTTATCATCTCCGCCGCGTTTTTGTTGGCGGTATCCATTGCCATCATACGATCGTTCTGTTCGCTGCAAAATGACTCCACAAGAGCGCTGTAAATATCCCCGACCACCATATCCGGCACAATATTGTTAAGCACATCCTCCGCAGAAGGAAGGAAATTGATAGTCGGCTTTTCCGGGATCATCTCTCCGTCAGCCGGATAAACCGGCTCCAAAGATTCATACATAAGAGGCAGAATTCTCATAGCCACGGCTTCACTGGAGATGGTATTTTTCATCTGAGTAAAGACGATGTGCGCCTCGTCGATCTCACCCTTTAAATACTCATCGAGTATAACCTCGCTGATAAGTCTGGCTCTGTGAAGGGAAGGGTTTTGAGCGCTGTACTTAAACTGTCCCGCCATCTTAACATTCTTGCCCGCAAAGGATTGTCTGCCTACTTCTCCTACCACATAAAGCTTTGTCTTGCAGCCGCATTCTTTCATTATCTGCTCTGCAAGCTTGATAACATTATGGTTATAAGATCCCGCCAGTCCTTTGTCGGCGGTAACAACGATAAGGGCTATCGTTCTGTCATCGCCCTTTTTCTCCGGACGCTCATCAAGATAAACATTGTCAAGCTCGGAGGTGGACTCGATTATCTTCGCATACATCCTGTTAAGAGCTTCAAAGTAGGGGCTGTTGCCCTCGTGTCCCTTTTTAGCTTTGCGAAGCTTTGTGGAGGAGATCATATACATGGCATTTGTAATTTTCATGGTATCGCGGATGCTTCGAATACGCCCGCTAATCTCACGTATATTTGCCAAAATTACTCCTTTTTAAAGGCCTCTTTAAATTCCTTAACGGCATCTATTATCATGCCCTTCATCTCATCATCGAGATTTCCGGACTGATTAAGACCGGTAAGTATCTCGGAATGCTCAGCCTTAATAAACTCAAGCAAATCCATCTGGAACCTCTTCACGTCATTAAGCTTAATATCCTCCATAGATCTGGAGTTGGCCGCTACGAGGGTAATAACCTGTTCGGCCATACTAAGAGGCTTTCCGAGAGGCTGCTTTAAAAGCTCCATCAGGATATTTCCGTGGAGAAGCTGGGCCTTTGTAGTAGCATCAAGGTCTGAAGAGAACTGGGTAAACACCTCCATCTCCCTGAACTGCGCAAGGTCGATACGGATAGAGCCGGCCGCTTTTTTCATAGCCTTTGTCTGTGCCGCGCCGCCTACACGGGATACGGAAAGTCCTACGTTTACCGCAGGTCTCATACCTAAATTAAATAAAGTACTCTCAAGATAAATCTGACCATCGGTTATCGAGATAACATTGGTAGGAATGTATGCCGAAACGTCTCCTGCCTGGGTCTCGATAATAGGAAGAGCCGTAATGGATCCTCCGCCGTTTGCCTTGTTTAATCTTGCACTCCTCTCAAGCAGTCTTGAATGGAGATAGAAAACGTCACCGGGATAAGCTTCTCTTCCCGGCGGTCTCTCAAGCAGCAGCGATAGTGCTCTGTAGGCCACCGCATGCTTTGAAAGATCGTCATATACTATTAGCACATCCTTGCCCTTGTACATAAAGTACTCGGCGATAGCGCAGCCGGCATAGGGAGCGATATACTGCATAGGTGCAGGCTCCGAAGCCGATGCATTAACAACTACGGTGTAATCCATAGCCTCGTGCTTCTTAAGATTTCCTACTAATTTTGCTATGGTAGAAGCCTTCTGTCCGATAGCAACATATACGCAGACAACATCCTTGCCCTTTTGGTTGATGATGGTATCAAGAGCGATGGAAGTTTTACCCGTCTGGCGGTCTCCGATTATCAGCTCTCTCTGGCCTCTTCCTATTGGGAACATTGAGTCGATTGCAAGGATACCTGTCTCCATAGGTGTATCAACGGATTTTCTGTCTACGATCGAAGGCGCGGCATTTTCAACGGGGCGATAGTCGGATTCATCAATAGGGCCCTCTCCGTCAATAGGCTCGCCGAGAGCGTTAACAACTCTTCCGAGAAAATCCTCACCAACGGGTACGCCGGCGCTTCTTACAGTTCTTGCAACACGGCTTCCGACTCTTATCTCTCTGTCGGAGCCGAAAAGAATAGCGGCTATCTCGTCAGGTCTGATATCCTGAACCATTCCCTTGATACCGCATTCAAAAATCAGTATCTCGCCGTAGGCTGCGTGGGGGATTCCCGCTACGGTAGCGATACCGTCGCCTACGTAGGTAACGTAACCCACATGTCTGTGGGCTGCGGCAAGTTCAAACTCTTCTACCGTTGTACGCAAAATTGACATGACATCCATCCCGGGCGTCATGTTTCTTTTAAGTCTCTCGATAGTTTCCGTAAACTGTTCTGTACGGCCCTTAGTACTCCAGTTGTACTGTTCATTGCCGCACTTTAAGATAAATCCGCCTCCCAAAGACTTATCTTCGATAAGGTCGAAGCTTATTATCTCCTTGGGGATTTCTTCGCTTACGTACTTTTTATATACAAAATTTTTAATCTTCTCCAGCTGTTCGTCAGTAGGCTTTGTAACATACCGGAGAGTGCTTTCAAAACTGTTCTTTTTCCTGCTCACTTTTACTCACCCGATTTGCTTATAAAGTCATCATAAAGACGAAGGTCTGCCTCAGGATCTTCCTTTGTGAGAGCGATCTTGGCAGCTGCCTTAGAAACAAGGTCTCCAAGCTCCTCTCCTGCTTTTTTTCTGATGCGGTCCGATTCCTCGGTTGCATCCTTTTTTGCCTTCTCGACAAGATCGGTGGCGGACTGCTTGGCGTCAGCGATTATCTTGTCATATTCTTTTGCGGCGCGAATTCGGCTATCCTTTAAGATCTCGCTCTTTTCCTCTTCAGCCTTTAAAAGCTGCTCCTCATAGGATGCCTTCGCAGCCTCGGCATCGGCCTTGGCCTTTTCCGCCTCAGCGTATCCGGCATTAACTTCTTCCTGTCTCTTTGCGATTATCTTTTTAACCGGTTTAAAGAGAAACTTCCAGATAACAAAGAAAAGAAGAAACAGATTAATCACCGTAAAAAGTAAATTTATATCAACCTTTAACATGTTTTTCTCCTTGTAGAGATGCCTATTCTAAGGCAGATCACTTCAACATGAAAATAATCAGAATTCCGATAACGAAACCATAAATAGCAGTAGCCTCCGCAAGAGCGCCACCGAGAATCAGGGTTGTCATGATCTTGCTGTTTGCTTCGGGCTGACGTGCGGTTGCATCAACGGCCTTTCCGGTTGCGATTCCTATTCCGAGTCCTGCTCCGATACAGGCAAGTGCTGCGATTCCTGCTCCAATTGCTAACATATCTTTATCCTCCGTTTAATTAATTATTCTATAGCTTCCTTGATATACAAAGACGTAAGGAATACAAAAACATACGCCTGAAGTATACCGTCAAAAAGGTCAAAGTAAAGTGAAAAAACTGCGGGAACCACCACGGGAACAACAGACTTTAAAAGCTCCATGATGATGAACGCTCCCAGTACATTACCGAAAAGACGCATACAAAGCGACAGCGGCTTAATGACAAGCTCGAGTATATTTATGGGGGTAACGACTGCGATGGGCTTTGCAAAGCTCTTTATCCATCCCCAGGGGTTGCGCGCTTTGATGTTTGCTATCTGCACAATAAGTATACTCATGATCGCCAGTGCGGCGGTAACGTTTAAATCCTTGGTAGGAGGCTTAAACCCGAAGATTCCGAAGGTGTTTGAAAACATCAAAAAGATAAATACCGCCAAAAGATAAGGCACATATCCTTTTCCTTCCTCTCCTATCATCCCGGCAACAAGTCCTTCGAGCTTTGTTACTATAAACTCGGAGAGGGCCTGGCGCTTTGAAATATTTTTAACCTTAAGATTAGTCCCGAGTATCAGACATATCAAAAGTACCACGCCGATAATGATCCACGTGACTACCGTGGACTCACTGATTGGTATTTCCCACTTGCCGACAGGTACCGTAAAGACAGTCCGAATTTCAAGCTGTTCTTGCAGTTCGGCTGCAATATCGTTCATATAGGCACTTCCTTTCATGATTTAAATAAATCATCGAATCCTAATTATACTACTTTTGATTAAGTTTTTCCATAGGGAGCCTTACTCTCCCGGCTCCGCGTTTAATGGTTTTTTTGATATTTCCGCCCACATCCGTTTTAAGATAAAACCTCGCCACTACGGTAAATGCCTTAAATACGCTTTTAAGCTGCTCACGGCTTTCCTCGTCAAGGTCCTTTATCTCGTTTACGATGATGTTGAACTTTTTTCCCCCGTCCTTCATAAGATCGCTCAGCTTTTCCGCACTGCATGCATCTATAATGGAGTAGATCCCGTCAATGAATTTCTTTCTGTTCTCATCATCCTGGCTCTCAACCCAGCCGTTAAAGGTATGCTCTACAAATATGGCATTGTTTCCAAGTTTCTTTTCCCGGATGAACCTGCGTCCGTCCACCTGCCAGGTATAGATATTGTGCTGTATAAGTGAAAGTCCGCTGCTTCTTATAACCTCGTAATGGCCGTCGTCCTCAAGCATCATCCCGATAAGCGAAGACTGGGGTATAAGTTTGTATAGCTTATTCTCTATGGCCTTAAACTTTCCATCCTGCATCAGTCCCGGTCTCAGTCCCAGCCCGTCACAGCTATAGATCCTGTGAATTCTGTTTTGAATTTCCGGCGGCATATTCATACTTGCATAAACTGCAAGATGTCCCCCCTTTGAATGTCCTCCGACATACATTTTATGAGGGAACTTTTTGCTTACGGTCTTTAAGTAATTAACCGCATAATCATGGCATTTTGCATGGTCCGTATAAAGCAGATTGAAATCTTCCTTAAGCCCTATAAGAGACGAGTCCGTACCTCTAAAGACTACATACATCCTCCTGGGGCCGGTAAAGAACGTGACTGCGGCAAACTGAGTCTGGCTCTCTCTGTCGGTGCATTTTGTAAAGCAGGCTATCCGAAGCCCCTGAAATCTTCTTCCTTTCAGCATCAGTTCGACCATCTGCTTCGAGACGGAGCTGTACTTTCCCTTTTCCAAAAGCTCCTCCGCATTTTCCATCAGCATAATATTGCTTAAAGAAACGGAAGGCATATCCGAATCAAGATCCGGCACGAACTTTTCAAAATTAAAGTATGAGAACTTGCAAAGGATTGCCGCGTCAACTTCCGTAAAACGCATCTCCGAAAAAGGTACATCACCGTATTCAATTAAGTAATCAAGTATAGTACCTGTCATCTCTAAATCCCGCTTTAAAGCATTTTATTTTTGATCTCCATTACGACATCAAGGTAGAGTTCCATAACGGCGCTGAGCTTCCGCTTTATAGCATCCCAGTTTTCTTCCTTGCCGTCTGACTCGATTTCCTTAGCCTTCTCAAAGAGTTGGTCCGCACCGATGGTTCTTGCGGAGCTCTTGAGCTTGTGCGCATGCGTAACAAATTTCTTGGAATCCTTAAGGTCTAAATACTTTTGCAGATTCTCTGTTTCCGCATCATACTCGCCAACAAACATCTCAAGAACGCTCTTGTAGAGCTCGCTGTCCCCTGCGCAGTAGTTCTTACCCTTTTCGGGGTCTATAAGATGAAGCCCCGCAAATCTCTCCTCATCCCCTGACTTTTTCTTGGGCGCTTCTTCGCTTTCAGGCATTCTGACCTTAGAGGGCGGCAGATATTTAACAAGCATCGCCTCTAAATCCTTACCTGAAACAGGCTTTGAGATATAATCCGTAAAGCCGATCTTTAAGTAATTCTCCCTTGCTCCCGCTATGGCGTTTGCAGTAAGTACGATCACAGGAACCCCCATACACTTATGGTTAATCTTGCCTAGCTGTTCAAGGGTCTCTATACCGTCCATCTCAGGCATCATATGGTCTAAGAGGATGAGATCGTATCGTCTCTGCTTAACTCTTTCAAGGGCTACAAGTCCGCTCTCTCCTGTATCTATATGAACCTTTGTGGACCTCAAAAGGCCTCTGATAACAGCAAGGTTTAAAGGCGTATCGTCTACCACAAGGATACTTGCATCCGGAGCAACAAAGGAAGGAACGTAAGCGACATACTCCTCTTCCTTTCCTTCTAAGTTTTCGATCTCTCCCATCTTCTCGCCGGATACAGCCTTTTGGATGATCGTAAAGTGGAAATTGGAGCCCTCATCATATATACTTTCAACCTCAAGCCTTGAACCCATAAGCTCAAGAAGCTGCTTTGTGATAGCAAGCCCGAGTCCCGTTCCCTTTACGCTGTGGTTTCTCTCCTCGTCAAGCCTCTCAAATTCCTTAAAGAGCCTGGACATATCTTCCGGCTTTATTCCGATACCGGTATCCGATACCGAAACCTCGATCTCTGCATTCCCGTTATTAAGACTGACAAGCTGCGCCTTAAAGGTGACATTTCCTTCCCTCGTATACTTAACGGCGTTAGTAAGAAGGTTTGTGATAACCTGTTTAATACGATTGTTATCTCCGATAAGCCTTGCCGGAATCTCAGGGTCAAAGTCCAGAATAACCGAAAGCTTTGCCTCGTCGGTCTTAACCTTTAGATTGTTTCCAAGCTCTCTGAAAAGCTCCGCGGAGCTGTATTCAACCGGTACAATATTCATCTTTCCGGATTCGATCTTGGACAGATCAAGGATATCATTAACGATATTAAGAAGGGAGTCGCTTGATATATAAATATCGTTGGCGTACTGTCTTACCTGACTGGATACATCCTCTCTTAGGATCAGCTCATCCATACCCATGATCGTATTTATGGGGGTTCTGATCTCATGGCTCATATTTGCAAGGAAAAGGGTCTTGTACTCGCTGGTACGCTCCGCTTCTTCCTTTGCTTTTTCGATCTGGAGGTACTGGCTTTTAATTATCTTTCCGTTTCGGCGCTCTGCCAAAGCCCAAGTTATAGCCATTAAAATTCCGATAAGCACAAGGGCTGCCGCAACCCAGAAAAGCGGTCTTTCAAAGAGTCTTGCGTCCTTGTGAAGGACTATAGTCTTTTCCTTAACAACGTTTTGATAATTATCAAGTACCTGAATGTGGAAAACATAATTTCCGTAGGCAAGGTTTGTATAGCTTACCTCTTTAAGCTCCGACTGGCCAAAGATTATTCCGTCATCCTCAAAGCCCTCAAGATATACTCTTACATAAGGGTTTGAAAGGGAATAGTTAAGTACCGTGGGAGTAAAGATTATCCTCTTTGCATCCGAGGGTATCTCGTAGATGCCTCCCTCGTCGGGAACTATAATTGTATCATCAGCCATAACAAGACGCACATCAACATCAAAGTCATTGTTTACTACGCCATATTCATGCATCTGTATTGACTTTACGCCGGTAGCGCAGCAAAGATAAAGCTCATCTCCCTCTCCGATATAATTCCAGGAATTCGCAACAAGAGTTGTATTAAGCCCTCTCGAACTGTTCAAAAGATCTGCGATATAGTTGTCATCCGAAGCAAGATCGTCGGCGCTTAGGATATAAACTCCTGCGCTTGAAGTAACCCAGGCCTTTTGGTCTGAAGATATACAGATATCGTAGTTGTTGCTTTGGGGGAAATTGTGCAAGGGTACAGCCTTTTCTCCGTCGTAGAGGAATATTTCATTTCCCGTCGCAATAAAGAACTTGTCCTTATAGGGAACTATCCTCAGGATAACAAGTCCCGTAAGTCCCTGCTTTTCTCCGATATTCCCTACGACCTTGCCATCCTTTATAAGGTAAATACCGGCTCCGTCGCTTCCTGCCATAACGGTTCCGTCCGAAAGCTCGTAGAGACAAAGTATCTGTTCAACCTCAAGTCCGTCCTCAGCCTTAAGTATCTTTGTAACTTCCCCGTTTTTAATATATGTCAGTCCCGTTGCGGAAGCCGCCAGAATAGATTTATCCTTAAGTTCTATGGCAAGTCTTATCTTATTGCCATTGGTTCCGCTCTCAGCCTCGTTAAAATAAGTAAGCTCTTCTCCGTCAAATTTCACGAGGCCGTATGTGCTGTAGGTAGATATCCAAAGGTTACCTTCGGAATCCTCCAGGATGTGTCTGATACGGGCTTCGGATAAATCGGCAAATCTCTCGTCAGTAATCTGCCTTCCCGTATCGGCATTCAATATAACAAGTCCATCATCGCATCCTGCGTAGATACGGTCGTCCTTTTTGTAAACACAGTTAACTACTCTCTCCGAAACTCCCGCCGCGGAAAATAGATTCTTAAAAGGGTTCTGGGAAAGCTTAAGGATTCCCTGTCTGGATGAAGATACCCAAAGGTTACCCTGATAATCTTCAAAAATATCGCATACCGAGTTGTTGAAATCTCCCCGGTCTATCTTTACAAGTCTTCCGAGTCTGTCGAGATATCCGAGTCCGTTGTCTCCGGCGATGATTATACTTCCGTTTTTATTCTCAAATATATCCGCTGTGGATCCGACTTCAGATGCCTCGCGGTATTTGGTGACGCTCACCTTGCTTCCCCTAAGCTCTCCGATAAAGATATTTCCGTCGGAGCTTCCGATAAGCAGATTGCCATTAGATACATACCTTACCGAAGTAAAGGATTCTCCGACTTCCTCTCTTGTGAAAGACTGGGTTATAACACCGTCCTTTATGATAAATACAGTACCGCCGTTGGAAACAACAGCTATGGTACCATCGGCACGGCAGCTGATCTGTCGGATATAGTAAAGGTCATTGCTTCCGGTATACGTTGTAAGGACTCCGTCTGCGGAGAGGACCGAAAGATATGAGCTTGTTCCGATATAAAGCTCTCCCGACTTTCCGTAGCAAAGACTCCTTACGGAGTTTGAGCCAATTCCGTCCTCCGTGGTATAGTACTTGGTCTCACCGCTTCTGAAGGAATAGTAAACAAGGCCCGAATCGTTTGTTCCGATCCAGACTCCGTCTCTTCCGTTGGGCAAAAGACACATAACCGAGTGTATATTCTCGTCCAGTTCCAGTTTACTGAAGGAATTTCCGTCAAACTGGTAAAGACCGGAATAGGTTCCTACCCAGATATAGCCCTCATACGCCTGCGTTATACAGTTTACTTCGCTGCTTCCCAGCTTATTTTCAAGATTATAGACGATTCCGCTGTACTCCGCCGCATAATCCGTAGCGTACAGATCGGCGGAAAATCCCTTAAAGATCAATACCAAATACAGCATAAAAACCAGAGCTGCCATAGCAGCTCCGGTTTTAAATAATCTTTTAATATTCAGATCGCCTGGTATGCCCATCTCAAAAAACTTCATTAACCCCACCAAGCCTTATTAATTATTTGAATTACTTTAAAGCAGACTCTCTGTAGATGATGTCTTCTCTTCCGGGTCCGTTGGAGATCATAGTGATAGGATATCCGATCTGGCCCTCGATAAACTCGATATATCCGCGGCAGTTCTCGGGAAGATCCTCGTACTTCTTGATTCCGCGGATATCGCACTTCCATCCGGGAAGCTTCTTAAGTACGGGCTTGCACTTCTCAAGCTTTGCGGTTACGGGGAAGTCTGTGATAACCTCACCGTCAAGCTCATATCCTACACAAACAGGAATCTCGTCAAGATATCCGAGTACGTCAAGAACAGTAAACGCTACATCGGTAGTTCCCTGAAGTCTGCATCCGTATTTAGAAGCTACGCAGTCAAACCAGCCCATTCTTCTGGGTCTGTGGGTAGTAGCGCCGTACTCTCCGCCGTCGCCTCCGCGCTCTCTGAGCTCATTAGCCTCGTCTCCGAAGATCTCGGAAACAAAAGCTCCCGCACCTACTGCGGATGAATATGCCTTGCAGACTGTGATTATCTGCTTGATCTCGTAAGGAGGAAGTCCCGCTCCGATAGCTCCGTATCCTGCAAGAGTAGATGAGGATGTAACCATCGGATAGATTCCGTGATCGGGGTCCTTTAAGGTTCCGAGCTGTCCCTCGAGAAGGATGGTCTTTCCCTCCTTGATAGCTTTGTCAAGGAAAGCAGATACATCACAAACATAAGGAGCAACCTTGTCACGGTATGAATGTAAAGTCTCAAGAAGCTCGTTTTCATCGATAGCGGGCTTGTGGTAGAGATGCTCAAGGAGCACATTCTTAAGCTCGCAGACTCTCTTAACCTTTTCTTTTAAAAGCTCCTCGTCGAAAAGCTCGCTGACCTGGAATCCGATCTTTGCGTACTTGTCTGAATAGAAAGGAGCGATACCCGACTTGGTAGAGCCGAAGGACTTACCGGCAAGCCTCTCCTCTTCGTATGCATCGAAAAGAACATGGTAAGGCATAACGATCTGACATCTGTCGCTTACCAGGATCTTAGGCATCGGAACGTTTTGATCCGTGATGGATTTTATCTCGTTAAAAAGCTTTTCAATATCAAGAGCAACACCGTTTCCGATGATGCTTGTAGTATGTGAATAGAATACTCCCGAAGGAAGTGTGTGAAGTGCAAATTTGCCGTAGTTGTTGACTATGGTATGTCCTGCGTTGGCTCCTCCCTGGAAACGGATGATAATGTCTGCATTCTCAGCAAGCATATCCGTGATCTTTCCCTTTCCTTCATCTCCCCAGTTGGCGCCCACTACTGCCTTTACCATTTTGTTTCTCCTTTTGTAAGTTCGTAATTAGCGGCCTGATCGCACAGACCAATAAACATTATACTATCTTTACCCGAATCTTTCAACACCGCCGCCTAGTCTTCTTCTATCCTTTTGGCTCCGGTGGCGATAAGCTCCTCGGGCAGGAATTCGATTATGATCTTCTCAAGAAGCTTGGGGTCTACCGGCTTTGAAAGATATCCCACAAAGCCCTTCTTTAAATAAAACTCCCGCGCCCCCGATATTGCGTTTGCCGTAAGGGCGATCATAGGCTTTTCCCTGCAAAGAGCGAATCTGTCCTTTTTTATCTTTTCGAGAGTTTCGATACCGTCCATCTCCGGCATCATATGATCGATAAATAAGATATCGTACTCTTTCTTCCTCGCCATATCGATGGCTTCCGCTCCGGAAAGCGCCGTATCTACCTGAATCTTCGTCCTCTTTAAGAGTCCAACTATAACGTTAAGATTCATCTTGATATCGTCGACAACAAGGATCTTTGCAAGAGGTGCCGTAAACTGCTCTGTATCAACCCGTTTTGTTCTGCTGACGGAGACGATGCTTCCCATATCTCCGACCTGAGTCCAGTCCACAACCTCCTGCCTTATAACAAACTCGAAGGTGCTTCCCTTTCCGTAGACGCTCTTAACATTAAGCCTTGTTCCCATAAGAGCAAGAAGCTGCTGAACGATGCTCATACCAAGACCCGTTCCCTCGATATGGCGGTTTCTCAGCTCCTCAATCCTTTCGAAGGGCGAGAAAAGCTTGTTCAGATCGTCTTCCTTCATACCTCTTCCGGTATCAGAGATCGACACCTTTAAAAGTACGCTTCTCTCATCAGCCTTATCAAAATCTACATTGAAATTGACGCTTCCGGTCTCGGTATACTTTACCGCGTTCGTAAGGATATTTGTGATTATCTGCTTTATGCGTATCTCATCGCCGTAGAGGACTCTCGGCATATCCGGTGCAACCTTCACACTGAATTTAAGTCCTTTTTGCATAGCCCTGTTTGCGATGATTATCTTGATATCGCTTATAAGTATCCCCATATCGTACTTAACGGGGATTATCTCCATCTTACCGGATTCGATCTTTGAAAAGTCCAGAATATTATTGACCAAAGAAAGCAGCATATTTCCCGCGTGCTGTATATCTTCGGCGTATTTTCTCGTGTTTTCCTCCTCCGTCTCTCTGAGTATCATCTCGTTCATACCGAGTACGGAGTTAATGGGGGTACGGATTTCATGGGACATACTCGCAAGGAAATCTGACTTACTCTTTGTAGCGGCTCTCGCCTCATCGGCTTTTGCCTCGATGATCCTCATCAGTTCATCCGTAGAGCGTTCCTGCTCTTCGAGTATCTCCTGCTGCCTTATCCTTCCGGTGTTTAAGAAGATAAAGAACAGATCGGTTATGATTATTCCTATTATGGCGGATACCACCTCTATAGGCTCAAACTGCCTGAGCTTTGCGAAAAAGTCGTCGATAAACATTCCCGTGTTTACCGGCACGGAGCAGATGATAAGCAGCGCGCTGTTAACAATGGCGTGCAGCAGATTTACAGAACGCTCCTTGTTAAAGTACGCAACTCCGGCGCTGAACATGGCCACAACCGCAAAGATCATCGTCGAGCCGGAAGCGTAGGCCGCGATAAATCCCGCGTAAATAACAGTCAGAATGACGAATCCCGCCGCGAAAGTAAAATGCTTCTTGACAAAGATGCTTACAGCAATCGCCACAAGATAAAGCGTCATAGAGAAAGATATTAAATTTACCCTTGCACCGGATGCAATCCTGTCTCCACTTGTAAGCACGGTTCCCAAGGTCAGGGCCACGCAGCATAAAAGTATTAAGACATTGGATGTTCGGATGCCTTTTCGCTCTCTATCCATCCTTATAGTCCTCTGTTAGGTAAAATAAACTTAATGCCCTGTCTTACGATCTCCACATCCAGATCCACGGTCGTGAAAAGCTCTCCGTCAAGCTCCACGTTAAAAGCGGCTCCGTTGCTTCTTCTCGCCTTAAGAAATCTTCCCGTACTGAGCTGTGCATATTTCGAAAGCTTCTTTTCATCTCCCCTGGCGGCGCTGTTTAAGGCCATCAGTCTTGCGTAGGGTGCCTTACCCTTAACGTAGCAGTAAGAGCCTATACCATCGTCCACAATGTCATTAAGCCCTACATGGAACCGCCCTCCGATAACACTGCCGTTGCCGAAGTACATGATCGTAACCCTGGTATTGCTCATTGTGTTATTCTCAAATTTAAGATCGTAGCTTTTCTTGGGAGATAAAAAGGCTGCATAGAAAGATGCAATCCAATAATTGATATAACGCCTTCCGAGGCCGATACTACGAAGGTCCTCTCCTACGCGGAGAGAGTCCGTATCGGCGCCGAACGACACGCTGTTAAGCGCTTTTCCGAGATTGGTGGACATATAATCGACATAAACCACCTCCCCGTAGATAAGGGATTTAACATCTCTGAAAAAAGACATATCGTCTGTAAACACCTTAAGAAAGTCGCAGGTTCCAAAGGGGATCATAGCGAGCTCGACCTTAGAGATATCGCTGATCCCGTCCAGCATATTTCGCATAGTTCCGCTTCCTCCGCAACAATAGAACCTAAGCTCCTCATTGTCAAAGAAGCGACAGATAAGCTGAACTATCTCTTTTTCATGTCCGCGCCTTCTTGTTGAAAAGACATAGTAATGGAGATTGGGTATCTGCTCAAGAGTATTTCTGAGCTTTTGGGCATAACCCATCTCACAGGCTATGGGATTTACAATAAAAACATGAATCATAGAGTTCCCTCTTTTTAAGGTAATCCGCCTTAGCTTGAAAAAATCTCCGCTATCGTAAGGTCCTCCGGAGTAGTTATCTTGATGTTTCCGTAATCACCCTCTACGACACTGACCTTGGAAAGACCCGAGATTTCAACCGTCATGGCATCATCCGTAAGGTCCTCGCGTTCGTCGTACATGGCACGTCTGTAGCTTTCAAATATAAGATCCGCTTTAAAGGTCTGAGGTGTCTGTACGCTCCAAACCGATTTTCTTTCGGGAGTACTTACGACCTCGCCTTCTTCATTAACTATCTTAACGGTGTCCTTGCTTTTGACCGCGGTAACGCAGGCTCCGCATTCAAGCACCTTTTCGTAATTTCTCTTTAGGATCTCCTCCGTAAGGAAAGGCCTTGCTCCGTCATGGATAAACACATAATCCGTGGGAAGATCTTTAGAGAGATTTTCATCCGATAAAAGCTCCTCCTGTTTATCAATTCCCAGAGCCATCCAGTTAATATTCTTAAGACTTACGAGAGCGCTCCAGACGGATTCGTATCTCTCTCTTCCGGCATCGGCTATCCTTGTAACCTTTGTGAAAAAGTACTTGGAGAGAAGTTCGTCCCTTACATACTCCGCATCGTCCGGTCTGATTACAAGTATGCACTCGTCTATAATATCAGACTTTTCGATAGCCATAAGACTATACCAGAGAACAGGCTTTTCATTGATCTCAAGGTACTGCTTTGCAGTCTTTGACCCCATTCTCTTTCCCGTGCCTCCCGCAAGAAGTATTGCGGTGCAATGAGGCTTTACAGGTGCTTTATCGTTAGTATTTAAAATATCCATTTTACACTTTGAACACTCCGACCTTCTCGCCTATCTGAAGATTAGGCACAGCGTTTAAGTCGAGAGCGCTCCTATACCCCTTAACAAATTCATAATACCCCGCGGCACCTATCATAGCCGCGTTGTCCGTGCAATAGATCGGCGCAGGATGTACAAAATCAAATCCCCGTTTTGCACATTCCTCTTCAAAAGCCTTTCGAAGATGGGAGTTCGAAGCCACTCCTCCGGCGATGGCAAAAGTCTTTACCCCATAGTCCTTTGCCGCTCTTAGGGAATGCTCAACAAGTACTTCCACAACAGCCTTTTGGAAGGATGCGGCCACATCCGCCTGGGAGAATTCCTCCCCCTTCATCCTGCAGCCGTTTAAGTAATTAAGTACCGCCGATTTAAGTCCGCTGAAGGAGAAATCGTACTCGCTTCCTTCCACCTTTCCTCTGGGAAAAACTATAGCGTCCGGATTTCCTTCGTTTGAGATCTTGTCTATCTTCGGTCCCCCCGGATAGCCGAGCCCTATGGCTCTCGCCACCTTGTCAAAGGCCTCTCCGGCGGCATCGTCACGCGTTCTTGCGATTATCTCGTACTCCCCATAATCCTTTACCAGCACAAGATGGGAATGTCCTCCCGAAGCCACAAGGCACATAAAAGGAGGCTTAAGATCAGGATTGTCAATATAATTGGCACTTATATGTCCTTCGATATGATGTACTCCCACAAGAGGAATATCTCCCGCAAAGCTTATAGCCTTGGCTGCGGACACTCCTACAAGTAAAGCTCCCACAAGTCCCGGTCCGTAGGTTACGGCGATAGCGTCTATATCCTTTAAGGTTACTCCGGCCTCTTCAAGAGACTTTCTTATAACTCTGTTTATTTTCTCTATATGCTTTCTTGAAGCGATCTCCGGTACAACTCCTCCGTAGAGGGTGTGGAGATCTATCTGCGAATAAATCGTATTTGAGAGAACTTCCCGTCCGTTCCTTACAACCGAAGCGGCTGTTTCGTCACAGGAGCTCTCTATTCCCAAAATCAGTACATCTTTGTCCATCATCAATCACCCGGGATTCCGTCGCCGTTTAGATCGACATTTGCCTCAAAATCCCATCCGTATATTTTCCAGCGCTTTTCCGTATCCTTTCTTAAAAGATAAATGATCCTTTGGGTCTCGTTGGTTCCGTTCTCATTAACATTGTAGGTACAAAGGAGTCTCGCAAAGGAATATCCGTCCCTTGTGTAATAATCAACATTGGTACTTGATGCGACTCCCGCATTGGTAACCTTGCGCTTTGCGTCCTTGTAGCTTTGTACGTCCTCTTTAAGCGAAATCAGATAGCTTCCCACTTCATTGGCCTCGAGAAGTTTTTGATCAAAGAGACCTCTTGCCTTAAGTCCGAGAGCCTCAAGATCATCCTCCGAGGTATCTTCGGCGTAATAGCATTTCATGATCTCGTTGTAGTACTTCATAACCTCCTTGGGAGTAGGCGGATAATCTTTATCAAGATTTCTCGAAAGAGCAGCCTCTACCGCAGTCATATTGGCGTCAGCTTTCCGCTCCTTCGCTCTGCCCGAAAGAAAGGCATAGTACCCCACCACGGCCATTATCATCAGCACTATTATAATTGTAATCCTTGTAGCGCGCGGCTTAAGTTTCATTAACGGGTTACCTCAAATCCTTTTATATCAGTCTTCAAAATTGAGCTCTTTGCTATAGCCGTCCTTTGCTATATGAGCATCCTTAAAGATCGATCTGACTGTGTCTTTGTAATTGTCCGGCCAGTTCATCGCCGGGCTGTAGTGTGTAAGCCAAAGTTCCGAAGCTCCGGCCTCCCCAGCTATCTCGCAGGCTTCCTGCATAGTCATATGCTTCTTTGATACAGCTTTTTCGGCCTCCTCCGGGTCTCCGTACATTCCCTCTAAGATAAGCAGGTCTGTATCCTTAGCGGCTTCTCTTATAGAGTCCGTAGGCCTTGAGTCCGTACAATAGGTGACCTTAAGGCCTTTCCTTTTTTCTCCGAGGACCATATCCGGAGTATAGGTTACGCCATCTTCCGTAATCTCCTCCCCCTTTTGGAGCCTGCTCCAAAGCTTAAGAGGTATTCCGAGCTTTTCAGCTCTATCCTTGTCGAATCTTCCCGACCTGTCTATTTCGATCGTATATCCGTAACAGACCATGCTGTGGTTTACCTTAAAGGCCTTAAGCTTAAAACCGTCAAATTCAAAGGTCTGTTCGGGAGATGTGATCTCCATAAACCGAAGTTCAAAGGGAAGCTCCGGCGCAATAACTCTTAAAGCGCCCACAACCCTTTCAAGGCCCTTGGGTCCTATAAGAAGAAGGGGCTCGGTTCTGTCGGCATTACCCATATTAAGGAGCATACCCGGCAGCCCGCTTATATGGTCTGCATGATAATGGGTAAAACATATGACATCTATAGGATTGGGGCTCCAGCCCTTTTCCTTCATGGCTATCTGTGTTCCCTCTCCGCAATCGATAAGAATACTGTGTCCGTTGTATCTCATCATCAGCGAAGTAAGCCACCTGTATGGGAGCGGCATCATTCCGCCGGTTCCCAGCAAACAAACATCCAACATAAAATCATCCTCTGCGCCACATAATAAGCGCATCTTCTTTCGGGTCTTCGTAAAAGCCCGGCCTAACCCCCTCAGTCTTAAATCCTGCCTTTTCATATACCCTAATGGCAGGCGCGTTGCTCACCCTGACTTCAAGAGTAAATTCCTTTACTCCTTCACTCTCTCCAAGAGCAATAAGCTCAGATATAAGAGCCCCGGCTATGCCGTTTCCTCTATATCCGGTGTCAACAACAACATTATCGATATCTCCCTCTCCGTAAACCACTCTCATCCCTGCAGAGCCCACAACCTTTCCGTCAGCCTCCGCCACAAGATACCTTGCGTAGTCTATTGACAAAAGCTCTCTGAAGGATTCCTCCGACCAGGGATGGCTGAAGGATTCTCTCTCTATCCGGGCAAGCGTGAGGATATCGGATTCTTTAAGTTTACGAATGGTAATCTGCATTTTTATACCTCAAATTTCTTTGGACCTTCGTTTTCGGCCTGACTCTTTCTAAGGTATGTAGGTGCGTGATCGTCTGCGTTTACTGTCTTTCCTTTTTGGTAATAGATCGCTCCCAGGGTTGCTATGCTCGCGGCGCTTTGGTAAGCCTTGTGTGCCGGAGCAAATCTGTAAGGTACTTTAATGTTTTCCTCTAAATAATCTTTATAAACAGGAACTCCGTCTCCGAGGAAAATAACAGGCCTCTCTGTTTCGTTTATCTTTTCGATCAAAAGATCAAGGCTCTCAGCGCATCCCTCAAGGACTGTACTTAGCTCCGGGTTAAACTCGTAAAGCCCTGTGTAAACCTGTTTCCTTCTGGCGTCCATAAGAGGGCATATTAAATCTCCCACTCCCCAAAGGTTATATGCAAGTCCCTCTAATGTGGGAACTTCAACAATAGGTTTATCTATAACAAAGGCTATCCCCTTCGCTGTAGCGCTTCCTATTCGAAGCCCCGTGTAGGACCCGGGACCGGAGGAAATTGCGATGGCATCAGCCTCCGCTAAGTCAAATCCCGTCATCATCTTTATTTCATTAAGCATCGGCAAAAGCGTCTGGGAATGCGTCTTTTTAAAGTTGGTGGAATACTCGGCTATGATCTTTCCATCCGAATATATCGCCACTCCCGCTACCAGTCCCGAGCTGTCAATTCCTATAATATTCATATCCAAACTCAATCCGTACAAACGGTAATCTTTCTGTAATCAAATCCTTTTTCAAGTTCTTTTTCTATTTTGACGCGGACCGCATCCTCCGGAATAAGCTCCGGTATAAGCTCCGCCCACTCTATAACCGATACGCCTTCCCCGTATATATAAGTATCGAAACCGATCTCATCCATCTCCTCCGGATCGGCGATCCTGTATACATCGAAATGGTAAAAAGGTATCCTTCCGCTGTCGTAAATCTGCAAAATGGTAAAGGTCGGCGAAGAAGTGGGTTCCTTAACTCCGAGTCCTTCCGCAAACCCCTGGGAAAACAGAGTCTTACCGACGCCTAAATCTCCGGAAAGAGCTATAACGGTACCCGGCGTAACTTTCTTTCCCATCCTGGCTGCAAACCTTCGAGTATCCTCAGCGGAAAAACTCTCAAAAACTTCTATTGCCATAACTAGCTCCTGATCTTGTTTTTCTTGGGCTCAAGGTGGGCCGAAATCTCGGAGATAACAAGAGGCAGAGCCTCTCCGGCCTGTGACCTCGGGATTATCGTAGCGTTGTACTTTGTAGTATAGATGATAATACTTCTTCCGGTAGATACCGCCTTTACAACTTCTTCCCATTTATAAGTATGGGAGCTTTCAGCCTGTGAGATTGTAAGCCCTTCTTCGTCAAAACGCAACTTAAGAGGATTCTTCATCGCCGGAGTAATGGCGAAGGTCTGATTTGCCTTAACAAGTAAAACTATCGGCGTATAGACTACAAGTATCGCTCCTACAACAAGCAGTATCCAGTACTTTGCATAAAATCCGTAGATAACGCCCACAAGTCCTACAGCCGTAGCCAGTATCCCCGAGAGAGAACTGTAGGAATGTCTCAGATTGAAATCATATAGATCTGAGGGGCTTAATTTAACTTCTATTTCTACCATATCTGTCGCTTTCGTATAGATTGCTACGGCCTTTGGATTTACCGCCGGACATAGTCCAACCATTTTTATACATTAAATCAATTTATTATATAAAAAATCGGTAAAAAAATCAATCCCGGGCAGTCTTATAAAACCGCCCGGGACTGATTTTGGGATTTACTCTTTTAGCAGCATTTATCTACTGCTTTTACGCATTTTCAGAAGCTACTTCTCTACGTTTTGCACGCTTTACTTCTCCCTTAAGAACAGGGCTTAAAGGCTTGTAAACAAGAAGTACGATGATTGAGTTTGCAAGTCCTTTTATAAGGTTTAAAGGAGCAACGCAAACTGCCACGAAGCTAAGAATGCTTCCTTCCTTTACGAGAGGGTTAACTGCGCTTCCCATTGCAAGGAGTCCCACAAGAGGCATATTGTACATCTTTGCAAAAGTAGGAAGAAGGTATACTGCATTGAATGCGGTTCCGAAAACAGTAAGAACTGCGGTACCGATAAGGCAGGCAGCAAGCGCTCCCTTCTTGGTCTTTTTGAAGTTGTAGATAACAGATGCGGTAAGAACAAAACTGCATCCAACCGCAAAGTTTGCAAGCTCTCCTACAAATGCAGTACTTGTGCCCTTCACAAAAAGTTTTAATACGATCTTTAAAAACTCCATCATTACTCCGGCAGCAGGTCCGAATGCAAATGTTCCGATAAGGATAGGCAGCTCGCTAAAGTCCAGCTTGTAAAATGAAGGAGCAAAAAAGAGCGGAATCTCAATAAGCATAAGAATCGTAGCAAGGGCCGAAAACATACCGACCATAGCCATCTTACGAGTTGTAAAGATTTTCTCTTTAACGCCCTGTCTTCGCTGAGCGATCTTCTCAAGAGCTACCGCGATCAAAAACAAAGCAGCAATGATGCCTATAAAGGTAAGCACAAAGACTACGTTTTCTGCAACGGTGTGTCCGAGGTTTGTAAAATTAGTTGCAATTTTCCCAAAAAATTCTTTCATTATTTCCTCACTTTCCGGCCCTAACTTTTGGGATAAGCTAAAGCCCGCATTTTGTGTGGAAAATTCTTCCGTGACAGATAAAACTTATTTCTTTTACCACTATCTTTTACCATCAAAAAAGCCCGCAGTAAAAACTACGGGCGAGATAGCAAATAAAAGCCTTGCGGCTTATCTGTTTCTTCTTTCATCCAGACTATACTGTTGGTTCCGGAATTTCACCGGCTCGGCATCGATAGGATCACCCTATCTCAGCTCGCGGACTTTACCGCCAGTGGGGAATCTCGCCCCGCCCTGAAGAATTTTCTTATATTCGTTAATTTCTTAACGCACTCTAATTATATAATATATTTTACATTTGTCAATAGTCCGTATACTTTCTTGTATCTCCGTCCTCGATGAAAGGCGGCGGGTCCGGGATTCCCGGCATACCGATATAATACCCCTGCGCGAGGTCTATACCGTACTCTTTAAGCATCTCGTACTCGACTATATTCTCGATCCCCTCCGCAAGTACCTTTACATCCCTGTCTTTAAGCATTGAAACAAGAGCCTTAACGTACTCCACTCTCTGCGGGTCCTCGGAAAAGTCATGTATTATCGCTCTCGAGATCTTTACGATATCCGGTCCGTAGAAAAGAACCGAATTGACATCAGTATTAAGGCCTTCGCCAAAAGCATCAAGGGCGCACATCATATCATGCTTAAGCATAAATCTTTGCTTATTAAACCAGGCTTCCTTACTTACAAAGGGATACTCAACAATCTCCACAACAACCCTGGAAAGCACGTCTTTTCCGAAGCTTTCCATGTAACTGATGGATTCCTCTCCCGTAAAGGACTCATTGGGAAAGCTGTTTATAAAAAGGAATCCCGGTATATGGAGATCCGCAAAAGTCCTGGTCGCATTAAAAAAAGAATCTATTTCTAATTGATGAGTTCCACCCATAGCTATCCTGGCATTGATATAAGACCTTGGGTCCATTCCGTTCTCGGGACGGAGCAGGGCCTCGTATCCATAGGTGGCATTGGCTTTAACATTCTTTATTTCCTGAAAAACATAATTAAGAGGGTAAATATATAAAGGCTTTACAACACCCATGTGTTAAACCGTCCTTTCCCACTCCCCTGTTACTTTCTTAGGATTCATAAGATCAAGATAAAACTGTGCAAGCGACTCCTGAATAAGGGGCTGTACCCAGAGAAATCCTATGCCGAGGCTGAGAACGGCAAGCAAAACATAGGGTACAAAGCTTAAATATAATTTAAAAAGTCTGAAACGATGACCGTTCATCTTGTTCCATATTCTTTTTACGGCTTCCGAAGCGGAAAGCTCCGGGAAATCTGCGATAAGAAAAGGCGCAAGTCCGATGCTCACCTCAACAAAAACTGCAACGACCAAAGCAACTGCGGAGCTTACGAGCGCTCCGATAAGGAACTTTACATCTTTCGTATAGGAGTAGAGCTGTTCAAAAAGAGAGGAAGGATAAACAACCAGGATCGTCGGGAGCGTAACAAAAACGGACACCCCAAGATTTCTTGAAAAGTTATCCCTGTATCCCGAAAAAACATCGGAAAGAACCGGTCTCTTGCCGACTCCAATCTTTAAATAGTAAAGCGCCGAGCCGATAGTAAACACCCCTACAAAAGCTGCCAAAACAGCGTTTAAAAGGTAGCTTATGGTAAAGGATGTAAGCGCTGCGCCAACAGATACCTTCCCCGCCCGATAAAAAAACTTTTCGACGATGCCATCGAAGTTCATAAGCAGCATCCCCGATAAATAGTTAAAGAGCGCAAACGTTATAGTAACAAGCGTTGTGCCCCGATAGTTTCCATTTAGAAAGCCCTTGGCATTATCCCTAAGGACAGCCGAGGGCTGATAATGATTTGCCATACTGATTAAACCTTTAAATTTTACACCGCAAAATCGGCGTTCATTCCTGTATATTTAGCCCTGTCAGCACTCTTTAAGGATTTCTGATAGGGATTATCTTCGTTGTAATACTTGATCTGTGTCTTAGTAGTTCCGCCGGATACGTAAGTCCTTCCGCACTCGGGACAAACCGCCGTATGCAAAGTAACGGAAGCCTGAATAACCTTTCCGCCCTTCTCGGCAGCTTTCTCGAAGGCATTAACGACATGTTCCTGTTCATGTCCGCGAACTCTTGCGGCTACCGCGGCAGGAGCAATCCTCTGAGCTGACTTAAAAGAAACCATCTCATCGGAGCCGTCCTGGTATTTGCGGTTCTTGCAAGTCTCGCACTCGCAGTTAGGGTCATCAGCGTGACCCTTAGCCCGCATCTTTTCAGCCTGTTTCTCGTCAAGGGGTACCTTACTTAGCTTGTCATTAGGTCCCGCATCACGATTCCAGGGCATATTGCGAAGCTTAGCTTCTTCGGCCTTATCATAGGGGCTATATTGATTGTATGAATTATAACCAATTCCCACCATAAGCATTCACCTGCGCATCGTTGCCGTACATTTGCTCAATGATTGTCTGAGAGTCATTTATTACCTGTTGCAAGGTTCCCGTCTTAAGTAAGGTAACAAAAGACGAAACAACTATAATAAGTCCGAGGAAGATGCCTGCCACGGAGGCGATGATACCGCTCATAGCTTTCCTGGGGATATTCTTTCCCCTACGCGCAGAAAGCATCGCCAGTATCAAAGCTATAGCTCCGACAGGGATCGCAAAAACGGAAAATACAGCGCTCAGAGCCAGGCCGAGGGAAATAAAACCAAAAACAATCGAACACCTTGATAACGCGGCATTAGTCCCCATAGGGTTCTCCGGCGTTCCGTAAAAATTTGAATTTTGGCCGTTACTGTAAAAATTTCCGTCCATTTTAAAACTTCTTTCTATTTACTACTACTCTTTAAAAATTCCCTCACTTATAAAATAGCATTATCCGAAGACAATATCAATAAAATAAGTCTAAATTATTTGACCTCGGCTTTAACGTCCTCAAGGTCTCCTTCGCCTGAAAGCGTTATTGTTACGCTCTCCGTAACCCCTGTAATATCAACCTCCGAGGTGGATACCAGTTCGCCGTTTACATTGTAAACAGCAAGGTCAAAGATGTTTACCTCCTCGGGCCAGTCCATGGTAATCTTAAGTACCGTTCCGTCCGCAAGATATCCGATATCAACCTGCTCATCGGTATATGGGCTTATAGTTGAGATCATACCGATATCGGCACCGCAAAGATTTACTATAGAGAAATCTACCTTGATTCCGATCTCCTGCTCTCCGATGGCAGCTAAGATATCCTCCGGATTTTGCTCCTCGCCGGTACTTCCGCTTTCTTCAGTCTTTCCGGTTTCTTCACCTGAGGTTTCCTGATTTTCACCGTTTCCGTTTTCATCCGAAGGCTCAGTCTTTTCACCGGTTTCATCGCTGTCCCTCCCTGAAATCTCGGATGTAACCGAAGGAGTCTCATTAACATCCTCCGCGGCTTTATTGGCACATCCGCCGTATACGATCATAGCCGCCAATACTACGGCCAAAAGCTTTAAAGCATTAACACCTTTTTTCATAATTCCCCTTTACTCAGAGAAGGCAGAACCCCTTAGGATTCCGCCTTCTTCTTAAATCTTTAGATTTTAAACCAATTACTTGTCAGTCTTCTTGGTCTCTTCGGTAGCCTTCTTTTTCTGGTTACCCTTGATAACACCGAAGGTTGTTCCGCCGGTAACAGCGGCTACGATGAGGATCCACCACCAAGGCCAGTTCTTCTTAGCGGTCTGGGTTCCGATGCCCTCGCTGAGAGCTGTCTCATCGCCTTCGATATTTTCAGTCTGCTTTTCGCCGATGCCTTCTGCAAGAGCTGATTCCTCGTTCTCGATGGTCTCAGTGTTCTGAGTATTGTCATCAGCGTTATTGTCTACAACCTGGTTTGCAGGGTTGTCAGGATTTGCAACTGCAGGAGCAGGTGCGGGTGCAGGAGCAGGTGCGGCTACGGCAGGTGCGGCTGCTGCGGGTGTCTCAGTTGCTGCGATAGTTGTTGTGGTAGTTGTTGTAACTGCAGTTTCAGCAGGGGTAAGCTCAGCAACCTTAGCGGTAAAGAGCGCTTCTACTTCTGCTAATCTCTTGACCAACTCATCTCTATCGTTCTTAGCCTGGTTAAGCTTAGCCTGTGCAGCAGAAAGGCTGGCACTAAACGCTTTAAGAGTCTGGGCATTGAGTGTAGGAAGGTTTTCTATCTGGCTCTTAAGTGTTTCGATTTCGCTCTTTGCAGTTGCAATATCTGTCTGAGCCTGAGCCGCCTTATTAGCAAGACTTACGTATTCTGCAGCTATTCCGGCAGCTTCATCTACCTTGCTACGGAAACGAGCAGTAATCTTTGCATCTTCTTTCTCAAGAATAACCTGACCCTGCTTATCGGTGGTATAATCTGTTCCACCCTCTTCTTTATTATCAAGGGAAGAAATCAGAATATTGTTATTATACCAGTTGTCGTTTCTCTTCTCAGTGTATGATTTTGAACCTTCCTTAACAGTATCAAATACAGTCTCTGAAATAGCCTTAGCGGTCTCAGTATCAGCCTTCATAAGCAGGTATTTAAGTGCCTTATATCCGTATGCATACTGAGCTGTTGCAGTACTTATATCGTAGGTAAAATTAAACTTGTTCATATTTGAACTGTTTATTGCATTAGACTTTTCATCAACTGCAGCCTTGATAGCATCTGCAGTAAGAACACTTTTGTCTGTACCTTCGATAGTTACATCAGTTTCCTGGTCTTCAACATAATAATATATCGTATACCGATCAAGGCTATCATCAAGCGGATCGTTGTCGAATACTGTTGCGCCCTCTATTCCCAGTTTCTGAAGAATCTGCGTTGAAGTAAGGTCGTTAATATCTCCTAAGTGTAGAATAAGCCAATCTCTTTCCACCTCAGTTTTTAAAAGTTCACGGTATGTAACCTTAACGCTTCCGGTATATGAGCGTCCATTGTTAGTATGCCATTCTAGGCCCAAGTAACTAGGATCCTGAGGATCAATTTCTGTTGATCCACCAAACTGTGCATCAGAACTAATTAGATCGGTACCCTGCTGATCAAACCAATGAATGAAGGGGATGTTGATATCCAGGTACTTATAGCCATTAACTATATCCTCTACATCTTTATTAAATGCCTTTTCTGCTTCTTCTTCTGTAACCTGTCCAACGGGAATATCAACTACTACTTCCGTTCCGATAATAGGAACAGTATAAGAGAACTTACTCAATATAGTATTCTTAGTTTTGCTAATATTATGGGTCCTCTCGAAGGTATTACCATATCCAACATTTAACTGATATCCGCAAACATCCTTGTCTTCAACAAATCCGATTTTTGCATATGCTTCACTAGCCTTGAAATCTTTATTCTCAGCCAAAATCTTGTCAACGTCATCTCCGGCCTTAAATACCACACCATCAATAACTGTTGTTTCTTCACCTTCAAGAGCGGCTACTGTTTCTTTAACTTCTTCTTTAACTTCGTTGATAAGATCCTGTCTGATATTCTCAACTATATCAGTCACCTTATCTCCTGCCTTAATTACAACATCGCCAATCTTGATTGATCTTAAAGATGTGATGTTATTCTTGGCTTCTGCATTAGAAAGGTTTTCTGCCTCATCTTCCGCAGCAAGACCATCTACAACCTCCTGGAGCTCCGCTACAAAGCCGGCCTGAGCATCTGAAAGAGTATCGAAAGAAGTAGTAATCTTACCGTCTTCTTCTATAACACCCTCTACTTCACTAAGCTTTGCGCCTGTATAAGTTGTTGTGGTAACATCAGCCTTGACAGTCTTAGTAACCTTTCCTGTAGTCGAATCGTAATTGTATACCTCTGACCTGGTGTCATCATTCTCATCATCGTGTATCGCTACTTCCGTAACAGGCTCTGTGGCAGCATCTGCATCCTTTTCATCAGCAAGAAGAGCATCGAGTTCTTCCTCCGTAGCAGAGCTTTCTTCAACGAGTTCTGTGGTTGCATTTTCAGGATCAGTGCTGACATCGAAGTATGCATATCTCTTTACTCCGTTTTCTTCACCAATCTGAACATACACTCTGTTGGTTGTTGCGTCAAAATACTCACCATTATCCTTGATTCCCTTTAATACAATCTGAGGAACGTCTTTTCCTTCAATGGAGACATGATCGACTTTCTCAAAGATCACAATTCCGGCCTGAGTTCCAAACTTGTTCTCATCAAGGGTCTTCCAGTTAAAGCAGATGGACTGTTTTTCACCATTCTTGTCTGTGTAGGTGCACACACCATACTTAAGAACATCACCGATGGTATCTCCATCAGGCTCCTGGTCATCATACACATAAACATCTTTCTTATTGATCTTCTGCACATTTGCAGGATCATACTCAGGCTTATCTACCCATCCTTTTACTTCTGCCTTTGTTCCACCAAGTTCATCAGGTACATAGTAGAATTTCATCATAGCTACAGCAAGTTTACGATAGTCCGAATAAGGAACACTCTCATTTTTCGCGATGCTTGTCTGTATATTCTTTTCAAGGGCTGCAATATACGCATATCCGGTAGAATTGTACTTTTCTTCAGCCCTCTCAGCCGCATGCTGTAATTCTTCAGCCTCTGATGCGAGTCTGTCAAGCTCTTCCTTAGCAATTCTTGCATCCTCAGCTGCTACACCCTCGAGTCTTGTTAATTCATCCTGAGCTGTTTTCAACTCAGCAAGTTTATTCTGATACAGTCCATCCGCAGTCTTATAATCAGACTCACATTTTTCAAAGTCCGCTGTAATTTTACTTACTTCTTCCTCTATAGCTTTAACATTGCTATCTGCATCCGCTCCTGCTACTCTTGCTGCTACGATTGCCCCCTCTGCAGAATCAATCGTTGTAGCCCCTTCAATAGTAATTGCTGAATCCTCCACAACTTGACGATTTTCAGCAACAATATCTATAATGTCCTTAGCTTCGGTTTCAGCCTCACCTGTAGCATTTTCCTCAGTCTCTTCTTTAATACCAAGGAGATTGTTTGCCTTCTCTTCAAGCTTATCAGCATTATCTGCAGCAGCATTACCGGCGCTTGCATAATTATTAGCTACTCCAATAACACTCTCTACTACGCTTGCCTGAGCATCAATGTTACCAAACGACTCGGTATAGTCAGTAAGTTCTCCAACAACCTCAACAATATCAGGCGTTTCATCTGCTTCAGAAACAATTCTGCCTGCTTCAAGAATCACAGCGGCACCTGCCTCAGGAAGAGTAGGATCACCGGTCTTGCCTGCAGGAACAGCGTCTCCATCATAGAACTCATCCTCGAGTGCCTGAGTTGCACTTGTTGTTCCAGGAACAGTTTTCCCTTTACTCGTTGTATCAGCAGTAGGTCTAGTAAGGTTCTCACCTTCAGATATCGCTTCAGCAATTGTATTTACTGCGGTATTCGTTGTATCCTCAACAGTTTCAGCCTGTTCTCCCATAAGTCTAAGCGCTGCTGAAAGTTCAGACTCCTTAGCAGGCTGTTCAGGTACCTGAGGCTCCTGTGGTGTAGTATTTGTAGCTTCCTCAGCGAATGCGGAAAGATTCATGGAACTTGCAGCCATAACAGCTGAAATACCAATCGTCATCGCCTTAATAATGTTTTTATTGATTAATTTGCTCATTTTTATCTCCTTTACAAATTATCAGTTGGTTACTCAAGTAATGATTCTTTGTTTGTGATTATACTTTAGCAAGTTCTTTTTTCAATTTCAACTAAATGGTACGGATAGCAGTTTTTTGGGATGAATGACTAAAAAAACACCATCCGTCCCTAAATGGGAAGATGGTGCTTTGAATTGCTTACTCTGCTACTACAGCTAAAAGCGTTCCCTATATATTTTTTCCAATACTCCTAAATTCTTTCTGTCTTAGGAGCATTTGAATCTAAGATTCTACGATACTCTTTCTTGCATACTCGATTTCTTCGTCCGTAGCGTCAAGAAAGAGTTTCGCCTGATCTTCCGTTCCACCTCTGGAAAGAAGCTTCGCTATGTTCTCAATACGTTCTTCTGTGCGGCCTTTTGCGTGCCCCTTGGAGAACCACTTTTCCGTATTTAGTGTTAATACTTTTCCACCCATAACCTCACGAACCTCCCTTCGGATTATTCCCTTAGGGATCGCATAATCAGCGATCTTCATCATTAACCCGACCAGATCAGTGAATTGCGAATCCTCTAAGCTATCGTCGAGCTTTCCGACTATTTCTCGATACTCATTTATTAGATCTTTACGCTTTTCCCCGTCGCTTTCTAGTTCATTAAATTCATTTTCGTACCGCATAATATAGTACGGAAAAAAGAGTAGCAATTTCTTTTTGAAAATATCGTCTTTTGAGTAATTCTGTACCTTGATGACCTGTGTCCGATATGTCAGTGACTCCTTGCCGGACGTCACCTTTACGTGTAACTCATCAGGTGTTTTATCGTTATGCCTCAAATATAAAACACATGATTCCGGAAGCTGGATTTCGTACGGCGAGCCTTCGTTTATAGCTTTTTCTAAAGCTATCGCGAAATCATACTCAAACATTCTTATTGCCATTGTTCCATCCGGATTACTCTGGCATTCTATGTGGAATGTTTTATCCTCAATACGGAAAATCGAGTCCGTTACAACCTTCCCGTTTTCTTCTATGAACTCGTTCCGAAGCTGTATAAGTTTTACATCGTCCGGATAGTTTGTTCCGAACACCTCATTAATAAGAGCTACAAACAGCCACGGCATCTTTTGTGCCATTGTCCGGAACACATCATCATAGACAGTTCCTTTTTGTTTTTTCAAATACTTTTCCTCCTTCATATGTCATGCATATCGGAGGAATATTCCCTTTCACCCCGACACACTTCTATCGGGGTAATACAAATCCATATTCTATTTTTCAAAACTTGTTGTCCCCTCATTAATCAACAATAAAACCTACAACTTCATTGCATTCTTTCTTGCAAGCTCGATTTCCTCGTCCGTTGCATCAAGGAAGAGTTTCGCCTGATCTTCCGTTCCACCTCTGGAAAGAAGCATCGCTATGTTTTCAATACGTTCTTCCGCGCGGCCTTCGGCTCTGCTTTTTTCCATATAACCTTCCATTATGGTACACATAGTAGCTAATCCTCCTTCCGTAGTCTTTAGCTTATTGACTCTTGCCGATAGCCTTATCTATTGTTAATACCTAGAGGTTTTTCTTCAGAAAGCACGTGAATCTATGACTCTACCATACTCTTTCTTGCAAGCTCGATTTCCTCGTCCGTTGCATCAAGGAAGAGTTTCGCCTGATCTTCCGTTCCACCTCTGGAAAGAAGCATCGCTATGTTTTCAATACGTTCTTCCGCACGGCCTTCTGTGCGGCCTTTTGCGTGCCCCTTGGAGAACCACTTTTCCGTATTTAGTGTTAATACTTTTCCGCCCATAATCTCACGAACCTCCCTTCGGATTATCCCCTTGGGGATCGCATAATCAGCGATCTTCATCATTAATCCGACCAGATCAGTGAATTGCGAATCCTCTAAGCTATCGTCGAGCTTTCCGACTATTTCTCGATACTCATTTATTAAATCTTTACGCTTTTCCTTGTCGCTTTCCAGTTCATTAAATTCATTTTCGTACCGCATAATATAGTACGGAAAAAAGAGTAGCAATTTCTTTTTGAAAATATCGTCTTTTGAGTAATTCTGTACCTTGATGACCTGTGTCCGATATATCAGTGACTCCTTGCCGGACGTCACCTTTACGTGTAACTCATCAGGTGTTTTATCGTTATGCCTCAAATATAAAACACATGATTCCGGAAGCTGGATTTCGTACGGTGAGCCTTCGTTTATAGCTTTTTCTAAAGCTATCGCGAAATCATACTCAAACATTCTTATCGCCATTGTCCCATCCGGATTACTCTGGCATTCTATGTGGAACGTTTTATCCTCAATACGGAAAATCGAGTCCGTTACAACCTTCCCGTTTTCTTCTATGAACTCGTTCCGAAGCTGTATAAGTTTTACATCGTCCGGATAGTTTGTTCCGAACACCTCATTAATAAGAGCTACAAACAGCCACGGCATCTTTTGTGCCATTGTCCGGAACACATCATCATAGACAGTTCCTTTTTGTTTTTTCAAATACTTTTCCTCCTTCATAAGTAAATATTTCGGAGGAAACCCGCTCGCCACCATAAGTATTTGCAGCAAGCCAAAACATTACACTAAATCTTAGTATTTTTCTAAGCATATTACTTTATCTCCCCCTTAAATCAACATAATTGTACTATATAGCCCTCGAAAAAACAAGGTTTCAGCCGTTCCTGCAAGCAGTCTTAATACTTTTTTAATCAAAAAATGGAGGCTGACTTATCAAAGTCAGCCTCCTATATATTTATATATAATCAGAGCTTTAGAATTGTGTTTCTTTAGTCAAACTTAATTCTTTCAAATAAAAACTCCAAAACATCAGGAGTAAATTTCTTGGCGTTAATTCCGACGGTGAATGTTCCGTCCTCATTGGGAACCTGTCTCATAACATCGGCGTACATAATAAGTGTCTCGGCTACGATGATGATTGCCTTGCCTACAAGATTAGGAGTTTCCTTAGGCATCTTAAGTCCCATTCCGAGAGGTGATACATTTTCAACCTCAACAAAGAATCTTTCCTGTGTGTCGCAAACTACGACTACGCTCATGATAGAGAAATCAATTCTCGATATCGCTCTTTTTTCTTCCATTTGTATATCCCCTTTTACGCATTTCTTGGGTTTAAGCCCTTGTTCATTAAACTATAAATTGTAACCGCTATCAATGGTTTTGGTACGAAAGGATGATTTTTGTGATGAATGGAAGTATCTGCCTACAGATCCTCGTCGTCGCCTTCTGCCATTACTCCGCCCATACTCTTCCACTTAAGGTAGCCTGTAATAAAAGGATCCAGCTTTCCGTCAAGTACTCCGCTCGCGTCACTGGTTTCAACAGCGGTTCTTCTGTCCTTAACCATCGTATAGGGCTGGAGGACATAGCTTCGTATCTGGTTCCCCCAGGCAATGTCCTTTACCTCGCCTCTGATATCCGAAAGCTTCTCGGCATTTGCCTCCTGCTTTAAGATAAGGAGCTTTGCTTTCAGCATCTGCATCGCCTTGTCCTTGTTTTGGAACTGGCTTCGCTCGTTCTGGCAGGTTACAACCGTACCGGTAGGGATGTGGGTAATACGGATAGCGGATGATGTCTTGTTGATGTGCTGTCCGCCGGCACCGCTGGAGCGGTATGTATCGATACGGAGGTCTTTCTCGTCGATATCTACATCCGTATCTTCCTCGATATCAGGCATAACATCAAGAGACACAAAGCTCGTCTGACGCTTGGCCTGTGCGTTGAAGGGAGAGATACGTACAAGTCTGTGTACTCCCTTTTCGGATTTCATATATCCGTAGGCGTTTACGCCGTTAATCTGGAACGTAACAGACTTGATTCCGGCCTCGTCGCCGTCGAGCATATCAAGTACCTCTACTGTAAAGCCGTGGCGCTCCGCCCATCTTGTGTACATACGATAAAGCATACTGCACCAGTCGCAGCTCTCAGTTCCGCCTGCTCCGGCGTTAAGTTCGAGGATTGCGTTGCACTTGTCGTACTCTTCCGAGAGAAGTGTACTGATGCGAAGCTCTTCAAGCTCTACGATAAACTCGTCAAGCTCCGACCTTACCTCATCCACCATACTCTCGTCATCGGACTCGTCGCCGAGTTCGATAAGAGTAAGGATATCGTCGTACTGCGTATTGAGCTTTTTGGCGAGTTCGATGGTATCCTTCATATTTTTCAGTTCTTTCATCTTGGCATTAGCCTTATCCGGCTCATTCCAAAAATCAGGAGCTTCCATCTCTCGCTCAAGCTCTTCTATTTTCTTTTCCTTGTTTACAATATCAAGAGAAGCCTCGACCTCATGCATGGTCTGTTCATAGCCCATTATCTCGGCTTTCATCTGATCTAAAGCAACTATCATTAATTATACCTTCTTAAGTCCGTGACAGAATTTATATTTCTTGCCGCTTCCGCAAGGGCAGGGATCGTTGGGGAAAATCTTCTTTTCTTTCTTAACGGGTCCCTTTGCTATGGAATCATCCTTGTTTGTCCAGGTATCCTTAGCCACCTGCTCACGCTCGATCTTTTGCTCAACGCGGATATGGAGGAGCATACGAACAGTATCCTCGCGGATGTTCTGTGTCATCTCATCGAACATCGCATATCCATTCATCTTGTACTCTACAAGAGGATCTCTCTGGCCGTATGCCTGGAGACCTGCGCCCTGACGAAGCTGCTCCATATCGTCGATGTGGTCCATCCACTTGCGGTCGATGACCTTAAGGAGGATTACGCGCTCGATCTCACGGATCTGCTCGGGATCTGCAAACTCAGCTTCCTTAGCTTCGTAAAGCTTAACTGCCTCTTCTTTAAGCTGCTGTTTAAGGCTTGCCTTCTTTTGCTTATTGACTCTCATAGGAGTTATCGGCTCAAGAGGGATGATGGGAAGGAGGAGTTCGTTAAGCTCTGTAAAGTTCCATTCATCAAAAGGAGTATCATCTCCAACAACTGTATCAACGCTGCTATCAACGATATCTGTCATCATCTTGTAGATGTAATCGCGCATACTCTCGCCGTCAAGAACCTTGCGGCGTTCCTCATAGATGATCTCTCTTTGCTCGCTCATAACGCGGTCATACTCAAGGAGATTCTTACGGATACCGAAGTTGTTACCCTCGATCTTTTTCTGAGCTGACTCGATGGCGTTGCTGAGTGCTTTGTGCTCGATTTCCTGTCCGTCGGGGATTCCGAGAGCGTTAAATGCTGCGGTAAGTCTTTCGGATCCGAAAAGTCTCATCAGATCGTCTTCAAGGGAGATATAGAACTTAGACTCACCGGGATCGCCCTGACGTCCGCTTCGTCCGCGGAGCTGGTTATCGATACGTCTTGATTCATGACGCTCGGTACCGATGATCTTAAGTCCGCCGGCTGCTCTCGCCTCGTCGTCAAGCTTGATATCCGTACCACGGCCCGCCATATTTGTAGCGATGGTAACTGCGCCATGCTTTCCGGCCTGTGCTACAATCTCAGCTTCTCTTTCATGGAACTTAGCATTTAAGACATTATGAGGAATGCCTCTCTTGGTAATAAGACGGCTGATCTCCTCGCTGGCATCGATATTGATGGTACCTACAAGGACGGGCTGTCCCTTAGCATGAGCCTCTTCGATTGCCTGCACGATGGCATTAAGCTTCTCGCGTTTTGTCTTGTATACTGCGTCCTGATGGTCGATTCTCTGAACCGGCTTATTGGTAGGAACGACGATAACGTCCATTCCGTAAATCTCTCTGAACTCGTTCTCCTCCGTAAGAGCTGTACCGGTCATACCGCACTTCTTGTCGAAGAGGTTGAAGAAGTTCTGGAAAGTGATCGTAGCAAGGGTCTTGCTCTCGCGCTTAACCTTAACATGCTCCTTAGCCTCGATAGCCTGGTGGAGACCGTCGGAATATCTTCTTCCGGGCATAATACGTCCGGTGAATTCATCTACGATAAAGATCTGGTCATCCTTAACAACATAATCCTGGTCTCTGAACATAAGGTTATGCGCTCTGAGAGCAAGGATGATGTTATGCTGGATCTCGATATTCTCGGGATCGGCGAGGTTATCGATGTGGAAGAACTGCTCAACACGCTTAATTCCGGCTTCTGTAAGGTTTACGATCTTGTCCTTTTCGTTTACAACGAAGTCACCGGTCTCCTCCTGAACAACGTTCATGATCGCGTCCATCTTGGAGAGTTCCTTGATATCGTCGCCGCGCTTTAACTGTCTTGCGAGAAGGTCACACATCTCGTAAAGTGCGGTGGATTTTCCGCTGGGTCCGGAGATGATAAGAGGGGTTCTCGCTTCGTCGATAAGGATGGAGTCAACCTCATCGATGATGCAGTAGTGGAGATTTCTTAAAACAAGCTGTTCCTTGTAGATTACCATATTGTCTCTTAAGTAATCGAAACCGAGCTCGTTGTTGGTAACATAGGTGATATCGCAGTTGTACTGCTCCTGGCGCTCTTCGGAATTCATAGAGTTAAGTACGCAGCCCACGGTTAATCCTAGGAATTTATGCACCTTTCCCATCTCGTCGGCGTCACGTTTTGCAAGGTAATCGTTGACCGTAACGATGTGAACGCCCTTTCCTTCGAGAGCATTAAGATAAGCAGGGCAGGTAGATACAAGAGTCTTACCTTCACCTGTTCTCATCTCGGGGATACGTCCCTGGTGAAGGATGATGCCTCCGAGGAGCTGAACATAATAATGTTCCATTCCCAGAACTCTGACAGCCGCCTCTCTTACAACAGCGAAAGCCTCGGGAAGGATATCGTCAAGGGTCTCCCCTTCTGCAAGTCTTTTCTTAAAAATATCAGTCATGGCGCGAAGTTCTTCGTCGCTCTTTTGTTTCATTTCAGGTCGCAGGGCTTCGATCTTGTCAGCGATAGGTCTGATCCTTTTAAGTTCTCTCTCGCTGTGCGTTCCGAAAATCTTGTCAAATAATTTCATTTTAGTCCCTCTTACTAATGAAAAGAATTTGTGTCTCATCCGGGCAGACTTCTCCCCGGGCGCATACACGAATCTTATTTTATCAGATTTATCTATCGGTTTCAATCTATTCTTAAAAACACGTATTGACCGATTAACTAAGAGTTGGTTATATTTTTGTTTAAATTTTAAAGTTACACATGCTCTCTTATATGTTAAAATAACTCTGAGTGGGGTAAAGCCACAATACATATTCAGGGAGGCCTTATGCAAAAGCTTTCTACATTCGATTTAGTCCCCGGAATGATACTCGCGGAGGATGTACTTAACTTTGATCGCCAGACCATCCTCTCAAAGGGTACTGAGCTTACAGATGTTTTAATCTCCAGAATAGAACTCAACGGAGTTTTATCCGTTTATATCGAAGAGGATTCCGCTCCCGAAAAGCCGGATATTTTCGATCTTGAACCCCTCGAAAAGCCGGAAGGATACGGACCCGCTCCACAGACGCCGAGACGCGATGTACCGCCTCCGCCTCCGGGTTCCAACGCCGAATACGCTCCTTCCCATCCTTCATATTCGGAACGTATCCGTTCGTCGCAGGAATTCAAGGATTTTAAAAAGACTTTCGATACAGCCACCGAGAACTTTAAGTTCCAGCTGAACGAAATGATAGAAAATACTGCCGCTGTTGATACAGGCGAGCTTATCAAAGCCCCCTTAAAGCTTATTGAACAGTCCGGCAGCGGAAGCAACACCTTTGATATGATCCACAATATGCGGGATTACGACGATCTCACATACGCCCACAGTATGAACGTCGCTCTCCTTAACTACGTATCAGCCAGCTGGCTCGGCTGGAACGAAGCCGACAGAGAGATGGCTATGGCCTGCGGTATGCTCCACGACATCGGAAAGCTTCAAGTCAGCCACGCCATCCTTACAAAGCCCGGAAAGCTCGATCCCGTAGAATACAAGCATATCCAGAAGCACCCCCTGTACGGATACAAGATTCTTAAGGAAAAGGACTTCGATGAACATATTTTAAACACTGCTCTTATGCACCACGAGCGCTACGACGGAAGCGGATATCCGCTTCAGCTCTCCGGCCAGTCCATCGATAAGTTTGCGCGCCTTACCGCAATCTCTGATGTATACGAGGCAATGACCGCAGCAAGGGTTTACCGCGGACCTTTATGTCCTTTCCGTGTTATCGAGATTTTCGAGGAAGAGGGCTTCGAAAAGTATGATGCCGAGTATGTACTCACATTCCTCTCCAATGTAGGAGCAACCTACGTCAGAAACGCCTGCGAGCTTTCCGACGGACGAGAAGCCGAGATAATCATGCTCAACAAAGAAAAGCTCTCTCGCCCCGTCGTCCAGTGCGGCTACGACTACATCGACCTTATGCAGCACCCCGATCTTTCCATCGACAAGCTCCTCTAAAATGACCCCCGGGGACGGGGTTGGGGGTTCACTTTTTTAGGCGAGCCCGCGCTTAATCTCTATAAATAAAACGCCGAAGCTGACTGTAAAAGTCAACTCCGGCGTTAGTTTTTTAAACGGTAATCCCCCCTATTTAAAAATGACACACCAACCCCGTCCCCGGGGGTCAAAAATTAGTATTCTTTAGCCTTTTCTTCGCCGTTAAGTACGCGTAATCCACCCTGAGCAAGAGCAAGAAGCTCGTCTTCACCGGCATATACGGTAACGGGAGCAATCCAGTCAACGCTCTTTGCAATGTCATCGGTTACGGTCTTTCCGTAAGCGATACCGCCGGTAAGGATGATCTGGTCAACTTTACCCTGAAGGACGGTAGCGCATGCACCGATATTCTTGCAGATCTGGTAGATGAAAGCATCTCTTACAAGCTTTGCCTTCTCGTCTCCTGCCTCAACTCTTGCGGTTACTTCTCTCATATCGTTGGTTCCAAGGTAAGCATTGAATCCGCCGTTTCCGACGATCTTTTTCTTCATCTCAGCTTCGGTATACTTTCCGGAGAAGCACATCTCAACAAGTGAAAGAGCGGGAACACCGTTTGCTCTCTCGGGAGAGAAAGCTCCGTCTCCGTTAAGGGCTGCAAAAACGTCAACCATCTTGCCATGCTTATGAACGCCGGTAGAAGTACCGCCCCCCATATGAACAACAATAACATCGATATCTTCATACTTCTTTCCGATGGACTTGGCATATCTTCTCGCCATAGCCTTCTGATTTAAAGGATGATCGATGGACTTACGCTCAATCTCGGGAACGCCTGAGATTCTTGCAACGGGCTCAAGCTCGTCTACAACTACGGGGTCTACGATGAAAGAAGGGATTCCGAGTTCATCTCCGATCTCTCTCGCAAGGATACCGCCAAGATTGGAAGCGTGCTGTCCCTGAACGCCTACCTTAAGGTCCTCAAGGAGCTTGTCGGTAACAGTGTATGTTCCACCGGGAATAGGGCGAAGGAGTCCGCCGCGTCCTACAACCATACCAAGCTTCTTCATATCAAAATTCTTTTCCTTAAGGAAGTTCAGGATAATGTTCTTTCTGAAATCCTTCTGGTCGATGATCGACGCGTACTGCGCGATCTCTTCTGTAGAGTGACGAAGAGTCTCGTCAAAAAGAAGATTCTCATCTTCGTAAATACCAATCTTGGTTGATGTTGAACCGGGATTGATGATCAAGCTTGTAATAGCCATTTTTATACCCTCCGATTTGTCGCCGGAATAACCGGCGATAATTTTTATATTACTGGTTGTTCTTTTTGTATTCCGCAACAAGAGCTCCGAGAGCAAGTGAATTAACCTTTACCTCGAAGGAGTCGGATCTTGAAGTAAGAATAACGGGAGCCTTTGTTCCGGTGATGATGTTTCCGTTGATCTCATCAGCCATATGAACCATTGCCTTGTAAACAAGGTTTCCTGCGTGGATATCGGGGAAAAGGAGTATATCTGCATCGCCCTGGATAGCGCGGTCTGTAGCTCCCTTATGCTTTGCAGCTTCGGGCTCGATAGCAAGATCGAGAGAAAGAGGTCCGTCTACGATACATCCTGTGATCTCGCCCTCTTTGTTCATTCTTGTAAGCTCGGCAGCATCTACGGTACAAGGCATCTTGGGATTAACGACCTCAACTGCCGCAAGAGGAGCTACTTTCGGATTCTCTACTCCGCAGGCGGAAGTGATCTCAAGTGTGTTGTGGATGATAGCAACCTTGTCCTCTAAAGTAGGATAAGTCATAAAAGCAACGTCTGTAAGGAACATAAGTCTGTCATATCCCTTAACGTCAAATACGCAAACGTGTGAAAGGGGCTTTCCGGTTCTAAGTCCGACTTCCTTGTCGAGTACGCTCTTAAGGAAATCCTTGGTCTGGATAAGACCCTTCATATACATATCAGCTTCGCCGTCGCGAACAAGCTTTACAGCGGTAAGAGAAGCCTGAATATCGTCCTTAACATCGATAATCTTGAAATCGGAAATATCTACGTTTATTTCCTTAGCAACAGCCTTGATCTTGTCCTCATCTCCGACAAGAATAGCATCAGCGATCTTGCGGTCCTTTGCTGCGCGTACAGCCTCGATAACGGCTGAATCCTGCGCTACAGCAACGGATACCTTTTTCATTTCAAAATTCTTAACTTTCTCTACAAGTTCTTCAAACGGTCTGCTCATTTTAAAAGTCCTTTCTCAATTAAAATCTCTTATCAGAAGCTTTTCTCTCCTTTTGAAAACCGGATAACCGCTTCTCTTAAATCGGATAACCACTTTTTCAAAAAAGCAGAGTGCCACACTTACAAAAGTTTAGCACTCTGCTTACAAAAAATCAAATAAAACGATCAAGGTTACATTTCAAATATTTATATCTTCAATCCGTCAAACGCCTCGGGATTCTCGGTCAGTGAGATGAACACTCCCTTAAGAGCGGTCTTACTCTCAATAAACTTCTTTTTCGCATCGGTAAATTCGGCGATTATAGCATCAAGCTCAGCCTGCATCTTTGCTTTATCCTCAAGATAGATCTTGTTTTGCTTAACCATATTGATGAAAGCAAATACTGCGCCCGCCAAAAGTGCCACTCCGATAGGAATGCATCCCCAGCAGGTCTTTATCGCAAAGATTCCGGTAAGAAGCATTATAAGCCCGAGAACGCATCCCATGATCCCAAGTACGGTAAAGAGTATCTTTAAAGGAGAGATAAACTTCTTTATCGCCTTCTGCTTTCCGTTTATAAGATCTCTTCTCTCGAAATCAACGGGAAGCGAATCATAAACAACATTTCCGCCGTTTCCGGTAAAGTACAGGCTGTAATCCTTGCCCTTATAATCAAGGAGAATATCGTAAACGGGCATGGAAATACGCCTCATCTCGCCCTTTTGAATGCTTGATCCGCCGGATAATGATACATTTCTCGTCATACCATCAGAAAGGATCCTTTTTGCTTTCTTATCGAGGATATCCTCCATATGAGGCTTAACCTGGTTGTTGAAAACAACAGCATCCGGTATATCGTAGGAAAGTGCATTGGCCTCGGCGGGATAGTCAAGAAGCTCAACATCGACAAGCTCCGGATTGTTCCCATCCGGATAGAGTCTCTTAAAAAGCTCGGTGTAGTCCTTGTTTCCGGATACGATGAAATCGCAGGTATCATTAACCGCCATAGTCATAGGTGTCCACTCGGTAACCTTCTTGGTAACCGTGCGCATTTTGTCGCCCTTTCCGACTATCTGCTGCTGCTCCCTCTCCACGCCCTTTTCGTAGGAAACCGTAGCGGTTCCGGTACAATTGTCAAACCAGTAAGCGGGAACAACAACCTTTCTCGCTCTTCTAACATCAACCTCTGTAAAAATATCGACGGGAGGACACTCCGATTTGCAAAGAGTCTCAACGATCATCTTATGAACCGTCGGATCGTTTAATTCAAATTTGAGACCGCCCATTATGTTCTCTTTGCTGAGGATCTCCGCGTTCTTTTCCACGCCCTCTATGATGTTCTCCGATGAACAGTAAGGGCACATTATCCTCTTTACAGGACCGTTTGGTGCGGGAAGCGGCGCTCCGCAGTTGGAACACTTTAAACTGGTGATGCTGATTTCACTCATTTAAGACAACTCTCCTTTTGGTTTTTTCTTTAATTATAAAACCATTTTGGTAATATGTCACTAAACCTTCGCAATTATCGTAAAATTTTTGATAATTCTACACAAAGAAATCAATGATCTCATCCGCAGTCTTAACTTTTCCTACGCAAAGCGGCTCTACTTCCGGTTCATCCTCAGTCTGGTCAGGAACAAAGATTACCCTGCAGCCCGCAGCCGAAGCCGATTTGATGCCGTTTGGAGCATCCTCCACCGCAAGGCATTCCCAGGGCTTAAGTCCCAGCTGCTTGCATGCCTCCTCGTAGACGTACGGTGCAGGCTTCCCTTCTTTTACATCCGCAGCGCTACAAAGCTTGTCAATATACTTATAGATGCCTGCTGCCTTAAGGTATCTTACCGAGCGCTCAACATCAGTCGCAGTAGCCACAGCTATGGTAACTCCCTTTTCCTTTAGGAAGTTAAGAAGCTCCGGCACTCCGGCCTTAACCTTTATTCCCTCGGCGGAAACGCACTGCTCAAAGAGCCTCTTTCTGTAGGTTCTGACTACATCATAGTTAAAGTCCTCTCCGAACCACTCCTCAAACTTTTTCGGAGCAAAAGGTCTTCCGAGACTTCTCAGTTCAAGAACCTGCTCGTCGGTAAGATGGTATCCGAAATGCTCCGTAGCTTCGGGCCATACCTTACGGTAAAAGCGCTCAGTATCTATCAGCGTTCCGTCGAGATCGAAGATCACGGCTTTAGGCGGTCTTTTGGATTCAATCTTCTTTTTCAATTTCTTTATCCTCGATACAATGATGCAAATAATAATTATTGACAGGATTACAAACACTATTATACCGACGACAATGTAAAGCGTATAGTCTCTTTCCGAAATGATCTTAAATTTTCCGGCCTCATCCATCTTAAAGGATATGTAACTTCCGATGGTATCCGTCTCGGCAGCTGTCCATTGGTTATCAATAAGGGTATATACTTTTATTATATCTTTCTTGTTACTGCTGATTCCCGCCCTTGCGATACGTACTTCTACAGGTCCTTCATGCCTGCTAAGTCCGCTCTTTTTGGCAAGGTAGGCATCCTCACCGTAAATAACGCTGAAATCATACTCCTTTCCATCATCCTTTAGATCGAGATAAGCTCCGGGAAGGAAGGATCCCGCAACCATCATAAAGGGCTTAGAAACTCCTCCGTCGTCAACTTCGAGTTCACTTACTACAGATCCCTGCCACTTTTCGTAGGAAGCCTCCAGAACTATATTTCCGGTTATATGTTTTAAATCCGCTTCAGGCCAAACGCCGTACCTATCGTCCTTATCCGGTATCTCGGGAATAAGGCTCTCATCTATACTGTCTCCGTACTTAGCCGGAATTCTTGCAAGTTCCTTGCCATCCGCGATAAAGATAACGTTAAAGTTCGTAAACTCCTCAGGGAGCCCCGAAAGAGCTATAAACTCTTCATACGGCAAAGGCGTAGCTCCCTCGGAAAACGCGACTCTGTCCACTCCTCCAAAGTCAGAGCTTACGAAGTAGTTCTCTCCTATTTCTCCGCCCTCTGCTATATCTCCCGCTATCTCTCCGGCATTTTTACCGGAGCAGTCTATATTGGCATAGGCATTGCACCTAATGATCCTGCTGCCACTTCCCGCAATACCTCCTACGAAGCTTTTTCCGCTAACATTTCCGCATGCAGAGCAGGAATCTATCTCACTCTCGGAGCAACCGGCGACTCCTCCTGCGTAGATGCCGTCCTCACTTTCAATATCACAGGCAGCTATATCTGATATAAGACTTCCATACTTAACGTATCCGGCAATACCTCCGACATAATCCTTCTTCGAGGTAACTTTTCCGTAGTTTTTGGAATCTCTGACCGTTGCCTTTGCGGTAGCGTTCATATAAAGAGATTCGTTTCCGTTTAGCTCCACATCATCTTCAGGATCAAAGTCATATTCCGTGGAAATCCGTCCGACTATACCACCCACAGCACTGTCCGCCGATATAGAAGCGTAGTTTTCGCAGGCCACGAGTCTGCCGAGATTATCCGCATCTTGAATCTCGCCCTCTTCCAAATCTCCCTCGTTTTCTTTACTATCCCCTTCCGGAGCATTCTCAGTTTCTTCCCCGGAACTATCTTCTTTACTCTCATCCTCCGCGTCTTCATGTGAACCGTCGGTTATTTCGATTCCCTCATACGCGGCAATATTTTCACTCATACCGTTTGCTATATTCTCCACCTTGCGCGCCTGGGCACTGATGGACTTAAGGTCACCGGTAAGGGTGCTGTTTTCTCTTCTTATAAGATCGCTGATCTTTCCGGAATACTGCGCTATGATCTCAAAGTTCTCCTTTAAGGAGAGCATATTTTCGCCTGTTGCCTTTACCTGATCGTTTAACTGCTCAGCGTACTCCTTTGCCGCTTCAGCAGTAAAATCTTTCTCCGGATCCGGCTTTGGAAGTTCACCCGAAATATGATTGGCCTCTTTAAGCTTATCCGATATCTCTCTTACAAGGTTCGAAGTCTCCGTCCCGTATTTATCAAGGTCGCTTATTGCCCCGTCGATCATATCAAAGAGCTTATTCGTCTCCGTATTAAGCTGCGAAATACCATCGACCATATACTGAACCTGTAAAAAAGGCTCCATCTGGCCGGCTATTCCGCCAATGTCTTTTCTACCAAGTACAAGGCCGTAATTCTTGCATCCGTATACATATCCCTGTGACAGTCTTCCGACTATACCACCGATATTGTATCCCACATGCTCGTAACCAACGGTTCCTCCATTGTTTGAAGTAAATATGCTTCCGCTTGAAAGACCGGCTATTCCGCCTACATCGGTAAAGGCGGAAAGAGATGATGACTTTCCGATCTTGGCAATATCCTCTACCGTAATATCTTTTACATTTACCTCTACATCCGAAACACTGGTATTTACAAATCCGCTGTTCTCGCAGTTTTCTATGGTTCCCTCATTATTTCCGCAGATTCCGCCGACGCTGTGTTCTCCCGTAACGGCGCAGACATTTACCGATCCGCTTATTAATGCAGATGAAGCGTTAAATCCGGCAATTCCCCCAACATTTTCCTTTCCGCTAACCTTTCCTCTCGCCTCGCACTTAATGATCTTTCCGTAGTTTTCTCCGACAACAAGTCCGGTATTTTCTCCCTCGTCCTCATCTGTGACCTCTCCGTTTACGCAAAGATTTTTAATAATACCGTTTCTTTGAAGGAATCTGAAAAGTCCCTCTGCAGAGCCTTTTGATTCTTGTTTAAATCCGCTGATCACATGTTCACCGCCGTCGAAGACTCCTCCGAAAATAGGGACTGTGATTCCCGGGTAATCCTTAAGGTCGATATCCGCAGTCAGCTTTACATACTTATCCTTGGAAAAAGAGTCTATCTTACAGTCCGCCGCAAAGGAAGCAAATTCCTCCGCCGAACCTATCTCTACGACTTCCATATCCTCTTCGGGTATACCTTCGTACAAAGACGAATCCTCTCCGGATACGAGCTCTGAATATATATAAGTTCCATCCTCTGCAAAAGAAGTGCTGCCAAAGCAGGCTCCCAAAGGTCCAATCATGCTCCCCGCGACAAGCCCGGTTGCCAGTAAGGCAGTAAGCGCTGTTTTATTAATTCTCCCTACTCTATTATTTAAATCTCTCATCTTATCTGCCTCCTTCCTTTGTATTCTCTTTGTCTTTATCCGGAATATTTTCCTTCCCGTTCTCGTTTTCCTTATCGGGAAGGCTTTCCTTTTCCTCCCCGGCCGAAATGTCTTTTACGTAATCCTTGCTTCTAACGGTAGCTCCCATCTCGCCCTCGATGATGCCGCGGAATTCTCCGTCAACCACACCGTTTACATATCCTCTGATCCTTCCGTTCATCAGCACTCTGCCTGTATTTGGAAGTGGCTTGGCAAATTCTCTCTTTAGAGTAAAGGCCGTCTTCTGGATAATGATATCTCCGATGAGAAGCGTCTGCGGCAGCGCAAAAAGCACAAGAGCAATACTCGTAAGAGTACCTCTTCCGAGGGCCAGTCCGATGGCTGCCACAACCGGGTTGGAAGAAACCGCGCTGATTATAAATCCCGAAGCCACCATCATAGAACCGCTGGTTACTATCGTAGGGAAGGATTCATTTAAGCTCTCGACGATTGCTTCCTTGATGGGCATGTATGTCTTAAGCTCCATATATCTGCTGGTGATAACGATGGCATAGTCAATGGTGGCACCCATCTGTATTGCACTGACTACAAGATATCCCAGGAAATAAACCACATCTCCCTGCAGATAAGGGATCGAGAAGTTGATCCAGATACTTCCCTGTATCGTAACAACAAGAAGAACCGGGATTCCTGCAGACTGGAAGGTAAAGAGGAGGATCACCATTACAAACACAGCCGTTAATATCGAAATCAACAGGTTATCCGTTGCAAATGAAGCGGAAAGGTCCTTATCGCTTGTAGAATTACCCGCAAGATAAATCGAGTCTCTCGCGTAGTACTTAGCAGCCGCATCCCTTATCTTTTCAAGTACGGCATAGGTTTCCTCTCCCTCAACGGGAACATTCAGCTTGCAAACAAATCTTGTATAGTTTTCGCCAAGAAGCTGATTTTTAGCGAGGTTTATCTTTTCGTAAGCGTCATTTATGGTCTCTTCCGTATCACCCTCGAGAGTAAGATTGCCCTTATCCTTTTGCTCATAGATAAACATAAACATATCGATAAAGGGTACCTCGTAGTTGGAAACTCCTCCCACTAAAGCGCCGTATTCATTATTTTTCGTAGCGTATGCCGTATAAATAAGATCCGCCACTTCCACATCAAGATCAAACTCCTCCGAAAACTCCCTGGGCGAAAGCTTATCCGTCAGCTTATATCCGTCCATTGCATCGATATTTGCAAGACCCATAACTGAATCCACTTCGTCAAGCCTTTCGATGGCGGTAAGAACCTGCTTTTCTTTCTCGTAATCTCCGCAGGGCACCATTACAGCCAGCTGATTTACCGCGCCGAACTCTTTGTCGACCATATAAGCTGAAAATTTATTTTCGCTCATACTGCTGGACTTAAGAGAGCTCATATCGTAAACGTAATTTACCTTATTGGAGATGATCATCCCCGCTACCACACCCGCAAGAAGTACAAAGGGCATAACAAATCTCGTTGCGACATCAAACTTTCCGATAAATGTGATCTTGGGCACAAAGTTTCTGTGGTGGGTTTTGTCGATTGCCCCGGAGAAGCTAAGGAGCAGTCCCGGCATCAGGAAGAATACGGACAAAAGCGAAAGCACGATAGCTTTTGCAAGGATTATACCCATATCATATCCGATCCTAAACTGCATAAACATCATGGCTACCATGCCCGAAACGGTAGTAAGGGAACTTGACGAGATCTCAGGTATAGCCTTTGACAGAGCGACAATAACAGCCTCTCTTGCGTCCTTAGTCTCGTGCTCTTCCTTAAACCTGTTAGCCAGGATGATTGCATAGTCAACTGCGAGAGCAAGCTGTAAGACGACTGCGATGGAATTAGTAACAAAACTTATCTCTCCAAACCAGGGGTTAGTACCCTTGTTAAGTATCGCTGCCGTTCCGAAAGTCATAATATAAACCGGCACCTCGGCATAGGTCTTTGATGTAAAAAGGAGTACCACAACTACAACAACAGCAACAAGGAGCATGATTATTATCATATCGTGCGCCAGGTCGTCTGCGTCTCTCTCCTCCTGTCCGATATCGGATGAAAAGTAAGTATCGTACCCGTCTAAGTATTCAAGCACGCTGCTTAAATACCCAAGGGTCATCTCTGAATCCGCCTCATCCGTAAATGTTACGTCAAACAAGGCTTCCATATCGTGATAGTGGTCCCTCGTATCGTCAAAATCGAGCATATAGACGCAGTCCATGCCCTCAATATCCTCCGCAAGCTTTTTCGCCTCGTCGTAAGTAACGTTGCATACCACTATCCTTGCGCTTCCGTAGGTCGTAAACTCCTCGTCCATCAGATCGATACCCTGCCTTGTTTCAGTGGTATCCGGAAGATATGTCGTAAGATCATTGTTTACCCTTACCCGTCCCATATTGATAAGACTGTAAACAATAAGAACAATAAAAATCAGGTAGAAACCTTTTCGCTTATCGACTACAAATGTCGAAAGCTTCATCATAAAGGATTCATCTTTCTTTCCGCCTTTATTAGCCATTTTACTCTCCTTTTATTCTTCCTTTTGTTCCTTTTTTCTCAATTAAAAAAACCCTGACCAACTACGTCAGGGTTTTTAAAGCAAAATAATATGTATGTAATCTTACCTTGGCGTATATAAAACTAAATTACTGAGCTGCTTTGTTTCCGGTATAAAGGGTGTAATATCTTCCCTTTGCCGCAATAAGCTCATCATGTGTTCCTCTTTCAACGATCCTTCCCGCTTCGAGGACACAGATCATATCGGAGTTTTTAACTGTGGAAAGTCTGTGGGCAATGACGAAGGTTGTTCTTCCATTCATCAGTCTGTCCATACCTTCCTGTACGATACGCTCGGTTCTTGTATCAATGGAACTCGTTGCTTCATCGAGAATAAGTACCGGCGGATCGGCTATCGCCGCTCTGGCAATGGCAAGAAGCTGTCTCTGTCCCTGACTCAGGTTTGCACCATCACCGCTAAGTACGGTATTATATCCATCAGGGAGTCTCTTGATAAAACTATGAGCATTTGCCAGCTTGGCAGCTGCCTTTACCTCTTCATCCGTGGCATCAAGCTTTCCGTATCTTATATTTTCGGCAATAGTTCCGGTAAAAAGATGCGTATCCTGGAGTACTATACCAAGAGATTTTCTGAGATCCGCCTTTTTGATCTTATTTACATTGATGCCGTCATATCTGATCTTACCGTCCTGTATATCGTAGAAACGGTTGATAAGATTTGTTATCGTGGTCTTTCCGGCTCCGGTAGAGCCTACAAAGGCTATCTTCTGTCCGGGAAGTGCATGCAGCTTGATATCGTGAAGTACCATTTTCTCCGGAACATATCCAAAGTCAACTCCGTCAAATACAACATCACCTTCAAGCGGCTTGTACTCTACGCTTCCGTCAGCCTGGTGCGTATGCTTCCATGCCCACTTTCCGGTATGCTCACTGCATTCCGTAAGCTTTCCGTTTTCCTCCCTTGCGTTGACAAGCTTAACATATCCTTCATCCGTTTCGGGAGTTTCATCCATCATCTTAAAGATTCTCTCAGCTCCCGCAAGAGCCATAACGATAGAGTTAAACTGCTGAGATATCTGGTTTATGGGCATACTGAAATTCTTGTTAAGAGTAATGAAGCTTACAAGACCACCCGTTGTAAACGAAAAGATGTTTCCCGCGGGAACAAATATTGCAAGACATCCTCCGATAATAGCGCAGATAACGTAGCTGACGTTTCCGAGCTGTGCGTTGATGGGAGGAAGTACATTGACATAAGCATTAGCCTTGTCGGCGCTCTCAAAGAGCGAATCGTTAAGCTCTTTAAACTTAGCTTTTCCTTCCTCTTCATGACAGAAGACCTTAACTACCTTCTGGCCGTTCATCATCTCTTCGATATATCCGTTTACGGCGCCGAGCTTCTTTTGCTGCTCCACAAAGTTCTTTGAACTTCTTCCCGCCGCAAACTTGGTAGCAATCATCATTACAAAGACCATAACTAAAGTTACGACCGTAAGAGGAATGCTGAGTATTACCATACTTACAAATGTCGAAACCACCGTGATAACCGCATTTACCATCTGAGGGAGTGACTGGCTGATCATCTGCCTCATGGTATCGATGTCATTGGTATAAGTCGACATTATGTCGCCGTGTGAATGACTGTCAAAGTAACCGATGGGTAACTTTTCCATTTTCTCAAAGAGTTCGTTACGCATATTGCGCATCGTTCCCTGTGTAACATAGATCATAATGATATTCTGCACAAATCCGGCCACGGCGCCGATAAGATAGAATATCGCAACTCTTATTATCGCTCTTAAAAGAGGGAGAAAATCAGGCTCTCCCGGACTTAAAAGCATCGGCTTGATGTAATCGTCGATAAGAGTCTTCATAAACAGCGTTCCCTGCAAGCTTGCAAGTACGCTTACAACAATACAAATAAGTACCGCTATTACATGAAACTTGTATGGGCCAAGTACATAGCTCATTATGCGCCCAAAGACCTTTCCGGGATTCTCAATCTTCGGCTTCGGTCTTCCCATAGCGCCACGACTTCCGGGTCCTGCCATTTAGCCCACCTCCGTTTCATCGAAGTCTCTCGCTCCGCCGGTCTGTGATTCATAGACCTCGCGATAGATCTCGTTATTCTCAAGGAGATTCTCATGCGTATCAAAAGCATTTATCTCGCCGTCATCAAGTACTATTATTCTGTCAGCGTCCTGTATGGAACTGATACGCTGGGCAATTATGATCTTTGTGGTACCGGGAATGGCTTCTCTCAAAGCTTTTCTGATCCTTGCGTCCGTAGCGGTATCAACTGCGCTGGTAGAGTCATCAAGGATAAGTACCTTGGGCTTTTTAAGAAGTGCCCTTGCGATACAAAGTCTCTGCTTCTGACCGCCGGATACGTTTGTTCCGCCCTGCTCTATATGAGTCTCGTATCCGTCCGGGAAGGAATTTATAAAGTCATCGGCACATGCAAGTTTGCAGGCATTTCTGCACTCTTCATCCGTTGCCTCCTTGTTGCCCCAGCGAAGGTTATCATAAATACTTCCCGTGAAAAGAACATTTTTCTGAAGTACAACAGCGACCTGATTTCTGAGAGTCTCAAGGTCGTACTTTCTTACATCTATTCCGCCTACTAAAACCTCACCCTCTGTTACGTCGTAAAGTCTTGAAATAAGATTTACGAGACTGGACTTTGAAGATCCGGTGGCTCCCATGATTCCGATCACCTCTCCGGCCTTTATATCCAGGTTGATATTTCTGAGGATGGGCTCTCCTCCCTCTTTATGGTAGGAAAAGCTTACATTGTTAAACTTAATGCTTCCGTCAGCAACCTCCATAACAGGATTCTCGGGATTGACAATATCCGGTTCTTCCTTAAGCACCTCGGAAACACGCTCCATACTTGCGATACTCATAGAGATCATTACAAAGATCATCATCAGCATCATCATACTGAAGAGGATGCTCATACAGTAAGAAAGAAGGCTGGTAAGTTCTCCGGTGGTAAGTTCGCTGCCGACTATCATTTTTGCGCCAAGCCAGCTTATGATTATTATCGTTGCATAAACCGTGAGCGACATAATGGGGAAAGCGTATGAAATCTTTTTCTCAGCCTTGACAAAAATATCGTAAATATTGTTGGCGGCTTTATGGAGTTTGGAGATTTCCTGTTCCTCACGTACATATGCTTTTACAACTCTGATAGCGGACACGTTTTCCTGTATTGACTCATTTAAGGCATCATACTTCGGAAAGGCTTTCTTAAATGTCCCGGTTGAAGTAAGCATTATAATTGTCATCACTATTGCCAGAAAAATCAGTGCAATAAGATAAATGCTTGCAATCCTTGTATTGATCTTGAATGCCATTATAAGGGCAACTATCATACTTAACGGCGCTCTTACGGCAATTCTGAGCATCATCTGATAAGCATTCTGTATATTGGTCACATCGGTTGTAAGCCTTGTTACAAGACCGGATGTTGAGAACTTATCTATATTTGAGAATGAGAAATTCTGTATATGATTATACATACTCTCTCTCAGATTCTTGGCAAGACCCGCAGAGGCCATAGCTCCGAATCTTCCGCCCATAAGACCTCCGAAAAGTCCTATAAACGCGGCAACCACCATAAGTCCGCCAACCTTTAGGATATGGTTCATATCCCCGGCATTAACACCTTTATCAATGATCGATGCCATAAGATAGGGAATCGAAAGTTCCATTACAACCTCAAGGATCATAGAGACCGGGGTGATGATGGAGGCGAAGGTATATTGCTTAACTTCTTTTAGAATTCTGCGTACCATGTAATTCCTTTCTTAAGTGTATATTCCCAGTGACGGTGTGAGTCATGACATATTCAGCGCGCACACGCTCTCGCTCAGGACGCGCACGCAGCGGAACTAATCTCAAACATCGCTACGCTTGTTCTCGATAAGTACCGGCGGCGCTTTATGGTACGCTTATGAATATGTCACGGCCCACACCTGACTTAAATAAGCTAACAAGCCAAGTTAACTTTAATGCACCACATTATTCAAAGTCCTTTGCATATTATACACAAATTGCTTGGCTTGTTATTGCGTTACATCCTCTCAGGCGCTTCGAATCCAAGGAGATTAATGGAAGTCTCGAGGATATCGCGGACGAGGATAAGGAGGGCGATAAGGTTCTGCTTACGGGACTCGTCGGATTCTCCGAGGATCTGGGTCTCGTGGTAAAACTTGTTGAAAGCGTTGGCTACATCGTAGATGTAACCGCAGATCTTGTGGGGTGCAAGTTCAATGGCTGCACTGTCCATAGTTGCTGAGAACTGTGCGATTTCCATATGGAGAGCCTTTTCGAACTCGTTACATGCCTTTCCGATAGTAACCACAGAAAGGTCTCCGCCCGCTTCTACATACTTTGCAAGAATTGACTTGATCCTTACTATCGTGTAGAGGATGTAAGGGCCTGTATCTCCCTCGAAGGATGTGAATCTGTCTATATCAAAGACATAATCTTTTGAAGCCTGGTTAGAAAGGTCACCGTACTTAAGAGCCGAAATAGCTACAATATCCGCAATGGATCTTGCCTCTTCTTCGGATACGGGGCGCCCTTCCTTGATTTTTTCAAACATCTCTGCCTTGGTATCATTAATAAGATTCTCAAGGCGCATTACTCCGCCGTCACGGGTCTTAAAAGGCTTTCCGTCAGCGCCGTTCATAGTGCCGAAGCCAAGGAAATTAAGCTTTGTGTCTTCTGTAACAAGCTTAGTTTTTCTCGCGGCACGGAATACCTGCTCAAAGTAAAGTTCCTGACGCTTGTCTACTACGTAAACGATGCGGTCGGGTTTAATATCCTCCATACGCTCCTGAATAGTTGCAAGGTCTGTGGTGTTGTACAAAGAAGCTCCGTCGCTCTTTAAAACCATGCAGGGAGGCACCTTCTTTGTATCGGTCTCTTCAGCCACTTCAACGACAAGAGCTCCTTCACTGATAACGGCCCAGCCGCCCTTTTTCATATAGTCAACCATTCCGGGAATGCGGTCATGCACACTGCTCTCACCGTTCCAAAGGTCAAAGTCTACATTAAGGGAAGCATAGTTTTTCTTGAGGTCACCAATGGATACTTTCATAATATTTTTCCAAAGGGCTCTGTATCCGCGTACTCCGTCCTGAAGCTTCTTTGTGGCTTCCATAGCCTTTGCTTTGTACTCAGGGTCTTCCTTTGACTTAGCACTTGATGCGGGATAAATCTCTTCAAGTTCCCTTATCGTAACGGGACACTCTTCGGGATAATCTCCTGTGTAGGAATCATCAAAGTAAACAAGATCCGGCTGTCTTTCCTTGATACCACAGATAACAAGACCCATCTGAAGTCCCCAGTCACCGAGATGCGCGTCTCCTATAACCTCGTCTCCGGCAAAACGAAGAATACGCTTTATTGACTCTCCGATATTTGCGGAACGGATATGCCCTACGTGAAGTGCCTTTGCAACATTGGCTCCGCCGTAGTCTATAACAACCTTTTCATTTGCTCTTGATAATTCAAATCCGTACTTTTTATCGGCTCTCATACCACGAAGATATTCAGCGAGGTAATCTTCCGAGAGCTTAAGATTGAGAAATCCGGGGGCTACCGCCTCTACGCTTGAAAAGACGGGCATTGTCTTTAAAACTTCAGCAACTTCTCCGGCGATCATAATAGGAGCCTTGTGGTACTTTTTAGCTCCTGCCATCGCTCCGTTACACTGATACTCGCAAAGATCGGGTCTGTTTGAAACGGTAACCTTTCCAAGCTCTGCCTCATAGCCTGCGCTTTCAAATGCTTTTCCCATTTCTTCTGTCAAAAGATCAAGTAATTTCTTCATGATTGTTTCCTTTTCAAAGACTATTGTATTTTAACACTGCAAAATGCATTAATTTATTATCAAATTCTAAAATAAGACTTAAAAAAAATATAACAGTACACGATCAGATCGGGAGCTCTCCCCTGGCGGCTTTTTCTCTGCTTCTCTCAGCTTTGGAATATCCGCATCCGCAGTAGTCCTGCCTGTATAGATCATACTTTTGTGAAAGCTCGATGGAGCGTTTGTATCCTTCCTTTTTCTTGAAATCGGAAGGAAGCCATTTAAGGCCGTACTTTTCTGCCAGACTCTCCCCGATTTCATTAAGTTTCTCCGCGTTCTTTAAGGGCGATATGGTAAGGGTTGTAGAGAAGTAATCGTAACCGTCTCCCACAGCTTTTGCCGTCTGTTCAAGACGAAGCTCGTAGCATTTAAAGCATCTTTCGCTCCCCTCTCCCAGCTTTTCGAGTCCTTTTATCGCTTCATAAAAGCGACTCGGATCGTAGTTTCCCTCTCTTATGCCGATAGGATGTCCCTGCCTCTCTCCCCAGATGATCTCCGAGTTATAGGCAGCTATCAGTCTTTTTTCCTCGGCTACTCTCTTTCGGTACTCTTCCCCGAGGGAAATATTGGGATTATAGTAATATACAGTTACTCTAAAATATTTGCATAAATACTCAAGACAGTAGCTGCTGCAGGGAGCACAGCAGGCATGAAGTAAAAGCGATGGTGGCTCACCTTCTATGGAATCAATTATTTTTTCAAGTTCATTCTGGTAATTTCTCTTTTTGTCCATAATAGTTGATTGTACCATATTTATGCGTTTTCGTTAAGTATAAAAGCGCATCCTGCAGATGGGACTTTGGCTTTATAGAAATTCAGGCGGAATTCTTTTTGCCCAAAAAAAGCTCCCGGCTTATGAAAAAAGCCGGGAGCGTATACATAAATACTTTCAGGATTACTTTCCTGCAGCAGCCTTCTTAGCAGCCTTAGCCTCAAGTGCCTTCTGTGAAGGTCTTACGAGGAAGAGCGAAAGAAGAAGGGCTACAACGTAAAGAGCGCAGGTTACATAGAGTACAGTCTGGTATCCTACAGGGTTTGTAGTTGCGGTGTGCTCTACACCGTGCTCAACGTAGGTGATAGTTCTTAAAGTCTCGGGCTTGGTTTCAGCAACATGCTTTACGATAGCGGATGCCATCTGATTACCGGTAAGTCCGGCAAAAGCCCATGCTGAAAGGGTAAGTCCGTGGATAGCTGAAATATTGCTCATTCCGTAATGGTCGGAAAGGAGGTTGGGAACGTTGGAGAATCCTCCGCCGTATCCTGCATTTACCATAAAGAGAAGCGCAAGTACGAGTACTACAAGGAGAACATTCTGTGCTCCGTCAGCAAATGCGTTTCCGATGCCCTTAGTAAGGATTACGATTCCGGTAAGAGCGATGGAAATAATGAAAATGATCTTATAAACAGTATTTCTGTCCTTCATTCCGTCGGCTACTGCAGAGAAGCCAAGACGTCCGCCTGCATTGAAGATAGCGGAGATTGTGGACATAACGCCTGCCATAGCTGCGAGGCCGATGCACTTAACGATCATCTTCTCCTGAGAGATAAGAGCAAGTCCACAGGTGATGTTGATGTAGAACATAAGCCAGATTCCGATGTAAGTTCCGATAGGCTTTGACTTGATAACCTGGAACATTGAAGGTCCCTTCTCAGCTCCGGTAGGCTCGTGCCATCCGGCGGGCTTCTTAAGAAGAAGGTGTCCGACAAACATCATTACGAAGTATACACATGCAAGTACGAGGAACATCTTCCAGATACCGTTTCCTACGCCGTTGATCTCTTTTCCGGCTACGGAAAGTCCGGTAAGCATAGAAGTCATAATAGGTGAAGCGATTGCCTTAGCTGCGCCGAAACCTGCAACTGCAAGTCCTGTAGCAAGTCCCTTACGATCCTGGAACCAAAGCATAAGCGTCTTAACAGGTGAAAGATAACCGGTACCAAGACCAACACCCATGATAAAGCCATAGCAAATGTAGATACCGATAAGTGCAAGCACGCTGTGCTGATGCTGACCGCCGTACCAGATAAAGAATCCGGTTCCTGCCATACCGGTAGCAAAACAGATAGTAGCAAGAAGAGATGATTTATGAATATCCTTCTCTACGATATTTCCAAGGAAAGCAGCGCTCATACCAAGGAAAAAGATAGCGAATGAGAATGCCCACTCGCAAGATGACTTGCTCCATCCGATATACTCGGAGATCTCCTGTGAAAAGATAGACCAACAATAAACTGTTCCGATGCTCATATGAAGGAGCAAAGCGGGAATTGCACCGCGGATCCACTTATTTTCGCGCCATCCGCCGGCTTTAGCGTTTTCTGACATAATAGTTTCCTCTCTTATTTCATCTAAGATATATTGATAAACCGGTGCTTGCCGCATAGCAAGCGGATTATATTATATCAAAGATTTTTTCCTAAATCAACAAATATCTTTATTCCGAAGTCTCCCTTTCCCCTACAATAAACCGCTTTACCATTTCCTCGAGTTCATCAGGTTTTACCGGCTTACTCAAATATCCGTCAAACCCCTTGGATAAGTACATTTCCTTCATTCCCGCAATGGCATTTGCCGTAAGAGCTATAACGGGGCAGTCTATAAGATCTCGCTTTTTCAGCTCCTCTAAAGTCTCTATTCCGTCCATCTTAGGCATAAAATGGTCCATTAAGATGAGATCGAACTTGTCCTTTTTACACATCTCTATGCAGTCCGAGCCGCTAAAAGCCGTAAATACCTTAACCTCTGTCTTTCGAAGGAGCCCCTTGACAACATTGGCATTCATAGCGACATCATCAACCACAAGCACCTTAGCATCCGGTGCCCTGAAAGATTCCTTGTATTCGGGGATAACGTGTTCATCCTTTGCAAGACACTCCTCTACATTTCCGAGAAGCTCGCTTCCCATTCTCTTTTGTGGCAAAAATACGGTAAATTCAGACCCCTTTCCGTACTCGCTCTCCACCTTGATCCTGCCGCCCATAAGTTTAAGGAGCCTGTCCGTAATGGCAAGTCCCAGGCCGCTTCCCTCAATATTCCGGTTTCTGTTTATATCAAAGCGCTCAAAATTGTTGAAGAGCCTGCTTTTGTCTTCTTCCTTTATACCTATTCCCGTATCCTTTACAGACATCTTAAGGATAACATCAACCGTATCGGAACGGTCCACCAAAGAAACGTTCAGGCAAACGCTTCCTTCCTCCGTGTACTTAACCGCATTGTTCAAAAGATTAAGCAGGATCTGACGTACTCTCGACTCGTCGCCGTAAAGTCTCCTGGGACATTTGGGATCCGCGTTTATCTTAAAATCAAGATTTTTGGCTTCTGCGCGCCCTTTGATTATATTATTGATATCGCAGATAAGTTCCGAAAGTGAATACTCCTGACACTCCAGCTCGAGCTTTCCGGCTTCAACCTTTGAAAAGTCCAGAATATCCCCGATTATATCAAGGAGATTTTCTCCCGCCCTTTTAATATCCGTCGCATACCCCTTAACATTTGTCTCGGAGCTTTCCCTTAAGATCATCTCATCCATACCCATTATGGCGTTTATCGGCGTTCGGATCTCATGTGACATATTGGCAAGGAAATCGCTCTTTGCCCTGTTTTCAACCTCAGCCTTTTGCTTTTCCTTGTAGATATTTTCAACCTGTGAAAGGCTGTCTATGATCGCAAAAGTAAGAAGTACTCCCGCGGCGATGTTCAGATAAAAATCCGTAACATCCAGGAGATAGAAAAGCTGTGAGATGATCTCAATAATTCCCACGGTATACGTTAGGAACAAGCCTATAAAGGGAACTATTATCTCTTTTACATGTCCTTTTCTGATATCGAGAATAAAACAGAATATAATGACTGCGGCGGAAAGCGCCGTGATCACATATGTCCTCGGCATAGAGTCAAAAAGATCCTGAACTTCCGCAAGCTGAAGGACAATATTTAAAACAACATTTATAAATGTTATTACAATGGCAACCCTGTAGATCTTTCTGTATCTGAATTTAGAGACTGCGTCGGCATACAAAAAAAGCGCTGTCGGAACAAATCCTATAATGATATAGGACACCGCTCCCGCTACGGAAATATTAGGGAAATAAAATTGTCTGAGTTTGGACTCGACTACTGCCTGGATTGAAGTAAAGATCGCTGCCCAGGCGGCATATTTTAGAGAGAATGCAAATTTAAATCTAAACTGAAGTATCAGACTGATTATAACGGCGATTACACCGAAGGTCATAAGTAAGAATGCCGTTATAAAGGGGATTCCGTATCTGCCCCAAAGATGGGCATAAATACCCATAAACGTTCCGATATAAACCGAATTGAAAGAACCGCTGTACTCGTTTGGAGAACAGGTTTCTATGCGGATTGTTTTTCTGCCGTCGATTCTCTTTAATTCCACAAAGACATTAGCGGAAAGAGTGGCGCTTCCAAAGGGTCTTGAATCCGCTGTTGAGTAACTCTCTCTGAGCTCATCATCTATGTAGACATACATATCCTGCTGAGAACTCCGAAGAAGCAGCATATAGTCGGACTTTTTGATCTCCGGCAACACTGCCTCAACAACCATCACCTTGTTCTTTGGATAGTCTATTCTCGCAGGCGGATTTACCGGAGTTCTCGTCCCGTCATCTTCTACAAGGTACCACTGAGTATCCAGGGGTTTGCACTTTTCGTCAAACCCCCGGGCTTCCCTTGGATAAACAAAAGAACCAACGAACAAGAAAACCATTAGCCCAAAGAAAAGCACCATCAATATGTTAGTAAGGATTATTCTTTCAAGCGTCAGTTTGTTTTCCATAAAATGTCCTCAGTTTTTCGCTTTACAGTTTGTACTGTGAAAGGTCTGAGTTGATCTCATCCGAGTACTTGTTAAGGTCTCCGGATACAGTTGAAATATTCTCTGTCTGAGTAGCAAGCTTCTCGCTCTCTGCTACGATGCTGTCTGAAAGAGCAAGGATCTCATTGATTGTAGATGCCTGTTGCTGAGTGGTTGATGCGTTGTTTGTGGCAACATCATTGATCTTTTCAATACCACTTGCGATCTCAACGATTCCGTCCGTAGCCTTTGCAACATCCTCGTATATATTGTTAAAGGATACATTGGCATTTTCTACGCCGGTAAGGCAAGCTGACATATCCTCTACGCAGCGGTCTGCCTTTTCGTTGATATTCTCGATATTCTTTGTAATATCGGAAATAAGATTTCTGATATTGACGGTAGCCTCTGTTGACTGCTGCGCAAGGGCTCCGACCTCAGTAGCAACAACAGCGAATCCTCTTCCTGCTTCTCCGGCTCTTGCAGCCTCGATAGAAGCGTTGAGTGAAAGAAGATTGGTCTGTTCGGAGATTGCATTGATGGTATCGGTAATACCGGTAATCTCCTCGATTGACTTAGCCGTATTGTGGATAAGTTCCGTAAGCTCTGCGATGGTATCGTTAAGAGTTCTTACGTTGCTGGTCATATTCTCCATCTCATCCTTACCGGTTGCAGAGGATTCCATGGTCTGGTCGCAGAGATTCTTAACATTCTCCGCATTGTCCGAAAGTACGCTTGATGTATTTGCAAGTTCTGAGGCCGCAGTAGCAATTTCCTCGATAGAACTGTTCATTTCGTTAAGTGTAGCGTTAAGTCTCTCGATAGATTCGGACTGTGTCTTGTTTGCTCCGGCAAGAGTATTGGAGATCTCGTAGCACTCTCCCGCGCTTTGGTGCATATTGTTTGAAACATCAGCAAGGCTGTTAAGGGTGCCTCTCATATTTGCAATATACTCGTTTAAGCTCTCGCAGAGGGTTGTGATCTCATTGTTTCCTTCAGGCACAAGGGTAACGGTAAAGTCACCGTTTGAAATATCTGTAATACTCTTTGTCGCCTTGGATACGGGATTAAGGTATTTGCGGATCGTAAAGAATATGATCACGCTTAAGATGGCAAGTAAGATTATAGCCGTAACAAAGGTGATGACCATAACCTTGGTCATTCTGCTTCCGACGATGTTGGAAGAAACGGCGCTTACAACTACCCATGAAGTACCTTCGATATCCGTAGCGGTAAACATCATAGATCCTGCACCGGTCTTTACGGTAAGGGTCTTGTTTGCACTTTCTACACTTGTATTCATCTTGTCGAATACAGTGGCAAGTCCCTTCATAACGGGGTCCGTTGTATCTGAAAGATTCTGTCCGACGATCTCAGCATTGGAGCTTACAAGAATATCCTTCGTCTCCTTATTGATGATGTAGTATCTTGCATCGGGCGCAATAGACTCAAAGCCTGTAATCTTCTCGGCAACCTTGTCAAATACAACGTCGCTGCTGAGAACAACTTTATCTCTTATCATAATAGCGCATGCAAGACAGGTTTTTCCGGTAGAAGCATCCACATAAGGCTCTGAGGTATAGATCTCTCCGCCTGCGGAAAGGGCTCCCTGGAACCAGGCTCTGTCGTTAAATACGAAATCAGAACCGGGGATCCAGCCCGAGCCGTCAAGGAATTTGTTTGTATCCCCGTAAGCAATATAAATATCCTGGGAATCGGGATCTTTTTCAGTTAGTTTAAGAAGCATGGCGAGAGTATCGTCGTAAGACATCTCAGGGGCATTTCTTATAACGTCAGCGGTTTGTTCAACTCTGGTCTCTACTCCGTTCCACCAGTTATGAACCTCGCTCGCGTATGAATTTGCCTCTCTTGCAAGAACGGTATTAACAAGAGGCTGGATATTGTCTGCCTGCAGCTTAATACCTATCTGGGTGAGAATTATGATTATTATCGCAACAAAAATAATAATCTGTGATAGCATAACCTTTTTAAGTGACTGTCTCTTTTTCATAAGCGTAAACCTTCCTTAAAAAATTTGTTATCGCTTTTATGCATTTATTTTTTTGTTCTGGGTGCGATATGTATATTTTAACACATTTTTTGAATTTTTACTCAAAAAAATAGACGGACAAGCCGCCTATTTTACAAGTACCTGATATGAAACTGTTTTTCCCAAAAGATCCTCATCTCCGGTAAACGCCAGAGTGTAATGCCCGGGCTCTACCTGAAGCATTTCGCTTACAATGAGCATAGATGATGAACTTTTCTCAACGATAGTATTTCCATTTTCGTCGGTAACTGTGAATGTGAGTTCTCCCCCCGAACCGGTTGCTGATACTACTAGCATACAAGTCTTTTCCTCTTCAAAATCTATTCCTGCCTCAGCCAGGTCTTTGCCTTGAAGAGTCTCTTCCGTTACTTCGAATGAAGAATTCCAGTTAAGATAGGCATCTCCTCCCAAAAGACCTTTCGTCGCAGATACGGCAGTTAAGCTGATTCCTCCGATAAAGAGTACAGCTGAAATAATACCTGCGATAAGGAATCTCCTCGGTCTGTGTCCCTTTCTGTCAAGAAGCATAGCTCCAAGAACAAGGAATATAGGAGCAGAAAAGCCGATCATCATATATGTGCCAAGCTGTGAAACAGGGCTGACATTTTCAAGAGCCGAAGCGGCAGCCGCGATGGTCTCTTCCGAATTGCCTCCGGCGTTCATCGAAATAAAGCCTGCAAGTGAAGAAATAAGGTTGTTCATAAAATGAAGCAGCATCGGAAGAAGGATATTGTTCCTCTTCACCATAATAAATGCGAGTACTGCTCCGAGACATGCGGTATTTAAAAATCTTAAAGGTGAAAGGTGTAAGATGCCGAACATCACACCGATTATAAGAACAATAACCCAGTCCTTCTTAATACTCCTAAAGCAGGAAAGTACGCTTCCTCTCATAAAAGCTTCTTCGCATATTGCGGGCAAGATTGCCACAACAAGAAGAATGATTATATAAAGTGGCGAGTTTCCATAGAGGAAACCTGAAAGACTTGCAACCTCTTCCGAAGCATTCTTTACAAATAGCATTGATACGCCAACGCACAAAAGGTTAAGCATAAATGATCCGATCAGCATAAAAACTACGCCGAAAAAGTCAGCCACGGTAATCTTCTTTATGGGGAATACTTCCTTTATTTTGACTTTTCTGATCACACAAAACAGGATTGAAATACCAAGGAATCCGAATTCTGTGGCAACAAGTCCGGGGATTCCCCATGCGTTTTGCATAAACGAACCACCGAAAAGTAAGAAAAGAAGTCCTACAACAAAGAGTATGACACCCATCCAGGGCTTAAGTCTTTCCTGATTAGATAATTTTTCCATTTTTCCTCCTCACTAAACCGTTAGAGTTTCCAAAAGTCAAATATACACTATTTACTTTGCCCTTGCAAGAAGTCTCTTGAAGGCTCTTTCATCAAGAGGGACTTTATAAAGAGCTCTTGAAAGAACATAAAACAAAACCGCATCAACTATCAAAAGGATTGCTCCGATAAGGAGGCATCCGAAATAATTCCCGCTAAGGCCCAGTACCGATAAGAAACTGCCTTTCATGCTTTCCGAAGCTTTAATGACCCTGTCCGAAAGGATCGGGGCGACCATAAATAAAATAAGTATAGGCAAAAGCACTATATAACCGACGTACAGATATCTGTAAATAACCAATGTATAAAGGCTAAGCATTATGGTAAAGATGCTGTAGTAGATGATTCCTGCAAGCACTTCGTCTCCGCCTTCAGCGTTAAACTTGAAGTTAAGATATCTGAAAACAGCGATAAATATAAAGCCCAAAACCGTAAAAAGTTCTTTCATGATAAGAGCTCCGTCCACGGTGATCAGTTTCCTTATCCCAGAGCTTTGGATCACACCGGACATCAGTGTAGAGTACAGGAGCTGAACGCTGTACATTGGCGCAAGCGCAAGCATCCAGGCACCGTTGTAAAAAGAAATGGCCTTTCCTCCGAATACCGACATAATCTCATACACTATCCCGAGAATCGTAAAGATGATCAGCATTGCTATATTGGTCTTAATCTGCATCGAATACCTCAGCATCGAAAAAACAGTCTTTACTGATTTAAAAATATTCTTAGTCATAATAATCCTCCCTTGCACTCTCAAGGATCGTTTTGATCGAAAGATACGTAAAAAGCGCAGCCAGAAAAACAGCAATTACCGCGATTATGAGTCTTATTCCAAAAACATCCGTGTTCAGATAGGGTACTCCCAAAAGCCCCATCACAAGTCCCATGGCAAGATACGATACAAATCTCATAGCTATGGCTTTTGTGTGCCTTAGAATAAGTATTCCGGCAAGCACCGCCGCCGAGCAGATCACTCCAAGAACTACAGCATCAAAGAGGTTAGCCTTCTGCCTTGCGACAAACAGTATTACAATCTGCTGAATGCAAAATATAAGCGGATAGCCTACTACTTTTCTCAAGGCATCAAATATGGCAAACCGTCTTACAAACACCTTAGCGTTAGGTGAACTTAAAACCACCTCGCCAAAGGCTCCCTTTCTCACACAGATCTCTCCTAAAGTAAACCATTCTCCAAAAAGCTCTCCGTATGGAAGCAGTCCTGCCGACATTCCAAGTACGATCCCGATATTGTAATCCGCCCCCGTTATGGCGACCAATACTCCATCGGCGATAATGACGACAGGTACAATGAGGAAAACCACAAATCTGTACCATGCCGGATACATTGATATATATGTTTTAAACCCCTTCATATCTGTCCCCCTATATCTCCAGGTCTTTCGAAAGACTAAGTCCCGAATACTTTTTCATTACCGCTACGCAGATATCTGTAAGGCTCGCCCTTTCAGTTGATATGTTCATACCAGCAAGTGCGTCCAGATTTTCCGAAAGACAGACTCCGGTAAATCCGTAGCTACTCTCCGAAATTGAGAAAAGCACCTTTCTTGCACCGTCTGCGTATTCCTTCTCTCCCTTTACGATCACGTACTTTTCCTTAAGGTCCTCAACAAAGCCTTCCTCAACGATCTTACCTTTTTCCATGATCATAACGTAATCGGTTACGCTCTCCATATCGGCAACATTGTGTGTTGAAAAGAATACGCTTCTTTCGCCCTGACCATTGTTTAAGTATTCTCTTATAAGGTCGCAGAGATTATCTCTCATAAGAGGATCAAGAGGAGATGCGGGCTCGTCCATTATAAGCATCCCTGTCTTTCTTGCAAGAGCGCCGCAAAGCATCAGCTTCACCTTATTTCCGTCAGACAGCTCGCTTACCTTCTTCGGAGCTCCCATTTTGCCCTTAAGATCAAGCGCAAGAGCCGCTGCGATCTTTTCAAATTTTTCCTTATCAAAATCCTCGAATAAAAGTCCGGTTATCTCCTCCACCTGCTTTGTTGTCCAATGAGGAAGATAATAATAACCGCTGCCCACATAACCGATGGTGTTTTTCACGTAAGGGTCACTCTCTACTCCATCATATTTGCCAAAGTATTTAATTTCTCCCTTTGCATCGAGTCTCAGTCCCGTAAGGATATTTAAAAGAGTCGTCTTTCCTGCTCCGTTTTCTCCGATCAGAGCTGTTGCAAATCCCTTGGGGATGTGAAGCTCCGGTACATCTAATTTAAAGCTTCCGAAGCTCTTTTCTATATTCTTTCCCGTAATAACATCTTCTAAAAACATAATCTCCTCCAATTAGCTGCACCGACAATCCTAGGTGCAAATCTCTTTACCGAATTAATTAAAGCTTTACTGCTCATCTAAAAGGATGTCCAGCATATTCTTTAATTCCTCTCCGCCTATTCCCGCGAGCCTTGCCGCCTTAATGGCATCCGTCAGTCCGTCCTCTACCCGTCTCAGGTGCTGTTCCCTCATCATCTCGGTATCCTGGGGATTAACTATATATCCCTTTCCCTGTACCGCGGTGACATAGCCTTCTTCAGCGAGTTCATCATAGGCCTTCATCGTCGTGATGACCGAGATCTTTAAATCCTTAGCAAGACCTCTGATTGAGGGCAGGTATTCATTTTCCTTTATTCTTCCGTTTACGATATCCGCCTTTATCTGCTCCGCGATCTGCTGATAAATCGGAGTACCGGAATTTTGAAGTATAACCATCAGTTATCCTTTCTCACAGACAGTGTTAATGCGCTTTTAACCGTGTCTGATGTATTAACTGTTTATATGTTATATATACAGCATAAACATCTTCTTGTCAACACTTTTTTACTCATAAAAAAATGACCCCCCACCCCCGTCCCCCTGTGTCATTATGACCCCCGGGGACGGGGGTGCTGTGTCATTTTTCAAGCAAAAAAGCGCAGCTATTGCTACGCTTAAAATGAACCCACGTTTTAAATCCCGGGGCAATAATAAATGATAATTAAACCGTTTCAGGCACCTTGTAGCCTGCCTTCATCATACTCTCTTTGAATTCTTCCGGAGTCATCTCAAGTTCAGAAGCTCCATCTTCAATGGTAAGCATTCCTTTTTGAACAAGCTTGAACATAGCACTTGCCTCTCCCTGGGATATTCCTTTCTCCTCTCCCTCTTTATACGCTTTGATATAGATACTTTCTCCAAGTCCGGTCATACGCTTCACCCCTTCCTTGATATTCTCATTATCTTTAATATCCACGTATTTTTCGATTCTGTCAATATTGGATTTGAAAATTCCTTCGAGATAATCAAAGATTCCCTCGGAGGCTTCCTCTCCGCGCCTGATTATGATGACAGACATCAGATCATAGTCCGAAACAGGTTCATCCGTGATACCGATCTCATCCTTTTTTGTTAGGGTATACGAAGTCACAGTATTGCGAAGTTTCGGTGGGACATTTTCGTTACAGATCCAGATACTGTAAACTTTTTCAAGTTTTGAGTAATCCGTCTCTTCAGTAACGATCCCCAGCTGCGAACTGATCTCTCTTGCTCCGTAATAGATTCCTCTTTTAACAATAGGATACTTAGGCGAGCTTGGCCTGTAATCATTTTGAACCTCAAGGTCGATATGGAGATAAAACTTGATGTTTTTATCGGAAAGCGCCGGATTGATTGCCTTGAAATGACTGTCATATCGTATGAGTTTTTCTCCGATGGAGTTCATCTCAGTAGGAAGCCTGTCTGCCATCGCTGAGACGCTGTCTACCGGAGTACTCTCGATACTTGATCGGTCTATCATCCCTATGACCTGCTCTACAGAATACTTTTTATACTCAGGTACTGACATCTGGATTATAGGAGCGATTATCTCCGGGTTTAAGAATAATTGTTTAGCCGATTCGTCGTATTTTTCGCCGTAGGCCTTGGCAGCATTTATGCTGATCTCTGTTTTTAGTTTCATTTCCCCTCCAATTAAATATAGAATTGTTGAAAATAAAGAATTCTTTCTCGCGAGTAAAGAACAGGCTTTATTATATCCTGCAATTTCCGAAATTCAACAAGAAACAAAAAATCCGTCAACCTGCACAAAGATTTGCTTCGTCAATACTTACAAAACTATATCAAAGCCTTGAAATTGCAGGGAAAAACTCTTGTAAAAATGCCCAAAGAGGTTTGAGGCCACAACTAAACAGCACAAATCTTTGTCTATAATCACAATAAAAAAAGCAGCAAACGCTGCGCCAAAAATGACCCCCCAACCCCGTCCCCCTGTGTCATTATGACCCCCAGGGACGGGGGTGCTGTGTCATTTTTCAAGCAAAAAAGCGCAGCTATTGCTACGCTTAAAATGAACCCACGTTTTAAATCCCGGGGCAATAATAAATGATAATTAAACCGTTTCAGGCACCTTAAAGCCTGCCTTCATCATACTCTCTTTGAATTCCTCCGGAGTCATTCCAAGTTCAGAAGCCCCCTCTTCAATAGTAAGCATTCCTTTTTGAACATATTTGAATGTTGCACTTGCCTCTCCCTGGAAAATTCCCTGAGAGATACCCTGTGCTCTTCCCGTCTCCTCACCCTCTTTATACGCTTTGATATAGATACTTTCTCCAAGTCCGGTCATGCGTTTCACCCCTTCCTTGATATTCTCGTTATCTTTAATATCCACGTATTTTTCTATTCTGTCAATATTGGATTTGAAAATTCCTTCGAGATAATCAAAGATTCCTTCGGATGCTTCCTCTCCGCGCCTGATTATGATCACGGACATCAGATCATAGTCTGAAACAGGCTCATCCGTGATACCTATCTCGTCCTTTTTTGTAATAGTATAAGAAGTCACAGTATTCCGTAGTTTCGGCGGTACGTTCTCATTACATATCCAGATGCTGTACACCTTTTCAAGTTTTGAGTAATCCGTCTCTTCCGTAATAATACCCAGCTGCGAGCTGATCTCTCTTGCGCCGTAGTAGATTCCTCTTTTGACGACAGGATACTTAGGCGAGCTGGGCCTGTAATCATTTTGAACTTCAAGGTCAATGTGTAGATAAAATTTGATGTTTTTATCAGAAAGCGCAGGATTGATAGCTTTGAAATGACTGTCGTACCGTATGAGTTTTTCTCCGATGGAGTTCATTTCCGTAGGAAGCCGGTCTGCCATTGCCGAAGCGCTGTCCACCGGAGTACTCTCGATACTTGATCGGTCTATCATCCCTATGACCTGCTCTACAGAATATTTCTTATATTCAGGTACTGACATCTGGATTATCGGAGCGATTATCTCCGGATTTAAGAATAATTGTTTGGCCGATTCGTCGTATTTTTCGCCGTAGGCCTTGGCAGCATTTATGCTGATCTCTGTTTTTAGTTTCATTTTCCCCTCCCAAAATATAGAATTTGTGAAACAAAAGAATTCTTTCTCGCAAGAAAAGAACAGGCTTTATTATATCCTTCAATTTCCGAAATTCAACAAGAAACAAAAAATCCGTCAACCTGCACAAAGATTTGATTCGTCAATACTTACAAAACTATCCCAAAGCCTTGAAATTGTAGGGAAAAAACTCTTGTAAAAATGCCCAAAGAGGTTGTCGGTCACAACTAAACAGCACAAATCTTCGTCTATAATCACAATAAAAAATGACACAGCACCCCCGTCCCTGGGGGTCATTCAATGTTCATTACCGCAAATATAATAAGATAAACGGGCATGATCACGATACCTATTCGTTGCTGAATTATACTTAAAACCATGGGCATAAATGTGCTGCCTACGTAGATAACTGCAATCAGCAATGATCCCCTATTTATACCTTCCGATTTTGTCAACCGGGGACAGGGTTAAGTGGACTTTTTGCTTCAAATCGCTCTGATAAACACAAATACGTATTCCCTCTCATTTTATAAAAAAAGACAAAAAAATCCCCCGGAGAGTATTTCTCCGAGGGATAAATGATTAATACATAATTTCCTGTCCGGGATAGATCAGATCACGATTCTTGATATTGTTCTTTTCAACCAAAGCATCAACTGTGGTTCCAAACATCTTCGCGATCATATTAAGACAGTCGTCCTTCTTTACAATATACACTCCGCTCTTTACATTTGCTTGAGGAAGAGCCCCGTTTCCGTACATACCCTTAAGATAAGCCGGTCCATACCAAGGTATTTCGGGATCTGCAATGGCAACTGAGCCCGGAATGACAACAGTGATCTCTTCATTTTCATAAATTGCTTTGTAAACCAAAGTAATGTCGGGATGCTCACTGAGATAAAGCATAAACTCATAAGGAAGCGCGTAACCTCCATCTATAGTCACAGTCTGTGCTCCTCCGATTGCAGCTGCAACATGAAGTTTTACGCGGTCAGGCTCCAACCAGTCAACCGCCTCTATAACCTCAGGTTCCGTTACCTCAGTTTCTGTGGTCTCGGTCTCTGTAGTCTCAGCATCTGCTCTTACAAGCGCATAAGTCGAGAATTCGTCAGTCTCAAATGTAAGTTCATACGTGGTAGGATCATAAGTAGCATTGAGTATTGTTACAACTCCGTTATGAATGCATGCAACCTTGTATGTTGCGCCCTCTTTTCTAAAGCTCTCAGGCACAGTCAGCGAAACCTTTACCTTACCATTAGGGACATCGGTAACCCTCGCTGCAGACTCTCCCGTAACCTGTTTCCAAAGACTTACGTCGAGGAAACAAACCACTCCATATTCTTCACCTAATTCTTCAAGCACCTTCTCTTCGATGCTCTCTTTATCCTGATCTGAAACAGTATCAGAGGTATCATTCATTTCGAGCCAAACTGCTACTTCCTTACCTGCCGCGATCGCATTCCTGTCATCATCAGTCAAAACAAGCTGTTTTACTTCATCTACTGAGTTGGCAAGACCTGCTGCCGCAAAATTACCTTCTTCTCTCTCATCTGCTACAGAAACTTCGCCCTCTTCCGATGTCTCACCGATGGTTACCGTAATGCATACCGGTTCAGTATCATTATGAGTGTCATCACCTTTTACCATATACCATACGTAATAGGTTCCGGATTCTGTTCTCGAAGGAATATCAGAAGTAAATGCAGTGCTATCAGGAGCAGTTGTTGCGCTTGTTCCAACAGCATATACAACAGTACCTCCGTTAGCAGTACCTCCGCTTACAAGGGCAATTGGACTTCCTGTATAGGTTATTTCATCTTCCGAAGAAGCGGAAGGCGTTTGAGAAAGCACAGGATCTGTTGTGGGTAAAAGCGATTTAAGAGTACCATTATCATCATACTTCATTGTAACGCTAAGTTGTCCACCTGTTACACTGTATGAATACTGAGTATTTGCAGTAGGGAATGCTGCATTTCCATCATTGCCCGTACTTCCGCCGGCAATATTATTGGTACCTCCAATGTTTCCGTAGATACTATTCTTAAGAGTAGGATTTCCACCAATATCAAGAGTATCACTCGCACCCGCTCCGGATTTATTGCCTGCAATGACACAGTTTGCTGCATAGAAATTTGATCCGGTACGTATTCCGCCGCCAAGTGAACTTGCATATGAACTTCCTGTGGATGAATTGCCGGTAACACGACACTTCATCATGTATACAGTTCCACTGTAATTGTTGATTCCGCCGGTATGCTGCTGTGCAACATTATCCTTGATTGTACTTTCAATACCGTACAGTATTGAACCGCTTCCCATCTCGATGACTCCACCCGAATTTGATGCAGTGGATACATTATCTGATATTGTAGTCCTGTCAAGAACCACGGTTCCGGACATCTTAATTGCAGCTGAGAGATTGCTGCTACATCCTGTAATAGCGCTACTTTCAAGGATAGCTGTGCTTCCGGAAGGAACACTTAAAGCTCTTCCCGAATTAGAAATAGTAAGATTCTTGATTGTAACCGGTGCTCCGCTTGCAATTTCAAAAACATCACCACCGAAGCGTGTCACGGAATGGTTATTTCCCTGAATAGTAATTCCGGCGGGAAGAGTGATCTTATCGCTGATCGTAGCATTCTCTAAAAGGCTGATAGTATCACCGCTTTGAGCTGCAGCAACAGCTTCTGCGAATGAATTATATGAAGTATCTCCTATAGAAGCCACAGAAGTAGTTGATGAAGATGCTGTAGGAATAGTTCCAAATACAGACGCAGTAGTTCCAAGGTAATAATCGCAGTTTGTATCGGGATAGCTGTGTTTTACACCGATTACAATATGCCACGGCTGTCCGTTATTTCCTTCCAGAAGTCTCTCGTAAAGAGACTTATCCTCAGCATCACCCTCTGTATAACGGTTAATTATATCTTTATTTGAGTTGACCGTTTTATCCTTAGAATTCGAACTAAATGTCAAAGTCACATTATGCATATCACTATCGGAGTCCCCTCCATTTGCTGCTTCCTGATAAAAAACGTGCTTACAATCAGAAGAATTAAAATGAAGATCACCTGAATCCTGCAGTTTCCCATTGCCATAACGAGAGGGTTCTGTAGCAAACAAACAAAGTCCATAACCATATACAGTCAAGCCATCGCATCCGATACTTATAGTAACGGTAACATTGCCATCAGCATCAACTGTTGCTGTGTTGATACTCGGATCATACGAATAATCAGCTGCATGTGAAAAAATAACATTTCCTTGTATCAACGTAAGACACAAAGATAAAGCAAAAATAAAGCTTAAAATCTTTCTTATAGGTTTCTTTAGTCTCATTTATAAATCCTCCTTCTTGAAGTGTGTAGTATATAAAAAATACGCCGCCGAATTGAAGACGGTGGCGTATGTAAGGATCAAAGACTTCTTTTCGCAGAGATAATATCCAAAACAACACCAACGCCATATATAAAAATGAAGTTAGGGAGCGGATGGGTGTCAGAACCGAAACCACGTTCCAGACTGCCGTCAGGATCAGACATATCAGCAATACCCGTTCTGTTTTGTTTCTGCTTTTTATCATATATTGTTTTCTCTCAGAGAAATAATGACACAGTACCCCCGTCCCCCTGTGTCATTATGACACAGGGGGACGGGGGTAGGGGGTCATTTTTCAGGCTCTTTGATCAAAAAATTCTTTTAGTTTTTCCAAAAGCTCATCTTTTTTGACAGTTTTCAAAAAATAGCCTTCCGGCTTTAGGGCCACGACCTGCATAACGCTGGCCTTGTCACCCTTTCCCGTAAGGAATATAACGGGAATCTTTCTTGTCTCTTCTTCGCTCCTAAGCATCTCAAGGACCTGAGGCCCTGTCGTAACGGGCATTTCATGGTCAAGAAGTATGAGATCGACCGTATTTTTGCCAAGCCACTTTATTGCCTGAAGTCCGGAGCTTGCCATATTAAGCTTGTAAGTATCCTTAAGCCAATCCCTTATAAGGCTAAGATAATTCGGGTCGTCATCAACGATAAGTATACTCTTTTTGCTCTCATTTTCCGCAAGAGCTCCCAGCATCTGCCTTACCCTTTCAAGATACTTGTCATTGTCCAAAGGTCTCGTAAATACCTTTGCGATCCGAGTCGGGATAATACCATCAACAAAATGTCTTGTATCCTCCTGCTCTCCGATAAGAATTATCTGTCTGTCCGTATCTATCAGCTTATCATTCAGATAGCTCACGATTTCTCCCGGGACTATCTCTCCCGTCTCGAAGTAGTAAGTGATGATACTGTAATTGTTCCACTGCTCGTTTATATCATTGACGGTAGCAGGAACAAAAGCGGCATCCATTCCAGCATCCTTAATCTTTTTAACAAGGACTCTGATGATAAATGTCTCCTTGTCCCCCAGCACCATTACGCTCTCTTTTACCATAATCCCTCCAAAATTGGACAGAATTCACAAAATAAACCCTTTGACGTAATTATACTAAATAAAATTACATAAAGAAAGATTTATTAAAAAAAAGAACTACAACAAATTGCTGCAGTTCTTTTCGAAAATCATATCAGATAGAAGCGATATCCACCAAGGAGAGACTCTCCTCAGCGACAGCGTTTTCAAGTGCCTTTGCAAGAGCATTTGCCGTATCCATAGCAGTAATACAGTACACTCCGGTCTCAATAGCGTTACGGCGGATGAGGAATCCGTCACGGGTCTTGTCTCTACCCTGGGTAGGTGTATCGATTACAAGATCGATCTTGTGACCAAGGATAAGGTCCATAACCGTCGGTGACTCCTGAGAGATCTTATTTACCTTTCTCGCCTTAACTCCGGCCTCGGTAAGAGCCTTCGCTGTAGACCTTGTCGCATAGATGATATATCCCAGCTTTTCGAATCTCTTTGCAACAGCGATTGCTTCACCCTTATCCGCATCCTTTACGGTGATGATCATCTGCTTATGCTTCGGAAGCTCGACTCCCGCTCCGAGGAATGCCTTATAGAGCGCTTCGTGGTAGCTCTTTGAAATGCCTAAGCATTCACCGGTAGACTTCATCTCCGGTCCTAAGCTTATCTCAGCGCCTCTTATCTTCTCGAAGGAGAAGACAGGCATCTTGATAGCGTAGTAAGGAGACTCGGGCTGAAGACCCGGCTCGTATCCAAGCTCTCTAATAGTCTTTCCGAGGATTACTTCAGTAGCAAGATCAACAATAGGAATACCGGTTACCTTACTGATGTAAGGAACGGTTCTGGAAGACCTGGGGTTAACCTCGATAACATATACATCCTCATCGATGGCGATGAACTGGATGTTTATCATACCCTTTACGTGAAGAGCCTTAGCAAGGCGTCTTGTGTACTCTGCGATCTTATCCTTTATAAGCTTACCGATGGTAGGCGCGGGATATACGCTTATAGAGTCTCCGGAGTGAATTCCGGTACGCTCGATATGCTCCATTATTCCGGGTATAAGGATATCTGTTCCGTCGCAGACAGCATCAACCTCAATCTCCTTGCCCTGGAGATACTTATCTACAAGGATGGGGTGATCCTGGGCGATACGGTTGATGATCTCCATAAAGATCTCAATCTCTTCATCGTTTGTAGCAATCTGCATTCCCTGTCCGCCAAGTACATAGGAAGGACGTACAAGTACGGGGTAACCTAAGCGGTTAGCTACTGCCTTAGCTTCCTCGGCAGTATAAACTGTTCCGCCGGCAGCTCTGGGTATTCCGGTCTGCTGTAAGATCTCGTCAAAGAGCTCTCTGTCCTCGGCTGCATCTACATCCTCAGCCTTTGTTCCGAGGATAGGAACTCCGATCTTCATAAGGTGCTCTGTAAGCTTTATCGCAGTCTGTCCGCCGAACTGAACAACAGCTCCGTCAGGCTTTTCTATATCAACGATAGCTTCCACATCCTCATTTGTAAGAGGCTCGAAATAAAGCTTGTCAGCGATATCAAAGTCAGTGGAAACCGTCTCAGGGTTGTTGTTTACGATGATGGTTTCGTATCCTGCCTTTGCAAAAGCCCATGTTGCATGTACCGAGCAGTAGTCAAACTCAACACCCTGGCCGATTCTTATAGGTCCGGATCCAAGTACAAGAACCTTCTTCTTTCCGGAGGTCTCTCTTGCTTCGTTTTCTCCGCCGTATACGGAGTAGTAATAAGGGGTCTCGGCGTCAAACTCTGCGGCACAGGTATCAACGATCTTGTATACGGGAGTGATACCCTCTTTTCTTCTAAGGGCAAGGATATCATCCTCCTTCATACCTGTAAGGCGTGCGATGACATTATCGGGGAACTCGATTCTCTTAGCCTGTGAAAGAAGCTCCTTATCAAGAGCTTTTCCGCCCTTAACTTCTTCAAGAGCGCTTTCCATCTCTACGATGGTATTTATCTTATCGATAAACCAAATGTCGATCTTTGTAATATCATGAATCTCTTCGTAGGAGATTCCCTTTCTTAAAGCCTCTGCAATAACCCAGATTCTCTGGTCGTCTACAACGGTAAGTCTCGTCCTAAGCTCATCTGCTGAAAGAGCCGAGAAATCGTAGCTTCTTAAGCAATCAACGTGCTGCTCAAGAGAACGGATTGCCTTCATAAGAGCGCCTTCGAAATTGTTGCAGATACTCATTACCTCTCCGGTAGCCTTCATCTGAGTAGTAAGGGTACGCTTAGCGGTAATAAATTTATCAAAGGGAAGTCTCGGCATCTTAACCACGCAATAGTCAAGAGCAGGCTCGAAGGATGCGTAAGTCTTCTTGGTAATAGCATTCTTTATCTCATCGAGAGTAAATCCGAGAGCGATCTTCGCAGCAACCTTGGCTATAGGATAACCTGTAGCCTTTGAAGCAAGAGCTGAAGAACGGGATACTCTGGGGTTAACCTCGATAACACAATACTCGAAGCTTGTGGGGTGTAATGCGAACTGAACGTTACAACCGCCGGTTATCTTAAGCTCTGAAATGATCTTAAGGGCCGAGCTTCTGAGCATCTGATATTCCTTGTCGGAAAGAGTCTGGGAAGGGGCTACTACGATAGAGTCTCCGGTATGAACTCCGACGGGGTCGATATTCTCCATGTTGCAGACTGTGATAACGTTGCCTGCAGAGTCTCTCATTACCTCGTACTCGATTTCCTTCCATCCTGCTATGCAGCGCTCTACAAGGACCTCTCCTACTCTGGAAAGTCTGAGTCCGTTTTCAAGGATCTCTTCGAGCTCTGTCTGGTTGTGTGCAATACCTCCGCCGGATCCGCCTAATGTATAAGCGGGGCGCAGTACTACAGGATAACCGATGGTGTTTGTAAAATCGATACCGTCTTTAACGTTCGTGACTACCTTTGAAGCGGCTACAGGCTCTCCGATCCTCTCCATCAGATCCTTGAATTCCTGACGTCCCTCGGCGTTGCGGATAGTCTCGGCTGTAGTACCGAGTAGAGTAACGTTATGTGCCTTTAAAAATCCGGATTCCTCAAGCTCCATTCCGAGGTTGAGTCCTGCCTGGCCTCCAAGGGTAGGAAGGATTGAATCGGGCTTTTCTTTTTCGATTATCTGTTCAAGAACAGGTACGGTAAGGGGTTCGATATAAACCTTATCCGCAATATTTTTATCCGTCATGATAGTGGCAGGGTTTGAGTTTACAAGGATAACCTCAACTCCCTCTTCCTTAAGGGAACGGCAGGCCTGTGTTCCTGCGTAGTCAAACTCTGCTGCCTGGCCGATCACAATAGGGCCTGAGCCTATTACCATTACGCGATGTACATTTTGATTCTTAGGCATATCAGATTTCCTCCTTCTTCATCATCTTTATGAATCTGTCAAAGAGATAACCTGAATCCTGGGGTCCGGGACAAGCCTCGGGATGGAACTGTACGGTAAAGATATTCTTACCGGTATACTTTAATCCCTCATTGGTTCCGTCGTTTACATTGATAAATGCAGGTACTGCAATATCGCTTTTCAGATTGTCCGTATCAACAACATATCCATGGTTCTGGGATGATATATAAACTCTTCCGTTTGAAAGGTCTTTAACAGGGTGGTTGCCGCCTCTGTGTCCGTATTTAAGCTTATGTGTATCAGCACCGGTCGCAAGGGCCATAAGCTGATGTCCGAGACAGATCGCAAAGATGGTAACATCGCTCTCGTAGAGCTTTCTTACTTCATCGATTATAGGTCCGCAGTCCTTCGGGTCTCCGGGGCCGTTTGAGAGCATGATTCCGTCGGGATTGTCCGCTAAGATCTCGCTCGCGGGAGTATTGGCGGGATATACAGTCACGTCACATCCTCTCTGGGCAAGAGAAGTGATGATATTTTTCTTTGCTCCGAAGTCCATAAGAGCAACCTTAAGTCCCTTACCATTAAGCTCAGTTACCATGCTGGGACGCATCTCACGCTTACCAGCCTCGTAAGCAGCCTTATCGAATATTGCCATACCGCTTACAGGGCCGTTCTCGGAAAGATCCTTGCTTCCGGATACGGTGTACTTTTTGTCGCAGGTAACCTTCTCCACGACCTTTCCAGTGGTGTATGCTTTCATCTTGGGAATAAGTTTCTCAAGATCATAATTTTCATTTGTTGTAATGCAGCCGTTCATAGTACCCTTTTCACGAAGGATCCTTGTAAGCTGTCTTGTATCGATTCCGGCGATTCCGGGGATTCCCTGCGCTACAAGGAAGTCCTGCAGCGAACAGTCGCATCTGAAATTGCTGGGGATCTTCGAAAGCTCCCTGACGATAAATCCGTCGGGCCAGGCCTGCCTTGACTCCATATCTTCAAAGCAGACACCGTAGTTTCCGATAAGAGGATAGGTCATACAAACGGCCTGTCCCGCATAGGAAGGGTCTGTTAGCACTTCGAGATATCCGGCCATAGAAGTGTTGAAAACGATCTCGCTGATTATTTCTTTGTCCGCTCCGAAGTGTGTTCCTTCAAACACCGTTCCGTCTTCTAATATAAGAAATGCTTTCATACAGTGTGTCTCCTTAAAAAACCGCCATCAGGGTGCAATTCTCCTTAAGATCTACCCCTTTGTAGAAGAATTACCGTCCATCCGGCGGTCAATATATAAAGCTTTAATTGCCGGGCAACGACCATGATAGTTCCAACGCGCACACGCCTCGCGGCTCGGGGTCGCGCACGCAGCGGTACTAAATTCGCTTAAAAGCTCATTAAGTACCGGCGGCGCTTTACGGTGCGCTTATGGAAGCTATCACGGTCTTTGCCACAACTAAGTTATCTTACATAAAGTACTTGACGCCGCTCTCGAAGATCTTGAGATCCTGCTCGCCGTAGATGTTGATAGCTACGCCGTCGCCGCGACGCTCTGCATGTGCCATCTTACCAAAGCATCTTCCGTCGGGAGATGTGATTCCTTCGATGGACATGTAAGAACCGTTAACGTTCCACTCTTCATCCATGCTGACATTTCCGTTAAAATCCGCATACTGAGTGGCAACCTGGCCGTTTTCAAAGAGTTTCTTAATAACGTCAGCAGGACCTACGAAACGTCCTTCACCGTGTGAAGCGGGGCTACAGTAAGTAGCGCCAAGCTCAGCTCCTGCAAGCCAGGGGCTCTTGTTTGAAACAACCTTTGTGTAAACCATCTTTGAGATATGACGTCCGATGGTGTTAAAGGTAAGTGTAGGTGAGTTAGCAGTCTGTCCTGTGATCTCGCCGTTAGGAACAAGGCCAAGCTTTATAAGGGCCTGGAATCCGTTACAGATACCAAGGGCGAGTCCGTCTCTCTCATTTAAGAGTCTTGTTACGGCATCCTTAAGATGAGCATTCTGGAAAGCGGTAGCAAAGAACTTTGCGCTTCCGTCGGGCTCGTCACCTGCGGAGAATCCTCCGGGGAACATAATGATCTGTGACTGATCTATAGCCTTAACATACTCTTCAACAGAGTCTGTGATCTGGCTTTCAGTAAGGTTCTTAAATACCTTAGTAATAACATGCGCACCGGCTGCCTCGAATGCCTTTGCGGAATCGTACTCGCAGTTGGTTCCGGGGAATACGGGGATAAATACTGTGGGCTTTGCAACTTTGTTCTTGCAAACATAGATGCTCTCAGCCTTGTAAAGAGGGCTCTCTACCTTTTCGGTGCCCTTATCAGCCTTTGTAGGGAATACCTTTTCAAGGGTTCCGGTCCAAGCCTTACGAGCACTGTCAAGAGAAACGCTTGTCTCACCGAAGGTAAATTCAGCCTTATCGGTTACAGTACCTACAACCTTTACTTCAAGATCTTCGAATGCGGATACCTTGTCAGCGGGAACCTCAAGTACAAGGTTTCCGAGTCCGTTTGAAAACAGCTCTTCAAGCTCTAAATCCGAAGCAAAGCTTACTCCGAGTCCGTTACCGAATGCCATCTTAGCGCAGGCAGCAGCGATACCCTTCGCATCTACCGCGTAAGCAGCCTTTACAAGTCCCTTGAGCATAAGCTCATGTACCTTGCCGTAGGTTTCGGATACAGCTTCGTACATAGGAATCTCAAAGTCATCCTTTTCAATCTCTACAAGGATAAGCTTATCTCCCGCATTTTTAAGCTCGGGGGTAACGATTTCCTTGTCCTTTGCGATATCAACCGCGAAGGAAACGAGTGTGGGAGGTACGTCAATATCGTTAAAGGTTCCGGACATTGAATCCTTACCTCCGATTGAAGGAAGGCCGAAACCGATCTGTGCATCGTATGCTCCAAGGAGAGCGGCAAAAGGCTGGCTCCAACGCTCAGGGTCGGAGGTCATTCTGCGGAAATACTCCTGGAATGTAAAGCGGATCTTGGAAGCGTCGCCGCCGGAAGCTACAATCCTTGCCATAGACTCAACTACAGCGTAGATTGCTCCGTGGTAAGGGCTCCAGCTTGAAAGATATGGATCGAAGCCGTAGCTCATCATAGTTACGGTATCGGTCTTTCCTTCAAGGGTAGGGATCTTGGCTACCATAGACTGAGTCTCGGTAAGCTGGTACTTTCCGCCGTAAGGCATAAGCACGCTGCCTGCACCGATGGAGGCGTCGAACATCTCAACAAGGCCTTTCTGTGAGCAGGTGTTTAAATCTCTTAAGGTAGCAAGAAGGGCCTCTTCAAAGCTCTCTTTATCTATAGCCTCGCCAACAGCGGGGATTGAATACTTCTCAAAGTAGTTGTCTTCTTCCGAAGGGATATCTACCTTTACAGAGGTCTCCTGATGAGCTCCGTTGGTATCGAGGAAAGCTCTGCTTAGGTTAACGATGGGAGTTCCTCTCCAGTTAAGTACGAGTCTGGGCTCCTCGGTAACGGTAGCAACAGCAACAGCCTCGAGGTTTTCTTCCTCAGCGTAGGCAAGGAACTGGTCTACATCCTTAGGGTCAACGACAACTGCCATTCTCTCCTGAGATTCGGAGATGGCAAGCTCGGTTCCGTCAAGGCCGGCATACTTCTTGGGAACCTTATCGAGGTCAACGGTAAGTCCGTCTGCAAGCTCACCAATGGCTACAGACACACCGCCTGCACCGAAGTCGTTACACTTCTTGATAAGCTTTGTAACCTCGGCTCTTCTGAAGAGTCTCTGAATCTTTCTCTCGGTAGGTGCATTACCCTTTTGAACCTCGGCTCCGCAAGTCTCGATGGAGCTTGTGGTATGAACCTTTGAAGATCCGGTAGCACCGCCGCATCCGTCTCTTCCGGTACGTCCGCCGAGGAGGATGATGATATCTCCGGGATCGGAGGTCTCACGGATAACATTTCTTCTGGGAGCGGCACCCATAACGGCACCGATTTCCATACGCTTAGCAACGTAGTTGGGGTGGTAAATTTCTTTAACGTAACCGGTGGCAAGTCCTATCTGGTTACCGTATGATGAATAACCGCTGGCAGCGGTTCTGACGATCTTTTTCTGTGAAAGCTTACCCTTTAATGTTTCGGATACGGGAACGGTAGGATCTGCCGCACCGGTAACACGCATCGCCTGGTAAACATATCCTCTTCCGGAAAGGGGATCTCTGATAGCTCCGCCGAGGCAGGTAGCTGCGCCTCCGAAGGGCTCGATCTCGGTGGGGTGGTTGTGAGTCTCGTTTTTAAAGAATACAAGCCACTCCTCAGTCTCTCTTCTGTCGCCGTAATCCATTTCGATAGGAACTACGATGGAGCAGGCATTGATTTCATCGGACTCTTCCTGGTCTTCGAGCTTTCCGTCCTTCTTTAATTTCTTGGCAGCGATGGTACCAAGATCCATAAGGCATGAGAACTTGTCATCCCTTCCGGCAAAAAGCTCTTCTCTTGTATCGAGGTAGCTCTGGTAGGTAGTCTCGATGGGAGAACGGTAGTATCCGTCGCCGAATTCAACATTCTTAAGTTCCGTAGAGAATGTGGTATGACGGCAATGGTCTGACCAATATGTATCAAGAACGCGGATCTCAGTCATTGAAGGATCGCGCTTTTCTTCATTTTCAAAATAATTTCTGATGTGGAGGAAATCCTTGAATGTCATGGCAAGTCCAAGTGAATCGTAGAGCTCTTTTAATTCATGCTCTTCCATTTTGGTAAAGCCATCAAGGATCTTGACATTTGCGGGCTCTTCGTAATTGGTAATAAGAGTCTCAGGCTTTTCAAGTCCTGTCTCTCTTGAGTCCACAGGGTTTATACAATAAGATTTGATCTTTTCGAAATCGGCGTCTGAAATGTCGCCGATGATCATATAAGTAACAGCTGTACGTATAACGGGGTTTTCTTTTTCATTTAAAAACTGTACACACTGAACGGCCGAATCTGCTCTCTGGTCGAACTGGCCCGGTAAAAACTCTACGGAGAAAATATGACTCTTTTCGGGGATGTCGATCTTCTCCATATAAAGATCGTCTACAGGCGGCTCCGAAAATACCGTCTTGCAGGCTTTCTCAAAAGTAGCGTCGGAAATATTCTCCACATCATATCTGATGAAGATCCTAACCTCAGCCACATTAATTCCAAGATAATTCTTAAGTTCTTCATGAAGCTCATTTGCTTTAACCGCAAAGGGCTTTTTCTTTTCGACGTAAACGCGCCTTACATTACCCATGAAAATAAATTCCTCTTTATGTAAACTGTTAAACTTTATTCTACTAAAGGCTCCCCGCTTCCGGGGAGCCCATATATATTGTTTTAAAGGCGAAGCCCACAGAAATAATTGATTTATCAATTATTTCTGTGCTACATCCTTCATTGAGAAACTGATGCGGCCCATCTTGTCCTTACCGAGGCAAACTACGGTAACGATATCGCCGAGTGTTAAGTAATCCTCAACGTGCTCAACTCTCTCTTTTGCGATCTTGGAGATGTGTACCATTCCCTCTTTTCCGGGAGCGAACTCGATAAATGCACCGAATTCCTTGATTGATACAACCTTGCCCTTAAATACCTGACCCTCTTCGAAGTCGGTAACGATCATCTTGATCATCTCGATCGCATCATCCATGCCCTTCTTGTCGGTACCGCAAACAGATACGCGTCCGTCATCATCGATATCGATCTTAACGCCGGTACGGGCGATGATCTCGTTGATGGTCTTTCCGCGCTGTCCGACAACCTCACCGATCTTATCGGGATCGATCTGCATAGAAACGATCTTGGGAGCCCACTCGTTAACGGTAGGTCTGGGAGCTGCGATAGCAGGCTTCATGCAGGTATCCATGATGAAAAGTCTTGCTTCACGGCATCTTGCGATAGCGCCTTCAACAATAGGTCTGGTAAGACCGTGGATCTTAATATCCATCTGGATAGCGGTAATACCGTCGGTAGTACCGGTAACCTTAAAGTCCATATCTCCGAAGAAGTCCTCAAGACCCTGAATATCGGTAAGGAGTACGAAATCGTCATCGGTATCACCGGTAACGAGACCGCAGGAAATACCTGCAACCATCTTCTTGATGGGAACGCCGGCTGCCATAAGTGACATGCAGGATGCACAGGTAGATGCCATTGAAGTAGATCCGTTAGACTCGAAGGTCTCGGATACGGCACGAATAGCATAAGGGAACTCTTCTACGCTGGGAAGTACAGGGATAAGAGCGCGCTCTGCAAGAGCTCCGTGTCCGATCTCACGACGTCCCGGTCCTCTGCTGGGCTTTGTCTCACCAACAGAGTATGAAGGGAAGTTGTAGTGGTGGATGTATCTCTTCTCGGTAACATTGTCATCAAGTCCGTCAACCTTCTGCATCTCTGAAAGAGGAGCGAGGGTTACAACGTCACAGATCTGGGTCTGTCCACGGGTGAACATTGATGAACCGTGTACTCTGGGGATGATATCAACTTCAGCTGAGAGAGGACGGATCTGGGTGATCTCACGACCGTCGGGACGCTTGTGGTCCTTAAGGATCATCTTACGTACGGTCTTCTTCTCGTACTGATATACAGCTTCGCCAAGAACTGCGAGCCACTCTTCGTTCTCAGCAAATGCCTCTTCGAATTTCTCGGTGATAACGCGGATGTTCTCCTCACGGGTCTGCTTGTCATCGGTAAATACAGCAGTCTCCATCTCAGCGGGAGGAACGATTTCCTTCATAGCTGCGAAAAGTTCCTCGGGAACTGCACAGCTGGTGTACTCATGCTTCTTCTTGCCGCACTCTGCTACGATCTTGTCGATGAATGCGATAACGGTCTGGTTAACGTCATGAGCCTTGTAGATTGCCTCGATCATCTTCGCCTCGGGGATCTCGTTAGCTCCTGCCTCGATCATAATAACCTTCTGCTTTGTGGAAGCAACGGTAAGCTTAAGGTCTCCGCTTGCCCACTGCTCCTGTGAAGGGTTGATGATAAACTCGCCGTCAATCATACCAACCTGTGTCATAGCACAGGGACCGTCGAAGGGAATGTCTGAAATGCTGGTAGCGATTGAAGCACCAAGCATTGCAACAAGCTCGGGACGGGTCTCGGGATCAACGCTCATTACCATTGTGTTAAGGGTAACGTCGTTACGATAATCCTTGGGGAAAAGAGGACGCATGGGGCGGTCGATAACACGGCTTGTAAGGATAGCGTTCTCACTTGCCTTACCCTCACGCTTATTAAATCCTCCGGGAATCTTTCCTACTGCGTACATCTTCTCTTCGTACTCTACTGAAAGAGGGAAGAAATCGATGCCCTCACGGGGTTTTTCTGATGCTGTAGCGGTACATAAAACGGTAGTATCACCGTAATGCATAAATGCACAGCCGTTTGCCTGCTTGCCCACACGGTCGATATCAACCTTGAGGGTTCTGCCTGCAAGTTCCAATTCGTATGTCTTGTATGCCATACTGCTCCTTTCTGTCGCTTTGCGACTGCGCCGAAGCGCTGTTTATATTCTTGAAGCAGATGCTACCGAAACTACTGAAAATGCCGGGAGGATTCCCAATCTTTTCAGCGGTCTCGGAAGAGCTTTCTGCTTCAAAGTAACCTGAAATAATGCAACAATAGCGGAGCACCCTCTCGGGCGACTCCGCTGATTGTACCGACAAACTTATTTACGAAGACCAAGTTTCTCGATAAGAGCACGATATCTCTCAATGTCCTTACCCTGAAGGTAATTGAGAAGACCACGTCTCTGACCGATCATCTTAAGCATTCCGCGACGTGAATGATGATCCTTGGGGTTCTCCTTGAGGTGCTCGGTGAGCTCCTGGATTCTTGCTGTAAGAACTGCTACCTGTACTTCAGGTGATCCGGTATCGCCGGGAGTTCTTGCATACTCGTTCATAATAGCTGTCTTTTTCTCTTTGGTAATCATTACGATTCCTCCTATAAAAATCTCCGGAAAGTTTCCGGGTTAACGCCGTCCACCAAGAAGCGGTCGGAGTGTCCGACATCTGAGTGAAGGCTTTTACACATACGTTTGTTAGTTTAACACAGGTTACTCCAAATGTAAACTTCTTTTTTCAGTTTCTTATTCGGATATCCGTAAGCGCGCACTGGTCTCCCGTAAGGGCTACGTATACGGGCTTTGCCTCATCCGCAAGCTCCGTTATGTTCTCTATGAATATTCCCAGGTTCTTTGTGGTAAGGCTTACCCGCTTTCCCTTCTTTTCAAGGAATATCTCGCACTCAAGCCCCACGGAGTTTTTCTCCTTCCAGGCATCCCATCCCGGAAACTCATCCCCTCGTTTCATGGTAAATCTGTTTACCGCGCCCGTTACCTTATCGTCATTTTCTCCGTTCAGCTTTATAAAGGCATATTCAACATAGCCCTTGCCTTCCGGTTTTCCGTCCTCGGAAGTATAAAGAACTATATACGGGCAGTGCCAGACAAGATCGGCGCCCGGAAGACTCATCGTATGGAAAAGTATCCTCAGCTTATCCTTTATCTGTATGCCTTCGGTGTATGCCGATCTCGTTCTGTCTATCTGTACATTCTTAATATCCGACTCGAGACGGTCGATGTAGCTTACCTCTTCCTCGATCCTCTCTATATCCCCCTCAAGCACTCTGTCCTTTGTGTATTCTATATTTATATCGCTGAGTGAACAGTTCTCACCCGTAAGAGAGATATAAAGCGCTTTGGAACCTCCGGGGAGCGCAACGGTAACAACCTTTTTACCGAAGGGACTGATCATCTCCAATTTAACGTGATCCTCATATCTTCCGGCCCTTATACGATAGTGTCCCTCACAGACCTCGTCAGTATCTTTGATATAATCTTCTTTTATCTTTTTGGCTCCGGTATTTACGCTGTTCCCGTTAAACCAGAGTTCTCCGTATTCGAGGTATCTGTACTCCTCTATCATAACCTCTTCCGTATGAATACGTTTGTCAAAGGAGTCAAAAAGTATTATTGACGGAGCATTGTACTTTTTATCCTTGTATCTCTCGGGAGAACAGTCAAAGTCTATGTTAAGATACTGCTCTTCTACAACGATACCCGCGGTATAGCTCTTTCTGTACTCGCCGCACTCTAAAGAGCTTTCTATCTCAACCTCTTCGGCGCTTACCTCCGTATCGATTATCTTAAGCATGCACTCGGCAAATTCAGGATCATATATGGTTCCCGCGCCCTTTACAAAGTTTTCTCTTACCACAAAATCCGGGTGCGGCTCTCTGTATCTTTTGGCGCTTGTCTGCGTAACGTAAGCATCAGCTACGGCGATGATCCTGGCGATCTCAGGGATTGTTTTTCCTTTAAGTCCCTCGGGATATCCGCTTCCGTCGAATCTTTCATGGCTGTAATACGCTCCCTTGGCGAGGAAAGGAAACTCCGAGATATTCGAAAGGATTTCCTTTGAGATCAAAGGCTTCTTTTTGTATATTTCTCTTGCAGCCTCGTCCGGCGCTTCATTTCTGTCGATCACACTGTCCGGAATTCCTATCATACCGACATCATGCAAAAGAGCGGCATAGTAAGCCATATCGCATTCTCTCTCATCCCGTCCGCTAAGCTCTGCGATTCTTTTTGCATACTCCGCAACCTTTAAAGAGTGTCCCTTGGAAAAAGCATCCTTTTTCTCAATAGCCGTAACAAAGGCGGTAGCCGTCTGGTCGAAGATCTTTTTCATATTCTTTCGTTCTTCGTTAAACTGTGCCTTTTCGACTTTGTGTGCCCGCTCCACAGTATCGTTGATATCCAGATAAGCAAATATGTAAAGAGAGATTGACACAATAACCATTGACATATTAACGATGGAGATTCCGTAGGTAAAGATCTGTAATATACCGCAGGCTATCGGTACAAAAAGATAAAGTACCAGGGAAATATAAATAAGCTTGCTGACCTTATCCTTTATGCCCCTTATAACGGTGTACTGTATGATCGGACAGGCAATAGGCACTATATAAGCCACCAAGAATCCGTTGCCTCTGTGATAAACATTGGTTTCATCAAAGTAATAATACAGTCCCGTAAATGCGGAAATTACGGCAAGAAGCATTCCGACGATTGAAACATACTTGGTTATCTTAAGCCTCGTAGGGATAACAGCTTCTTTATCACCGCTGGTTATAATATCCTCCACGTAAAGATTGAATCCGAATACTACCATAGAGGTCAGAAAGAACACAGCAAAATTGCTGACTCTGACCATTATATATCCCGTAAAGCTCGTATTTCCGGAATAAAGGTACGCCTGTCTGTCAAACCAGAGCAGTAAAAATGCTATCGATTCCATAAGGATAAGAACCATTTTTCTTTTTCTTGCCAAGAATCTGGTATTGATCAAAAGGAGAATCATAACCGCGCAGGCGCCGCAAAGAAGCAGCATGATATTTAATTGATGATCCTTGAAAAGTTGAAACATTTTTCAATCTCCTTATTTATCGGAAACAAGTTCTTCCATTCCTTCCCAGTCAAAGGCCTTCAGTTTTTTCTCGATCTCTTTCATAAGCTTTGCGTCTTCATCCGGAAGCTTGTACTCCCCGACCTGCTCTAAGATCATCTCAACGGAATCGTAATCCATCTGGGCGGCCACATCCTTTAAGGCATCGTAGGCATCCTTAAGCTCAGCCTCGGGTATGGGCGGCTTTCCTTCATCCGAAGCCTCTTCCTTTTTAAGACCTGAGAGTTTTTCCCTGAATCCAAGGTACATGGCCATCATCTTATCGGTATTTTCATCTATAAATGCTGTATCTTCCTTATTACCGGCATTCTCAAGCTGGGCACAAGCTTCTGAGAGCTCAAGGGCGCCGATGATCCTTGCGGAGCTCTTTAAGGAGTGAACCTTGATGGTATAGAGCCTTATATCTCCGTCTGCAAGAGCGTCGTTTATAACCTTTGAGTTTTCCTCGATCGTATCGTAGAAAAGATCTAGGGCAAACATAAAGCTTGAAACTCCGCCGGAATTCGTAATACCTTCCTCTGCATTAAGTCCTTCCGTATCGTAGATCCAGGACATTTCCTCGGGAATTTCTTCGATGACCTGTGCATTTTCCGTACTCTCCGGTCTTTGAACGATCTCTTCGGGCAGATGCTTCAGGATAGTCTTTTCGAGAAGCCTTCCGTCTATAGGCTTTGTCAGATAACCGTCAAATTCCTTTGAAACGTAGAATTCCTCACCAACAGCCGTATTTGCCGTAAGAGCATATACCGGAAGATGCGGGAAATCTACCCTCAGCCTCTGGATTGTTTCTATTCCGTCCATTCCCGGCATCATATGGTCAAGGAAAACAATGTCGAAATTGGTCTGTTTTACAGCTTCAAGGCATTCTTCTCCGCTTGACGCCGTGGAGACAAGTATCTTGGTAGCCTTTAAAAGTCCCTTAAATACGTTTAAGTTCATCTGGTTATCATCAACCACAAGAACATCCGCATCGGGAGCTATAAACTGAGGTATATAAGGTCCCTGGGTCTTTGACTCGTCATGCTCTATAAACGCTCCGAGAGGCGTCTTATCCGCGATCTTTTGCTTTACGGTAAGAATAAACTCCGAGCCCTTTCCGTACTCACTCTCGCAAATAAGAGTTCCACCCATAAGCTGGGCAAATTTTCTCGAGATATCAAGTCCCAGTCCCGTTCCCTGAATACCGCTGTTTTTCTCTTCATCCAGTCTCTCGTAAGCGGAGAAAAGCTTGTCCATATCCTCAGGCCTTACTCCGATTCCGGTGTCCTTTACGCAGAACTTAAGCTGACATTCATCGTCATGCCTTTCTTCCATATACACATTAAGGGCAAAGCCTCCCTTTTGTGTATACTTAACTGCGTTGGTCAGGAGATTTAATACTATCTGCTTGATCTTTCCGGAATCTCCGTAAAGACGGGAAGGCAGGATCTCGTCAACCGTTACGTCAAACAAAAGCTCTTTTTCATTGCTTCTTACTCTTATCATCGAAACGATCGAGCGGAGCATATCTGCGGTATCGTATTCCTGCTCCACAACATGCATCTTTCCGGACTCGATCTTTGACATATCAAGGAGATCGTTTATAAGTCCGAGAAGTGTCTCCGAAGCGTTTCTTATATCAAAGGCATAATTCATCATAGACATGAAATAACCTTTGGGTACCCCGGTGGAGTCCTCCCTGAGAGCCAGTTCGTTCATACCCATGATCGTATTGATAGGTGTACGGATCTCGTGGGACATATTTGCAAGGAATCTTGACTTTGCAGTATTGGCCCTTTCCGCGTCCTCCTTTGCCTGCCTGATAACCTCGTACTGGCTTTGGATGACAGTGCTCTTTAAAACTCTCCAGACGATAAATCCCACAAGAAATGCTCCTGCTACAAACACAAGGATCCTAAAGAGCAAAAGCTCTGTAAATTTGGGCTGTTTTACGATCTTGTAAACATCATCGCAGATCTGGTTTCCCATATTGTCCAGGACTTTTATATGTAAATTGTAATTGCCGTAGGAAAGGCCTGTATACTCAAGCGCGGTAAGCTTATTTCTTGTGGCATATATTCCGTCTCCTTCATTTCCTTCAATAAAGACATTAACCATCGGATTGGCAAGAGTGTAATCCATGACCGATGCGGAGATCCTTATACGCCCGTCGGAAGCCGGGATTATATATGATCCGTCCTTACTCATGTCTATCCTCTCGTCTCCGCAGTAAACAGTTCCCACCGCCGTCTTAACAAAAACGTTTTCATCCGTGAAATGGTCTATATTTACCTTGCAGACACCGGTCCTTCCGGATATATAAAGATATCCGTCCCCGGAAAATTCACTGTAGGAGTTGGAGGTAGGCGTACTTGTAAGACCGTTAGCCATAGTGTAAAGCTTATAGTCTGTGATATTGTCCTGTACCATCTCATCCGCGGAAACCATATAGATTCCGTAGGAGGAAACGATCCACATATTGTCGTTGTGATCACAATAGATATCGTAGTTATTGTTATAAGGGAAGGTAGTTACAGCGTGAATCTCTCCATCCTTCATATACTCGATGGAGTTTGATGTAACGATCCAGTATACTCCTCTTTTTTCATCCTTCTTGATACGCATGATAACATCACTCGTAAGACCTTCATCTCGCGATATCCTCGTAATGCCATCATCCTTTATAACGTATATTCCGTCTCCGTCGCTTCCGGCGTAAAAGGCTCCGTCATCTCCGGCGCAGACAGTTAAAAATACAGTGTTTTTGATTTTCTCCTCGGTTCCGTATTTCGAAACCACCTTTCCGCCTTTGATAACCGCAAGTCCGCTGTTTGTTCCCGCAAGTATCCTTCCGTCATCGCAAAAAGAAATGCAGCGGATTTCATTTCCCGGCATACCGTCTTCTTTTTTAAGCGCCTTTATAGTTCCGTCCTTTGAATAGCAGACAAGTCCCATATCCTTATTAAAGGCACAGATCCAGACATTACCGTCCTTATCTTCTTTGATGCATCTTATACGGACTCCCTCTAAGTACTCCGTCAGTTCATTTTCAACGGTTTCATTTTTCTTGTTGATTATCCTAAGTCCGCTGTCCGTTCCGACGTAGAGGAAATCTCCCGCAAGGCATGTCGTGTTTGTAACGACCTCCTCAAGACCCGCTTTACCGGAAAGATCCACGAAATTATTTCTGACGATCTTCATTACTCCCAGCGTAGAGGAAGCTACCCAGATATTTCCCTGGTAGTCGGAGGTCGTCATCTCGATAGCGCTGTCAAAGGGTATATCTTCAATAATATTAAAGTGCAGAAGCGGATCGATATATCCAAGCTGAGTTGTCGATGAAGCCCAGACTCTGCCACAGTCATAGGATAACCAGTGGATACTTCCCATTCCCGTCTCCACTCTTTTAAGTTTTGAAGCTTTAGAACCAAAAAGTCCGTAATAAACCGTTCCGGACTCAGTGCCCAGATAAACCTGCCCCGCATTTTTAGGATCGGCAAGTATAGTTGTAATCTTGTCGGTTCCAATGTCATCCCCCGTATATATATCAGTTACTTTCCTGTCCTTAATTCTAAAGATAAGCCCGTCTCCGGATTGACCGTATATATATCCGTCTTTTCCCTTATCAAGCCTTAAGATCCTCTCGGCGTTTAAATCTTCGCAGTCAATAATATGTATATTCAGATCGGTATCCGCGTAGCAAAGCCCTGATGTCGTTCCGATATATACATTTCCCTCTTCATCCTCGGAAAACACTCTGATGGAGGAGGAAGGCAGGCCTTCTTTATAAGTTATATGCGTAATTTTGTATTTCGAAATAACAACAACACCGTTGTCATTGGTAGCAACCCAGACCCTTCCCTCGCTGTCCTCAAAAAGGCCTCTTCCGCTGGTAAGACCGCTGCTCGTATCAAGGCGTTCAAAATTCGTACCGTCATATCTGATGATCCCACTATATCCGCCTATCCAGATATATCCGCTGCTTGAGCCTAAAATATAATTGGCATCAGAGGTGGGAAGTCCGTTGGAGGCATCATACACCTGCGTGGTATATCCGACGTTATCTATCTGCCTTGTCGCAGCATATCCTCCGCCAATAAGCTCCTTCGCATTTTCATCCTGCTGTGCCTGCAAGCCGGAGATTTCGCCGGCAATGACTTTAAAAGAGCCTGCGCTCAATACTCCGAGAGTAAGGGCAAGAGCGGCTGTCACAAATTTTACTTTGTTTATTTTACCTAACATACAATCGCCTTCCTAAATCTCCCTTGAATACTTTCTGAGGATAACCTGTACTTCGGGAAGAGAATCCATAAGTACTTCAACAACTTTGGGATCAAACTGGGTTCCCCTTCCTTCTTCAATGATCGTAAGCGCCTTCTCAAGCGTAAAAGCAGGCTTGTAAACTCTCGGGCTGGTAAGCGCATCAAGAACATCCGCAACCGCCATTATACGGGCGGACAAGGGGATGATCTCTCCGTGAAGCCCTTCGGGATAGCCTTTTCCGTCCCATCTCTCATGATGGTAGGCAGCCATATTCCTTGCTTCCTTTAAGTAGTTTCCGCCCTTAACCGTATTCATGGCCTTTTCAAGGATAATCTTTCCGGCCGTTGTATGGGTCTTCATGATCGCATACTCTTCATCCGTAAGCTTTCCGGGCTTGTTAAGTACTTCATCAGGAATATTGATCTTTCCTACGTCGTGAAGAGGTGCGCTTCTTACTATATCCGAGATAAATTTGGGTGTGATCTTTTCGACGTAGTATCCCTTGTCTTTTAGACCCTCAACCAAAATCTTCACGTAGGCGGCAGTCTTTTGAATATGCGCGCCCGTATCGGAATCGCGGTTTTCGACCATATCCGCCATTGTGATGATAAGTCCGTCCTGCATCTGCGCCGTGGACTCCGAAAGACGTCTTATACTTCTAAACTGCTCTGTCTGGTTAAGAAGCATCCTCTCCACGGATCCGTAAAGCTTTTCGACCTCATCTCCCGTGCGGATATCCGCAGCTCTGAATTTCCTTACATCCCCGTCAAGATTGTCCTGAGTCGCTTCTGTATTCGAGAAAACATCCAAAAGTCTTGTTATAGTCTTGATAGGCATAATAAGCGTGTATTCCGAAAGCCACATGATAAATACACAAAGCACGATAAAGAATCCCATGAAAACCGAAATCATTTCCATAAGGAAACTTTTCTCCATGCCCGCTAACTGGCCCATATCAACATCTGCACCTACGTAGCAGACGCAGCGTCCGTTTGAGTCAAAGACAGGCTTATAGGCGGTAAGCAAATATCCAAACTGGTCATCCGTGATTATAGGATCTATTTCTTTGCCCTTCAAAAGATCGGGGACAACATCCATAAAGCCTTCGTCAAAATTAATAACCTCGCCTATACCCTCTGCCTCAAGGCTCTCGGTATCGATATCGAAGACCACATGGCATCCGTCCTCGAGGATCTGATAAACATAAAGATATTCAATATCCGTGGAACTGGAAAGTATCTTTGAAAGGAGCAGATTTGTCTCTTTATACTCGGTAGTAGTTCCCTTAGTCTCAAGAAACTCCGAGACCTTATCTCCGTCTATAACGCCGGCCGCAATCTCCGCTGTTCCCTCGGCAATCCTGGTATGCTCCCTGATGATGGTCTTTCTGTAGACAACGATACTTATAGCCATCCCGACTACCGCCACAAGAACGAGTGAAACGCCTACTACAATAAGAAACTTTGCCTGAAGAGACATAACCCTTACGTGGCTTTTCCTTTGTATTTTCTTTTCCTCTTCCGAAACGGGAGCCTGCATCCACATCTCAAAGCCGGCATATTTATTAAGTTTTTTAGGGATAATGCGTAAAAGGAAATATGATAAGACAACCGTGATAGCCTTATCGGGCAGATCTAAAATAAGACTCGACAAAAAGTGTGAAAAGAATTCATTGAAAATACCCGTCGAGAAAAAGATACCGCTTAGGGATTCACCGTCGAAAGGAATCCCCTCGATAAACCACGGGATAAGACAGCCCACGCCGCCGCCGATGAAAGTAAGGACAAACACAAGACCTACCACGCCAATTACTTTCTTCATAAGGCCGCGCTTATAGAAAAACGCGGCCGCAACGGCAATAAGAACATTTATAACCCCATAGTAAACAGATGTGGGGCTGTAAATTATTTTGATAATATTTGTTACAAATCCAACAAGCACACCGGGCAACGGTCCGCCCATAGCCGATACGATGATTGTACCCATCGTATCAAGATAAAGTGGCAGATCAAAAAGCGATACTATAAAGCTGAGCAGGAAATTAGTTCCCACGCCGGCAAGACAAATAAGCGCCGCCATGAGATTCCGTTTTTTTAAAAGTACAAAAAACCTTTCAGAGACTTTCATATACACCTCCGGATTTCAGTGCATTTTCAGAACATTTCAGGCTTATCAGATTCCCTTAAAACAAAACTCAAATTCTAATTTCTTTTTTACATCTATGAGGTACTCGGGATGAACCTTTGCTCCCCAGCTGTCATCTCCTCCGACACCCATCTGAGCCTTTGCGGCTCTGACATATGTATAGTGTACGGGCGGAAGCTCATTGGGATGAGTCGCATTTTCCAGCTCGTGCGGCGAGTAGGGAAGGGCGGAAAAGCTCATAGGCTCTCCGGAAAAAGCAAACATCAGTCCTCTTCCTCTTTCATCAGTAACCTTTGCGTATCTGACTTCTGTATGGTTTCCGCATTCCTGGGGCACCATATAAGCCGCCATCTGCTCCTTTACAAGGCCGTCAAACAAAGAAAGCTTAGCTCCCATCTGTCTGTCGCTGTAGGTCTCCGCAGGTCCGTTTCCATACCAGGTAAGCCTGTCATAATCCGCATCCAACTTAAAGCATACGCCGAACTCAGGCATATCCCCAAGTTCCTTAACAGGCTTATAGGAGAGATTTGTCTTTATAACGCCGTTTCCGTAAACGGTATATTTTAATGTAGAGTAGCTTACGGGCACAGTTGCCATACAAAGCTCGTATGTAACCTCAACCCTGTCCTTAAACTCTTTGACAAAAGGATTGGGTCCCTTAACCTTATCGGAACGAACCTGATAAAGGCTGGCAACCTTCCACTGGGAGTATCTGAAGGGCATCCTGTTTCCATTGTCATTGTCTATAGGCGCTCTCCAGAAGTTCGGCTTAGGGGCAGCCTTAAAGAGCTCTTTTCCGCCATAGGTGTAGGACTGAAGGCCCGCATCGCCATAGTTAAAGATCGCGGTAAAGTTCTCTCCCTTAACTCCAAGATTGTACTCGCCGCGAACTATCTGCAGGGTATCCGGCCTTACGATAACAGCCTTCTTGCCCCCTATAACTTCGCTTGTCTTTCCTTCAAGATACTTGCATTCGCAGGCTCCAAACACTCCCTGTCCGAAGGAGACTTCGTGTCCTCTCTCGGCCCATGCGTAGCAGTTTCTCGTAAAGAAGGATGCTGTTAATACATATTCTCCCTCGTCCTCCGGAAGCGTATAAACCTTATCAAAACGCTTTTCCTCTCCGGGACGGACGTTTACATCAAGTATAAGATCATCTACTCTTACACCGTCTTTTCTGACCTCAAGAACGCATTCATAATCCGAAAGATCGGTAAAAAGAAATCCGTTCTTTACGATAAGATCCGCAAGGGTCTTTCCGCCCTTTTGGGTAAACTCAAAGGAAGCCTTAATATTTCTGTAGTTGTACTTAACTTCCTGCATCTTGGGCGAAGGAAGCCTGCTGCCGCCGTAAACAATACCGTTTCCGCTAAACTGATAGTCGGAGGGTCTGTCGTCGAAATCGCCGCCGTACTTCTGGAACTTTACTCCGTAGCGGTCGGTGGCATTTAATGACTGGTCAATATAATCCCAGATAAAGCCGCCCTGGAAATGAGGCTCTTCTTCTGCGTACTCGGTGTATTTATGCATCGCACCGCAGGAATTTCCCATAGCATGCATATACTCGCACATAATAAAGGGCTTGGAGCTGTCCTTTTTCAGGAACTCTTTGATCCTCTCAACAGGAGTGTACATCTGGCTTTCAACATCGCTGATGCCGGATACTCTTCTGTCGTTAAATACTCCCTCGTAATGAACAAACCTTGTCTTATCAAGCTTTCTGAAAAGGTCTGCCATAGCCTTTATATTCGTTCCGCCGAAGGACTCGTTTCCGCAGGACCAAAGGAGGATAGCCGGGTGGTTTTTATCCCTCTCGTACATTCTGCGGGCTCTGTCAAGAACCATCTCCTTCCACTTAAGATTATTGCCGGGGATAGCCTTTTCGATATCCTTTCCGCCCCACATGATAGGAGTCCAGATACCATGAGTCTCAAGGTCCGTCTCATCGATCATATAAAGTCCAAGTCTGTCACAAAGCTCGTATATAGGCGAGTTGTCGGGATAGTGGCAGGTTCTGATAGCATTGATATTGTGTCTTTTCATCGTAACAATATCCTGCCAGAGCTCCTCTAAATCGGGGACTCTGCCTATTTTGCCGGAGAATTCATGACGGTTAACGCCCTTAAAGATTATGCGCTTTCCGTTAAGATACATGATCCCGCCAACAATCTCAAATTTTCTGAATCCGAAAAGAGTCTCAGCTTCACCTACTCTTACCTTGTAAAGATTGGGCTCCTCCGCACTCCAAAGAAGAGGATTCTCTACCGGAACTTCGAATTTATTCTCTCCCTTTGAAAGCTTTACTTTTTCAGAGTAGATAACTTCTCCGAGAGCATCCGCTTTCCAGTACGCAGGGAAGCTCTCCGAAGGCATAGCTTCATCGCTTCTTCCGATCTTAATGATCTCGAGCTTAGTGTTTATATCACCGCCTGTTAAGGCGCTTATCTGCACCTTGCCTTTTTTAAGATTAGAATTAAGTGTGCAGACAGTCTTTAAGTCGATAACGTAAGGAGCTTTATATCTGTATAATTTAACGCTTCTGAAGATACCTGAAAACCGGAAAAAGTCCTGATCCTCGGCCCAGCTTGAAGCGCTCCACTTAAACACAGCGGCAGCTATCTTGTTTACCCCTTTTTTCACAAAAGAAGAAATATCAAACTCTGCGGGAAGGAATGATCCCTCACTGAAGCCTACATACTCTCCGTTTACCCAAAGAGCGAAGGCGCTCTCCACGCCTTCAAAAGAGATGATAAAGGTATCCTTTTTGGACACTTCGTCAAGTTCGATAGATTTTACATAGCTACCTACCGGGTTAAAGCTCATAGGAACTTCCCCGGGCTCACACTCCTCCCTGCCGTCAAAGGGATACTGAAGATTGACATACTGCGGCTTGTCGTACCCTTCCATCTGAATATGAGCCGGTACCCTTATATCATCCCAGCCGCTTGTGTCATACCCTTCGGCATAAAAGCCTCCCGATACTTCATCCGGATTTTTTGAATACTTAAACTTCCAAAGGCCGTCAAGGCTTATTACCTCACCGGTCTTTTCCGTAAAAAGAGTTGTATGGTCGGAATGCCCCGGAAGCTTGTTTTCGGAGAAAAACTCCGGATCTGCCAATTTACTGAAATCTATCATAACTGTCCTCACATCGTTTATAGTATTAAATCTGATTTAACGCATTCTCTATATCTGCGATAAGATCCTTTTTATCTTCAAGTCCGCATGACATTCTTACAAGTCCCGCAGGGATACCTGCCTGGGCAAGCTGTTCGTCGCTCATCTGTCTGTGGGTAGAGGTTGCGGGATTGAGGCAACAGGTTCTTGCATCAGCAACATGCGTCTCGATTGCCGCTAACTTAAGCCCTTTCATGAATTTCTGTGCCGCATCTCTTCCGCCCTTAAGCTCAAAGCTTACTACGCCGCATCCGCCGTTAGGAAGATACTTCTGTCCAAGCTCGTAATAAGGATCTGACTTAAGTCCGGGATAGTTGACCTTTACAACTTTAGGATGCTTTTCAAGGAACTCCGCAACAGCCTGTCCGTTTTCAACATGTCTGGGCATACGAACGTGAAGTGACTCAAGTCCGAGATTTAAGATAAATGCATGCTGAGGAGACTGGATGGATCCAAAGTCTCTCATAAGCTGTGCCGTAGCCTTTGTGATGAAGGCTCCTTCTTTTCCGAACTTCTCCGCGTATGTGATCCCGTGGTAAGATTCGTCGGGAGTGCAAAGTCCGGGGAACTTGTCGGCATGTGCCATCCAGTCAAACTTTCCGGAATCTACGATAGCTCCGCCTACAGCGGCGCCGTGTCCGTCCATATACTTTGTTGTTGAATGTGTAACGATATCAGCTCCCCACTCGATAGGTCTGCAGTTTACGGGAGTGGGGAATGTATTGTCTACGATAAGAGGTACGCCATGTGCATGTGCAGCCTTAGCAAACTTCTCAATATCAAGTACAGTAAGAGCGGGGTTTGCGATAGTCTCTCCGAAAACGGCTCTTGTATTGTCCTTAAATGCCGCGTTAAGCTCCTCTTCGGAAGCTGTAGGGCTTACGAAGGTAACTTCGATTCCCATCTTTGCCATAGTAACAGAGATAAGATTAAAGGTTCCTCCGTAGATGGATGAAGATGCTACGATGTGGCTTCCGCATTCACAGATATTAAAGAGGGCAAAAAAGTTTGCCGCCTGCCCGGATGAAGTAAGCATCGCAGCAGTGCCGCCTTCAAGAGCAGCGATCTTTGCCGCAACATAGTCATTGGTGGGGTTTTGAAGCCTGGTGTAGAAATATCCGCTGGCCTCTAAGTCAAAAAGCTTACCCATATCTTCGCTGGTGTCATATTTAAACGTTGTTGACTGAACTATAGGAATCTGTCTGGGCTCTCCGTTGCCGGGTCTGTATCCGGCCTGTACACATTTGGTGTTGATAGTGTAGTTTTCCATAAAATCTCCTCTTTGTCTGTATTTTACGGGAAATAAATACCCGATTTTTTTAATTTTTATAGTATGTTTAAAGTTCTTATTTTATTTTTATCTTATTTTATCTTGTTTTATCTTGACGACTTTTTCATATCGGCCTTGTTTTCATACATTTTTTTGTCTGCCTTTGCGTATGCTTCGTTAAAACTGGTTTCCTTCTCCCACATAGAGTAACCGATGGCAAATGTATAATCCGTCCCGATCATTTCAAGACGCATTTTAGCGATCATATCCTCAACGTCTTTCTCCTCGACTCCCCTTGCTATAACAGTAAACTCATCCCCTCCCGTTCTGTATAAGGTGCATCCGGGATCTATGCTTGATACAATTATCTCCGCGGTCTTTTTTAAGGCCTCATCTCCGGCCAGATGGCCCTTATTGTCGTTTATCTTTTTAAGGTCGTTAAGGTCGATGGACAAAACAGCGCACCCGCCTCTGCTTCTCGCCTTTTTAAGATCAGCCTTAAAGATCGTACGGTTAAAAGCTCCGGTAAGAAGATCATATTTAAAGTATTCAGTATGGATACACAGGTAGTAAAATACGGTAGCCAGCGACATAAAGGAAACAAGTATGCCCCAGACTCCGAACACAGTTTCAATCGCAGTCGCTCCGACGGCAAGGATCGTGGTGATAATAAGGATCACGGCTTCCGATACGCGCCTGTTCTTTACCCATATCCTGATGGAGTAAACAATAATAATCAATCCGTAGATAATGCTGACTATATGAGGTGTGTAGCTAAGAGGTCCCCGGCGAAAAGCACCATCTTCGTCGTACCAGAAGACCCACTGTGAGAAGAAGGAAGTAACCGTAATAAAGAACGCAACAAGAAAAGGAACCTGAAGAATCATCTTTCTCCAGTCTCCCAGGAAATTGGTCCTATACACCTTGCGGTCCCTCATAGCTATTTCCATAAGTCTCACAAGTATCCTGATCCTTAAATTATAACCAAGAAAAACAACGATCGCATGGAAAAGGTTACCGTATTTTATCACAGTAAGCTGATAGTCCATGTTGTCTATAACAAGGAGCAAAGCTATACTGATCAGGACCGGATAAAACAGCCTTGATACGTCTCGCTCATATGCATCGTTAAGTCTCAGCGTCACAAATAAAAAAATAAGTGTACAAATAGGTATGAAATTTATCAGCACTAAATCTTTTATTGTCTCATACATGTTTACTTCCACCTGCTTTTTATAATACCATGCATTTGCCTTTATCTCAATCAGACTCCCCCAAAATCTTCCCTATGACAAGTACAAAAAGCTTCTCAAAAAGTATGCTCACAAGTACAACTATAACCGTCCATGCAAGAAGATCGTCCGTCGCAAGATAGGTCTTTGCAAGATAGAGCTTTCGGCCAATGGAAAAATGCGGCGTACCGATCACCTCTGCGGCAATTCCCGCCTTCCATGCTATTCCCGCGCATAGTGAGGTACTTGACTTTATCTGAGGAGCGATACTCGGAAGAAAGATTTCCTTAAGTGCCCTCGGATAAGATAATTTTTCAAGCTTTGCCAGATCCGTAAGAGACTTATCAAGTCCCTCTATTGCAGTAAGCGTATTCTGGTACATGATGGGAAGAACGATTAAAAAGGATATAAATACAGAAAGCCTCGCAGGCGAGAGCCATACCAGACAGATGACAACAAAAGAAGCAACAGGCACTGATTTTATGCAGGCCATATAGGGCCATAAGAAAATCTTTACGGCTTTATATCTTGCGGCAAGGCAGGCAAGGATAAGCCCTAATACAATGCCAAGTAAAAAACCTCCGAATATATGGAGTAAGCTAAAGCCCACAGCAGTTAAAAAGCCGTCTTCACGCCAGATGAAAGCAAGCCTAGTTATAACCTGCCATGGGCCCACAAGTAGAATATCGCTATCCACCAAAAGCGCCACCAGCTGCCAGAGAAGCAACGCGGTGGCTATTGATAAAGCTTTATAAAGAATAGATTTTTTTTCGGATGTTTTCTTGTCCTTCATAATCTGTTATTTGCTGAAATAGAAATCATCTGCAGGAAGCTGTCCGCCCACACTTGCGGGGTTTAATTCGTAAAGAGCGCTTAAATATCCCTCAAGATAAGTCTTAAGCTCATCCCCCGTCTTGCAGGTTAAGTTGCATCCCGGAAGTGCTTTCTGCGCTATGGCAGCCTTTGCAACGATGCCGTACTTTTCGATAAGAGCCGCTGCCTCCTCTGTATTTTCATTTGCGAAGGCAACTGAAAGCTCATACTCCTTAAGGAAATTCTCTATAACCTTTGGATGGCTTTCTACGAATTCTTTTCTTGCCAAAACTACTCCGGTAACAATATTTCCGCCTTCGGAAGCCTCGCTCCATGCGTCATTAAGATCTATCACAGGCTTAAGTCCCTCTACCTGAGCACAGGCGGCGGTAACAAAGGGCTGTGGAAGAACAGCTACTGCGGCTTCATCTGCCTTGATATATGAAAGAGCCTCGGTTGTATCAGCGCACCAGATTACCTCAATATCCTTGTCAAAATCCAGTCCGTTCTTGGAAAGGATATATCTTACGGTAAACTCGGGCACAGCGCCCTCTCCGGTCATATAAATCTTCTTTCCGGCAAGATCTGAAACTGCAGCGATACTGTCATCTTTGGCTACTACATTAAGCACACCAAGATTACATGTGGCAAGTACCACAACTCCTCCCTCTGTCTTGTTGTATATAACTGAGGCAAGGTTTGAGGGAATGCAGGCTATATCAAGCTCTCCCTTTGCAATCGGCGCAACAAACGCGGATGCATCCGTAGCCAACTCGCCAAACTCATAATTGCACAATGACTGTCCGTTTGAGGCGTTTTCCATGATCTTTACCATACTCATAGCGGTAGGTCCGCTCATAGCTCCGACCTTGACCAAAGTTTCATCTTTTTTGCTACCGCATCCCGAGAGCATTCCGCAGACAAGAGTGACCATGCAGACTGCGGAAAGTACCTTAGCCATTATTCTTTTTTTCATTCTCTTTTCCTTCTTTCCCTACTATCTTATCCGGCATAAGCCGTATTTTACTATTTAAATGAAAGGCAGATTATGCCTTTTCCATATCGATATCCGCCGCCGAATAATTGTCGAGATTTTCAGCGATCTTCCTGTCGTCTGCCTTCGAGAGCATATCGTCTCTGTATCTCTTGGCGGAGACCTCCTTACTGTACGCGCTGGGACCGCCTACGCATCCGCCCTCGCACACCATTCCCTCGATAAAGTTCTCCGGAAGCTTTCCGGCTCTCATTAAAAGAAGGGCCTTCTTGCATTCTAAGATTCCGTCGGCCTTGTATACCTGGGGAGTCTCTTCACATCCCATCTCTTTCATGCTCTCAAGTACTGCCGCAGTAACGCCTCCCGCATTTCCGAATCTCTTTCCGTAAACGGAAGCCTGCTGGTTATAAGGATTGTCACATGGCTCAAGCCTTACTCCCTTAGCTCGCATTATAGCACGGATCTCACTGTATGTGAGAACGTAATCGGCATTACCCTCGATATTTTCGTCAACTATCTCTGACTTTTTGGCGATGCAAGGTCCGATAAATACCACCACCGCACCGGGATGATCTCTTTTTATCATCCTTGATGTAGCGCACATAGGGCTTACCGTATTGGAGATCACCCCCTCGAGATCCGTGAAATGTCTCTTTATAAAATTAACAAAAGCAGGGCAGCAGCTTGTTACCTTATTCTTCCCCTCTTTTACGGCCTCTAACCACTCTTTCGCCTCTGCATAGGCCGTCATATCAGCTCCGATTCCAACCTCAAAAAAGCCGTCAAAGCCAATTTCCTTCATCGCCTTTTCCCAGCTTGCAAAGCCTCTGTCGGGTCCAAACATTCCTTCCGAAGCAGGTGCTACGATAGCGTAAACTTTCTTATCCGACTTTAGCGCTTCAATAACCGGTACTATAAAGGTCTTTGATCCGATAGCGCCGAAGGGGCAGCTGTGGATACACTTTCCGCATCTGATGCACTTGCTCTCGTCGATAACGGAGATACCGTCCTCGTCATAACTGATCGCACCGACGGGACATGAATTCTTGCAGGGTCTTACAAGATGTGCGATAGCGTTGTAAGGGCAGGCCTCAGCACATCTTCCGCACTCCTTGCATTTCTGTGCATCGATATGTGAACGATCTCTTCCCGGCTCAACGGCGCCGAATCTGCAGGCGTTGACGCAGGCCTTACCCATACAGTTCTGGCAGTTTTCCGTAACGGTATAGCTGGAGATCGGACAGTCCTCACAGGCCGATCTTATAACCTGGATTATATTTTTTTCGCTGTTTCCGGACAGAGTCCTTCCGATGGCGAGTTCGATTCTCTCTCTTGTAATCTCTCTTTCCCTGTAGATGCAGCATCTGTACTGGGGCTTAGGTCCCTTGTGCAGCTTGTAGGGAAGGTCTTTCTTTTTCTCTTCAAGTTCACCTGCGAAGGCAAGCTTTGCAACCTCTTCGAGGATTTCGTGCTTTACTCTGATAACATTTTCATCAGCAAACATAGTCTCTCTTCCTTAGTACAAAAAATAACTTATATACGGTTTCGCATCCTACTCCCGGATAAATCTAAATAACCCCGATCCGGCTTAAAAAGCCTTTAACATTGGAAAAATAAACTTCCTCATCAGTAATAACGCACATAGCGTGTCCGGCTCCGGGTACTATATAAAGCTCCTTGTATCCCTTATTCGCCTCATACATCTTCTTTGCATGCTCGCAAGGGATGAAGTCGTCATCCTCTCCATGGAAAAAGCAGATGGGGATTTCGTTGTTTTTTATCTGCTCGATGGGCTTAACTTCTTTAAAATTGTATTTATAAATAAGCTTTGAGGCGATGCCCGCAGCCTTCTCCAAAAATCCGGGCAGATGAAGATTGTGACTCACAAGATATTTTAAAAGCTCCGAGAGGTCTGCATATCCGCAGTCGCTTACGATAAATCTAACCTTTGGTGAGTACTTGAGAGCGGTATTTGTAAGTCCCGATCCCATAGACTCTCCGTGAAGTCCGAGGAGTATATCATCTCCGAATCTTCCGTATACGTAATCTATTACGCTTATAAGATCCTTGCTCTCCCTGTATCCCATAGTGCAATAGGTTTTTGCATTGTCCCCGTGGCCTCTGTCATCGTACATTACGGCATTAAAACCGAGGCGCCTGAAAAGATGGAGATACTTGACGCTTCCCAATCTGCAGCCGCTGTAACCGTGGGATATGATAACGTATTTATCGCTCTCTTTATCAGCAGGTACATAGATTGCGTTAAGCTCATATCCGTCGTAGGACGCGATCTTAAACTCCTCTTTTGAGAGCTTATCGAAATCCTTCCACATCCCCTTATCTTTTTCGTACTTTATCTCGTCAGGGATTGAGATGATATGGGGATAGGCAACCATCCTCGCAAGACCTACGGCAAATATAACAACAAATAAAAGGCAAAGAAGGATAAGCGCTGCAGCCACTATAAGGATTACGCCAAGAGCATTATTGGTAAAAATCATCTGTAACCTCGTTTGAATTGTTCCTAATGTTGGTGTATGATTAACCATTATACTACTAAATTTATTTTCTGTGTCATTTATTTGATAATTTTTTAACGATTTTTTGAGACACAGTTGAAAGGACTTAAATATGGGCGTTTTATCTAATCTTGAACCATCAAAACTTTTCTACTATTTCGAGGAACTTACAAAGATCCCTCACGGCTCCTACAACGTGGATGCCATCAGCGATTATCTTGCAAAGTTTGGCAAAGATCGCGGCTTAGAGACTTATCAGGACGATCTTAAAAATGTGATCATTATCAAAGAGGCTACCCCGGGATACGAAAACGAGCCCCCTCTTATCATTCAGGGACATATGGATATGGTTGCGGTACATAAGCCGGAGCTTAATATCGATATGAAAAAAGAACCCCTCAAGGTGGCCATAAACGAAAAGGAAGATTATATCTATGCCGAAGGCACCTCCTTAGGAGGCGATGACGGGATTGCCGTTGCTTCGGGACTTGCTCTTTTAGATGACGAAACGTTAAAGCACCCTCGTCTTGAGGTTGTATTTACTACCAATGAAGAAACCGGTATGGAAGGTGCTGCAGGCATCGACCTTTCTATGCTTAAAGGAAACAGACTCTTAAACCTTGACTCCGAGGATGAGGGAATCTTCCTTACAAGCTGTGCCGGAGGGCTAAGACTTAATGCATACTTCCCGGTAAAGGAGGTTTCTGCTGAAGGACTGAGCTTTTACGAAGTAGAGATCGGAGGACTCCTCGGGGGACATTCCGGTGAAGAGATAATAAAAGGCAGAGCAAACTCAAATAAGCTTACCGGAAGACTTCTTGTATCCTACGAAGAGTCCGGTAATGATAAAGTATATCTCTCTTCTTTAAAGGGCGGCCTTGCGGATAATGCGATCCCCAGAGTAACTAACCTGACTGTAGCGGTAAAAGACTGTGAGGCTTTTGAAAAGTATGTTTCATCTTTTGAAGCAGATCTAAAAAAGGAATTTGCATCAAAAGATCCCGGACTTTACGTAAGAGTTAAGAAGGTATCTCCTTCTGACAAATCAAAGCTTTTTGATGCGCAGGGCGCTTTAAAGTTTATCTTTACCTGCCCTAACGGTGTCCAGACTATGAGCGGAGATATCGAAGGACTTGTTGAGACTTCTCTTAACCTTGGCATCATCGAGCTTACCGAAAAAGACGGCGCACAGGTTGTTCACACAACCTTTTCTATCAGAAGCAGCGTAGAGAGCGCCAAGAATGAGCTTACCGAAAAGACCGTCCTTCTTGCAAAAACCTTCGGCGGGGATACCGTAACAAGCGGCAATTACCCCGGTTGGGCTTACAGAGCCGATTCTCCTCTAAGAGAAAAGATGATGGGTCTCTTTGAAAAGATGTACGGCAAAAAGCCCGCACTCAAGGCAATACATGCAGGCCTCGAATGCGGACTTCTCGGAAACAAGATAAAGGATCTTGACTGCGTTTCCATCGGTCCCGATATGAAAGATATCCATACAACCGAGGAAAAGCTTTATATCTCCTCCTCAAGAAGAGTTTATGAATTTGTAAGAGCTCTTATCGAAGAGAAGTAATTATACCGGCCAGATAAGAAGTCCGATATGGTATGCGATAAATGCCAAATTTTCCCCTCAAAAAAGCACTCCACAAAGTGAAGTGCCCTTTTGAGAAGAAAACTATGTATATAAAGAAAATAAGCAATATTAAGCACCGACGGTCATCTGTAATAGACTTCTATTAAGTGATAATTAGTTTCTTAAATCTCTTGTTAGTTTTTCCTAACACGATAGTTAGGATACACTAACCTTTGGGTAAAGTCAAGGCGGTTTTGTTAAAAACCGCCTTATTGAAAAAATTTATCTATTCTTCTTTATCCAATGGATATTTACCGTCAAAGCAGGCGGCGCAAAAGCTCTCGGGATCGGCACCCGTCAAATTACGGGCATCCATTGGTGATAAAAATCCCAAAGAATCCGCGCCTATCATCTTACAGATCTCATCATTCGTATGATGAACAGCGATGAGGTTTTCTCTTGAATCCACATCCGTTCCGTAGTAACAGGGATTTAAAAATGGCGGTGATGATATTCTCATATGAACCTCCCTTGCTCCTGCCTTTCTTATCATCGCAACGATTCTTTCGCTGGTGGTTCCCCTGACAATGGAGTCATCAACAAGTACTACGCTCTTTCCCTTTAAAACCGATTCGATAGGTCCCATCTTTCTTGCTACAAGATTTTCTCTGTAGGTTTGTCCCGGAGCTATAAAGGTCCGGCCGATATACTTATTCTTTATAAGTCCTATTCCGTAAGGGATACCGGACTCCATAGAAAACCCTAAGGCTGCGTCAAGTCCCGAATCGGGAACCCCGATCACAATATCCGCCTTTGCGGGATGATTCTTTGCCAGATACTTTCCCGCCCTTACTCTCGCTTCATGTACGCTCTCCCCTTCGATAACAGAATCAGGTCTCGAAAAATATATGTATTCAAAAACGCAAAGCTTTCTCTTTTCTTTATTGCAGTGGGTTTCGATACTCCTTATTCCGCTGCCGTCAATTACAATTATCTCTCCCGGTTTTACGTCTCTTATAAGCTTAGCTCCCACAGCGGTAAGCGCACAGGTCTCGGAAGCGAATACATAGCTTCCGTCATCCGTCAGTCCATATACAAGCGGACGCATTCCCAGCGGGTCTCTGCAGGCCATAAGCTTTGTGGGAGAGGTCAGGACTAAGGAATAAGCCCCCTTAATTTCGTCCATCGCTGCCTCAAGAGCGCTTTCTATGGAGGGCTTTTCAAGCCTTTTTCTTGTAATGATGTACGATATTACTTCCGTATCCGATGTTGTCTGGAAAATACATCCCTTAAGTTCAAGCTCCCTTCGAAGCTTTGAGGAATTGGTAAGATTTCCGTTATGGCAAAGTGCAAGCTGACCTTTAACGTGTCTGACAACCATCGGTTGGGCGTTTAAAGCGCTTCCTCCTCCCGTCGTTGCATATCTTACATGCCCTACTGCGATCTGTCCGCATCCCAGCTCCTCCAAAACCTGATGTGAAAAGACATCTCCCACAAGCCCGGGGGCTTTATGATAGCGGATATTTCTGTCCTCGTTGATTGCCATTCCCGCAGCTTCCTGACCTCTGTGCTGCAAAGCGGTCAGGCCTGTTGCAACAATGTAGGGAAGTGCCTTTTTTTCAGGCGACCATATACCGAATACTCCGCACTCTTCTCTTAATTCATCCATCTTTAGTACATACTCCTTAAAACATTTATTTAAACGGGAAATACCCCGGCAAAATCTGCCGGGGTCCGCCCTTTATTTGTTAATATCCTATCAGGTATCTATCTACCTCTGCCGCGCATTTTCTTCCCTCATAAATCGCCCAGACAACCAGTGACTGTCCTCTGTGCATATCGCCTGCGGTAAAGATTCCGGGCACTGAAGTATCAAAAGCTCCTTCCGCTGCCTCTACGACTCCTCTTTTCGAGAGCTTTACTCCGAAAGCATCCGCGGTATAATCCTCGCAACCTACAAATCCCGCCGCTATAAGAAGCATATCACAGGGAATCTCTTTTTCGCTTCCGGCCACTTCCGTAAATTTACCGCCCTCCCACTTTAAAGAAACGGTTACGATACTTTTTATTTCGCCTTTCTTTCCGGTGTTTACACTTTTAACCGTTGTCTCGAAAACTCTGGGGTCTTTTCCGAATTTGTATATGGCTTCTTCATGTCCGTAATCGGTCTTTAGAACCTTCGGCCATTCGGGCCAGGGATTGCTTGCGACTCTCTCCTTTGGAGGCTTTGGCATCATCTCAAGGGCAGTTACCGACTTGCACCCTTGCCTTATAACGGTTCCGATACAGTCGTTTCCCGTATCTCCGCCGCCTACTACAACTACATGTTTACCCGCCGCGGAAATCTTAAAATCTATATTGCAGGCGGCTACTTGGATTTCTTCTTCAGGTAAACCTTTTTTCTTATCCTCAGCTTTTAAAACATCTTTGGTGGCGCTTGTTAAAAAGTCCACCGCCATATATGCTCCGGGGATCAGTTTATTCTCATTTTGCTTATCTTCTTTTTGGCAAGCTGCCGGTATACTTCTTGCCTTTTTAGCGCCGCAGCAAAGGATTATGGCGTCAAACTCCTCTTTAAGCTTTTTAACCTTTTCCGCGGAATCAATATTCTCTCCGGTCTTAAAAACGATTCCCTCTTCTTCCATAAGCTTTTGTCTTCGGAAGATGACCTTTTTATCAAGCTTCATATTGGGAATACCGTACATTAAAAGTCCGCCTATACGGTCCTGTCTTTCAAATACCGTAACAAGGTGACCTCTGTGGTTTAACTGGACTGCTGCCGCAAGCCCGGAAGGTCCGCTTCCTATTACAGCAACCTTTTTCCCGCTTCTTTTTGCAGGGGGATTGGGCTTCATATACCCCTTTTCGTATGCGGTTTCAATCAAATACTTTTCGTTGTCATGGACAGTTACCGCGTCATCCCACTGACCGCACATACAGGCTTTTTCACAAAGAGCGGGACAGACCCTTCCGGTGAACTCCGGGAAATTGTTGGTCTTTATAAGTCTTTCAAACGCGTGTCTGTCATGTCCTTTGTAGAGTTCGTCATTCCACTCGGGGATTAGGTTGTGAAGAGGGCAACCCACTACCATCCCCGAAAGTTTCATCGCCGACTGGCAAAAGGGGACGCCGCAGTCCATACATTTTGATGCCTGCTGCCTTCTTTCCTTTTCGGGTAAACCGGTATAGAACTCCGAAAAGTTTTTAATGCGCTCTTCGCAGGTAACCATTGGGTTGTTTTTTCTTTTTACTTCCATAAATCCTGTTAGTTTACCCATTTTTACACATCTCCTCAAATGCTTCCAAAACAGCCTTTTCGTATGGGATTCCCTGCTCTTCGTTTTTACCTATAAGAGTCTGCATCCTAAAATAATCGTTGGGAATTACCTTCTTAAAATCGGACAAATAGTCTTCAAAGTTTTCAAGTATTTCCTTTGCAAGCTTCGATCCCGTTTCCTTATAGTAATCCTTTAATATATCCTCAAGCTCTAAAATATCGTACTTTTCCGTAATCTCTGAGAGGGAAACCATATCCTTATTTGTTCGAAGGTACAGTGTGTGCTCCCTGTCTAAAACGTAAGCGATTCCTCCGCTCATACCTGCGGCAAAGTTCTTGCCCGTAGGCCCTAATATTACGGCTCTTCCGCCTGTCATATACTCAAGACCATGGTCTCCGCAGCCCTCCGAAACAGCCAGTGCTCCGGAATTTCTTACACAGAACCTCTCCCCCGCTACTCCGCAAAAATACGCTTTACCCGCGGTAGCTCCGTATAGAGCGACATTACCTACGATCACATTTTCCCCGGGATCAAAAACCGACTTTTCAGGTGGAGTAACTATAAGCTTTCCTCCGGATAATCCCTTTCCGAATCCGTCGTTGGCATCTCCGGAAAGCCTTATTGTTATACCCTTTGGAAGGAAGGCGCCAAAGCTCTGACCGCCTCCGCCGCAGGCATTAATAAGTATTGAATCCTCAGGCAGATTGTTTCCGAGAGCCTTTGTCACTTCGCTTCCAAGAATTGTTCCAAAGCTTCTGTCGGTGCTGCTTACGCTGACATCAACGCTCTTTTTCTTCGATTTTCCTTTATACACATCCTTAAAGGCCGGAAGAAGGATGGTAACATCCTTGCTCTTTTCAAGTCCCAAAGGATCGACTCTTTCTCCCCCGAAAGAAACAGGGATAATATCCCCCTTTTCATCTCTTGGAAGATGCGAATCCGAGAGAATATATGACAGATCGATAAGACCGGCTCTCTTTGAAGCATGGGTTTCTTTCTTTCTGAGAAGGTCACTTCTTCCGACCATCTCGCTAAGGCTCTTAAAGCCGTTTTCCGCCATGATCTCACGCAGCTGTCTTGCGATAAAGAGCATAAAATTCATAACATGCTCCGGCTTACCCGCAAAGCGCTTACGAAGCTCCGCATTTTGGGTAGCGATGCCTGCGGGACAGGTATCCTTAGAGCAAACCCTCATCATCATACATCCCATACAGACAAGGGGTGCTGTGGCAAATCCGAACTCCTCGGCTCCGAGAAGGGCCGCGATAGCAACATCCCTGCCGCTCATCAGCTTTCCGTCGGTCTCTAAGATAACCCTTTCTCTTAAGCCGTTTTCCACGAGACATTTATGAGCTTCCGAAAGTCCCACTTCCCAGGGAAGTCCCGCGTGGTGGATCGAGGAGATGGGTGCTGCGCCCGTACCTCCGTCATATCCGGAGATCAGTATTACATCGGCTCCCGCCTTTGCTACGCCGCTTGCGATAGTTCCGACACCTGCCTCCGATACCAGCTTTACAGATATCCTTGCATCCCTGTTGGCATTTTTTAGATCGTAGATCAGCTGCGCAAGATCTTCTATAGAGTAGATGTCATGATGAGGAGGCGGCGATATCAGCGCAACTCCCGGAGTTGAAAAACGCGTAGTTGCAACCCAGGGGTAAACCTTCTTTCCCGGAAGGTGTCCGCCTTCACCGGGCTTAGCCCCCTGTGCCATTTTTATCTGTATCTCTTTCGCGCTTGTTAAGTACTCGCTGGTAACGCCGAATCTGCCGGAAGCTACCTGCTTAACAGCGCTGTTTTTGATCGTACCGAATCTGGAAGAAAGCTCTCCGCCCTCGCCGGTATTTGACTTGCCCCCAAGCCTGTTCATCGCTTCCGCGAGGCATTCATGGGCTTCCTGCGAAAGGGAGCCGTAACTCATAGCTCCGCTCTGGAATCTCTTTACTATGGATTCCTCGCTCTCAACTTCTTCGATAGGAATCGGCTTTCCGGCAGGAACGATCTCAAAAAGACTCCTTAAGGTATGAGGATACTTTTCATCGTCCACCATATCCGTATACTCACGGAACTTTCCGTAATCTCCGCTCCTTACAGACTGCTGGAGCGTTACGATTATCTCGGGGCTGTAGAGGTGGTTTTCCTTGTCCTCTCCGCTCCGAAGGCCGTGGAATCCCACGGAATCAAGGCTTGCATCAACAGGAAGTCCCAGGGGATCAAAGGCCTTGTCGTGTCTGTAGATGACGTCCTCAGAAATCTCTTTGATGCCGACTCCGCCAACATGGCAGACAGTACCCGTAAAGTACCTGTCTATCATTTCCTTTGATAGGCCTACAGCCTCGAAAATCCTTGCGGACTGATAGGACTGCAAGGTGGAGATACCCATCTTTGCAGCGATCTTTACAACGCCTCCGAGGAGCGCCTTGTTATAATCGTCTACTGCCGCTCCAAAATCCTTATCAAGGAGTCCAAGCTCTATAAGCTCTCCGATGCATTCGTGGGCAAGGTATGGGTGAATAGCTCTCACACCGTATCCCATAAGCGCCGCACACTGATGCACGTCCCTTACTTCACCGCTCTCTAAGATGATGGAAACGGCGGTACGCTTTCTTGTGCGTACAAGATGCTGCTCAACAGAGGATACCGCAAGAAGCGATGGAATTGGTACATGGTTTTCGTCCACCCCTCTGTCGGAAAGTATAAGGATGTTCTTTCCAAGGAGAGCCGCTCTGTCCACAGCCACGTTAAGCTGTTCAAGAGCTTTCTCAAGGGAAGTGTTTTTGTAATATAAAAGTGAGATAACCTCGGGCTTAAATCCCTCCCTGTCGAGAGTCTTAATCTTCATAAGATCGACTCCCGTAAGGATGGGGTGCTCGATTTCAAGTACGCGGCAGTTGGAGCTTTTTTCCTTTAAAAGATCACCATCGGATCCTATATAAACGGTAGTATCCGTAACAACCTTCTCTCTTAAAGAGTCGATAGGCGGATTGGTAACCTGTGCAAACTGCTGCTTAAAGTAATGGAATAAAGAAGGGTGCATATTTGAGAGCATGGCAAGGGGCACATCATGTCCCATGGAAGCCGTAGGCTCTACGCCGTTTTCAGCCATAGGAAGGATCTGCACCTTGACATCCTCATAATTGTATCCGAAAACCTTATACAGTCTGTCACGCATCTTCTGCGTATGAACAGGTACCTTTTTGTTTGGAATAGAGAGGCTCTTTAGCTTTAAAAGGCTCTGGTCAAGCCACTCTCCATATGGCTTTCTCGTAGCGTAATACTCCTTGCACTCCTCATCTGAGATGATACGCTTTTTCTTCGTATCAACAAGAAGGATCCTTCCGGGAGAAAGCCTTGATTTTTTAACTATATGTTCCGGCTCAATATCAAGCACTCCTACCTCGGAGCTTAGGATAAGCCTACCGTCATCGGTAACGTAATATCTTGAGGGCCTTAGTCCGTTTCTGTCAAGCGTTGCACCAACAATATCACCATCGGTGAACAGTATTGCGGCGGGTCCGTCCCAGGGCTCCATCATCGTAGCGTAGTAATGATAAAAGTCCTTCCTCTCCTGCTTCATAAATCCGTTATGCTTCCAGGGTTCCGGAACAAGCATCATCATCGCAAGAGGAAGATCCATGCCGTTCATATAGAGAAACTCCAGCGTATTATCAAGCATAGCGGAGTCGGATCCGGAGCTTGAGATCACGGGGAATATCTTGTCCCTGTCATTCTCATCAAAGTCCGGAGTCATAGTCTCCTGCCTTGCAAGCATACGATCCGCATTACCCCTTATGGTATTGATCTCACCGTTATGTGCGATCATACGATAGGGATGAGCGCGGTTCCATGAAGGAGTCGTATTTGTAGAGAATCTTGAATGCACAAGAGCAATGGCGCTCTTATAATCCTTGCTTCTTAGATCGTCATAAAAGGCACGCAGCTGGCCTACAAGAAACATACCTTTATAAACAATGGTTCTTGAGGAAAATGAGCAAATATAGGTATCCTCGGAGCTTTGTTCAAACTCTCTTCTGACCACATAAAGACGCCTGTCAAATTCGTATCCTCTCTCGGTATCCTCGGGCCTTTTCACAAAGCACTGGGCTATATAAGGCATACAGTCAGCCGCTTTTTTACCGAGAATTTCGGGGCGTACGGGCACATCTCTCCAGCCGAGGAAGGGAAGACCTTCTTTTTCGAGTATCACTTCAAGCATTCTTTTAGCGAAGGTCCTCTTTAAAGCATCCCCGGGAAGGAAAAACATTCCGACTCCGTAATCGCCCCGCTCCCCGATCTGGATACCGGCGCTTTTTGCAGCTTTCTTGAAAAAGCTATGGGATATCTGAAGGAGGATTCCTACACCGTCGCCGACCTCACCGGTCGCATCTTTTCCCGCGCGGTGCTCAAGCTTTTCCACTATAGTAAGCGCATCGTCAAGTACGCGGTAATCACCAATACCGTTTATATTGACGATCATGCCTATTCCGCAGGCGTCGCGCTCCAAATCATAATTTATCTGTGTAGTATCTTGATTGCTCATTTTTAACCTCTGGTTCTTTTTTGGTTTTAAGTATGCTCTCGGCTTATCTTAAAGAGAAAAGAAGCTCTCCGTAGGTAGGGTAAGGAAGATAGCTTTCGGGTATCATACTCTCTGCTACATCAACATAGGATCTTAAAACTTCCATATCGGCAAGGACTGTCTCCTGATAGAACTTTGCGCAGGAAAGTGCGTCCGTGTTTTTCTCCGCCTCAGCAGTATCTTCGCTAAGCTTATCAAGAGCCTTTACGATCTTTGAGGATACACCGTCGAGCTTAGAAGCAACGTGGGTTTCAAGACTGCATGCGGAGTCGGGAAGAATATTCTTTTTCTTAAGCGCTTCGTCAAGCACATCGCTCTGGTAAGCGATAAGTCCCTCGAGGAAATCTTTTCTTACCATCTCCTGTAATGTTAAAGACTCAATGTGGCGGGTCTTTGAATAGTTCTCAAGTAAGATCTCGTATCTCGAAAGGATCTCTTCTTTGGTAAAGATCTTATGCTTTGTAAAAAGCTCAATGCTTTTTTCTGAGATCCATCTGGGCATTGCGTCGGGGAGACTCTTTAAGTTATCAAGTCCTCTTTTTTCGGCTTCAACTACCCACTCATCGGTATAGCCGTTTCCGTTAAAGATAACTCTCTTATGTTCCTCTAAAAGTGACTTCGTAAGTTCCTTTACGGCCGAAGGAATATCTTCCTTTGAAACATCCTTAAGGGATTCGTAGATTTCCTCGAGAGTTTCTGCAACAGCGGTGTTAAGAACAATATTTGCGTTGGCAACCGATACTGCGGAACCGGGCATGCGGAACTCAAATTTATTTCCGGTAAATGCAAAGGGTGATGTACGGTTTCTGTCTGTGGTATCTTTCTGGATGTGGGGAAGCACCTCTGCGCCCATCTCCATCTGTACCTTTCCGCTCTCGGTAAACTCCTTGCCCTGCTCGATGGAATCGAGTATTGCCTGAAGCTCATCTCCCACAAATACGGAAACGATAGCGGGCGGTGCCTCGTTAGCTCCGAGTCTGTGATCGTTACCCGCGGAAGCGACGGAGACTCTTAGGATATCCGCATACTTGTCAACCGCTGAAATAACAGCCATAAGGAAAAGAAGGAATTCCGTATTCTCTGCGGGATGCTTTCCGGGGTTTAATAGATTGATACCTGTATCAGTCTGGATCGACCAGTTGTTGTGCTTACCGGATCCGTTTACGCCTGCGAAGGGCTTTTCGTGAAGCAGACATGCAAATCCGCGCTTATCCGCCACCTTCTTCATAACCTCCATCGTAAGCTGGTTGTGGTCTACGGCAACGTTTGCGGTCTCGAATACGGGCGCAAGCTCGTGCTGTGCCGGTGCAACCTCGTTATGCTTTGTTTTAGCGGGGATTCCCAGCTTCCAAAGCTCCTCGTCAAGATCATGCATAAACTCCGAAACCTTCGGCTTAAGTACACCGAAGTAATGATCCTCCATCTCCTGTCCTTTGGGAGCGGGTGCCCCCATAAGAGTTCTTCCGCAAAGAAGAAGATCTTTTCTTTGTTTATACATTTCCTTGTCGATAAGGAAGTATTCCTGTTCCGAACCAATGGTTGTATCTACCCTTGTTACCTCGTCATGTCCGAGGAGTTTAAGAACCTTAACTGCCTCTCTTGAAAGAGCCTCCATTGAGCGAAGTAAAGGTGTCTTTTTATCAAGCGCTTCTCCTGTGTATGAACAAAAAGCGGTTGGAATATACAGCGATCCGTCTTTAATGAATGCAGGAGAAGAAGGATCCCATGCTGTATATCCTCTTGCTTCGAAGGTTGCCCTGAGGCCGCCCGAAGGGAAGCTTGACGCGTCAGGCTCACCCTTAACGAGTTCCTTTCCGGAAAACTCCAGAATAACAGTTCCGTCCTTTTCGGGATTTAAGAAGCTGTCATGCTTTTCTGCCGTAAGACCTGTCATCGGCTGGAACCAATGGGTAAAATGTGTTGCTCCGTGCTCTACCGCCCATTCCTTCATAGCTGCAGCTACCGAATTCGCAACATCAAGTTCAAGATGCGTTCCACTTTCTATAGTCTTTTTAACTGCCTTATATACATCCTTGGGGAGACGCTCCCTCATCACCTTGTCATTAAAAACAAGCTGTCCGTAGATGTCTGTAATGTGCTGTCCTTTTTCCATTTTCTTTTTCCTCCTGGTGTGTAATATTTATATCTAAGATGATTATTCTCTTTTTGTTTTTGTTTTTGCTTTTATCTTATTTTTCTTTTATCTTCTATCTTCGGGTCTGTGTATTTTTTTCTTTTATCTATAAATTCTCTTTCTTCACAGCTGCTTTACATATATGTGTCCTTAAGAGCAATGTGTCCGAGGCCGGCACTTGACGAATACGAGCATTAGCGAAGTATGAGTCTAGTACCGCTGCCACGAGGACTTCATAGCCGAGAGGCGGTGCTCGTAGGACATATATATGCAAAGCAGCGTCACTCGAATGAATATCTAAAAGGATTACACACCCGACGCCCCGTAGTTGGATAAAACCCTGGCGGAAGGATCGTTCACATTACATCCCTCCCACTCCTTGTTGGGCATCCAGAAATCAACTACCATATGGGACTGACCCGGATAATGCTTTTCAAAAATATCTCTGTAAAGTAATGATTCCTTCGTAAAAGGTCTTGAATGATCATACTTTTTAATTCCCTCTTCGTAAGAAGCGTCAGTGTATGTATTTTCAGCAAGCTCTATTAAATCGTCGCGGAGCGAATGTCCCACAGCGTCCGAAAAAGCTGCTTTCTCACGCATCAAAATGCTTTCAGGTATAAACTCATCCTTTTCAAAGGCATGCCTTAAAAGATACTTTCCGATACCGTAAGTATTTAACTTTCTCTCCGGATCGATACTCATAACGTAAGAGACAAAATCAAGATCACCAAAGGGTACTCTCGCCTCTAAGCTGTTGGCACTGATGCACCTGTCCGCCCTTAAGACATCGTACATATGAAGCTCTCTTATCCTCTTTGCCGCTTCTTCCTGGAAAGCTTCGGCGCCGGGAGCGAAATCCGTGTACTTATATCCGAAAAGCTCATCCGAAATCTCACCCGTAAGGACTACCTTGATATCTGTGTTTGCCCTTATCCATTTGCAAAGAAGATACATTCCGATGGAAGCTCTTACTGTTGTAATGTCGTAAGTTCCGAGAGCTTTTATAACCGTCTCCAAGGCGTCACACACATCCTTTTTCGAGATGATGACCTCATGGTGGTTGCTTCCGATATACTCTGCAACGATCCTTGCGTATTTAAGATCGATGGCATCTATATCCATTCCGATTGCAAAAGTCTCTATTGGCTTTTCGCTTCTTGCGGCGGCTATGCCGCAAACAAGGGAAGAATCAAGTCCTCCCGAAAGTAAAAATCCTACCGGCGCGTCGGAGTTTAATCTCTTTTCCACGCCGCGTATAAGTCTATCGTGAATCCCTTCACAAACCTTCTCAATATCAGCCGACTTTGAAAACTCTCCTATCTTTTCACTTACCAAAGTCATATCGCGGTATCTTACGAACTTACCTTCAGCGTAATAATGTCCGGGGGGAAAGGGCGAGATCCTATCACAGACTCCCACAAGTGCTACCGGCTCCGATGCGAAAACTATGGTCCCCGATCTGTCATATCCATAGTACAAAGGGCGGATTCCTATAGGATCTCTCGCCGCGATAAAATCATCTTTTTCCGCATCATATATCACGCAGGCAAACTCCGCATCAAGCAGACTAAATACCGCTGTTCCCAGCCTCTCGTAGAGGGGGAGCAATATTTCGCAATCGCTCCCGCTCTCAAATTTTTCTCCGAGAGAAGAAAGATAAGATTTTAAAAACTCAAATCCGTAAAGTTCACCGTTGGTTATTGCCATATTATTATTGTGAACAAAGGGCTGCATTCCGTTTGGATTAAGTCCCATGATGGAAAGCCGGTTAAATCCCATATAGAAGCTCTTTCCGTCTTTTCTTGTTCCTTTCAGGATACGGTCCATATCCGGACCTCTGTCTTTCATCTTTTGGAGCATGCTCTTAAAAAGCTCTTCGCTCACATCCCCTGTGTATGTTAATATGGCACACATTTTTCTTATCTCCGTTTCATTTTTATTCAACGTCCTGAAGTGCTAAATAATCTTCCTCACCGGTTCTTATCTTTACTACCTTATCTACGCTGTAAACAAAGATCTTGCCGTCTCCGATATGTCCGGAGTAAAGAGTTTTCTTGGCTGCCTCGATCACGCTTTCAACAGGGATCTTGCTGACAACAACCTCAACCTTAACCTTGGGAAGAAGGGTTGCATCTGTCTCGACTCCTCTGTAGTACTCTCCGGCGCCCTTCTGGATTCCGCATCCCATAACCTGAGTAACAGTCATTCCGGTTACGCCCAGATCGTTCATAGCCTTACGAAGCGCATCATATCTTGCAAGTTTAGCGATGATAACAACTTTATGAATACCTGTATCTATATGACTTACGCTTCCGACTACGGGAACCGAAGCATCTCTCTGAGCCTTTGTAGCCTCGAAGTAATCCTGACTTCCAAGGTCTGTGTTCTCGTTTACGCTCATCTCCATACTTGCAACGTCCATGATCGAGAAGCCTGAGTAAGCAGATGCGAGTCCGTGCTCGGTAGCATCAAGACCTGTAATCTCCTCTTCAGCGCTTACCCTGAGTCCGAAGATCTTCTTGATGAGAAGGAAGGTAACGGTAATTGCTACTGCAGTCCAAAGAGCTGTTGATAAAAGACCTACCATCTGAATTCCAAGTAATTTAAGTCCGCCGCCGTAGAAAAGACCTATCATTTCGTTTCCTGCTTTATCTGCGATTGAATATCCGGGAGCCGAATTAGTAGCAAAAAGTCCGACTGCGATAGTTCCCCAGATTCCGTTTAAGCAGTGAACCGAAACCGCACCGACGGGATCGTCAATATGAAGCTTGTAATCAAGAAGCCAAACACCGAAGCAAACAAGAAGTCCGGCTACAATACCGATAATGGATGCACCGAAAGCATCGGTTACATCGCAGGGAGCTGTGATGGCTACAAGACCTGCAAGTGAAGCGTTAAGACACATTGAAACATCGGGCTTGCCATACTTGATCCAGGTAAAGATCATACAGGTAACAGTTGCAAGCGCGGGAGCGATGGTTGTAGTAACAAATACAGAACCGAGCTGTTCAACGGTAGTGCAGGCCGCTCCGTTAAATCCGTACCAGCCTAGCCAAAGGATAAATACGCCGAGGGCTGCTGCCGTAAGGTTGTGTCCGGGGATTGCATTTACCTTGGTGACTTTTCCGGCCTTGTCCTTAACGAACTTTCCGATACGAGGTCCAAGGAATGCGGCACCGATGAGTGCTGAAATACCGCCGACCATGTGAATGCAGTTAGATCCGGCGAAATCGTGGAAGCCGATCTGCGAGAGCCATCCGCCGCCCCAGGTCCAGTGGGCCTCGATGGGGTAAATGACCGCTGAGATGACTGCTGAATACACACAGTATGAAAGGAACTTTGTTCTCTCTGCCATAGAACCGGAAACTATCGTTGCGGTTGTTGCGCAGAAAACCAGGTTAAACACGAAATTGGACCAGTCGAAATGTGCATAGTCCGTAAAAATATCAAATCCGGGTTTTCCGATGATTCCCACAAGGTCCTCACCGAGAAAAAGACCAAAGCCGATCAGAATGAAAACTACAGTACCGATACAGAAATCCATCAGGTTCTTCATGATGATATTTCCCGTATTCTTAGCCCTCGTAAAACCCGCCTCACACATTGCGAAGCCCGCCTGCATCCAGAAAACAAGCGCTGCACCGATTAAAAACCAGACGCCAAATACTTTTCCGTCGATCAATTGTAAAATCTCATCCATTTTTTAACTCCTCCTTAAAACAAGGTGCGCAATATGATGTAATACTAAGCTGCGGCGCACCTATTTTTTTATATTAAAAGAGGCGACACTCCGGGACACGTGCACTGATGCCCCTTTGCATCGCCTGATTAATATCAGATTTAAAATATCAAGTTGTAAAGAAGCGCATAAATACGCCATTCATAAAACGTGAAAAGGCGCCTTAACCTAAGTTAAGACGCCTTTGCCTTGAATTGTATACAAGTATACTTGGTGCTGAGTTACTTGTCAACTACTTTTTTAAATTTTTTGTAGAATTTTTTCGTGTTCCCAATTACCCGCTAAAATAAGGGCTTTGCGGCACTAATAGGGATCCCATACAAGAAAAAATATATCACAAGTAAATCCCACGGGCAGTATTCTTAAAGTATACTCTTTTACTGTTTATTATTATTTATGGCGGCCTCAACAAAGCCCATGAAAATCGGATGGGGTTTGTTGGGTCTTGATTTGAATTCGGGATGGAACTGAACACCGATCATAAAGGGATGTTCCTTTACCTCTACAGCTTCCACAAGTCTCTCATCCGGTGAAAGTCCGCAGATTGAAAGTCCTTTTTCTTTAAGGATTTCTCTGTAATCATTGTTAAACTCGTATCTGTGGCGATGACGCTCGTCACAGGAATCGCTGCCGTAGCACTTTTCCATAAGCGAACCTTTGGTTATCTTGCAGGGATAGCTTCCAAGGCGAAGGGTTCCACCCTTTGCAATATCCTCCGACTGACCGGGCATAAAGTCAATGACCTTGTTTTTACAAAGTTCATTGAATTCTCCGGAGTTTGCATCCGCAATACCCGCAACGCTCCTTGCGTATTCTATGACGGCAATCTGCATTCCGAGGCATATTCCAAAGTATGGAGTACCGGTCTCTCTCGCATACCTTGCCGCTGTTATCATGCCCTCGATACCTCTGTCTCCGAAGCCTCCGGGCACAAGTATTCCGTCGAGCCCGCCAAGAACCTCCGCTCTGTTTTCTGCGGTTATAGTCTCTGAATCGATCCAGTCGATCTTTACCTTAACTCCGTGATGAAATCCTGCATGCGCCAGAGCTTCCGCTACCGAAAGATAAGCGTCGTGAAGCTGGACATATTTTCCCACAAGTCCGATGACGATCTCCTTTTTCGCGGACTTTATCTGCTTAACCATGGATTCCCACTCGGACAGATCCGGCTCCTTAGCATCTATGCAAAGCTCTCTGCATACAACATCCGCAAGATGCTCTTTTTCAAGCATTAAAGGCGCCTCGTAAAGGCTGGGTAGGGTAAGATTTTCGATTACACAATCTTCCTTAACGTTGCAAAACATGGAAATCTTTTTAAAGATCGATTCCTCTAAGGGCTCATCGCAGCGAAGGACAATGATATTCGGATGGATTCCCATTCCCTGAAGTTCCTTAACGGAATGCTGGGTGGGCTTTGATTTATGCTCATCAGATCCGTGAAGATAAGGCACAAGGGTAACGTGGATAAAGAGGCTGTTTTCCTTGCCCACCTCAAGAGATATCTGTCTTGCTGCCTCGATAAAAGGCTGTGACTCGATATCACCAATGGTTCCTCCTATCTCTGTTATAACAACATCCGCATCAGTCTTTTTTCCGACCTTATATACAAACTCTTTAATCTCATTCGTAATATGTGGAATAACCTGAACCGTTGATCCGAGGTACTCTCCTCTGCGCTCTTTGTTAAGTACGTTCCAATAAACCTTACCGCTTGTAAGATTTGAGTATTTGTTTAGATTCTCATCAATAAATCTTTCGTAATGGCCGAGGTCAAGGTCCGTCTCCGCTCCGTCATCCGTTACAAAAACTTCGCCGTGCTGATAGGGGCTCATTGTTCCCGGATCTACGTTGATATACGGATCCAGCTTCTGCGCCGCCACCTTAAGGCCTCTTGCCTTCAAAAGTCTTCCAAGAGATGCCGCGGTAATTCCCTTTCCAAGTCCGGAGACAACTCCTCCCGTTACAAATACGTATTTAGCCATGTGCGCTCCTTTCTAACCTTCTCTAAACTATATTGCTTCTTTTTCCCGTTATTGCAGTATCCTGTTTTACTTAAGTAAGAGGTTTTTAAACAAAAAAAGGGGCGTCTTAACCAAGAGGTTAAGACGCCTTTGTCCTTGAACAAATATGAATTATAAGCACGGATCATTTATTTGTCAAATAGTTTTTCAGCCCGTTTTTATCGTTGCATTCATGCTTCCCATCTTGTAGCCGCGCATATCGAGGCTTACAAACATAAACCCGATCTCTTTGAATTTCGCGTATACGGCTTCTCGTATCTCCTTAGAGGCGAGGCGTTCGATGTCTTTTTCGGGAACTTCGATCCTTGCAAGGTTACCATGAAGTCTGACCCTTTCTTCGAAAAAGCCAAGCTCTATAAGAAACTGCTCTGCCTTGTCGATCATAAGAAGCTTTTCTTCTGTAATTTCCTCGCCGTAGACAAATCTTGAAGCAAGGCAGGCGTAGGCGGGCTTACTCCAGGTAGGAAGTCCTAAGGCTTTTGATATCAGCCTGATTTCCTCTTTGTTTAACCCCGCCTCTCTTAAAGGGCTTTTAACCGAAAGCTCTGCGACTGCTTTGAGTCCCGGTCTGTAATCCCCGAGATCGTCCATATTTGAACCTTCCGCAGCATACTCAATCCCGTTTTCTTTCGCAATATTTAAGATCTCGGAAAAAATACCGCGCTTGCAATAGTAGCACCTGTCCGGAGAGTTTTTTCGGTAGTTTTCTTCAGTCATAGGGTTAAACTTAAAAGTTATATGCTTAATCCCTCGCTCCCTGCAAAACACATTTGCCTCTTTCAGCTCTCTTTCGGGTATTGAAGCATCTACTCCCGTAACGGCAATAGCTTTATCTCCGAGAACTTCCTTAGCTACAACAAGAAGAAGGGATGAATCAACTCCACCGGAAAAACCTATAGCCAATGAGCCGAGACTTTTGATGTAATCCTTTAATTTATCCAGTTTTTCTCTGACATCATCTGTAAGCATGTCTTCCTTTATAAGCACATTTTTTTCTGTAATCATCTTAAGCTCCAATCTATGTGCGTTTTTATGTTTATACTTCAGGCTTTCCTAAATCTTCGCGTAGACCTATAGCGCATTTAAGCCTTGTTCGCTTCCTTGTCAGCTTTTTTTACCGCTTCCGCGATCTCCTCGAAGGAAACCGGCTTATACCCGGTCCTTTCTACGCTTACGCAAAAGCTTCTCGGGCTTACGGACCTGTACTCAGGGTTTGAATGTATATGTCCGAAAATATTGGCGTAGGGGGCGTTTCTGTTCACATACATAGGCTCATGGGATACAAGCCAAAAGTCTTTATATACGATGGGATAATCGTAGACGGCATACACTCCAAGTTTTTTGTACTCTTCTTCAGAAAGCTTATCGTGATTTCCTCTGATGAGGATGATTTTGCCCTTTAGCCTTTTTAGCTTACTTTCATCGCCGATATCTCCGACAAGAAAAACTGTATCATCGTCACAGGCGGTTAAGTTCCAGTTTTCGATTATTTTTTCATCCATCTCCTTTGCAGATTCAAAGGGACGGTTTTCGTATCTTCGTATTGAGTCATCCGAAAAATGCGTATCCGCAATAAAAAAAGTAGCCATAATCTGCCCTCTTTTCCTAAACTTTTCTAATTATAACATAATAAAATCTGCTTAAAAAATATATTGAAGAATGTTTAGAGAAGTTTTATGATAGGTTTAAAAAATTTCCTCCGGAGGCGTTATGAAGATAAGAAGAGCTGAAAATAAAGATGCCGAAGAAATAATGGATTTACTGACTCAGGTATTAAATATACATGCTGCTATAAGGCCCGACGTTTTTATCCCAGATACCACAAAATACACCAAGCCGGAACTCTATGAAATATTCAAAGATGACAGCAGACCGGTTTTTGTGGCCACAGATGAAAATGATGAAGTTTTGGGATATGCTTTTTGCGTTATAAAGAAACAGCCTTTTTCAAACAACATGGTTCCCTTTACTTCACTGTTTATAGACGATCTTTGTGTCGATAAATCCTGCCGCGGTATGAATATCGGGCGGAAGCTTTTTGAGTTTGTAAAAGAGCAGGCAAAAGCCCTTGGCTGCTACGAGATCACCCTCAATGTCTGGGAGGGCAATGACGCAGCAAGAGGCTTCTACGAGAATCTCGGGCTTAAGCCAAAAGAGACTCAGATGGAGTATATACTGTAGATCCGCGTTCTACACTTTCGGCAGCGATGCGCCTTACATATGAAATGTAAGACGCTATGCTACCCGCATCGTCGGTCTCTCTGAAGGAAAATCCCCTCCAGGTACCGAATCGTCCGTTTTCGGCGGTCCTAACCTTTATACCGGTTCCCCCGTTAATCTCCCAGCTTCTTAGCACATCCGAGTTATCATCAATCAGAATATCCGCCTTTGTAATTTCCCTGCCGACCTTTTCGTAAAAATACTCAACCTTTTCGCTTCCGCAGGGAACATATATCCTCTTATTTAAATCTATATGGGGCACATACCGGTCCATCCACCAGTTTTTGTCATTAACGGAATGACCGTCGTCAAGCCAAGCCGCCCCGAATGTCCCCACAGGGATACCCCAGATCTTAAGGATATGGGATGCATCTATCACGTTTTCATGCGGAAGTACGCTCTTAAAATAACCTTCCTTTTTTACTTCGCTTATATCGATCCAGCGCCATTTGTTTAAAGTACCGTCCTGGTCAAAAAAGATAATGGGCTCTTCCGAAAATACTCTTCTCATATGTTTTCTCCTCTCTCAATGGATTCCTCTAAATATTTCTATAATTCTATTATCCACATTTAGAGTCCAATAAAGAGCCCCAAAAGAAATGACACAGGGGGACGGGGTTGGGGGTTCATAGTCAGACAATTTCGAGATTATTCCGACTATGAACCCCCAACCCCGTCCCCCTGTGTCATTTTAGTTATACACCCGCAAGTTCGTTTAAAACTTCGCCTGCTATGATAAGGCCTACAACCGAAGGCACAAATGCCACAGATCCCGGTATATCCCTACGCTGGGTACACTTTCTCGCTGTTCCCGGAGGGCATACGCAGTTTGTTCTGCAACTGATCGATAGATCTTCGTAAGGTCTTATTGGTTTTTCTTTAGAATAAACAACCTTTAAAGATTTTATCCCCCTTTTCTTACATTCGTGTCTCATTACCTTCGCCAGAGGGCAAACCGATGTCTTGTATATATCAGCCACTTCAAACATCGTAGGATTAAGCTTGTTTCCCGCTCCCATAGAAGATATAACGGGTACTCCCGCTTCTTTTGCCTTTTCTATGATTGCAAGTTTACCGGTTACAGTATCAATAGCGTCCACCACATAATCATACTCATTAAAATCAAACTGATCCTGAGTCTCCGGCAAAAAGAAGGTTTTATGAGCCGTAACAAGGCAGTCAGGGTTAATATCATGAACGCGTTCTGCTGCAACATCTACCTTATACTGTCCGATTGTTTTTCTCGTCGCGATGATCTGGCGGTTGATATTTGTAAGACAAACCTTATCATCATCTATCAGGTCAAGGGCGCCAATTCCGCTTCTTGCCAGGGCCTCTACAACATACCCGCCGACACCGCCTATTCCGAATACTGCAACGCGGGCCGAAGCGAGCTTTTTCATAGCCTCCTCACCGTATAATAATTGTGTTCTTGAAAATTGATTAAGCATTGTAATTTAAGTCCTTTATACTGCAAAAAATGAACCCCCAACCCCGTCCCCCTGTGTCAAAACTTAAAGCGGGATATATCCGCTTTTTCCGACGATCTCCTGTCCTTTTTCGGAGAGGCAAAAGTCTATAACAGACTGAATATTCGGATTTTCGTTGTCCTTTAAATAGATTGCATAAAAGCAGCTGCTTAAAGGATAATTGCCGTTGGCGATGTTTTCGGCATCCGGATAATATCCGCCAACAGAAAGCATTTTAACATCAGGATTTTTATTTATCCCGTCAACGTAATATCTGAAGGAAAAACCTATCGCTTTTCCAAAAAGAGCCCCATAAAGCTTTTTTACAGGCTTTTCATCTCCCATAAATCCGAGGAAAGAAGTCTGGCTTCCGCTTCCTTCGTTTCTTTGAACCGCATCGATGGGCGCATCTTCTCCTCCAAGCTGCGACCAATTGGTGTATTTTCCTGTATAAATCCCCCTTATTTCCTCAGCAGACAAATCTGATACCGGATTATCTTTTCCTACGATAAAAGCGAAAGCTTCGTAACCGATGGGTACCATCACGAATTCTTTTCCATTATCCTTAGCGTAGCTTAGCTGCCCCTCAGACGGCTTTGCGCAAAAAATGATATCCGCATCCCCGTCAACAAGTGCCTTGTAGGAGCCTCTTGTGTTTGTGTATCTAAGGCTGCTTCCGTCTGCATACTCGCCTCCGTCAAAGATTATACTCTCCTCAGGATAAAGCGCTTCGGCTAAAGATGAAAATACGGGTAACAGCGCCGCAGCTCCGTCAAGAACCGGAATGTCTTCCTCTACCCTATAATCAGAGCTTACATGCACAAGCTGCGAGCCTTCATCAAAAGGCAAAAACTTTGAAACCTCAATTGACTGCCCCTTCATCTCGGCGCTTCGTCTGTCTACATATCTTGATGTGAATACATTAAATAAAAAAATATCAATAAGAATAAAAAAGCCTGCCAGGCCAAAAACCATGGCAAGCTGTTTAAATAGTTTCATCTTCTTACCCCCTGTTTGCGATATACGAAATTATCGAACAATCCTTGTATAAATAAACAGTAAAAGCAAGAAGCAGGAGCATACTAAGGATTCCAAGGCAGGTTACTATTCCCAGTACCCTGTAAAAAACCTTATCTTTCATATTTTTACCTCAGGCCAAAGTTTCTTTACATATTTTCGATGGCAAGCAATATAAGAATAAAGAAGCCTACAACAGTCAAAATAAATGTCCCGGATACAGCACCGGCAACAATAAGATGTATTCTTCTTCTGATAGTCATTTTCGCATTGCTCTTATCCCTTGTAAGGTAAAGTACAAGGGCAACTACAAACCATGCAATAAAAACGATAATAGGTAAGAAAAACAGAAAACCTGAACCCATAATTATACCCCCCGGGATTAAATCTGATAAAAGCCTACTTTCTTGTATACCTTGCGAAGTGTCTTATTGGCAATATATGAAGCCTTTTCTGCACCTTTCCTATAAACGTCCTCTAAGTATGCCTTGTCGGCGATAAGACGGTTTGCCTCTTCTCTGATGGGAGTAAGTGCCTCAACAACGGCATCTCCTACAGCGGGCTTAAATACGCCGTATCCCTGGCCTTCGAATTCTTTCTCGATCTCGTCGTAGCTCTTGCCGGTAATAGTAGCGTAGATGTTCATAAGGTTAGCTACTCCGGGCTTGTTCTCTTTATCGAAATGTACGCATCTTTCCATATCGGAATCAGTTACGGCGCGCTTGAACTTTCTGCGGATATCATCAGGGCTGTCCATAAGGAATACACATCCGTTAGGATCAGACTTTGACATCTTGCTTCCGGGAGTATTAAGACCATAAATACGGGCCCCCACCTTGCTGATATAGGGCTCCGGAATACGGAATACATCTCCGTAGATGTTGTTGAATCTCTCTGCGATATTTCTGCAAAGCTCAACATGCTGCTTCTGGTCCTCACCAACGGGTACGTAGTGAGGCTGGTAAAGAAGGATATCCGCTGCCATAAGAGAAGGATAGGTAAAAAGTCCGGCATTGATGTTATCCTTATGCTTCTCGGACTTATCCTTGAACTGCGTCATACGGCTGAGCTCACCGAACATTGTATAGCAGTCGAGAACCCATCCGAGCTGTGCATGAGCGGGTACATGGGACTGAAGGAAAAGGGTATTCTTTTCGGGGTCAAGTCCACAGGCAATATAAAGAGCAAGCATCTCAATCGAGCGTCTTCTAAGCTCCTTGGGATCTTGTCTTACGGTAATTGTATGTAAGTCTGCCATAAAGTAATAGCAGTCAAATTCATTAACACGATCGGCCCAGTTTTTAATCGCTCCAAGATAATTTCCAAGATGAAGGTCTCCGCTTGGCTGGATTCCCGAGAGCATGATTTTCTTTTCTGTTTCCATCGTATGTAATCTCCTTAAAAATGCTATTTGATGAGCCAAAACGCCCATTTCACAAAGTATAACATATATAAGCCGCGGAAAAAAGCCATTTAGTCAAAATCACAAAAAATTAGTATAAATGCTTTGATTATTTGAACAATTCTGATAATATATAAATTGTACAATCAATTGTACGAATATTTTTTTTTCTTTGGGGGTACTTATGAATCAAGTCCAGACAAAAACCATCAAATCCACAAGCAGCATCAAGACAAAACTCATAGTCGTCATGGTAGCGGTTGCGGCAGTTCCACTGCTTATCTCCATCATGATCAGTTTCAGGACATCAACATCGAGAGCCAAAAACGATGCCCTTGAAATACTGGAATCGCAAGCAAAGCTTATTGAGCAGGAATACACCGATGACATCAATAAAAACATCATAGCGCTCCAAACTTTTGCGAATACAAAAAGCACTCAGGAATTCATGGCAGAACATTGGAACGATACTGAAGTTATTACGGAAGCCAGAATACTTAAGGAACTGGAAAAACTTAACAACTATATTGATGATGGAAACTCCAGCATAGTTCTTTCATCCTCAAAGGGCGATGCAATAATAAGAACGGATGGTAACGAGGGAAACAACATCTATGACAGAGACTATTTCCAGGAATGTATAACCACAGGTAAACCGGCCATATCGAACATCATTACATCACAGACCACCGGAAACCGGGTTCAGAATATAATAATTCCCATTTACGATAAATCGGGTGTAACCGTAATAGGAACCATTCACAGAAGTTACAACCTTGATAACATGCACGACTTTCTGGCGGAAAATATAACCGACGGATATATTGTTGACAGGAACGGTATTGTTGCGGCTCATGCACAGTTCGCCATAAGCCCGGAGGACGAGCCCCTTGATATGAGTGATTCCGGATTTATGAGTTCAACCGAATCATCAGGACTTGAAACCATGTTTTTTGATGGTGTCAAGACATATACCGCATGGGTAAGAGAACCTGTTTCAGGTTATATAGTTACCGTCTCAAGAAGCGATAAAGAAGTAATGTCAACAGCAAAACAAGCTGCGATGACAGTAGTGATCATAGGGTTTGTTCTTGTTTTGGCGGCAATAATCATTTCTCTCCTGATGGCAAACCAATTTACCAAACCCCTCGAAGCCGTCAGCAGATCGCTGGCCGCCCTTGCAGAAGGTCGTTTTGTGAAGGAAAAAAGGTTTGAACACCGAAAAGATGAGTTCGGCAAAATGTCCAGGGCTACCAATTCGGTTATCACAACTCTTTCAAGTATTGTGTCAGGAATTAAAGAATCTTCAAACGGAGTGAAAAAATCTTCCGAGGACCTTTCCGATATGGCAGACCAGATATCCCAGACTGCTGAAGATGTTTCAAATGCAGTTCAGGAAATTGCAACCGGTGCAACGCAGCAGGCTGAGGAAATACAAAACGCCACAGAAAATGCTTCAATGATCGGGGATGCTGTTGAGGATGTCAAATCTTCAGCTGCAAACCTTACCGGACTTGCCGACAAAATGAAGCTTGCATCTGAAGTTTCCGGTAAATCACTTGAAGACCTGCAGTCATCATCCACACACATGACAGTGAAAATCGATGAGATATCAAGTGCAATCCGCTCTACGCAGGATGCTGTTAACACCATCAGCGAGAAAGTAGCCGGGATCACATCTATCGCAACTCAAACAAATCTTTTATCGCTCAATGCATCCATTGAAGCAGCCCGTGCGGGTGATGCAGGCAGAGGCTTTGCGGTTGTTGCGGAAGAAATCGGAAAACTTGCAGACAGTTCAAAGCTCATGGCTGACGAGATCAAAAAAGAAATGGATGCTCTTCTATTGCAGTCCAATGCGGCAGTTGTTGCTGCCGATGAAGTAAGACAGGGTAACGGCGAACAGCAGATTGCCCTGTCGGAAACCCTTGAAGCGGTTACAGGCATGATAAGCGATATCAGAAGCACTATAGAAGGCGTAGTTAATATTTCAAAAGGTGCCGATACTTGCGATACTTCCAAGAATGCTGTTGTTGATATTGTAAGCTCACTCTCCGCCATATCTCAGGAAAATGCTGCCTCCTCAGAGGAAACCGGAGCTTCCATGGAAGAGCTTTCCGCTACCGTTACCACCCTTGCCGCAGCTGCAAACGACCTTAAAGACATCGCAGAGCAGCTGAGCGAAAAAATCGCCTTCTTCAAAGAAGAGGCATAAACAAAAACTCAGGTCCTGTATTAATGTAAATATATATATCAAAGGAGCTCAGGTTATACGCCTGAGCTCCTTTTGTAAAACAAATGAATATTTTTATTACTAAATAAATAGAGTTACGCGAGGGCCATTTCCGGCCCTCGTATTAAATTATTTGGTTATTCTGTAACTGCTTCAGCTACTTTCTGAGCTACAGCTTCCTTTGCGGCTGCCCCTTCTAGTCCGGTTACGTTAACATTGTGATTAACCTTAGCGTCATAGGTCTGAGCCTTCATAACTTCGGTGAGGTCAAATCCGGTAGTCTCTTTTACGGACTCAATAACCTTTGCAAGTACAGCGGGGGTATATCCGCCTACGCTTGATACGCCGCCTTCTCCGTTTCCGGAATCAATAACTGTAACCTTGTCGATAGCGGAGATGGGCTGTGCGATAGCCTTTGCAATCTCAGGAAGCTGATTAATGATCATCTCTGTAATAGCGGCGTTGTTGTACTTTGCGTACGCCTCTGCCTTCTTTTCCATAGCCTGCGCTTCCGCAATACCCTTTGCTTCGATAGCTTCCGCTTCCGCACGTCCTACGGCTGCGATACCTTCTGCTTCCTTCTGTTTTGCATAGATTGCAGCGTCCGCCTGTGCCTTAACAGCTTCGGCTTTCTTTTCCTGCTCGTACTTTGCGGCGTCGGCTTCACGCTGTCTCTCGATCATGGCAGCTTCCGCTTCCTGTTGACGACGATACTTCTCAGCTTCTGCTTTCTTTCTGATCTCAGCGGTGAGCGCCTGCTCAGCAACCTGCGCTTCCTTAGCCTTCAGCTCAACTTCGCGCTCCTGACGAGCGATATCAGCATTGGTTCTGGTAACCTCGATTGTCTTTCTCTGCTCTTCCTGCTGAATCTCGTATGCAGCGTCCGCAGCAGCCTTCTTGGTATCCGACTCTCTCTTAAGTTCAGCCTTCTGAATAGCGAGGTCGTTTTGCTTCTTGGCAATCTCTGTCTGTGAAAGAACCTCTGCATCGTTGGCATCCTTATCAGCCTGCGCCTGGGCAACCTTGATATCTCTCTCGGACTCTGCTCTTGAAATAGCAGCTGCCTTCTGTATACGAACCACGTTATCAACACCGAGGTTTTCAATAACATGATTGTTGTCAGTGAAGTTCTGTACGTTGAAGGATGTGATCACAAGACCCATAGCCGCAAGATCGGGATCCGCATTCTCCTTAACGAGAAGTGCAAATTTTTGACGGTCCGAAACCATTTCCTCCAATCTCATCTTACCTACGATCTCACGCACATTACCTTCGAGTACTTCTCTTGCTACGGCTGCGATGTATTCGGGCTTCTTGTTAAGGAAGTTCTTTGCAGCCAGCTTGATAAGATCCGGCGTATGTCCAACCTGTACGTTTACGGTAGCATCAACATTGATATTGATGTAGTCCGCTGTAGGAACCGCGCTTGATGTCTTAACATCGATGGGAATCAGCTGAAGCTTTAAGACATCCTTTTTCTCAAGGAAAGGAATCTTAACTCCGCTTCGTCCGATGAGGATCCTGGGCTGCTTGTGAAGTCCTGTGATGATAAACGCCTCGTCTGTCGAAGCTTTCACATAGCCTGCCAGCATGATGATCAAAAGAATGATTGCAGCAATTCCGATTAAAATGTATTTTAGCATATTACCCTCCTTCTGCAGCGACCTGTTTTCGCTTGCCTGTAACCAAAGGATAGCATGGCCGCTTCTTTTATTAAATCACAAAAAAGGCGAAATAGAAATCTCTATTTCGCCATATATTTGCAATATTAATTTGTTGAATTTTACCCCTTCTGAATCTTCATGGTAAGGGCGATTCGCTTCTTTGCAGGCTCAACGCTCATGACCTGAACATCAACCACATCGCCGACGCTTACAGCTTCAAGGGGATGCTTGATGTAGCGGTCGCAGATCTGTGAAATGTGTACGAGGCCGTCCTGGTGTACGCCGATATCTACGAATACGCCGAAGTCGATAACGTTTCTAACCGTTCCCTTAAGGATCATACCGGGCTTTAAGTCCTTCATCTCAAGGATGTCGCTTCTAAGGATGGGCTTAGGCATATCCTCTCTGGGGTCGCGAGCAGGCTTTTCAAGCTCCTTAAGTATATCCTTCAAGGTAAGCTCACCGATTTCAAGCTCTTTCGCTGTCTTAGCTTTGTCAAGCTTTCCGGCCATAAGCTTAAACATAGCATTTTCATTGGTGCCGGCTTTGCGAATGTTTACAACCTGGCCCTTATCAAAGCCAAGCTTCTTTATAAGCTCTTCCGCTGCCTTATAGCTCTCGGGATGCACGCTGGTGGCGTCAAGAGGGTTCTTACCATCAAGAATACGCATAAATCCTGCGCACTGTTCGTACGCCTTAGGTCCGAGCTTTGGAACCTTTAAAAGCTGAGCTCTGGATGTGAACTTTCCGTTTGCTTCGCGATATTCAACTATATTTTTCGCAATGGTCTTGCTGATACCTGAAATATATTCAAGTAGAGATACCGATGCGGTATTAAGATCTACGCCAACTGAGTTTACACAGTCTTCAACTACGCCCCCAAGGGTCTCTCCCAGCTTTTTCTGGTTCATATCGTGCTGATACTGGCCGACTCCGATTGACTTGGGATCGATCTTAACAAGCTCTGCAAGAGGATCCTGAAGACGCCTTGCGATTGATGCAGCGCTACGCTGTCCCACATCGAAATTAGGAAACTCTTCGGTAGCAAGCTTACTTGCAGAATATACCGAAGCTCCCGCCTCGTTAACTATAATATACTGAACGGGCTTATTAATCTCCTTAAGGAGCTCTACAATAACTGCTTCAGATTCTCTTGATGCGGTTCCGTTTCCTACGGAGATAAGTTCGACGTTGTATTTGTCAATGAGCTTTTTTAATTCCGCCTTTGCTTCGTTTACCTTGAACTGAGGTGCCGTGGGGTAAATAACCTTTGTATCAAGAACCTTTCCGGTAGGATCAACAATAGCAAGCTTACATCCTGTTCTGAAAGCGGGGTCCCAACCGAGGACCACTTTTCCTGCGATGGGGGGCTGCATAAGAAGCTGTCGAAGGTTCTTTCCAAATACGCTGATCGCACCATCTTCGGCCTTTTCAGTCAGCATATTTCTGATCTCGCGCTCAATTGAGGGAGCAATCAGTCTGTTGTAGCTGTCTTCTATTGTTTCCTTTAAGATAGGCGTGGTTATGGGATTATCATTAACGATTATCTGCTTTTCAAGGTAACGGATTATCTGCTCTACAGGCGCTTCAATAGTTACTCCCAGAATTTTCTCCGCCTCTCCTCTGTTCACTGCAAGAACGCGGTGTCCTGCCATCTTCGCCACGGGCTCGGAGAAATGGTAGTAATTCTCATATACGCTCTCCGCCTTATCATCCTTTGCCTCAGATATGAGATTACCCTGTTTTGCGGTGATATCTCTGATATATGTTCTGTAATCGGCATCATCTGAAATCTCTTCAGCGATGATATCCATAGCCCCTGCGATAGCATCCTGCGGAGTCTTGACCTCTTTTTCCTCGCTTACGTATTCTTCGGCAGTTTTTTCAAGGGGCTCCTTGGCATTTTGGAGTCTGATATAAAGAGCGAGAGGTCCAAGTCCCTTTTCTTTTGCAACGCTTGCTCTTGTCTTTCTCTTGGGTCTGTAGGGACGATAGAGGTCATCTACTGCTGTAACGGTCTCCGCCGCGATGATCTTTGCTTTAAGTTCATCTGTAAGCTGTCCCTGCTCCTCGATGCTGGATAAAACCTGAGCCTTCTTTTCTTCGAGATTCCTTAAGTACTCAAGTCTCTCTCCGAGAGTTCTTAGCTGCTCGTCATTAAGGGCTCCGGTGGCTTCCTTACGGTATCTTGCGATAAAGGGAATTGTGCATCCTTCGTCGATAAGCTTAACTGCCGCCTCAACCTGCGTCTTTTTGACTGACAATTCTTTTGCTATTACTTCTGAAATATCCATTAAATTCTCTCCTGGCAAATGTCTTTTTGCATAAAAACAGAGCAGAGCACGGGAATCGAACCCGCCTCCTCGGCTTGGGAAGCCGATGTACTACCGATGTACTAGCCCTGCATCTTTATCCTATGATATTTTAATAAAATTCACCTTTTTGGTCAAGAAAAAAAGCCGGGTTATACCTTCTGCTTGGAATGACACAGGGGGACGGGGTTGGGGGTTCATAATCAGAATAATCCTTAAATTATCTGACTATGAGCCCCCAACCCCGTCCCCCTGTGTCATAATGTGGCATTTTATGATTTTATGATTTCGTCGATGGTGGAGACGGTGGTATAGGAGCCGCCGGTGCGCCCAATTATCTGCTTTAGCTTCGGAAGCTCGAAATAGTTGACGTAGCAGATAAGAGTCGTGTTCTCTCCGGCGATGGCACCAAAGGAATTCATCATCGTACAGGTTTTTCCAAGCTCATCCTTTATTGCTTTTACAAGCTCATCGGGTTCCTTGGTAATTATACGGACCTGCTTTATAGCCTCGTAGTGGTCGGTAAATCTGTTGATGATAGATGTTGCGATGACATAGACAAGAAGGCTCATCAGCGCGGCGCTGCGGTTGATAAGAAGAAATACGGCTATATAAACACAGGCGTTAAACCCGATAAGGATCGGAGTCATAGAAAAGTTCCGTCCCGTCTTTTCGGAAAGCTTCTTGGTAACGATGTTGGCGAATATCTCGGAACCGTCGATACAGCCTCCGAATTTAAGTATCAGCGACAGTCCCAGTCCAAGCAGCGCACCTCCAAAGGCTACTGCGATAAAATGCTCCGTATCGAGTTCAAAAGGAATCCTCTCAAATATAGCGATACCGAGAGTGTAGACAGCGGATCCTACAATCGCTTTAAGGCCAAAGGCCCAGCCCATGATTATCGTTCCGAGGATAAGGAAAGGCGCAAATACCATAATAACGCAAACCGAAAGGTTAATATCCGTCAGTTTGTTTATAATGATCGCTATGCCTGCTGTGCCGTAATCTATGGCGTCATTGGGAAGCAGTATACAAACAACCGAAAATGAAGCCAATAGCGCTCCTACAATTATGAATATATAAGACATTACCTCTTCCGCTACTTTTGAACCTAATCTCTTTGAAATATGCATTCTTATATGCCCTCAGCTATTTATTCTCGTTCCAATCGTTCCAATTCATGCCATCGTACGCAAGACCGTCGCCGGGAAGGTCCGATAACTGCTTTCCGTTGTCTGAACTTTTAAGATAATTCATTATAACAGGATATGTCTTCTCATATCCATCAAATCTTATTGCCCTGAAGCCAAGACGTCTCGCCTCGTCAATATTCATCTGGGCATCGTCGGTAAACAGGCACTCCTCGGGGACAAGATTATATTTATCCGTAAGGGCTTTGTATATGGCAGGATCGGGCTTTATAAGACCTACGTCACATGAAAATACGCCTCCGTCCATAAACTCTAGGAAATCCCTTGAGTCCGGTGCCTGCCTCATGACAAAGCGGGAATAGTTCGAGAGAAAGTAAACATTATATCCCATAGACTTAAGCTCTTTTACCCAGGGGGATGAATACTCCGTCTTTAAGAAGCATTTATCTAAATTGTCAAAAGCGATATGCATATACTCTGCATATTCGCCGGCCGCTTCGTAGAGCTTTTCTAAAACTTCATCTTCAGGTATAACACCCCTATCAAGCTCTTTCCACCAGCCGCTTTCCCAGACTGCTTTTGTAATTACTTTCTTTACCGTCTCGTCCTCAAAGATTTCATCCATAAACTTAAGCCACTCAAAGGCGGTAAGCACTTTTCCGATATCGAAAATAACGTTTTTAATCATTAAGAAACCTCATAAATATGCTATCAACAGTTTATATACTCGCTTACTTGTTATATTCAACAATAACTAAATCTGCTTCCTTATCAGGATTTTCAATATCCCATTCCATGTTAAAATAAGTAATGGACTCTACTTCGCCTGCATCAAACTTTTTAAGTGCTTCATAAAGAGCAAGATTCATAGCTGCAGCATTTTTATGATCCTCAGATTCGAAGTGAGGTACGATATATTCATAAGGCTCAAGATTATCTGGGTCGTAATTAAGAAATGCTCCAAATTTCGGCTTGTGCCTTGAGTCCTCAGTTATAATTATATCCCTCATATATTTTGCAAAATCAAAAATAGTTTCTAACTCATTTTCCTTCATGATATTATCAACTTTTTCGCAATAATCTGATAGTTTTATCTGCTCTCCGTCAACAAAAAGTGTACTGCATTTATAATTATCGGGATTCTCAATTACTTCACCCCAAAATCCAAATTGGAGCCAATAATCATCATCCTCAAAATCTTTAAATTTAGACTTTTCGCTATATCCATCAGGTGTAGTATATTTTGTTATCTTATTTGAATTATAAAGGCCTGCTGTTCTACGATTAAAATATACAGCATAGGTCCATCCTAAGGGATTTGACTCGTCATATGCATGCGCATATAAAAACTTTCCACAGTATGCTGATTTAAGATCTGCTCCATCAAAATACTTCTCAATGTATCCAGCATCATTGTATCCTGCGTTATCACTACTGCCGGTAATATTATTTTCTGATAGATGGCCATCCTCCTCATAACATTTATGAGACTGTGTATCCATAACAAATACTCCATTTTTAACCATCTCTCCAATGAAATCTTCGCCGGAAAGTCTAAGATCATACTCATCTCCGGCTATGGTAACATGGTATCCATCAACCTTGCGCTCTTTATTAAACAGTCCGCCCAAAAATCCAGAAGACTCATTCTCTTCTGCCGCTTCTCCAAGTTCCTCTTCAAGTTCTTTCTGAAGCTGAGCCTCATTCATACGGGCTTCGAGATCATTTTCTAAATCCTCAGCACTGTCATAGTCCTTCATTCCGGCCTCGCCGTAACTAAACTTTACATTACCGCATCCGCCGATAAGCATAGCTCCAATTAATAATGTGCATACAATCTGCTTTCTCATAAAGCCTCCTAAGAAAAAAGAGCTGTGCGGATGCACAGCTCTGAATAATCAAAATAAAGATCTATTAGCTAACCTTGCTCTTAGCGATCTTTGCAAGCTCTGCAAATCCCTCTGCATCGTTTACTGCGAGGTCTGCAAGTACCTTACGGTTAAGATCGATTTCAGCCTGCTTAAGACCATACATGAACTTGCTGTATGAAAGTCCGTTAAGTCTTGCTGCTGCATTGATACGAGCGATCCAAAGCTGTCTGAACTGACGCTTCTTCTCACGACGTCCTGAGAATGATGTAGCAAGAGCTCTCATAACTGACTGCTTTGCTACTCTGTACTGATTACTTCTTGCTCCTCTGTAACCCTTTGCGAGCTTAAGGACACGATTATGCTTTTTCTTGGCGTTTAAGCCACCCTTAATTCTTGCCATTGTATTTTCTCCTTCTGAAACAACGCTGTAAAGCGTTTCGAAATGTTTAAATTAATGAATAGTAAATTGGCAGATCCAAATCTTACAGGTAAGGAAGGATCTTCTTCATATTCTTTACATTAGTAGCATCAGTCATAGCGGGCTTTCTAAGATTTCTCTTGGTCTTGGTGCTCTTCTTTGTAAGGATATGACGCTTGTAAGCCTTGTTTCTCTTAAGCTTTCCGGTTCCGGTTACTTTAAAGCGCTTTGCAGCTGCTCTGCTTGTCTTCATCTTGGGCATAACTAATTCCTCCTGAAATTAAATATAATTAACTGTAATAAAACGAAGCATTACTTCTTTGCAGTTAAAAACAAACTCATGCTTCTGCCTTCAACCTTGGCGGGCTTATCGATAACAGCCACATCGGCAAGTGCCTCGGCAAAATCATCCAAAACGTGCTTGGTGGTATTCATGTGAGCCATCTCACGACCGCGGAAACGAAGAGTAACTTTTACCTTGTCTCCCTTTGTAAGGAACTTTCTCGCAGCACCTACTTTAGTATTGAGATCGTTAGTGTCAATGTTGGGTGAAAGACGGATCTCTTTGATTTCAACCTGATGCTGTTTCTTTTTGTTCTCTTTCTCTTTACGGAGCTGTTCGTACTTGTACTTACCGTAATCAACAATTCTGCAGACCGGGGGCTGTGCTGTAGGCGCAACCTTTACAAGATCAAGCTCGGCTTCATCAGCGAGAGCCTGCGCTTCTCTTGATGACATAACTCCAAGCTGTTCACCGTTAACACCGATAACGCGAACTTCCTTGTCGCGAATCTGCTCATTAATCATTAAGTCGCTAATGGGTATACCTCCTATAGTGCGTTCATCGCACAAAAACAAAAAAAGTGGATAGACATCAAATCTATCCACTGAAATCACATCGATATCTCCATTAGGAGTTATAAATGGACCGGTACACTTACCAGCTCAGCTAAGGCCGTAAGGTGAGAGTGGATACTCTGCTTGATGTCCGTGTTTTACACACTTGATAAAATTAACATATCTTTACAGACTTGTCAACAACTTTTTTTAATATAAATTTGGAAGGTCAGGGTGCTCTCCCGACCAACCCCTCTCGGGGAGACAGGAAAGGAAGGACATATCGTCTTCACCGATCTCAAACCCGAAGATATCGAGGTTTTCCTTCATACGCTCTATCTTCGAAGCCTTGGCAACAACGGGAATTCCGCGCTGCAATAAGTATTTTAACAGAATCTGCGCATTTGTTCTACCATATTTTGCGGACATTTTTGAAATACTTTCATCTCCCAAAAGGCTTCCTCTGCCGAGGGGGCTCCAGGCGATTGGGAGGATTCCTTCATCCTTAAGATAGCGTAACGCATACTCCTGCATATATCCCACATGCAGCTCAAGCTGATCTGTCATAGGTTTAATCTTTGCGCTCTTTAAAAGGGGACGGATATGGTGCGGCAGGAAATTTGAAAGTCCTATTACTTTAATCTTACCGGCTTCGTAGAGTTCTTCCATAAGAGTCCAGGATTCTTTAACCTTTTCTATCCAACGGTTATCCCCGTCAAATATACCCCCTGTATGATCCTCTTTAGGCCAGTGGATAAGGAACATATCAAGATAATCCGTTCCAAGCCTTTTACAGGACTCCTCAAAGGATTTAAGAGTCTTTTCTCTTCCAAGCTCGGAGGGCCAGACCTTGCTGCTTAGGAATATTTCGCTTCTAACCTCGCCGTAATTCTTTCCAAGCTCCTCTGCGTACTTATTAATCGCGCTTCCTATCTGCACTTCATTGTCGTAAAAGGCGGCGGTGTCAATATATTTATATCCTGCCTTAAGGGCATCGACAATCACATCCTCGCCTCTTTCATCCGTAGACTTAAATGAACCAAAGCCCACCGATGGAAGCGCAACTCCGTTATCCAAGATGTACTCAGATCTCGAATCGGCGTACCCTACTTTATCAAGGATTCTGTCAAGGAGCCTCATATTCTTTAAGGAGAATTCCTCTGTAATAAAAGGCTTTTCAATCCCCATTACTGCTCTGCCCATCTGCTCAACTTCAAGAGTATAGTTAGAAGCGGCGGTTACCTTCAGCTCTTTTGTATTCCATTCATAATTGGAAGGTTTCGTAGTAAGCTTATAGGAAATCTCGCCTTCCTGGTTGTACTCGTAATCCGCGCGTATAAATCCCTTAGAGCCGTGAATATAAAGCCTGTCGTAACGGTCGGCCGAATCCTTTCCGAGGAGCATTCCCGCGTGAAAAGAAGCTCTTACGCCGTTTTTAAATTTCAAAAGGACAGACGCCAGATGGTCAACCTTATCTTCGTAGAATTCAGCATCCGCCTTGATATAATCAATCTCGGAATCTACAAGGTTAAGGATCATAGTAGAACTGTAACAGCCCACATCGTAGATTCCGCCGCCGCCAAGCTCTTTATGAAGCCTGAAATCACTTGTAAAATCCTGAATAAGGAAAGCCGTATCGATGTAATCCACCTCTCCTATTTCGCCTGAGGCGATGATCCTTTTAAGCTCGGCAATAAAAGGGCTGTGCAGATAAGCGTAAGCCTCCATAAGATACACGCCGTTATCCTTTGCCGCCTTAAACATCTTTCTAAGTTCAGTCTCGTTTAAAGCTATGGGCTTTTCGCAAAGAACATGCTTTCCGGCATTAAGCGCCTTAACTACCCATTCAAGATGAATATCATTGGGAAGGGGAACATAAACCGCCTGTACCTCGGGGTCATTTAAAAGAGCTTCATATCCTTCATACGCCTTTTCAAAACCGAAGCGCTCTTTAAACTCCTCCGCCTTTTTAAGGCTTCTTCCGGCGATGGCATAAAGCTCGCAGTTTCCCGCCTTTTGCATCCCGGGTATTGTACATCCCGCAGCTATCCCTGCAGTACCCATTACTCCCCACTTAATCTTTTTTTCCACTATAGCCTCCTTATCTATGAATCCCCGGTTCCGGCTTTTATGGTTTCCGGATTCCCCTAAAAAATCTTAGTAAGCAATTACTCTTTAATTATATATAGACAGTACTCTGCGGACAATCGTTTCCTTTCACTTAAATATAAAAAGCGCGCCCTTTTATTCAAAGGGCGCGCAGAAAAGTCATAATGAAAATTATTTGTGGTTAGCCTTAAGATCGTTACACTTTGCGATAAACTCATCAAGAGTCATCTCGGTTGTCTCATCGGTATCACGGTCACGGGCAGAAACAGTTCCGGCCTCGGTCTCCTTCTCGCCAAGGATGAGCATATAAGGAACCCTGTCCTCCTGACGGGCTGCACGGATCTTGTAACCAACCTTCTCATTGGAAGCGTCAACCTCGGTACGGATTCCGGCTGCATCAAGAGCCTCGTATACCTTGTTTGCATAGTCAAGATGCTTCTCGGATACGGGGATAACCTTTACCTGTACGGGAGCTACCCAGAAGGGGAACTTGCCCTTTGTCTCTTCGATAAGGTAAGCCATGAATCTGTCGAGTGATCCAAGGATTGCTCTGTGAAGAACGACAGGTGTCTGCTCGTTAGAGTTTGAATCAATATACTTAAGGTCAAACTTCATAGGGAGACAGAAGTCAAGCTGACAGGTGGAAAGGGTGTACTCAGCACCTACAGCGGGCTTAACGTTAACATCAAGCTTAGGTCCGTAGAATGCAGCCTCACCGATCTCCTCGGTATAGTCGATATGAAGATCGTTGAGAACCTGTCTCAAAGCATCCTCAGCCTTGTTCCACATCTCGTCATCGTCGTGGTACTTCTTTTTGTCAGCGGGGTCGCGGAGTGAAAGTACGCAGCGATAATCGGTAATATTAAAGTCCTTGTATACATCAAAGATAAGGTCAACTACAGACTTAACCTCAGACTCGATCTGGTCGGGAGTAACAAAAAGGTGGGCATCGTTCTGGCAGAAGTGACGACCTCTCTCGATTCCCTTTAATGTTCCGCTGGCCTCGAATCTGAAGTCGTGCGCGATCTCACCGATTCTGATGGGAAGCTGACGATATGAACGGGGCTTGTTAGCGTAGATCATCATATGATGAGGGCAGTTCATGGGACGAAGTACGAAAGACTCTCCCTCAACTTCCATAGCGGGGAACATATTGTCTTTGTAATGGTCCCAGTGGCCGGAAGTCTTGTAAAGCTCAACGCTTCCTACGCAGGGAGTCATAACATGCTGATATCCAAGCTTACGCTCTTTTTCTTTGATATAATTTTCAAGCTCCTGCCAAACGGTGTATCCCTTGGGAAGGAACATGGGAAGTCCGCGGCCTACGAGATTGTCGGTCATGAAAAGACCCATCTCCTTACCGATCTTACGATGGTCTCTTGCTCTGGCTTCCTCCATCTCCTTTTCGTACTGTTCAAGCTCTTCCTTGGAGGAAAAAGCAACACCGTTAATACGGGTGAGCATCTTGTTCTCGGAATTGTTCTTCCAGTAAGCTCCGGAGATACCGGTAAGCTTAAATGCCTTTAAAGCCTTTGTGTAGCAGATATGAGGGCCTACGCACATATCGATGTACTCGCCCTGCTGATAGAAGCTGATAACAGCATCCTCAGGAAGATCTCCGATATGCTCAACCTTGTAGAGCTCTCCTCTTTCCTGCATAAGCTTAACGGACTCTTCGCGGGAAAGGATAAATGACTTAAAGGGAAGATTCTCTTTAACGATCTTCTGCATTTCGGCTTCGATCTTGGGAAAATCTTCGTCGGAAATTACTGTATCTCCAAGGTCGATATCGTAATAAAATCCTTTTTCTGTGGCGGGTCCGTATGCGAAATGTGCCTCCGGATATAATCTCTTAACCGCCTGCGCCAAAATATGCGCTGCACTGTGACGGATGATATGAAGCTCTTCTTCGGGGCTGCACTCACCGTTAGTGCCGTTATTGTAAACAACCTTCATCAGTAATTCCTCCTAAATACATGTACTGTACATGTTAAATATAATCAAAAAATCAGTAATCTTCATTTTAATACGCTATGCTAAAAAAGTAAAGGCTTGAAGCGCTTTTCTTAAGGCCACCCCCAAGACGAGCTCGAACTCGAACTCGATGAGGAACTCGAACTCGATGAAGAGCTTGAACTCGAGCTTGACGAGCTTGAGCTTGACGCGCTTCCGTCACCGGAAACCCAGGTCTGGGTTGATGTACTCGTCGATCCGTCCCCAGTCGCAGTTGCCGTTGCGCTTGCCGAAGCGTTTCCATCCGTGGAAGTTGATGTAGAGGTCGACGTACCTCCCTGAGATTCATCGTGATCGTAATCATAGCTTCCACCGCTATTATCATCCGGCGGATTGGGAACAGGTGTCGGCGTCGGGGTCGGAGTTGGCGTCGGAGTTGGAGTTGGCGTTGGTGTAGGCTCAGGCGTCGGAGTAGGTGTCGGATCCGGAGTAGGAGTAGGAGTAGGAGTAGGCGTTGGTGTGGGCTCAGGTTCCGGAGTAGGATCAGGTGTCGGCGTAGGCTCAGGTTCCGGAGTAGGATCAGGTGTGGGCGTAAGCTCAGGTTCCGGAGTCGGTTCCGGTTCAGGTGTCGGTTCGGGCTGCGGCTCAGGCTCATAATCGTCAACGCCTCCAAAATCCGTACCATACCGGTCGCCGCCAAAATATCCGTAATAGCTCGCATAAGTTCCGTAAGCCATGGGTATTCTGTTTGAAATCGCAAGTCTGTACCTTGTCTGTGACATATATTCATCGGTCACATTAAAATAGTCGTAGTAATAAACTCCGGGAGGATTACCATAAGGATCGTCCCAGGTGCAGTCATCAAGGTAGTACTCTCCGCTAAGGAGCACAAGGTTCCATGCATGGAGCTCTCCCGCATAACCGACTACCATAGCGCATGGAATACCCATTTTCTGCATAAGGTATGAAAAAGCCTGTGAATATCCGGCACATACCGTCTGTCTTAAGACAAACGCGCTGTATGCATCCTGATCAAGGCTGTTCGCCTGATACGTAGTGTATTCGATGAGATAGTCATGCGCATATTTAGACATCTCGATGTCATTGGGCAGCTTACTCATTTCAGCCAGTACAGGCTTTGTCACAGACTCAACCGCCGCCTTTGTTCCCGCAATATCATTTACAAGATAATTGTACAACGGGATAAAAGATGTAACATAACCATTGGCATCGTAATAATACGAGTATCCCGGATTAACCCAGAAAAGATCCGGGTGATCGTAAAGGACGCAGTAATAAATCGTATCAAGGTCTGAGGGAGTTATGGCCATGGGAAGGGCAATGTTTGTATACCCCGCAGCAAGTCCCGCGTGGATCGTATCATATATAGCGACTCCGGCTTCGGGAAGCGTATTTCTGTAGAGGTAAAAATCAGAGCCGAGTGCCTTTCCCTCATAGCTTGTGCCGAGAGTCTGAGGCTTGACAGAAACAGACCTTTTCGGATTTGGGTCCGGGTCCTCTATGGCAACTACATCGCCAATTATAAGTCCGGTGCCTCTTTTTAGGCCGTCATCCGAAGACCCGGTCGTAAACTCTCCCACTAATCCGCATCCCGTTAAGGATGCAGATAATACTAACAATATGATAATTGCGGACAGGATTCTTTTTTTCATATTTTCACCTACGGCAAATGCAAAAAACACAGGTCCACTTTAAAAATACTTTCTTCTAAAGGTATCAATCCAAGTTATAGGCATTTCTTTCTTCCTTAGAGAGAACGGCTCCGGCAAACTCTTTCTTTGCCATTTCTATAAGCGTCTTGTAATCCTTGTAGTAAATTCTTCCGGTACTGCGTGAGTTCGGCAGGTAAAAAGCCTTGTTCGCTATCGAGAATAAGATCGTGTTATTTCCGGTTAAATCAGCCAGGAGCGCAAAGTCCTCGTCTTCCAAAACCAGCGATTTAAGGCTTGCGATGACTGCCAGCAGACCTTCCCCTTCTTTAACGCTCTTTATCATACCAAGGAGCTGAATACTTTGTTTATTTTCATGTTCCTTATAGTCTCTTATCTTTACGAGAAAATTTCCGCCCTCGGCAAGAACATATTCGTCATTCTTTATGAATGTGATGAAACCGTTGGTACCTACTTCCAGCGGCTGCTCATCGATGATTTCTTCCGTCACCGTATCAAACACTCTTACACTTCCGTCGAAGCACCCAAGGGCCAAATACTTTCCGTCCGAGCTTACCGCTATAGATTTGGACATTCTCGCATCATCGCTCTGCCTAAGGAGCTCGTTTTCATACTCCGTCATAGTTTTGTTTTCAATATCAATCTTGAAAACATGACGCTTGGAAACAGAAATATAAATATACTTTCCATCCTCGGAAACACAGGCATTGATTAGTGAATTGTCGGCTAAGGCTTCGGGCCTTTCTAGTATAAATTCCGGCTCGCACTTTTCCACATCCGCAAGGATCATGGACCTGCCGCCCCAAACAAGAGCATACTTTTTATTCTTTGTAATATATCCGTCCGAGGAATAGAAAGACTCTATACAATCATCGTAAGCAAAGGATTTCTCCTCCTTTGTTTCAAGATTGAAGGTTCTGAATGACTTTGTATCAAGGTCTATAAGCACATCCCCGTCTGTTTCCATTGCCCTTGGTATTACCGAGTCAAAACTGTCTATCGTATAGAGCGTATTTCCGTCTTTGTCTCCGACAACATAAGTATCATTGTCGTAGTTTTTATATATCAGATATTTTCCGTCTTCCGTTATCTGTGTCAGATAATTCTCATCTTCGGTAGAACGGATTATCTCATAATCCTCCGCAATATGCCTCTTTAACAAGAAGATTTCCGAACTTCTTTCTTCACAGAGCGCTATATAGTATCCAAGACCGACAGCATCTTTAATAGCTTTATGATTTGCTATGTTTCGTCCCGTGAACGTACCTGTCCTGAAGTCAACCTCCATGATCTGTCCGTCTTCAAGAATGCCAAATCCCTGGCTGTTTCCGACATACTGTATGATCTGGCTTAATGCACCGGGGAAATATAAAGTACTTAAAAGCTCACCCGTCGTTTCATCGTAAGTATACGCTTCCATTCCGTGTGCGAGAACAATATCACAATGTTCTACACCGTCTTCCGTATAAGGACGGGCTTTAAGTATGGTGCTGTACCACATCGATTCGATTTCATCATACTCAAATGTTTTACTCCACGTATATGTTGCCGTTTCCGTATCGAGAACACTGAGTGTCAATTTTGAGCATGTAATATCAAGGCCCGGCACATACACAAAAGCGAAATCATCAGATTCGAGCGCTTGCACTTCACGTATGCTTTCATCCGGAGTTTCTATAATTCTGCCCGACATTTCGTCCATATCAAAGAGGATTGCCTCTTTAGGCTGTTCTCCCAAGAAATGTGTACATGCATACAGATATTTTCCACTCTTGGAAAAGATACATTCATAACCCAAAGTGCGGTCCTGTGGGCTATCAATAGTACCGGTAATCTCTCCGCTCTTAATATCTATAACGTCAACAACCGTGGTATCTTCTTCCAGCGCTGCGGCAAGCCTCTCGTAGACGTCTTCAATATAAACCTCAACCGTAGTAACAAGGGCTGCTCTTCCCCTTACGGTATCTATGGCACAGGCGCGTATATCTCCTCTGTCTTTAAGCTCCTCCCCCGTCTTTAAGCTGTAGATAAGGTTTCCGTCATAATCGTACTTAAAAAAGGCATCGTTGCTGCAGATATATACTCCCTCGCTATCGGCATCGAAAGCGATAACCTTTTGAGCGGAGTTACCTTCTCCCAAAACAGAATGAATCTTAACTTTCAGATTAAAGTTTTCCGTATCCCAGACATATACATTCTGACTGTAGTCAAGGACAAGAAATGCAGATTTATCAGCATTTCTCTTCACCTCTTTAATGCTTTGGTCAACCCTGATAGAGCGGTCAAAGGAATAATAATCCTCGGTAGCATACGCGTAAAGAGACTGCGCAAGGGCGTACTCCGCCTCTCCAACGTAGGGCCTGTCATTTTCCTCCGAAGGAAGAGCCTCCATAGCAACAAGGGCGGCATCCTGTCTCCTACCTTCGGATAAAAGAGAGAGTGATTTCTCGGCGTAAAAGCGCGCCTGGTTTTCCTGTTTTTCGCGGTATTCTTTTAATATATCTTCTGCCAGCTTTGTTTTTTCATCAGCAAGCTGAGTTTTTTCTTCGGCAAGAAGTGCCTTTTCATCCGCTAGAGCCTTCATCTTGGCGGCAACATTCGCGTTGTATACACCGAAAGCGGCTCCCGCAAGGGCAACGACCGCCGCGCCTGAAGAAACGAGGGAAATTGTTCTCCTTATAATACGCTCTCTGTGGCGCTGTCTTAGATCGTCGTAAGAGCAGCCCAGCACAGGGGCTGCAAGCCTTAAGATCTCTGTCTTAAACTTTTTGTTCCTCTCTTTGGAATTCTCTCCGCGAACATCAGCAGCGAGAGGCTCCACGGGCTTTCCGTTTTCATCCTTTAATAGGAGCTCGGGGAAGCTATCATCCGGCTCGCCCTCAATGAGAACGGCAAGAATATGGTCCCTTCCGTGCATGGAGATAAAGGTCTCTATCTCCTTTTGAACCCAGTAGGATTCCGGAGTATTGGGGGAGCAGATCACTATAAGCCACTCGGACTCCTTTAAAGCCCCCGCGATATTGTCGTTAAGGTCACTTCCGATAGGAAGCTCTTCCTGGTCCCTGAAAACTCTCTGAATTTTCTTTTTCCCGGTCTTTTTCTTTACAGCCCCGGGAACATGATAGGTTTCAAGACCTGTATGAACCTTCTTAGCCATCTCCATATCAAGCGGAGTATGTCTGTAACTGATAAATGCGTCGTATCTCATTTTCTCTTTTCCTTACTTTTAAGCTTTACGGTAAGTCTTCTCAAAAATATCTTTTGCGATTATGTATATATCCGAAAGGTCGTCGCATCTTACCGCCATATAATCCCCGGGGATGCCAAGATAATACTTGTCGGGATCCCAGGTTGTAAAAATCTTTACTCTGTGGTCAAGCGCTCTTGCGTATATTCCCTCTCCGCCTCCGGCCACACAGCTTTTAGCTTTTGGAAGAAGTTCATATCGCTTTCCGGTCTCAGAGTCGATGATAACCGGTGGATATTCTCCCGGGAACTCATACTTCTCATCACAGGGAGAGTAAGAGCGCTCAAATTTAGCTTTCTTTATCGGGTAGATCTCACCCGCAACATTTATTACGATATATGTATCCTCGTCAACTACGGTATCGATATCGCCTTCAAGAGTACGGATTAGAACCTTGCTTCCTGTCGGGACAATATCTGCCGCACGTACATATCCGACGGTTACTTCATGTTTCATATACTTTTCGTATTTAGAAACATCTTCATCCGAAACTCCGGCGTACCTTATTTCGGAAGTTGCGAAGTATTCGTCCATCCGCTCCTTCATAAGCTTATCGAGGCTCTCCGTCTCGTATGGAATTCCCTTTTGCTCGATAAGGTCCTTTTTAAGAAATCCTCCGGCTTTTATAAGATGTCCGCCGCCACCGCCAAGTCCATCAGCAATAAAGCCCGCAAGTTCGCTGGCCTTAACCTCCTTGACGCAGCTCCTTACGGAGATCTTTACTCCGAAAGGAAGGATACTGTAAACAAGGGCTGTATCTATCGTATCAACTTCAAGAAGCATATCGCTTATAATACCGAGGATGTTGGGATCGCAGGGCTTTGCCGAAGCGAGTCCATATCTGTAAGTATCAAAAAAAGCCGCGCTTTTTAGAGCATCTCCCGCGATCATAAGTTCATCCTTGGAGATGTTTGAATTCTTGAATAAAACTATATCCGTGGCTCTGTATTTAACCTCGTCCCAAAGATCCTTGTCCGCGGGATGCGAGATTTCTGAGAAACCGTTGGTATCCGTCATCAGTCCGTAATAAAGAGCGGTTGATATATCGAGGTCCTCGTTGTAATCGATTCCCTCATTTTTAAACATGCAGGCAAGCACAGTCGCACAGGAACCGTAATTGCTCCTTACTTCACTAAGTTCGGGAAGCTGTCCGGTAACCTGGTGGTGGTCGATGATTGCGATGTTTTCCGCCTCAAAACGGGTAACATTGCTCTCGCCGTAGCGGCAGTCAACCGTTATAAGAAGCTCGGGTTTATCAAGCTCCGTAACAAACTCTACCGGAATACCGAGCCTTTCAATCATCAGAACAAGATTGCTCTTTTGAACCGGAAACTTTCCGCCGTACACAAAGCGTGGCGTCTTCCCGTTTTTCTCAAGATACCATTTAAGAGCAAAACCGGAAGCAAGCGCATCCGCATCGGGATTGTCGTGACATTGAATTACTATATTGGAAAACACTAAAAGATCTTTAAGCTTAAGCGACATAGAAACCTCTTATTCTCCCTCTTTAATCCAGGTTACTTGCGAAATCCAAAAACAAAAGTATCAACCAAATTTGATTATATCAATGCGTCAAAAAAAAGACAAGAGAACGAGTCTCCTGTCTTTATCTATAATCTCATATAGTAATTACTTGCTCCATCCGCTCTTTGTAATAAAGTCCTCGACTTCATTTTTGGGAACGTCTAGAGAAATAGCAAGCTCGCCGAAAAGGAAGTCGGCTGCGATACGATAATACTTTGCATCGACAGCGGTCTCTTTGCGTCCGGCCTCAATACGCTTTTTCTTTCTGGCATATATGGTCTTAACAAGGCTTACAAGCTTTCCTACGTCATTGCTTCGAACGCATCCCTTGTAAAGTCCTTCAACCATTTTTTCATTGGGAATCTCCAAACATTCAATATCAGGAATAGTCTGAACAAATGCTCTTGCCTGCTCTCCCGTAAGGATAGGTCTCATAGACTCGTCAGCAAGCGCAACAGGAATATACACAGTACTTGCGGCACTGTAAACCGGCTTTAAGATATAATACTTTTCATCCTTGTCCACACCCGAAATATCAAGGGTTGTGATCTGATCAATCTTGCAGACTCCTTTATTTCCGCAAGCTACATATTCTCCGATATTAAACATAAAAACACTTCCATTTCAAAACTTAGTTCGTTTACATAATGTAAAACTATTATAGCAGAAACAGTTTCAAAATGTAAGGGTTTTCTCTCCGAAAAAATACACAAACATTAGCCTTTAGGCTTCATTCATCTTGGCTAATTTTGCCGCCTGGTCGGCCGCGATACAAGCGTCAACGATTTCTGCGATATCTCCGTTCATAACTTTATCAAGCTTATAAACGGTAAGACCGATACGATGGTCCGTAACACGTCCCTGAGGGAAGTTGTATGTTCTGATCTTCTCGGAACGGTCTCCGGTACCGATCTGGCTGCGGCGCATCTCCGCTTCCGCATCATGTTTCTCCTGCTGCTGAATATCATACAGCTTTGACTTTAGGAGCGCAAAAGCCTTTGCCTTGTTTTGCAGCTGGCTCTTCTCGGTCTGTGAATAAACTACGATTCCGGTAGGATAATGGGTAAGTCTTACGGCGGAGTCCGTTGTGTTGACACACTGACCACCGTTTCCGGAAGCTCTCATAACGTCTATTCTTATATCCTTTTCGTCGATAACGATATCAATATCTTCATCAGCCTCGGGCATAACCGCTACCGTACAGGTTGAGGTGTGGATTCTTCCACCGCTCTCGGTTACGGGAACGCGCTGTACTCTGTGTACACCGGACTCGTACTTAAGCTTTGAATAAGCTCCGGAACCGTTTATCTGGAAGGTAACTTCCTTGCATCCGCCGATACCGATCTCATCCATGCTGATAAGCTGGGACTTCCAGCCCTGGCTTTCTGCGTAATGTACATACATACGGTAAACCTCGGCAGCAAAAAGAGCAGCCTCGTCTCCGCCTGCTCCGGCTCTGATCTCGACGATAACGTTCTTATCATCGTTGGGATCCTTGGGAAGGAGCATGATCTTCATATCCTTCTCGAGCTGTTCTACTCTATCCTTTGCCTCATTTAAGGTTTCTTTCAGCATCTCCCTCATATCTTCGTCGCTTTCGGAATCCAGCATATCAAGGGAATCCTGAATATCGGTCTTACACTTTTTGTATTCCGTGTATGCCTCTACTAAAGGAGTAAGGTCGCTTTGCTCTTTCATAAGACGCTGAAAGCGCTTTGTGTCATTTGTAACATCGGGAGAATGGAGCTCTTCCATTATCTCCTCGTATTTTATGAGTATATCTTCAAGTTTATCAAACATCTTTTTACCTCAATGCTGATTTAACTGCGCTTGCCACGCGGTCGAGGTGCGCAAAATCTTTTATTATCTGAATCTCAATAAAGCCTTCTTTTTCAAGGAGGTCTCTTACGGCGTCTCCCTGATCGTATCCTATCTCAAGTAGAAGATTGCCACCAATGGTTAGCCTCTTTTTGGCCTCAGGAATAATCCTTTCATAAAATGAAAGTCCCGATTTATCACCGTCCAAAGCCATCCTCGGCTCAAAGTCCTTAACTTCCCTCATCAAGGTATCGCACACATCGGAGGCAATGTATGGCGGGTTTGAAACGATCATCTCGAACTGTCCTTCAACGTTTTCAAAAAGGTCACTTTTTATAAAGCTGACATTTGCATCCTTCCCGAGTATCAGGGAAGCATTGCTTTTGGCAACCTCCAGAGCGCCTTCGGATAAATCCGCTCCTACGCCCTTACAGTCATTTGAATACTTAAGGAGGCTCAGAAGTATGCATCCGCTTCCGGTACACATATCAAGGATCCTGCTGCCGTCGTTTAGAAGCTTAAGCGCTTCCTCCACAAGGATTTCCGTGTCGGCTCTCGGTATAAGAACTCTCTCGTCAACATTAAACTCAAGACCCATAAAAGGCGCTTTACCTACGATATACCAAAGGGGCCTCCGGGTAAGCCTCTTACTTACTGCTTCTTCAAAAGCTTTAAGGCTCTCTGTTTCCGGCTCTTTTTTTCCATCCAAAATAAGGTCGCTTTTGGTGACGTTTAAATATATCTCCATAAGGAGTCCGGCCTCTGTATCCGGCTCTGAAATACCGCCCTCCGACAATCTGTCTTTAGTGCTTTTATATATTTCAGCTATTGTCACGTTCATCCTCCCAGTCGTCCTCATCAGGCTCGTCAAGCTCGGGACCATCCTCGAAATCGTCCTCCTCTAAGATGGTATCATCGGGATTCTGCAGAGAAACAAACTCGTCCTTTTCCTCTTTAAGGAAATTGTACTTGAGCTTGATGTGGTCTTCTTCCTCATCCTCACCCATCATCTCATCGGTAACTTCATAATCGTATACTTCCTTGAGATATGCCTTCCAGTCAAATACCGCTTCAACGGAAGCGATGGCAACCTGGATCATATGCTTATCCGGCTCTCTTGTGGTAAGATGCTGGATCCAGATTCCCGGGGCGGAGATGATGGTAATAAAGGCATTGTCGTATCTTCCCGCAAGAGAAAGAATCTCGTAGGAAATACCCGCGATCACAGGGATCATCAAAACTCTTACAAGGAGTCTTAACCAAAGGGTATCGACTCTTATAAATATAAAGAGGATAACGCTTATAAAAACAACAAGGTAAAGAAAACTGGTACCGCAGCGCTTGTGGAATCGGCTGCTTCTGGTAACATTTTTGACCGTAAGGATCCTTCCCTTTTCGATGCAGTCGATACATTTGTGCTCAGCACCATGGTATCCGTAGAGCCTGCGGATATCCTTAAGAGCGCTGATAAAGATGATATATCCTAAGAAAATAAGGACTCTGATGACGCCCTCTATGATCGCAACCAGGGAATCGTTTCTTACGAACTTATCAAAAAGCCCTGCAAGGTAAGCGGGAAGAACCGCAAAAAGCCCTACAGCGATTATAAGAGAGATGATCGTTACGATTACCGAAGATCCGTTTCTCTTGCTGTCATTTTGAACCCTTTTGGAATCGCGCCTTGCTTCCTTTTCGCTCTCATCGTCATAGAAAGAAGCGGAGTAATTGATAGCACGCATTCCAAGGATCATAGAATCGATAAAGTTGAACACGCCCCTTACAAAGGGAACCTTCTTTAAAGGCGAACCACGCAGTATGCCGGCATAATGCTCAACCTCGACGGTGATATTTCCGTCGGGCTTTTTGACCGCTACTGCGTACTTTTCTCCGTTTTTCATCATAACGCCTTCGAGGACGGCCTGTCCGCCGATTCCCGAATAGCCCTTTTTCACACCTTCAGCCATAATACCCTCGCTTTGTTGTTAAAGAGAAAAAAAGGTTGAGGAATTAACCTCAACCCTTGACCTTTTTCATTACTTAAGACCGTACTTCTTATTGAACTTATCAATACGACCATCGGCTCTTGCAGTCTTCTGCTGGCCTGTGTAGAATGAATGGCACTTAGAGCAAACTTCTACGTGAATCTCAGGCTTGGTTGAACCGGTTACGAAAGTGTTGCCACAGTTGCAGGTAACGGTTGCCTGATAGTACTCAGGATGAATTCCTTCTTTCATTATTTTCACCTCTCTATAAAAAAGTATATTAGCGTTTTTAATCCGCACTGCCTATGGAACCACAGACAGCGATACAACTATATCATATGTTCGGGTTAAGCGCAAGGATTTTTTATCAAGTGATAAATTCTTTTTATTATTTTTTTAACGCTTCTTCTTTCCTTTGTTTAAAAGGACAATAAGAATAACCGCAGTAGCAATGGCGATAACACCTACGCAGATACCTACAACGAGTCCGATATTGATCTTTTTTCCGGGCTCAACGATTATAGTGGGTTTTGTAGGTTCCGGCATCTTGCCCGAAAAGTTCTGACCATTCGGATAAAGCTCTTCATAGGTCGCTCCGGGATTATCGATGCAAACCCAGCCGGAAGATAAACGGAAGTATGAAACGTATCCCCAGGTATGTCCCACTTCATCCGTAAAGAGCTCGTTAAAGTAAAGGTCATCGTCTACGCCGGGATCAAAGAAAGATTCCGATCCCGGATATTCATAAAAATATACTGCTTTGCCGTCTTTAACAGTCTTTATCTTAAGCTCGGCGCTTTCGTTTCTGATCTCGCCCGCATGCTCTTCTCTGAAAGCAATCTCATCATAAACCGTCGCAAGATAATCCATAGGAACCCAGCCTTCGCAATTGGTAACAAGTCCCCACTCATTTCCCGCCTTGTCGGTATATTTATAAGCAATATAGATCTCGGTTCCGTTGTCATAGGTCTCGATAACAGATCCCGTCTCGGGAGATTTGTATACCTTCAGTCCCTCTTCATCCGGTGAATTGGCGATGAACATTCTGTCATAATTCACAATAGAATCCTTGTGGCTTTCATAGAAGCTGTTTCTGGGCTCCCAGATAACATCCGCGTAAGATGCGATTCCGGAAAAAGCAAGTACTGCCACACTTCCCAAAACGGAAAAAGCTACAGCCAGTTTCTGTTTAATGCTTTTAAATAATCTCATAAATTTCCTCCTGTCAAAAGCTGCAAAACAATCCCCGCTCCATAGGATATGGTATTGAAAACAGCCGAATATATAAAAGGTCTTTTAATCTCGTATCCTTCTCTTTTATTAAACAAAAAATAGATCAAACCTTCAATAGCCATCACACAAATTTCAGGCAAAATTTCCAGCGGAAACCCCATACCAAAAAACCAGGTCAAAAAGACGATAGCCGGATTGGTCAGAATATTGACAAGCGCCACTATTAACAGGCTCTTTCCCCTTATCCTTAAAGAATAAGCAAGCCCTATCTCGATAAACAGAGTAAGAAGAAGCGATATACCGAACATTTTGAGATAAAAATCTGCCAAAGCCTTTAATTTCCTTCCCTTTTACGTTTATCTTTAATCGCATCTCTTACTGTCAGAACCGATAAAAGGATCAAAGAGATCACACTTCCGGCACACCCAAGTACCCCTCCGGATACGGGAACCTTCGGCTCTAAATAGAAAATGTAGAATCCCACAAAAAGCCCGAAAGTAAGAAGCCCAAAGGAAAATCCGGGAAGGCGTGGCATTTTCTTTATCAGTATGTACAGCGTTACGGGCATCGTCATATTAAAGAAAAAAAGCGAGAGAATGCCGCATACGGGTATCTCCGAAAAGATATAGAAAACGGACGCCGCCGTAAGGGAAATAACTACTGCTTTAAGCTCTCCTATCTTCGCGGCCAAAAAACCTCCCGCGGCTTTTCCGAAAGCAACCGCCAAAGTCGCCGTAAAAGCAAGGGTCAAACTGCTTTTCCATGAAAATCCCACGCTCTGGCCTATAAAGGACCTAAGTACAACAACGACAAAGCAGATAAACGCGGAAAGGATCAGGTCTTTCAAAGAATCCTTAAATCTGTCCTCTTTTGCAGGAGGCTTTTCAAGGAAGATAAAATGCTTCTCCTCGTAATAAAGCCGCAAGAACCCCGCAAGCACAAGGGCAAGGGTAAGAAAGATAAATGCATTTCTTATATACACTCCGAGAGTCGAAAAAGCGGAAAGCTCTTTTCCAAGAAAGATTCCTATAGCTCCCGGGGCCACAAAGGCGCCGAGTCCCGCTCCTTTAAGCTTTCTCTCATCATCCTCTTTGATAGAGGTAAGGCCGCCTCCTATATGGAAAAGAGCGTTTCCGACTCCAAGAGCCGGGAAGCCGAAAGCCATACCCAAAATAGTAAAAAGCACTCCTAACAGGGTAACACCCCAATAAAAGCGCTTAATTACAAGCCTTCCCGAAAGCTTAGAACATACCGCATCGCAAAGGGCGCCAAAAGGCATCTGCAGCGCAAAGGCAAACAGATTGTAAAAAAGGTAAGCCTCCGCGCCGCGCTCAGCGTACTTTCCAAACATTGAAAAGGCACATATTCCGTCTATTAATAAATGAAGTATCGCATTAATTACAAGCATAATTTATAAAAACTTGTTGGATTTAACCATTCTCACGAATTCCGCGTTGTTTCTTGTCTTGGCAAAAAGATCGAGAATTCGGTCCGTAGCTTCATCGGGCTTAAGTCCGTTAAGAGCCTTTCTCATAACGTTGATAGCCTCGAGCTCGTCTGTCTCAAGGAGGAGATCCTCTCTCCTTGTTCCGGACTTGGCAAGGTCGATGGCAGGGAAGATTCTTCTCTCGGAAAGCTTTCTGTCGAGAACGATTTCCATATTACCGGTACCCTTGAATTCCTCGTATACAACGTCGTCCATCTTAGAGCCTGTCTCAACAAGAGCAGTAGCAAGTACAGTAAGGCTTCCGCCTTCACGCATATTTCTTGCGGCACCAAAAAATCTCTTGGGCATATGAAGCGCTGCTGGATCGAGACCGCCGGAAAGAGTACGTCCGCTGGGAGGGATAACCTGGTTGTAAGCTCTTGTAAGTCTTGTAATAGAGTCAAGAAGGATTACAACATCTTCCTTTTGCTCAACAAGGCGTCTTGCACGCTCTATAACCATCTCGGCAACTCTGATATGATGCTCGGGCTGCTCATCGAAGGTAGAGTAGATAACTTCAACGTTCTTGCCGATAATAGCCTCTTTGATATCTGTAACTTCCTCGGGACGCTCGTCGATAAGAAGGATGATCATATGGGTCTCGGGATCGTTTTTAAGCATTGAATGTGCAATTTCCTTAAGGAGGGTTGTCTTACCTGCCTTAGGAGGAGATACGATCATACCACGCTGTCCGTATCCTACGGGGCTTACAAGGTCCATAGCGCGCATCGCAATCTTGCATCCGGGAGTTTCAAGCTTAATCCTCTTATCGGGGAAAATAGGAGTAAGGTTCTCAAAAGATACTCTTTTTAAGGTCTCCTTTGCGGGACGTCCGTTTACTCTCTCAAGGAAAGAAAGGGGACTGAATTTTTCCTTTTCACCCTTTGCTCTCTTGATGCCGGTAAGGATATCACCCGTTCTAAGTCTGAAGCCGCGGATCTGCTGGGGAGAAACATATACGTCGTTGTCTCCGGGAAGATAGTTGGCGCTTCTGATAAATCCGAAGCCGTCTGACATAACTTCCAGGATACCCTCAACAAGAGTATCTCCGTCCTGGGGGATATAGGTGTCAAGACTTATAGGTGCTCTTGCGGGAGCAGGCTCTCCTTCAGGCTTTTGCTCAGCGGGTCTGCCTTCAGATCTTCCTTCCGGTCTCTGCTCTCCGTACTTTTCATCGGAGCTCTCGGCTACGGAAGACCTGTCCTCTTTTGATTCCTCAAAGGAAGTCCTCTTTACCGGTCTGTCTCCGGACTTGTCCTTATTGGTAATTACACTGACGCGGGTACCTTTTCCGGCAATTTTTCTTGCCTTTGCGCTCTCTCTTGCCGCCTCTTCCTTGCGCTTTTCGTCAACTTCTATAAGAAGATCCACAAGCTCTTCCTTCTTAAGTCCTGTAATCCCCTTAACGCCGCCGGCCTTCGCAAGTGCCTTTAATTCTGTTAATGGTAATGATAATAGTTTTTCTCTCATGTTACCTCTTTCAATAAAAATATATAGTCATCGGATTACAAAAAAAATGCAAAACAAAAACAGTGCCTAAACATTAAATCTTTGAATTGGGATTAATACTTTGACTAAAGTTAAATGAAATTGCGGAAATCTCAATAAAAAAGATTTCCGCTAACCTTTGCTCCTGCAATAATAACTATTGCAATTTGACTAGCGAGAGGGGGATTCGAACCCTCGACACCGCGGGTATGAACCGCGTGCTCTAGCCAACTGAGCTATCTCGCCGTGGAGCCTATAGGGCTCGAACCTATGACCCTCTGCTTGTAAGGCAGATGCTCTCCCAGCTGAGCTAAGACTCCGTATCGACATAGCGTCGACTCAATGAATATTACTACATGAAATCGAGCTTGTCAACAAAAATATTTAATGATCTAAAAGGAAATCCATAGATCATAAGCAGGGGAAGAGGGGATCGAACCCCCGTTAACGGTTTTGGAGACCGCCGCACTACCGCTGTACTATTCCCCTATTTGGTTTAAAACCAAAACGTCGGTCACTGTCATTCGCAGCAACCGACGTTTAATATAACATAACTTACGTAATAAAGCAAGAAGAAATTACAGGTTTGCTTAAATTGTTTTATTACGCTTTTTAATAATACTTCTGCACGATACCACCGGCTGCTGTCCACTCGTATTCATTTTGAGGACCCATTTGCGCGGTATTGTAATAATCACCCGTAAGTTGGATAGTATTGGTACCATTTGCATCATATGCAGCGGTAACTACATAGCTCTTACCACTGGCCGAATCAACATAGTTCCAGCTTCCTGCACCTGTAGCTGCACCGGAAGCAGGTGTATATGTAAATGTGTAATTATCGTTTTTGAGCGTCAGATTTCCGGTATGATTTGGACCAATAGTAAGCGTTCTGCTCGATAGTAAATTATATACACCATCGAAGGAATTATCCAACGCCACCAACGTAACGTTTTTATCAAAAGGCGGATTTGTCAGCCCAATTGCCACGTTACTCGGCTCAAAATAAATTGTATCGCCGTTTTGAAGAACACTGCCATTATCGAACCCGAGGTACGTGTAAGAAAGCGCACTATTATTCGAATCAGTAATAGTGCCGCTTGCAGGAATTGTTACAGCCCTGTCGCTTCCCATGGCGGTTATAATAAGCTCATTAGCGTTTGCATTATGTATTGCTGTTGCGCCGCTGGATGTCAGATAAATCGTGCCATCAGCTTGCTGTTTATTAAGATTCGCGGCCGCTATCCTAAAGGCTCCGTCAATGGTCACAGGACTTGCGGGCATTACAAAAGTATTGTTCGTAATAGTAACCGAACCGCTTGTCACTGTCCATCCAGCAAATTCATATACCCCGTTAGGCGTTGCGGTAAGAGTTACGGTATCTCCCTCTTTAGCGTTGGCGGGATTGCAGGATACGGTTCCCTTTGAGGTGTCTGCTGTTGACATCGTAATTGCATACAGCGTAGGTGTCGCATTGTTCTGACTTGTAGCCCATCCGTAAGCAACATGTACGCTTACGTTAGTCGCGGGCATTACAAATGTGGGACTGTCCAGGCCATTTGAGAAGTCAAGGGTTACATTTCCGTCGGGCTCCCATCTTGCGATCTCTTTTCCGCCGTCAGCCACAGCCTTAAGGCTTATAACCTCACCCTCTTTTGCGCTCGATGCGCTGGCGGAAATCGTTCCGCCTTCTGAAGCGGTAACTGTAATTGTATAGATCTTTTCTACGGGCTTTTCTTCCTCAGGTTCTTCCTCGGCAGGTTCCTCTTCTTCAGGCTCCTCGGCCTTGCTCTCTTCGGGTTCTTCTACCGGCTCCTCCTCGGGCTCTTCTACCACCTCAGGTTCAGGCTCTTCTTCGGGCTCCTCCGGTCTTTCTCTTCCAAGGTCTGCCCAGTCAAAGTATGCCGGCTCAAGTCCCCAGGCGTATGCCCAGAACTCATCCTCGGATATACCTAAGATTGCAAGTACCTGAGCTCTTCTGAAATCATCCCTTGCAAGCTCGCTTATAACAAGGAGCGGAAGGTCATAAAGCGTGTACTTTTCTATACGCATCTTTCCGGTAGCGGCGTCTACTATGAGCTTTTGTCCAGCCTCTACTTCGATACTCTCTCCGAAATTGTTGGTAGTAACTACATGTCCCTCTAAAAGATACAGCTCGTTTGCGGATATGTAGCCGCAGGTACCGCGGATACCGGTTATCATTGTTGCGGTACGGATATTGAACTCCTCATCATCCTCAAGAGCCTTCGTTACGTTAAAGTAAAGGCCTCCGCTTTGAAGGTCTATCTCTAACTTTTTGCCCTTTTTGTTGATCCCGGTTTTCGTACTCTCGTCAAGAGATACGATCTTGAAATCGTCAAGTCCCAAAGCTGCAAAGCTTTCAGAGGCGGTGATAACCTTATTTCCCGCAGAAAGGCGCATACTCTCCTGTATTGAAACCTCTTTGTCCTTGCTGTCAAGAAGAGTTACCTCTCCCTGCATCCTTAAAAAGCGGACGGTATTTGCAAGAAGATTTGAATTGTATCTGATGATCAAAAAAGCCGCAACACCAATAACCACCGCCGCTGCTGCGGCGCAGGCAATGATGATCTGCGGCTTTATCTTCTTCGGTTCTTTAGTAACGTCAGCCATACTGTTCTCTCTCCTTTATAAAGTACGACATACTTACAAAAAACTTCAAAAAATACAAAACTATAAAACTATAAAACTATAAAACTATAAAAATTCTACCACACTATAAATAACGCGCGCAACTCATTTAACAAACTTTATCTATTGCGTCGGTTACGTTAGATACACCTATTACCTCTATTCCTTCTACCTTTTTACATTCCGCAGCGCAGGAAGCCGGTACAATGCACAGTTCAAACCCAAGCTTTGCGGCCTCAGTAACTCGCTGCTTTGCCATAGAAACGCTCCTTACCTCACCGGAAAGACCTACCTCGCCAAAAGCGATAAGCTTAGGGCTGATGGCTTTATTTCTGAAGCTGGAGACAACCGCGAGAACAATTCCAAGATCAATAGCGGGCTCGGAGATTCTCATACCGCCCGTGATATTTACATATGCATCGCAGTCCCCCATTTTAAGACCGCACCTTTTCTCAAGGACAGCCATAAGGAGATTGACTCTGTTGTAATCGCACCCTCCTGCCTGGCGCCTCGGCATACCGAAATTGGTCCGGCAGACAAGAGCCTGTATCTCGAAAAGCAGGGGTCTTGTTCCCTCCATAGAGCAGGTAACGACGCTGCCGGAAGCGTCCTCGGGGCGGCCGTCAAGCATATACTCGGAAGGGTTCTTTACTTCAGTAAGGCCCTCTCTGTGCATCTCAAATACGCCGATCTCATCCGTAGAGCCGAAACGGTTTTTTACACCCCTGAGCACTCTGTACATAGCGTGTCTTTCGCCCTCAAAATAAAGAACAGTGTCCACCATATGTTCAAGGACTCTTGGACCCGCTACAGCTCCGTCCTTTGTTACATGTCCGACTATAAAGATTGAGATGCCCATCCCCTTAGCAAGCTGTAATAAAACAGCGGTAGTTTCTCTTACCTGACTTACAGAGCCCGGCGCCGAGCTGATGCTCTCGCTGTACATAGTCTGAATCGAGTCGATCACAACAACAGATGGTTTGTTCTTGCTGATCGTATCGGAGATAAGATCAAGATCCGTCTCGCAAAGAAGGGACATATTGTCTCCGAAAGCCCCGATCCGGTCAGCCCGCAGCTTTATCTGGATCTTTGACTCCTCGCCGGATACATAAAGCACGCTTACTCCTTTAGAAGACAGCTTATGGCAGACCTGTAAAAGAAGGGTTGATTTTCCTATTCCGGGGTCGCCGCCAACAAGAGTCAGGCTTCCGGGAACAATACCGCCTCCGAGGACCCTGTCAAGTTCCTCTATACCGGTCTCCAGGCGGTCATTTTCCCGTACCGAAACCTCCGAGAGCTTAACAACCTCGGAAGCAAGTGCGCTCTTTTTACCTGCCGTACTCTTGGCAGTCTGTTTTGAAATATTCTCTTCTGTAAAGGTATTCCAGCTTTTACAGGCAGGGCACTGGCCCATCCACTTGGAGGATTCATACCCGCACTCGCTGCAGAAAAATACCGTTGTCATTTTCTTAGGCATATCGCACCTCAAAATCAATCTATAAGACAAAATACGCACCCGGCTGCAAAAACCGGGTGCGATGATGATAAATCCTTTAGGCCTTAACGACCTTAACTGCTACTGCATCAGCATTTTGCGTTTCAACGCTGATGGAAAGCTTTCCGCCGAGTCCTGTCTGAACCGCCCCCGTGCTTACGCCACCGACAAAGACCTCGTATACTGTGTCCTCTTCGAGTCCGAGAGTGATCTGTGCATCTTTGGAAGCTTCAACGGTAAACTCAACTCCGTTTTCAGTCTCCTTGAAACCGTTTACCGCGGTTCCGGGTACAGATTCATAAAGGAACAGTCCATTCTTTTCCAGCTTGGTAATCTCGGCAAAGGTTTTTACTTTAAGGAGGTCGCCTTCAAAAGGGAAATCCTCTACCTTAGACTTCTTTGCCAGTTCGTAATTACCGAAGCTGATGCTGCCATCCGCTTCCTTACGAATTAATTCACTAACAACAGCCATTATATTTTCCTCCGATAAAAATGCCTGGGGAACACCCCTGCTACATGTTTATTTTACTTCGTAAACCACTCATAAGTAAATAGATTTTATTAACTTTTAACAGTAAAAGTAACTTTACCGTCCTTAACACCTACAGTTACTTTATCTCCGGGTTTTACACGCTTTGAAAGGATCTCTTCCGCAAGTGCATCCTCTACTTCAGACTGTATTCCCCTGCGAAGGGGTCTTGCTCCCATCTTCTTATCTGCAAATTTTTTAACGATGTGCTCTTTAAGATTTGCGGTAAAGCTGAGTTTAATATTCATTTGCGCCTCGCAGCGCTTTTTAAGCTCATTTGTAAGAAGGTTTACGATGGACTTCATATCCTCGTCCGTAAGCTGATGGAACACAAGGATATCATCGATACGGTTTATAAATTCGGGTTTGAAGGATCTCTTAACCTCCTCCATAACGGCGGATTTCATCTTGTCGTAATCCTTCTTTTCGCTCTTTTCGGTGGCAAATCCAAGGTTCTTGGGATCGACTATCCTTTGAGCTCCGGCGTTGGAGGTCATAATAAGGATCGTATTCTTGAAGGAAACCTTGCGTCCCTTAGAATCCGTAATATGTCCTTCGTCAAGAACCTGTAAAAGGATATTGAATACATCGGGATGTGCCTTCTCAATCTCATCAAAGAGTACAACAGAGTAAGGGTTCTTCCGGATCTTGTCCGTAAGCTGGCCACCCTCTTCAAATCCTACATATCCCGGAGGGGATCCGATCATTTTAGAGACACTGTGTCCTTCCATATACTCTGACATATCGACTCTGATGATGGCATCCTCCGAACCGAACATTGCCTCTGCAAGTGCCTTTGAAAGCTCGGTCTTTCCGACACCTGTAGGTCCTAAGAACAGGAATGATCCGATAGGACGGTTAGGCGACTTAAGCCCTACTCTTCCGCGTCTCATCGCCTTTGAAATGGATTCAACGGCTTCATTTTGACCTATAACGCGCTTGTGTAGTATCGACTCGAGCTTAAGGAGTCTTTCGGACTCTTTTTCAGCAAGCTTTGTAACGGGAATCTTTGTCCACTTTGCGACAACTCCCGCTATATCTTCCTCATCGATTGAGAAGCTGTATTCCTCATCCTCATTCTGTACCTTATTGACCATCTTCTCATATTTTTTGAGAAGTTCATCCTGCTTAACCTTAAGCTCATGGGCCTGCATAAAGGCTTCCATACGGATAGAGAGCTCTATCTGTCTGTCAAGCTTTTGGATCTTGTCGGAAAGCTCTCTTAATTTATCGGGCTTTTCCAGGCTGCGGAGTCTCGCTCCCGCTGCAGCCTCGTCGATAAGATCAATGGCCTTGTCAGGCAGGTTACGATCATTGATATATCTGGCCGAGAGTCTTACCGCCGCCTCTACAGCAGACTGGGTTATCTGGACATGGTGGTGCTCTTCGTACTTAACCTTGATACCCTCGAGTATCCTGATAGCCTCTTCCTGCGTGGGTTCTTCTACTGTAACGGGCTGGAAGCGGCGCTCTAATGCCGCGTCCTTCTCGATGTATTTTCTGTACTCAGAGATGGTCGTAGCCCCGATAAGCTGAAGCTCACCCCTTGCAAGAGAAGGCTTCATGATATTGGAGGCATCGATAGCACCCTCCGCTCCTCCGGCTCCGATGAGAGTATGGAGCTCGTCAAGGAAGAGGATAACGTTTCCATCCTCGGTGACTTCTCTGATAACACGCTTAATACGCTCCTCAAACTCACCTCTGTATTTACTTCCGGCTACCATACCTGAAAGGTCTAGTGTAAGGAGCCTTTTGTTTCTGACGGTCTGGGGCACGTCTCCGGAAACGATTCTTTGGGCAAGACCTTCGACTACAGCAGTCTTACCTACGCCGGGCTCTCCGATAAGGCAGGGATTGTTCTTTGTTCTACGGCTGAGGATCTGGATAACGCGGCTTATTTCGTCGCTTCGTCCGATCACAGGATCAAGCTTTCCCTCCGCCGCAAGAGCAGTAAGGTCGCGGCTGTACTGTGATAGCATGGAAGGCTTGCCTTTCCCGCCTTTTCCGCCTAAATCTTCCTTAACGTAGGCGGGATCCTGTCCTATTGCCACAAGTGTATCGGTATAGATTTTCTGTATATTGATACCCGGAGCGATAAGAAGCCTTACGGCAACATTCTCACCCTCTTTGATAATGGCAAGGAGCAGATGCTCTGTTCCGATCTCTTTCTGGCCAAATCGCTCTGCCAGCTTTTGAGCTTCTTCTAAAATAAGCTCGGCTCTCGGAGAATATAATCCCTTTTCTCTGATAACGACGTTTTTATCAAAGGAGATCATATCCTTTATCATTTCGTTAAACTTTTCCGGCTCTACTCCGTTGTCGCGGAGAACTTTACCGGCAACGCTGGTCTCGTCGGCAAGAAGGCCGGCAAGGATATGTTCAGAACCTATATAGCCCTGATGAAATGAGCGAGCGCATCTGGCCGCTTCTTTAAGCGCTGCCTGCGCTTTCTCAGTAAACTTACGCTGCAATCTTTTATTCCTCCTGTAGACTATAATCTGTATTTATCGTAAATCTCGTCGAGCATTTTGTGTAGCTCTTCTCGGGAAATATTCCTGCACACTGCTTCAAGTACGATGGGTGCAAGTACTTCTCTGATCTGAGACAGGTGTTCCTCACGGGTTTCATCTATGGCGATAACAGCACCCTTTCGCCTGTCAACTTTAACATATCCCTCTTGCCTAAGAAGCGAATACGCCTTGTTGACTGTATGCATATTGATACCGATCTCATCCGCCAAGGCTCTTACGCTTGGAAGCGCATCGCCCTCTCTGTATGTATTTGTAGCTATTCCGAGAATAATCTGATTTCTAAGCTGAAGATAAATAGCTTCATCACTGTTAAAATCTATCTCTATAAGCATTTACATCACACCCCATACTTTTTCCGGACAGCAGCCGCTGCCGGAAAGGAAAAACAAGCCTCTGTTATACAAATGTTATAACAGAGGCTCGTAACTGTCAATTTATATGGGGCAAATTTTATTATCTTTTAAGAGATTATTCACCCTTGTTGTTTAAAAAGCCATAATCGAAATCATCATCGTCTGCGGGATTCTTTCTGACAGGCTCCTGGGCAGGTCTCTGAACAGGTCTTCCCTGAACAGGTCTTGCTCCTTCAGGTCTGGGTCCTACAGGTCTGGCTCCCTGAGGCGCTCCGGTTGGTCTACCCTGGGGTGCTCCTGCGGGTCTTCCGTTAGGTCCGGGCATAGGTCTTGCTCCGGCAGGTCTTCCTCCCTGAGGTGCTCCGGTTGGTCTACCCTGGGGCGCTCCGGCGGGTCTTCCGTTAGGTCCGGGCATAGGTCTTGCTCCGGCAGGTCTGCTTCCCTGGGGTGCTCCGGCAGGTCTTCCGTTAGGTCCGGGCATAGGTCTTGCTCCGGTTGGTCTACCCTGAGGTGCTCCGGCGGGTCTTGACTGGCTCTGTCCGGCAGGTCTTCCTGCTGCAAGGCGCTGTCTTCTCTGCTTTTCAGCGTCTGCAAATGCAGCTCTGTCACCGGACTCGCGAGCCTTCATAAAGAAGTATACGCATCCTCCGACACCTGCGATTGCAAGAATGATAAAGATGATAAGCCATATTCTAATCGAAGAGGCCTGTTTCTTATATTTCTCAGCGCTTGCTTTGTATGTATCAAGACTTGAGAAAAGTTCGGTAAGATTGTACTTTGAAGCGGTTCCTTCACTAAAGGTTCCGTTGTAGTCCATAAGGTACCAATCCTCACCCTCAAGTTCGGTATCAAAGTCCTTTGTTTCCTCAACAACAGGTTCTTCCTCAACAACCTCTGCGGGCTCCTCGGAAGGGGTCTCGGTAACAAGATCGGTAAGTTCTCCACTGGGAGTGATGAAATCGCTTCTGCAGAAACCTACAACCTCTTTACCCTCACCATTGGTGAACTTAAGGTAATACCACTCTCTTCCGTCGGTTCCGTTCTTAACACCGGTAATCGTAACGGCAGTTCCGTTTGAAAGGCTGTCGATGATGGTGCTGGATGTAGATGCATCCTGGCGGACTCTTACGTTTTGATCGTAGGTAACAGATCCTGTAATAGGATTAACAAGTCTGATGTTGGGGTCGCCTGCGGTAACATTTCCGTCGGCTCCCACAGTACCGGGAGTAGATCCGTCAGTAACTGTAGCAAGGTCGCTTCTAACATATCCGTTTGCTCCGGATGATGTTGTTATCTGGTACCAGATGTTTCCGTCAGCACCGGTAAGCTGACCGTTAATTGTAATAGAATCGTCCTTTGCAAGGGAAACAACAATCTCGCTGTTTGTACTTGCGTCCTGGCGTACGCGGGTTCCATCCTTTAAGATCTTACCCGAGCTTGCCGCGAAACTGCTTGTTGATAACGCGATAACTGCGACAACTACAGCAGCTGTGGTAACAATACCCGCGAAAAGGCTCTTCTTATCGGAGTATATTTTTCTAGCATTCATTTTATTTGACCTCCCACAAAAAACCACATAATGTAGACATCATAACTATAATATCATACAAAATACTGATTATCCAGTAATTTACGCGATTATTTGTTTAAGAATTATTAAAAAGATTAAAAAGTTTTAAATGGGAGCTTTAAGCCTCATCAATAGCCTTTCCTATATCATGGCGCATATACTTATTCTCGAAGTTAACCCACTCGGTAGCTTCGTAAGCCTTTGCTCTTGCTTCCTTTAAGGTATCTCCGGTAGCGGTAACGCCAAGTACTCTTCCGCCGTTTGTAACGATGCGTCCGGCCTCGTCGAACTTTGTTCCCGAGTGGAAGCAGTAATAGTCTTCTTTGCCTTCGAACTTTTCAAGTCCGGAAATAGGAAATCCCTTTTCGTATTTTACCGGATATCCGTCACTGGCAAGGATTACGCAAACCGTAGCCTTATCTTCAAACTGAAGATCAATGGTATCAAGCTTTCCGTCGATACAAGCTTCCATAACATCCAGAATATCGTTCTTAAGTCTGGGAAGTACCACCTGCGCTTCGGGGTCTCCGAATCTTGCATTGTACTCGAGGACTCTGGGTCCCTTTGGAGTAAGCATGAGTCCGAAGAAGATCACTCCCTTAAAAGGTCTTCCCTCAGCCTTCATAGCGTCTACGGTAGGCTGGAAGATATACTTTTTGCAGAAATCGTCGACTTCCTTTGTATAGAAGGGAGTAGGGGAGAAGTTGCCCATTCCGCCTGTGTTAAGGCCCTGATCTCCGTCCTTTGCGCGCTTATGGTCCTGAGCGGAGGACATGATCTTTACGATGTTTCCGTCAACAAATGAAAGAACGCTGACTTCGCGTCCGGTCATAAACTCTTCGATGACCATACGGTTTCCGGCCGAGCCGAACTTTTTATCCTGCATGATCTCTTTAACGCCGTCAAGTGCTTCCTCAAGGGTATTGCAGATAAGCACGCCCTTACCGAGAGCTAGACCGTCAGCTTTAAGTACGATAGGGAACTCTGCCTTTGTCTTTAAATACTCGATAGCTTTGTCTGCATCATCAAAATTCTCGTATGCCGCTGTGGGAATATTGTACTTTTTCATAAGATCCTTTGAAAATGCCTTGCTTCCTTCAAGGATCGCAGCGTTTTTCTTAGGTCCAAAGGCTCTGATGCCTGCTGCCTCAAGTTCATCCACAAGACCGCCCACAAGAGGATCATCCATTCCTACGATTACAAGGTCTATAGCCTTTTCCTTTGAGAAGGCAACAATCTTGTCAAATTCCATAGCTCCGATAGGAACACACTCGGCGATACTAGCGATTCCGGCATTTCCCGGCGCACAGTAGATTTTATCGGCTCTCTTACTCTTTGCAACGCTTGTTGCGATGGCATGCTCACGGCCGCCGCTTCCAACAATAAGTATTTTCATGTTGTTTCTCCCTTGATAGATATAGGTTACTCACCATAGGTAACAATATCAGCAAACCCGTCTTTAGTCAATATTTTTGACACCCCATCTTGCGTCCCCATGTGCCAAAAAATGACCCCCCACCCCCGTCCCCGGGTGTCAAAAAAATGAACCCCCATCTCCGTCCCGGGGGTTCATTTTTAGGTTTATGATTTATTTGTCTTTCTTAGTAACCTTTGATTTCTTTTGGTTGCCCTTGATGATACCGAAGGTTGTTCCACCGGCTACAGCAGCGGCAACTACGGCCCACCACCAATTCCAACCTTTCTTGGTTCTTACGGTGTCGATGCCCTCAGCAAGAGCAGACTTCTCATCACCGATATTCTCAGTCTTGGTATCAGTAAGTCCCTCGGCAAGAGCTGATTCCTCGTTCTCGATAGTCTCGGTATTTTCAGCAGCATCTTCAGCATTTGCGTCTGCGTTATCAGCTTCGTTGTTTGCTGCTCCTGCATTGCCTGCGGCATTTACATTTCCGGCTCCTGCGTTGCCTGCTGCTACGTTTCCTGCTGCATTGCCTGCTGCTACGTTTCCTGCTGCATTGCCTGCGCCTGCGTAACCTGCATCACCCACAGCAACGTTTGTTACTGCAGCGGGAATGGTCTGAGCAGCAGGAGCTACAGTATCAGCGATAGCGGCTGTTCTCTCGAGCGCTCTTATTGCGTCAACCTTTGCGTTGTACTCATTGGTAACGGTAGTAAGCTTAGAAACGAGGTTGTCTCTTTCAGTCTGTGCAACAAGGAGAACCTTTTTAGCAGCCTCAAGGCTTGCAGTCCACTTATTGATGGTCGTGACATCAGCCTTTTCAAGTTCAAGCTCTGCAAGTTTTGTCTTTAAGTTATCAACTTCGGTCTGAGCGGCAGTGATCTTTCCCTGAGCCTCGCCAATCTTAGTAAGAAGGTTGGTGTACTTAGAAGCCTCACCGTTTGCCTCATCGACAAGTCTGCGGAACTCATCATTCTTTGAATTATCAACCGCTACGTAGGGGTTACTGCTATCGCCCTGGGCTCCGTCAGTCTTGTAACGATTCTGCTTATTATCCTGGTCATACTCAGCAAATAAGATGTTTCCTGTGTACCAGTTATCATTTCTGTACTCAAAGTGTGAGGTCTCGGAAGCCTGACTCCAAGCAGTTGTGGAGATTGTCTGTGCCTCTGCAACAGATGAGCTCTTAAGGATGTAGGGAAGGGCTTTGTAACCGTAAGTTGTGTAGTTTTGGGTTACTGCAGTAGCGTTATCCTTATTGTAGTTAAATACAAGGTGCTCATCATTTACTCCGGCAGCCTCAAGTGCAGCCTGTACAGCTTCATCGGTTATAGCATCCTTTGTAGATCCGTTAATAGTAACATCCTTTGATGCATCATCGAGGTAATAGTAAACGGTGTAATTGTCTATTCCGTCACCAAGAACAGTAAATCCGACATAATGCTTGCCGTCTTCGGAAAGAGAAAGCTTATTATCTTTTATATCTTTCTCAGTAACTCCTCTAGCGAACAACCAGTCCTTCGTAACTGTCTTTGTTGAGAGCCTAACAACATTTGCGGTAAGGGTTCCAGAAGCTTCCAAGCCGTATTTACCATATGTGGTTTTATCTTCATCGATTTCGCCGATTATATCGTATTCTCTCTGCCAAATCTTAGATAAATCACCAAAATCGTAGTTTGCTTTTAATTCTCCCGTATAGTAAATCCACTTTAAACCATAATCAATCTCATTAGTTCTCTCAATAGTTCTCGTCTCAGTAAACTTATGGCTTCCGTAGTTTACGTTTACAGTAAATCCGGTTGTCTCAACGTTGTCGGTCTTTGAAGTCTTAACGGTTTCATATACTGCTTCGTAATCAGCATCTTCGTATTTCTTGCCGTACTCGAATGTAAAGTCTCCAGCGATGATGCTCTTGCCTTCGGTAAGCTTGCCAACCTTATCCTTAATATCAGCGATGAACTGTGCCTTTACAGAAGCTTCGTCTCTGCTTGAATTTTCCTGCGGAGCAAGGCTCTTTCCGGTGTATGCGGTAGTTGTAACATCAGCAGTTACAGTCTTAACAAGCTGAGGCTGATTGTTCTCGTCAAGTGCATATGAGTATGAAACGGACTCTTTTCCGATCTCTACGGTAGTACCAACTCCGCTTTTATCTCTCGTATTACTCTCGGTAACCTTTGTATCGGTTTCTCCGGTCGCATCTGAGAGAATATACTTTGAGTACTCGTTCTCACCGCTCTTAACGATAGCGTATCCTTCTTCTTCTCCAACGATGATATTATTTTCAGCCGCATTAAGCTTAGCAAGCTCTGTCTCGGTAAGATCATGCTTATCAAGAACGATGTGCTCAACGCTTTCAAAGATAACTAATCCGCCGGCTCTTTCTTTGTTTTCATCGACTCCCTTGAAGTTAAATCTCTTAGTTACCAGTTCTTTCTTTTCGGGAGTAACGACATTTCCCTCTTCGTCTACAACAGCGGGAGTAGTTACTTCGTAAGTAACCTCGCAGTGGTTTAGTGCACTTCCCGTCTGAACTGTAACATTGTTATTCTCATATGTATAGTTTGTGTCGTTACCGAATATCTTCCATTCAGCGTTGATGAACTTATACTGCTCGGGCTGACCTTCTTTGTTAAGACTGGGAACATAGTAAAACTCGAGGATAGCAGGAAGGAGATCAGCGCAGTTATTCCAATAACCGGCAACACTCGAGCCCGGTTTAAACTTGTTCTCGATTGCAGCTTCAAGCGCAGCAATGTAAGCAAATCCTTTTTCGTTGTAGCTGCTCTGAGCTGCCTCAGCATTTGTTTTAAGAGTTGCTGCCTCTTTAGCAAGGCGCTCAAGTTCCTCTTCTGCGGTTGCTGTATCGGATGCAGCAGTTGCCTTCAAGCTGTCAAGATTATCCTGAGCTGTCTTAAGATTTGCGCATGCAGTATCGTACAGACCTACTGCAGTATCATATTTTTTCTTCTCAGCTTTGAACTCAGACTCAATCTTTTCAAAGTCTTCAGTTAACGTTTTAACGTCAGAGTCTGCTGCAGTTACAGCATCTCCGGCATTTTTCATAGCTTCGTCGGCATCTTCAACGGTTTCAGCATTTGATATATTCTCTCTTTCGGTGTCGAGGGTCTTATCGGCTTCATCAATCTTCTCGCCTACGGTCTTTTCGCCTTCGGTCTTGTTTTCTTCATTCATGTTAAGAAGATTTTCCGCCTTTTCTACAATGCCTTCTGCCTTTTCTTCAGCCTTATTTGCAATCTCTGCCTGGCTGTTTGCGATATCCGCATAAGTATCGGCATCTTTGGAATTGCTGATCATTCCGTTAGTTCCGCTAATTGCTTCTTTTATATCAGAAGCAATCTCTTTAAGATCTGCCTTTTCATTTTCATCTTTATTGTCAGGAGCGGGAGTCTCCGAAGAAGCAGTTTCTTTATTAACTGCCACAGGAAGTGTTTCGTCGTTAGATGCATTTACTGCAGCGTCGTACGCATCTACTGCAGCCTCTACGGAAGGCTTAACACCGACATCCTTTAACTCATTATCAACAACCTTTTTATCCTCAACAACTTTACCCATATTCTCAAGGGTCTCGGTAAGAGCTGATTTTGTTAAGGCTTCTTCCCCCTGTGTTGCAGTAGTTTCTTTTGCCTCAGGTTCAGTGCCTTCGTTTGCGGCAAAAGCCGAAAGATTCATGGAACTTGTAGCCATTACAGCCGAGATTCCGATTGTCATCGCTTTGATGATGTTTTTGTTGATAAGCTTGCTCATCTTTTCTCTCCTTTTGATGAATATCTGCTTCATTTTTACTCAAATGTCTTTTTTCTAATGCCACGATAGAATATACACGTACCCTTCGGTTATTTCAATCGTCTTGGGACAAACAGCGTTTTTTAGTGATGAATGGAAAAAAAACAAAAATCTCCCCATCTATGTCCCCGCTTATGCCATAAAAGAATAAGCGCAGCAAATGCTGCGCTTAAAAAAATGATATAAGATTCGTACCTGGCGGTATGCAAAGCGGGATTCAAAAGAGTTGCAAACGTCGAAACTTGCATGATCATGCTGAGAAAATAGACTAAAGATAAAAGAAAAAGTGCAAACCTTAGCCTGCACTTTGAATAATCGGATGTTTAAGATTCAAAAAGAATTTGCTCCGACTGATTGCAACTGGCTGACATTTTGAAGTCCCTATAGCTTTGCGTCACAGGCTTTCGCCTGCTTTGCCAAGTATTATCTTTTCCAAACGTTAGTAATATAAACCCGGGTGTAACCCCCAAGTCAAGAACTTTTTTATCAAATCTGCAAAATGACCCCCCAACCCCGTCCCCGGGGGTCAAAAAGCAGATATGACCTTGCCGCCGCTTACTTTGATGCGGCCGTTGGCGATGTCGTCGATGGCCTTGGGGAGAATGACCCACTCAGCCTGCTCCATGACGCGCCTTTGCAGTACTTCGGGTGTATCTCCGTCCTCCACCGCAACAGGCTTTTGGGCGATGATAGGGCCTTCGTCCATGCCTTCGTTTACAAAGTGCACCGTGGCTCCGGTAACCTTGACGCCTCTCTCAAGAGCCTTTTCATGAACTTTAAGTCCGTAGTATCCGACTCCGCAAAATGAAGGGATGAGCGAAGGATGGATATTTACGATCCTGTTGGAGTATTCCTTAACGAACTCCTCAGGAATCCTTACAAGGAATCCCGCAAGTACCACAAGGTCGGGATCAAGCTCCTTTACCTTGTCTAAAAAGGCCTTGTTGAATTCACTTCTTTCGGAATAATCCTTCGGCGAGAGGACGAAAGCGGGGATTCCTGCCTTCTCAGCTCTCTCTAAACTCTTAACTCCGTAATTGTTGGAGATGACTCCGATTATTTCGGTATTTGTAATCCTTCCGTCGGCAATAGAATCAATGATCGCCTGCAGATTGGTTCCTCCGCCGGATACGCAAACAACTACTTTTAGCATATATCAACACCCTTTTCACCGGCTACGGTCTTACCAACTACATATGCCTTCTGGCCCGCTGCCTTAATTGCTTCCATAGTCTTTTGGGCATCTGCGGGATCAACTGCAAGTACCATTCCGAGACCCATATTGTAGGTATTGTACATCATATGGTCCTCAACCTGGCCCTTCTTCTGCATAAGCTTAAAGATCGCCGGAACTTCGTAGCTGTCTTTCTCTACCTGCGCGCGTACGCCTTCAGGAAGCATTCTGGGGATATTCTCATAGAATCCGCCGCCTGTGATGTGGCTGCATCCCTTAACCTTAACGCCTGCATCCTTGATAGCTTTCATAGCCTTAACATAGATGATGGTAGGAGCAAGAAGAGCTTCGCCGAGAGTGGTTCCAAGCTCGTCATAATAGGTATCAAGGCTCTCCTTTGTCATATCAAAGATCTTTCTTACAAGAGAGAAGCCGTTTGAGTGAACACCGCTTGATGCGATTCCGATAAGGGTATCGCCGGGCTTGATGTTCTCGCCGGTAATAAGGTCCTTCTTGTCAACAACGCCTACAGAGAATCCCGCTACATCGTACTCATCCTCAGGCATAAGTCCGGGATGCTCTGCTGTCTCGCCGCCGATAAGTGCGCAGCCTGACTGCTTGCAGCCTTCCGCAACGCCCTTAACGATAGCTGCGATCTTTTCGGGATAGTTCTTGCCGCATGCGATGTAATCAAGGAAGAATAAAGGTTCACCGCCTGCGCATGCAACGTCGTTTACGCACATTGCAACAGCGTCGATTCCGATCGTGTCGTGCTTATCAAGTAAGAACGCAAGCTTGATCTTGGTTCCTACGCCGTCTGTTCCGGAGAGAAGAATGGGCTCTTCCATATCCTTGAAAGCGTTTGCGGAGAATGCTCCGGAGAAGCCTCCGATTCCGCCGAGTACTTCAGGGCGATTGGTTCCCTTAACATACTCCTTCATAAGTTCAACCGACTTGTAGCCGGCCTCGATGTCAACACCTGACTGTTTGTAATCTAATGCCATTACTTTTCTCCTCTTTATTTATTGAGATACTCTTTGTATCCGATTTCCTGTAACCTCTTGTCCTTTGCAACAACCTGATCTTTGAGCTTTGCTGAGTAGTCCTTAAGCTTCTGTAAAAGAGCCTCATCGCTTGTTGCAAGGATCTTTGCAGCAAGAAGGCCCGCATTTGCGCCGCCGTTGATAGCTACGGTAGCAACAGGTATTCCCGAAGGCATCTGAACGATTGAATAAAGCGAATCCCTTCCTCCGAGTGATGTGGTGTGCATCGGGATTCCGATAACGGGCATAGGGAAGATTGCCGCGCACATTCCGGGAAGGTGTGCTGCCATTCCGGCGCCGGCGATTATCACCTTGAATCCTTTGCTCTCAGCGCTCTTTGCATACTCAAAGAACACATCGGGCTCTCTGTGCGCGCTGATGATGGTCATCTCATACTCGATGCCAAGCTCCTCTAAGATATCGGCAGCCTTTGCCATGATGGGCATATCTGAATCGCTGCCCATTACAATACCAACTTTTCCGCTCATTTGTAATGCCTCCGTAGTTTTTATATAAAAAGTATCTTTTGCTCAGTTGTTTAACAAATAATTAATCAAGCGCTTCGTTAAGCTTCTCGCTTCCGGGAACAACAAATCTTCCCTCTTTGATGATGTATGTTCTTTCGCCGTCCTCGGATACAGCCACGATATCTCCCAGCTCATCGTAGGGAATTGTGATATCCGTATGGCAGTTAAAGTATGCCTTTGCAGGATCTGTATGTCGAAACTCCGCAACCTCATTGGTTCGGGATACGATTTCCTTTTTATCAGGATTGTAAACCTTTATATCCTCAGCATGTGAATAGCAGGTATCTCCCACAGCAAAGTGCGGTCCTGTCTTTTCAGCGATAAGGATGGGAAGTTTTCCTTCTACCCCATACTTTCTCGCAACGGTGTACGCCGTAGTGTTGGTTCCGATAGCGAACTCACCAATGGGTAGAGTCTTATGTCTGAAGAGAATATTTTCGGATATATAATCGTTATTCTCTTTTTCCGTCTTGTAGTTTGAGCAGGATGACTTGTCGATCATACCGTCCTTAAAATCAATCTCAAGGTTTCTAAACTCAAGTCCGTTAAGGAAAACGCGGCTTACATGGAGCTTTCCGTTTGTTCCCTTAAGCACGGGGGATGTGAATACCTCTCCCACGGGAATATTTACGTCCGCTACGCAGTTTTCAAACTTGGTCTGCTTTGAAGGATCGTCCAGCTTCCAGACGTGAACTCTTAAATCCGTCTTGTTCTCGCCGCGTCCGGTTACTTCAACGTACTCCGCCTTATCAAGCACATCGATGATCTTTTGCTGGATGCCCTGGTAGAGCTTGTAATCAAGGGTGTTTACCTTGATGATCTCCTCGAAGAACTTTGCGTAGCCTTCGAAACTCTTATCAGGCAGGCATTCTCTGATCTCGGGAACAGGGAATGCGATGATGGTAAAGCTTCTCTCTTCCTCGATGATGTACTTACGCTGTATCTGGCCCAGCTTTGTAATGTACTCGACATAGAGCTTGTTTTGGTCGTCAGACATGTGGATTGCTTCTTTTTTGATAACGGGATCAAAGTCCTTTTCACCGAAGCTCTCAACAACAGCAGGACCAGCATATCCCTTAGCTTCTGCTTTGTACTTTTCAAAAGCGGTCTGAGTCGCCTCGAGATCTCTGTTTATAAAGTTTCTGTCAAAGTAAAGAGCACGGTCGTCCTTGTGGTCATAATTAAGCTGTCTGTTTACATCTCCGCCGAAAAGTCTGTTTCTTCTGATAAGAGGCTTAAGTCCCATCTTTTCGAGATTGTCCATAGCCTTCGCAATCATTCTCTCAAATCCGAGAGGATAGAGTACCTCAGCTCCTGTCTTTATGGAAAGATCCTTTCCGGTCATCTCAAATCCGATACGGTAGCCTTCCGTATAGGTATCCGCCATAGTGGCGATTGTCTCTTCAGGGAGACTTGCGATAAACTTAGCAGTCTCGATCTCATTCTCGCTGATATAGAAGCCGTACTTATAAAGATATCTCACATCCGAATAATCCTTGATATCCTTCACGATTTTCACATATCTGTCCGCTTCAGGGCTAACCATAGCTCTTATACGTTTTTCATTGGAAACATCGGCATAATCGCTGAAGTACCAATAAAGAGTATCCTTGACCTCGGCGCACTCGGGGAGTTTGTACTGCCCGCCTTCTGCAGCCTCGTCCAGCGTACTCATAAATATTCCGTATACTTCAAGGAGAAGCTCAGCGCGCTTAACGAGCTCTTCCAGATCCTCCTCATAGGCATAGCCGATGCTTCTTCTAAGCTCATAGTAAAGAGCGGAAAGCATACTGCCGAACTCTTCTCCGAGTTTGGAAACAGCATACTCGGGATTAGCGAAGCTTTGCGCATAATTCTTTTCCGTAACATCCTCGTAGAGCATCGCATTATGCTCGGCGAGCTGCTCTAAGTTGGACTTTTCCAGGCCTCCCTGAGCGATTGCCTCCCAGGTATCGCCGATCATAAGCATAAAAGATGCGCACTTTTCAAAATATCCTGCAAAAGCCTCGGGAAGAGGACTCTTTCCTCCGGCGAGCTCTGACTTAATCTCCATAAGTCTTGTTGTGGCTAAAAGCCATCTCTCAAAAACAACTTCTTCGTCTGACATAAAAACAAAAACCTTTCAAAAAATTAATTGGGCAGCCAAAGCAAAAATCCCGCCACAAAAAGACTGAGTACGTTAAGTACCAGTCCGATAGCCGGGAAAAGATGAAAAGTATCTTTAAGCTTAAAGCTGTATAGGGATAAAACCGCTCCGATCAGTGAATAGACCAAAGCCAAGAAACCTCCGAAACCGAATCGGAGGGAGATATTTCCGACAAGCGTAAAACTTCTGACGATTGCAAAAGCGTACGACAAAAGACTCACGGCTCCAAGAACCGTGGACATGATTGCTATAAGCGGATGTTTTTTATTTGTAAAAATATAACTGCGCTTTTTCAACCCGAGGCCACCTTTAGAAGAGCAAGTTGTCCTTTTTAGCAAGAAGTCTTGCTCCCGAAATAATAGCAAGAACGCCGGCAGCAACACCAAGTACGATCATAACTGCTCCAACGGCGATATTACCGCTTCCGACATTGTTCATAGTCTTGTAGATATCTTCTTTCATATCGGTTCCTCCTGCGTTTGACATAAGATTCTCCTTACACTCCGTACTGTTTGTAATACTCATCGATAGCTGCTTTTAAAGTATCATCGATGACAATTTCACCCTTGCAAGGCTTATTATAAAGAGCTTCCACAACATCTGCCATGGAGACTATTGCATGCGCGGGGAAGCCGTAGGTTTCGGTAATCTCCTCAAGAGCGCTCTTTACGCCGCCGAGTCCCTTTTCCATACGGTTTAAGGAAACCATAAGGCCGACAATCTCCACATTTGCAGCTCCTCTTACCTTGGGAACGGTCTCTTCCATGGACTTTCCGGATGTGGTAACATCCTCGATCATAACGACCCTGTCACCGTCCTTTAATGGGCTTCCGAGGAATGAACCCTTATCGGCACCATGATCCTTCTCTTCTTTTCTGTCGGAACAGTATCTGATCTCCTTGCCGTAAAGCTCGGAAAAAGCGACAGCGGTAACTACGCTGATGGGAATTCCCTTGTAAGCGGGTCCGAAGAGAACATCAAAATCGTCTCCGTATACATCGTGGATAGCCTTTGCATAATACTCTCCGAGACGCTTAAGCTGACTTCCGGTCACATACGCTCCGGCATTCATAAAGAAAGGGGATTTACGTCCGCTCTTTAAGGTAAAGTCGCCGAACTTAAGAACCTTGCTCTCCACCATAAATTCAATAAATTCCTGTTTGTACTGTTCCATGTATACTTCCTCCGAAAAACTTAAATCCAAGTAATATCAATAGGTTTCAAATATGCCTTATACCAGGAAGGTCAGAATACTCTTATACCGTAATATCCCAAAATGATTACCGCCATGATCAAAACATGGACAAGGATAAACACCGCTCCGACGCCGATCTGTATCTTGACCTGCTGATTCCAGGTAGGTTTGTCGTTAAGAATTCCGATATGATAAAGCACATAGCAAAAGAAAGCGTAGATTATTACAAGAATGATCATCCAGCAAAGGATCTTTACAACATGCTCCGGAATATTCGGGAAAAGAAGCAGCGCGAAAAATGTCATATCTACGCCACCGGTAGAGAACTTTCCAAACCACTTTGCGGCCTGAACAAAGTCTTTTTTCTTTATAATATACAGTCCCATAAGCCCCTGATAAAGCTCTTTTACAAGGAATATTCCCAAAAAGATCCACATAAGAGGCTGTCCGATTCTCGCCGTAATCCTTATACCGAGGGTAATAGCAAGAACGCCCTGGGTAAGCTTATCAGCGATAGGATCCAGCATCTTTCCCCAGTCGGTAACCATATTAAACTTGCGGGCCACTTTTCCGTCAAAGAGGTCTGAAAGGATTGACAGAAGGAGCGCCACAAGGGCGATGATGTAGTTTCTGTCGCCGATGGTCTCGACTTTAAGGTAAAAGATCATAAACACGGGCAACATCAGTATTCTGAAATAGCCCATCAAATTCGGAATGTTAAAATAATCTCTTTTTCTCATATTGTCCTTTACAAAAACAGCAGGTGAAGTTTTCCTCCGCCTGCTATATTTTAAAGCATAACTATCATTTTTTCAAGGTATACAGCTTCTAAATATTGATCGTTAAGCATTACCAAAGCCACCCGAATATACTGTCTCCCCAGTCGTCATCACCGTAGAAGTCCTCGTATACATCGCCGTAATCGTAGTAGCCGTCATCATAATAATCATCGTAGCTGTAATAATTATCGCCGTAGTAATATCCGTCATCATCGTAACAATAATCGTCATAACAGCCGTAATAATCATCATCCGAGTAATAATCGTCATCATAACAGCTGTAATCGTCACATCCGAAGCTGCCCCAGATATTCCAGTCATCCCAGTAATTGTCATCACCCTCAAAGTAATCCCAGTCGTTCCAGTCGTAATCGTCGCTGTAATCGTCCCAGCCTTCCCAGTCATCCTCCCAGTCGCTGTAGTCGTAGTAATTGCCGGATCCGGAGGCTGTAACAAACTTCTCGAGCCAGGCAATATAGTTCGTATCAAATCCGCTGTTTGTAAAGATGGTACGAAGATCTCCGTAGAAAACCTGATCTCCGTAGGGAAGGGTTACCGAAATACCTGTAAGATCGGCATCTCCGGCCGTAGCACTCATATAAACGATTGCATTGCTGAGAGCTGACTTAAGCGCCTGTGACTGCTCTGTATCAATATTTGAAGCTACAGCCATAATATCCGTTACGTAATACTCGGACATATCAGGAGCGCCTTCATCGCTGTAATAGTCGCTGAAGGAGAAATCGTCCCAGCTTCCCTTGAAGTTTTTCTTAATGGCATTTCTATCAGAGATGATTCTGTGAAGTCTTCCGTTATTGCTCCTCGTAACCTCTCGGCTGTAATTGGCGTTCAAAAGCGCCGACTCATTTACGTACGCAAAATCTGTCCAGGCCTGCCAGAGAATCTTAAGCATCGATTCATCGATAACAGCCATTATTGATTCGTCTCCGGCATAGCTGTCTGCCACATTTGCCGCTACCATTGAGTCAACTATTACCTTTCCAAGCTCCGGTGTGGGGATGGAGGTATTTTGATAAAGGGCAGAAAGCCAGGGCGTATAATGCCATCCAAGTCCCGACTCGAAGTCCTCGGAAAGGATCGTGTAGTCGCAATAATCGTAGAGCGCTGCACAAACCTCGATACAGGACATGATACAGCAGTCCATACCTATAAAGTCGAAGTAAACTCCTCCTCTTGAAAGAGCGGTCTGCATCTCATCGATGGTAAGGGATGCATATTCATTTGAATTCCACTCATCGCTTCCAAATCCGTATACAGGGCCGCCTCCGTGGTTCCAGAAAAGAAGGATATATCTGTCAGCAGGATAGTTGGCAGCTCCCCAGGCAATAAAGCTTGAGAGGGTATCCGACTCGGTACAGTCAAGCTGTCCAAGATCATCCTTAACAAGGCTGACTCCGTTTCCGTCTACGGAGTAGATCTGGCTTCTGTTAGAAGAAATGCCATAGTTAAACCATTTCTTTGTTCCCATAGTCTGAACAAGAATATTTACCTTGTCGGAGGATCCGGCCTTTACCATCTCGGAAAGGTCGGTTGTCGCTTCACCGCTCTCGGATTCAAGATCCGAGCCGTTCATATATATAAGGATTGTAACAGTATCCTCGCCATTTCCTTTTAACTTAACCTTCGGCTCTCTTACAGCTCCGCTTTCAAGGAAGAGATCCGTTGTAGCGGTGCCTAAGCTTCCGGTTGATACTACTCCGGCAGCGGAAGGTGACGAAGGCTTTTCTTCGTAATCACCATAACTTTCCGCTCCCTCTTCATCTTCAAGGATATCCATTAAAGCCCCCAGTCCGCATCCGCTAAAAAGCAAAGTAGAAGCAGCAAGTCCAAGAGCCAATGCAATTTTAATCTGTTTAAAAAATCTCATTTTATCCCTCCGGCGTTTCTATATTTTTCGCAGAAACACACATATTAAATATAGAGTAGTGAAGCTTTCTTTTCAAGGTTTCTCATCATCTATTCATCCCAAAATCCGCTCAATCGTACCTCATTTTAAAAAATAATAAAATTAAAATCCTGATTTGTATGTTATAATATGACAGCGTGGTTACAAAGAATAATAGATTTATACAGAGGTTTTAAAGATGATCAAAACAGAACTTGGAGAGATTAAAAAGCTCTATACACAGAAAAAATGCTCAATTCAAAGGATCGCCGGATGTCTTGTTGACGGCGACAAAAATAAGCAGGCTACTTTTGCCCGCTCTTTCCTCGGTATTCCCGAAGAAGAAATGTTTAAGTATTTTGAGATACTCCGGAAGCCTCTTTCGGGAAATCCCGGAAAGACCTGCATCGACCTTACATTCCCTCTCGAAGAGACAACAGAGGATTCTCCGCAGGGCTTCCTTCTTAAGCTTAGAGACTCCGCCCTCAAGGACGATGCTCTTCTTGATGAATATTACAGCAAGATAATCTCCGCTTTTGAATACGTCGGAAGTTATCTTATTATGGTAGTACATGACGTTTACGATGTACCCGGAGTGACAAACGATGGAATCGAGATGGATGATGCTTCCAGCGAGATTTACGATTACATTTATACCGTAATATGTCCCGTAAATCTTTCCGAGCCTGGGCTTTGCTACGATGCTGCTACAGGAGAGTTTCATAATCGCGTCAGAGACTGGGTTGTGGAGCTTCCCATCAAAGCCTTCCTCTATCCGGCATTCAACGACAGATGCGCTGATATCAGCAGCATGATGTACTATTCAAAGGATGCAGAGAACCTTGGCGAAGAGATGATGGATCTGCTCTTCGGATTCAAGATGCCCCTTACCGCGGGCGGTCAAAAAGAAACTTTCCAGGCTATCGTTGAGGAAACATTGGGAGAAACCTGTGAATTCGAAGCTGTTAAAAATATTCACGAAAAAATGGCAGAGCTTATTGAGGAACACAAAGAGGAGTTAAAGCCTCTTGTCCTTGACAAAAACGAAGTGAAGAATCTATTTGCCACAAGCGGTGTCGTAAATGAAAAAATGACCGAGTTTGACGAGCACTACGAGAAAGCCGCGGGCGTTGATACTCCCATTTATATGAGCAATGTATATAACACCCGTTCTTTTGATGTAAAAACTCCTGATGTAACGATCAAGGTTAAGCCCGATAGAACCGACCTTATCGGAAACCGCGATATAGACGGGCGCCCCTGCCTTGTTGTAGAGCTAAACGGCGATGTCGAGGTAAATGGAATCGCTGTTAGATCCGGCAGCCACAATCACACTGAAGAATAGGTCAATACGAACTAAAAACAGGAGGTTTTTAAGCCTCCTGTTTTTTACCGCTTTTAAAAGAATAATCCCTTTACCAGTATCTCTATACCTATCCCTATAAGGATGATCCCACCGATTATACCGGCAAATTTACCGAGTCCGTCTCCTACCAGCTTTCCGAGTTTAAGTCCCAGCATACAGATAATAAAGGTCACGACTGCGATTATTATCGAAGCTGTAAGAGCAGCCACAACGTGATAATCAGAAATTGTAAGTCCTACGGAAAGAGCGTCTATTGATGTGGCTATACCCTGAATTATAAGGGCGTAGGCACCTATTTTTTTGTCTGAATCGCCATTTTCCTTTGCATCTGTTTTACTACCGCTATTCTTATCAGCCTTCTTATTTTTGATCTCCGAAACAGTTTCAAATATCATCTTTCCACCGATAAAGATAAGAAGTACAAACCCTACCCAGGGAATGATCTTTTCCAGTTCATCAAATATCCCTATAAGGGTATGGACAAGGAACCAGCCTATAATAGGCATTGCAAACTGAAAACACGCATAAACACCGGCAATGATACTCATCCTTGCCGGCTTCATTTTAGGTTCCTTTAATCCGTTTGCAACGGAGACGGAAAACGCATCCATGGCGAGTCCGACTCCAAGCAAAAGGCTGTTTACTATAAGTACTATACTGATCTCGTTTGTCATCTGTCTTTACCAGAGCGGCTCGAGGCTGATATTCATATCGACGTTGCCCCCAATACCATCAACTTTTCCGGTATCTTTATACTGCCAGATATCATATTTATAAGGGAAGTACAAAGATTCGGAGTACCAGGCATACCACTTAGGTATCTCCTCAAGGCGCTCATTCTCAATATATAATGAACCCATCTCTGTGTTGAAATAAAGCATGGGAATGTATCCTGCTTCTTTTACTCGCTCGCAAAAAGCGAGGATAACGTCGGTTCTCTCTGTGGGTGAAAGAGCGTCCATTCTCGGATTCTTTCCTGCAACACGCTCTACGTCCATAACGATCGGAACGTTCTTTGTATAGGGGCTTAAGGTTTCTATTGCAGCGTCAGCCTCTTCAACAGCTTCTTCGGCGGTTATGGCCTGACTGAAAACGTAAGCTCCGACCTTAACACCTGCTGCCATAGCCCCGCTTATGTTCTGGGATGCAAGAGAATCCTCGACCAGTCTTCCGGTACCGTACCCTCTGTAGTGAGTACGGACTATGGCAAATTCAACTCCGTCGGAAGCCACCTTAGACCAGTTGATATTTCCCTGATATTCGGAAACATCGATTCCTTTATGGGATATAACGTTTCCACTCTCGTCCGTATACTGAATCTCTCCGTTCTCAAGAACCTTGATCCTGTCCTGTACAAGCTCGCTGAGCTTGAGAGATTTGTTGATCTCAATAAAGTGATAAGCGCTGTTACTTACAACAACGATATTGTTGGGATAAAGAAGTCTGAAGGTCTCTATTGAGGAGTTGGTTGAAAGGAGAGTATTCTTGATAAAATCAAGAAGATCGTTTCTTCCAAGAGCATATCCCTGAGCCTTTGCCTGCACTCCGGCGGCTTCGACTTCATCAGCGCGAAGCTTGTCCGCAACCTCTCCGGCTTCCGTGATCATATCACGTACCTGAGTCTCGGTATAAACAGGAAGTTCACCGTTTGCATCTTCAGTAACAACTGCGTACTTACCTGTAAAATAAGCCATTATAAGCGCTCCGGCTATAAGGAGCAGAACCACAAGTATACTTATAAGAAGTACCAGTGCCGCAGTAATTCCATTTGATGTTTTCCTTCCGCGACCTGAAGGTCTCTCTTCTTCAAGGTCATCAACTTCCAAATCGTAATCCTGAATATCCATAAATCTCCCCTGTACACCTTTTAATCAGCGGTTATTTCCGTAATGTATTGCTCGCTTCTTCTCGCTCTCTCCGTATCAGGGAAAGTAAGGATAACCTGTTCATAGATAGAGCGGGCTTCATCAAAGTTTCCGATAAGTCTGTAAGCATTACCCAGGGTAAAGAGGGCATCAGCGTTAGTCTTATCGTAGTAAGAAGCCTTGGTAAGCTTATCAATAGCCGTCTCATAGTTTTCGGCATGATATGCCGCCATACCTTCATCATAGTAATTCCCCGCAACTGAAGGCCCTACTACAGCAAGGATTGACTGATAGAGCTGCTGGTACTCGGCGGACATAGTAGATTCATCAACATTCTCCCTAAGCTTATCAAGAGCCGCCGCAGTCTTTTCATTATCCTTCTCGGTAATAAACTCGCAGGCGATCTTCATCAGTTCATCGTACTCACTGATAGTTCCGCCTTCTCCGCTATAGCCCTCGATAACATTTTCAAGGGTCTGTTTCTCTTTTGTAAGCGAATCAATCTGGTTTTCAAGATCCTGGATAGTAGAATTCTTGGCATCGCTCTGGAGCCCAATTTCCTTGATACTCTCCTGGGCTTCGCTGTTAACCTTTGAAATTCTTGCAGGTACAACAAGGAAATAAACCGCCGCAGCGCCGAGTACAAGTCCGATCACAATATTTACCAGTGTACCGATACCTGTGTTCTTCGGCTCTTTATAATTTGCAGGCTGGATGATCAGTTCATCATCAACCTGGTATCTGCGGATCTCGTTATTACTACCCTTCGCGGGCTTTCTGTCCATCTCGTCAGGCTCGAGCATCTTTTCGATCTCAAGCTGGTATCTCCTGGCGGTAACATTGCCTCTGTCTATCTTAAGGCAGGCTTCCACCTCTTTGTCGGCTCTCTCCCAATCTCCCTGATCCATATATAAAAGAGCAAGCAAAAGGTGTGCTTTTGCAAATTGTCTGTTCTTGGAAAGAGCGCTCTTTATCTGGATCCCGGCGAGGTCCTTGCTTCCCTGCAGACAGTAGTTGTACGCGATATTGTACTTTTCAACTGCAGCCGACATATCCGCAAAGCGGGCATTTGAAGACTGAAGAAGCTTTATATATTCACCCGCAACATTTTTCTCCGGGCGATTGGACTGGCTTACAACCCACTCGCTTAAAGCGACTCCGACTTCTCCCATCTCAAAGTAGCAAAGTCCAAGCAGGTTTCTGGCATCTATATTATTTTTGTCAAATTTGAGACTCTGACGCAAAGCTACTATCGCGCCCGAAAGGTCTCTGATTTCGGCCTTCTGAAGTCCCTCGTTATAAAAGCGGTTTGAGGTGTAGATGATCTTTTTGTACATTTTCACATCAGCACCGCAGGATGTACAAAAGTCATACTCCGAAAGAAGGCTTCCGCAATTAAAGCAATACATATTGGAACACCCCTTATTGATAATGTGCTTCTGTGGTCTGCTGTTCTTCCGTTTCCTTCATCATACCCACAAGCATATCAGCCGCATCGGTAAGATCGAGAGAATAGACCGTATCCTCAAGCTTGCCGACTTCAACGCTGGGGTGAAAATTTTTAAGTTCTTCTTCAAAATTGATCATATTCGTCACTTCCGATCATGTAATAGAGGGCAGCATTTCCTTTATCTCGCCTACCAGATACAAGCTTCCGGCGATGTAAAGACGGAAAGGATCGTCTGCCGCTTTGATTTTCTTTTCGATCAGCTGAGATTTCAGGGCCTCTTTTGCATCTTTAGCGCTTTCTACGTTTTTGGCGTCTGCTTTTTCAAAACTCTTTATTACCTCGGAAACATCCGCGCTTCTGCTCGACTCAAGAGGGGTAACCACTATCTTGTCAAACAGCCTCGAAGAAACGATTTCCCGGATCATATCGGAATAGTCCTTATCGGAGACGACTCCGAAGATAAGCCTCCTTTTTCCCGAAACGCCGTCATCTTTAACGGTACCTAAAAAGGCTTCTATACCGTCGGGATTATGAGCTCCGTCAACAAAAACATCCGGAAGAACCTCCTCCATTCTTCCGGCCCAGTGACATTTAATAAGGCCTTCTTTAAGTATTTCGGGAGAAATCCTTTCGGTAAGGGATGCCGCCTCGATGGCTTTAACCGCCAGCGCAGCGTTTTGCACCTGATATTCAGCTATTGTGTCTAAACATAAATATACATCTTTATAATATCCGTCCAGAAGGCAAAAAGCAACTTTTTCGGATAAATTTTGCAAAACTTTCACATTTGACGCGCTTACAGGGATAAGCTCACCTGCTCCGTGCCTTAAAGCTTCTTCTTTAATAGCCTCGGAAACCGTCTTAAGAAAGTCCAGATAGACAAGTGGTCTGCCTTTTGCCGCAATTCCGGCCTTTTGAACCGCGATAAGCTCTTTTGTGTCTCCGAGGTACTCGGTATGGTCAAGGCCGATCTTCGTTATAACGGCTGCTTCTTTGGTGACCACGCTGTTTGTGGCATCAAGAGCTCCGCCGAGCCCGGTCTCTAATATGCACCACTCTATTCCCGCTTTTTTAAAGACTATCATCGCCATAAAAAAGAGGAATTCAAAGAAGGTGGGGTGATATGCGTTCTCCCCACGTAGAATCGCTTCATGGTCTATAAGACGGTATATCTCGTTAAAAGCTTCAAGAAATTCTTCATGGGATATATCCTGTCCGCAGACCTTTATCCTCTCGCACATATCAACGAGATGAGGTGACGTAAAAAGCCCTGTCTTTATGCCGGCGCACCCAAGTACGCTGTCAAGGTAAGCGCAGGTGGAACCTTTTCCGTTGGTACCGGCCACATGTATGATTTTAAAAGATAGATCGGGATTTCCGAGTTTTTTTAAGAACGCTCTTGTCTCCTCGATCGTATGCTTAGAGGTAAAGCGGGGGGTATCGTAAAGATACTGCCCCGCCTCCTCAAAAGTCTTTATGTCTTTGCAGATCATAATTATAAACCTTTATAAAGATGCAAGTCTCTCCTCAACCTGTGAGAGCATCTGTGTATATTTTGCAAGCTTTTCTTTCTCTTCGGCAACCTTCTCTGCAGGAGCTTTGGAGATAAACTTCTCATTTGAAAGCATTCCGTTTGAACGCTTGATCTCGCCTTCAAGGCGGGCCTTTTCCTTGGAAAGACGCTCTTTTTCCTTTTCGATATCAACAAGCTCGGCAAAAGGAATATAAAGAGTAGCGCCCGGGATTACGATGGATACGGCATCATCTGCGATTCCGGTCTTGTCTTTTTGGGTCTTTGCATTCTCGGAGTAGGCAAGTACCTGGAAGAAAAGCTTTCCTTCGTTGAAGGTACGGATAACATCCTCATCCTCGCTGACAACGAAGATTGCTGCCTTTCTGCTGGGGGGAACGTTCATCTCAGTACGGATGTTTCTTACGCCTCTTACTGCTTCCTTGATAAGCTCGATGTCATGCTCCTCGCGGGCGAAGTTTCTCTCCTCGCTGTAGGTGGGCCATGCGCTTATCATGATGGACTCTTCTTCGTCCTGGATGTTGCAGAAGATTTCTTCTGTAATAAAAGGCATATAAGGATGAAGGAGCTTAAGAGCGTCGATGAGGACGGTCTTAAGGGTCCAAAGAGCCGCATTCTGGCTGACAGTATCGTCCGTAGCATAGAGCCTTGGCTTAACCATCTCGATGTACCAGTCACAGAACTCGTCCCAGATAAAGTCGTATACCTTCTGAACCGCGATACCGAGCTCAAAGTTGTCCATATTGTCGGTAACATCCTTAACAAGGGTGTTGAGTTTGGAAAGGATCCACTTATCTACAGGCTGTAAGTCCTTATCCTCGGGTTTATGAACGCTAAGTCCGCTCTTTTCGGCAGCCTGGTCGATATTCATCATAATGAATCTTGTAGCGTTCCAAACCTTGTTTGCAAAATTACGGCTGTTTTCAACTCTCTCGTAGTAGAAACGCATATCGTTTCCGGGAGCGTTGCCGGTAATAAGAGTCAGTCTCAGCGCGTCCGCTCCGTACTTGTCGATGATCTCGAGAGGATCGATTCCGTTACCTAAGGATTTACTCATCTTTCTTCCTTGGCTGTCACGAACAAGGCCGTGGAAAAGAACGGTCTTGAAGGGTTTTTCGCCCATATGCTCGTATCCGGAGAAGATCATTCTGATAACCCAGAAGAAGATGATGTCGTATCCGGTTACAAGTACGTCCGTAGGATAGAAGTACTTAAGGTCCTCGGTCTGTTCGGGCCAGCCTAAGGTCTCGAAAGGCCAGAGGGCTGATGAAAACCAGGTATCAAGAGTATCGGGATCCTGCTCAAAGTGTTTTCCTCCGCACTTAGGGCAAACAGTCGGTGCCTCCTTGGCAACAACAGTTTCACCGCAGTCCTGACAGTAGTATGCGGGGATTCTGTGGCCCCACCAGAGCTGACGGCTGATACACCAGTCGCGGATATTGTCGGTCCAGTTGAAGTAGTTTTTCTCCATGCGCTCGGGAATAAGACGGATCTCACCGTTTTTAACGGCTTCCCTTGCGGGCTTTATGAGCTCACTCATCTTAACGAACCACTGCTCCTTTACAAGGGGCTCGATGGTTGTCTTGCAACGGTCATGGGTTCCTACGTTATGTGAATAGTCCTCAATCTTTACAAGGAGGCCTTCCTCCTCAAGTTCCTTTACGATTGCGGCTCTTGCTTCGTAGCGGTCCATTCCCTCGAACTTGCCGCCGTTTTTGTTGATGGTGGCATCGTCGTTCATAATATTGATGATGGGAAGGTTATGGCGCTTTCCTACCTCGAAGTCGTTGGGGTCGTGGGCGGGGGTGATCTTTACAACACCGGTTCCGAACTCTCTGTCTACATAGGTATCCTCAACGATAGGGATTACGCGGTTAACGATGGGAAGCAGCACCTTTCTTCCGTGAAGGTGGGTATATCTCTCGTCATCGGGATGAATAGCTACAGCGGTATCGCCAAGCATAGTCTCGGGACGGGTGGTGGCGAAGGTAAGGAATTCGGTCTTTGAAGCCTCACCTGTTGCCTCGTCGATAAGAGGATACTTGATATGCCAAAAATGACCGGCCTGCTCCTCGTACTCAACCTCAGCGTCCGAAATTGAAGTATTACATACAGGGCACCAGTTGATGATCCTTGAGCCCTTGTAGATATAGCCTTTTTCATGCATTTTTACAAAGACTTCGGTAACAGCCTTGTTGCAGCCTTCGTCCATTGTAAAACGTTCTCTGTCCCAGTCACAGGATGAACCCATCTTCTTAAGCTGGGAAACGATACGTCCGCCGTATTCTTTTTTCCACTCCCAGGCGCGCTCTAAGAATTTCTCTCTTCCAAGGTCAGCCTTGTCGATTCCTTCCTTTTTAAGGGTCTCGATGATCTTGACCTCGGTAGCGATGGAAGCGTGGTCTGTTCCGGGCTGCCAGAGGGCGTTATATCCCTGCATTCTCTTCCAGCGGATAAGGATATCCTGCATAGTATTGTCAAGAGCGTGGCCCATGTGAAGCTGTCCCGTAATATTCGGCGGGGGGATCACGATAGTAAACGGGGTTTTTGAATGGTCGACTTCGGCGTGGAAATACTTTTTGTCGAGCCATTTTTGATAGATTCTATCCTCTATCCCTTTGGGGTCATAAGTTTTTGCGAGTTCCTTTGCCATGATTTTTCCTCCTTATATTTTTGCTTCGGAGTGAAAGACAGATCAAAGAGCGTTTTCGCTCTTTGTGCGCCGATGTACGCAAGCTTAGCTTGCATTTTCCTCTGTACATCGGTCGCATCCCGGCGTTGTGTTATTCCAAGAATAACACAACGCCCCTTGCACTCCTTACAGAATGCAAAGGGCGTAAAATACGCGGTACCACCTTTGTTCGCAGAAAATCCCTCTCGCACAGGGGCTTTCTGCCTCATTACACCGTTTCGTGGATTGACGGGTGGGCTACACAGACCGATTCTATTATTAAGCTTATTAAGCTTTGATCATTGGAACAGTTCCAAGATATTGATCCTTCACCTACCGGCTCGGAAGCTACCTTCTGTAATCCTACCCGAGGAAACTCTCAGCGCTGCTTAAGGTAATCTGCCTAAGCGGTGTCTCCTTCTCTGGCGGGCGGTTTCTACATACTCCTCTTCGTCACAGCCATGTTTCGATTTCAATTAGACTTATCTTAGGTTACGGCAGAATGTTTGTCAAGATGGTTTTGATAATTTGGAGATTCGTGATATACTTCTTTCGATGGGTCTGACGCCTTTTTTAACCCGTCATTTTTAATTACCGTATTACTTTACTTACGAGGTTTTTCCATGCACATAGCAATCTGTGATGACAATATAGCCGACAGAAAGCAGACTGAGCGTCTTATGAAGCGGGAAGCTGACAGGATGATATCCTTGGGAGATCCCATGTATATCGATTCTTTCGGAAACAGCGAAGCTCTCCTTAAAACTCCTATGCAGTACGACGCTTTCCTTATTGATATAAGAAATACCGAAGGCGTTACAAGCGCGGATGTTCTCTTTGCTCTTAGGAAAAAGGGCGTTTCCTCACCCATTTGTATAATCTATCCCAGAGAGGACGATTCCTTCTTCGACAGAAAAGACCAGGATATCAAATATCCCACAGAGACTCTTTTTCTCGGAAAGCCCTTAAGACCCGCCGAGCTTCACGAAACGCTCCTGAAGTTAAAGAGACTGGCGGGCAGTCTGACTCCCTCAATTGAGCTTCGCGGAGAATTTGAGACCAATTATGTATCCGAAGAGGAGATAATCAGTGTTTCCCCGTACGGTAACAAGGCCCGCGTCACTCTTACCGAAAACAGGGAAAAGATAATAAACGGCGATGCCTACACCCTTTTTATGGAAATAACAAAAGAGCATGATATGTTCGTCATGCCCTCTTTGAATACCGTTATAAATTTGGATTACGTAGACCATATCCGTTTTGGAACTATTTATCTTACAAACGGCCAAAAGTTCAGGTGTCACAGAAAAGTTCTTGCTTACGTTAAGCACTACCTCTCCGGAGCCGCCCACTGATCAGACGGTTACGATTATACCGCCATCGTTGGCATAAGTAGAGTTAAGTCCGGCGGTATCTAAGATGATAACCTCGTAGAAGCTGTCCTTTGCAAGAATAAGATCCTTCACCATCTCAGCCTTTTCCGGTGCGTTGCAATGTGAGATCATAAGGCTCTTGCACTCCTTGTCCGAAACCTCGTTATGAACTGCTTCTGCCAGTTTACCGAAGGCTTTTTTAACCCCGATCGCCTGGGCCTTTTGAACAATGCTTCCGTGGTCTCCTGCCATAAGAGGCTTGATATTTAAGGTAGAGGCGATGATTGCCTTGATTCCGGAGAGTCTTCCGTTTTTCCTTAATGTCTCAAGATTATCAAGCACAAAAAGCGTATGCAGCTGGTCTCTGAAAGCCTCTACGATCTCGATTATCTTCTCGAAAGAATATCCCTTTTCCTCAAGTCTTACGATAAGTGAAAAAATCTGCGTCTCGCCAACGCTTGTTGATTCGGAGTCAAATACATGGATCTTTTTCTCCCCGTACTTTTCATGGTACAGATTAGTGGCAAGGCAGGCGCTGTTATAGCTTCCGGAAAGCTTTGATGAGATAGTAATGCAGTAAACTCTGTCAGCATCGGTCTTAAAGCTTTCTCTGTAACTCTCCGGAGAAGGGCAGGCGCTCTTGGGACACTCGGGACAGTCAGCCACCTTCTTAAGGAAAGACTTCTGGTCAAAGGTCTCGTCATCTATAATAGTCTCATCGCCCACATAAAGAATCATGGGAATGTGCTCAAATCTGGGATCTTTATCAAATCCTGCCGGGAATTCGCAGCAGCTGTCTGTAACAATCTTGTAGTTTCTGTTTTTAAAGTTCTCGGGGCTGTCCATCTTCATCCCGTCGGCGTTTAATTCTTTAAGTACCTCGATAATATTCATCAGTTTCCTCCAACGTAGTTTTGATTACTACATGCAAAAACGATTTTACCACAGCCCCACTGTGTCGTAAACAAAAAGCCCGAAAACATTATACTTTTTTTAGAAATTGACTAAAATCTTTATAATATATGTGTTAAACTAATCATTGTGTGGCAAGACCGTACCGCATTAATAGACAAAAAAGGAGTCTGCAAAGTGCTGGCGCTTAGAGTTAATGATGTAAACAATTTTATGAAAGGCTTGGTGGCCGGGAATCTTTTTGACCCTTTTCTTATGATAGACGGACAGCTAAATACCGCTGTCAGCTATACCTTCGACGGCCGGATAAACAAAGAGTTTTATGCATCGGATTCCGATTCTGACTTAAGCCATAGCGATATGCCGCCCTACGAATACCAGCCCTGGACTGAAACAAAAGGAAATATCTTCTCTCTTATTAAAGGCACAAGAACTCCGCTTTTTATGCGATTTACCCTCGCTTTAAAGCCCGATAAAGCCCTCGAGATGCTTACAAAAGAAATGCCGGATGAGGATTTTTCTTACGTTAAGCTCTTACTTATCACGATCAAATATGAAAACAGCGCCATAACTCTTACTACAGGTACTTCTCAGAAGACCTTCGTAATGAGCCATGACGCCGATAATATCTGGGATAAAAATATCCAAAAGTATTTATCCGCTAAAGGAGTAGATCTTACACTTCTGCAATGATCTCGATCTCACAAAGAACCCCTTTGGGAATATCCTTTACCGCTACGCAGCTTCTTGCGGGCTTGCTGACAAAGTACTCGGCGTAAACCGCGTTAAACTGAGCAAAATCATTGATATCCGCAAGAAAACAGGTTGTCTTAACCACCTTGGTAAAATCGCTTCCGGCGGTCTTTAAAAGCTCGCCGATATTCTCGCAAACCTGCTTTGTCTGCTCCTCAATAGTCTTTGCCTCAACAGCACCTGTTGTGGGATTTATCGGAATCTGTCCCGATGCAAACAAAAGGTTTCCGGTTACGATACCCTGAGAATAGGGACCGATGGCTGCAGGTGCTTTTTCTGTGGAAATAATCTTCATTTTGGTTCCTCCTCGTCGAAATCGGCTATAACATAATAACCTCTTTCATTTTGTATAATGTCTTTAACAACGCCTTTTTCAGACGTAAGTCTCTTGGTTAAGGGAATATTGGGGCTCATAGCAAGAAACGGATCCTCCTCTATCCCGATGGAATAAAAATAGTTGCTGGGAAGGGTTCCTTCCGTAACAATAACATCCTGGCCGACCACAAGCTTACCGGGTCTTTCCATTTTAAAAGTTATAGTTCTCATTTTTTCACCGCATACACTTATAATATATTCTTTACAACAGGGATAGTATCAGGGTTTCAACTCCAAGAACATCTGATATTTTACCTGTTTTGATCTCTTCGTCCGTTTCGATGGCAAGTTCAAAAATACGCCTCAGCTCTTCTGCGCTGTACTTTGAAGCCCTGTTCATATAAGAGCTTATAAAGTAAGGATTGATTCCGACTTTACTTGCTATCGTATCCCGCTGCTCTCCCTCATCTCTTAAGAGCCTTATCTGCAGAAGCTGGTTAAACTGCTTTTCCATAAGTACCAAAAGCTTAATAGGTGGCTCTTTCAAAGCCAGCATATCGTAATAAAGCTCCATAGCCTTACGGGCATTTTTTTCTGAGATCGCATCTATAAGTTCAAAGATCTTGTCCTCGATGTTTTGGCTGCAGATGATCTCCACATCCTCCGTTTCGATGACGTCCTTATCCATGCAATAGGAAACAAGCTTCTCGAGCTCGCTTCTAAGCATCGCCATATCATTTCCCGTCTTGTCCAGTATTCTTCCGGCGGTCTCGACGCTGATCCTCTTTCCCTCTTTTTTAAGAAAAACACCTATAACGCTTTGAAGAGTTTCTCTTGTCTGTTCATCTATCTGCGCTACTGCGCCTTTTTCCTTAACGGTCTTGTAGAGTCTGCATCTTTCATCGACTTCATTCTCGCAAAAAATAAAGACGCTTGTTTCGCATGGGCTCTGAAGATAATCAGCCAGCTGGTCCCCACCGGACTTAAAAAGTCCCGTGTCCTGAAATACCATAACACGTGTTTCCGCAAGGAAAGGAAGCGTTTCCGCCTGGTCGATAACGGCACCGACATTAACGTTCTTCCCTTCGTACATATCGGTGTTCATATCCCCCTTTTTCCCGCCATAGTAATCCATCACCTTCGTAAGATACTGAAGTCTCAGATATCTCTCCTCCCCGTAGAGAAGAACCATCCCGGGCAGGGTTTTATTTCTTATATGCTGTTTTAACTGGTCGAATGAGCTTTTGGCATCTCTGGCCTTCATAAAACCGCTACTCCTCAGTAATATTAAGTGTTGTTATTATATCTTCGTTTTTCTCAAAGGTTGAAGCAAAAATGGACGGAACGGTTCCGTTGACCATTATCTGTACCTTTTCAACGTTCGGAAGATCCGTAAGCGCGTTTACGAGAGAGTACGCCGCCATCTCCGTAGAGACATTTCCAACCGTAGTCGTAAAGCCTGAATCAAGATTTACATAGCAGATCCCGTCGCTTGTAGTTACGCTTATAACGTTTGTCTCGGGGTTTATGGTAGGGTAGAGCCCCTCTATCTGTCCGCTGGGTCCCGCTATGGTCTCCTCAACAACAAAAAGCTCAAGCGGAATGTTTGTAGAATAGAATTTATCTCTGTAGGCGCTGATAAGTCCCGTTCCCTCGCTGTTGGCAAAATAGAGTTTAACCTTAACCTCTTCGTATGTATTTATAGCGTTTCCGTCGTTGTAGATAAAAGTCTTGTCGCTCATACGTCCGACGCCTTTTCCTACGGCATCAACAAGGGGCTCTCCGTCCACAGTAAAGAAAACATAACGGATTCCCTTAACCTGAAGGATAGTCTGAACGATGGCAGCTCTTATGAGAACCTCCGTAGTGGTCTGAAGGAGGTAATAGGTAGGCGAGAAATCAAGAGTTATCTTTTTATCCTCTATCTTGTATCCGTTAAGTTCAATAGGATATCCCAGGGGAGCCTTATACTGAAGCGAATCGGGATTATCCTTCAAAAGCTCAAGCAGGATCTCAACAGACTCCTCTTTATCATCCGATAAGACAACATGAGAATAATGGGTCTCAAGCTTAGTCTCGGCATTGTTCAGATAATAGATGGGGATTCCGCTTCCCTCCTCACTGCCTGAGCATCCCGGCAAAGCTAAAAGAAGGGAAAAAGCTACCAAAGCGCAGAGTGCTTTTTTTACATTTTTTAAATTAAAGTTTCTTTTAAAAACACGCGTCATAAATTGTTTCCTTTAAGCTCCCGTGTAGTTAAGCGGGATAGTAACCGTAAAGGTAGAACCCGTTCCCTCTTCGCTGACTACCCCTATAGTACCTCTGTGGAGAAGTACAGCGCTCCTTGTAATAGCAAGTCCAAGGCCCGTTCCGCCTATCTCTCTGGAGTGGGATTTGTCAACGCGGTAAAATCTGTCAAAAATAAAAGGCAGGCTCTCTTCCGGGATACCGCATCCCGAATCTCCTACGGTAAAGATAAAGTTTTGGAAGTCACTGTCCAAAGTAACATTAACGCTGCCGTGCTCTTTATTGTATTTAATGGCATTCTCAACGAGATTTGTCATAATAAGAGACATCTTAACCTCATCCACATCGGCAATAACCTCTCTCTTTTCCTCAAGGGTAAGCTCGATGTCCTTTTTGCGGGCTATAGGTCTTAATCTCTTAAGTATGATCTCCGCAAGATCTCCGATATTTACAGAAGTTATATTTAACTCCTGCTTACTCATATCCATCTTTGTTAAAGCTAAAAGGTCAGTAATAATACTGTTCTCACGATCGATCTCCGAAGCGATATCTTCCATAAACTCCCTGTAAAGCTCAGCGGGAGCGTCCGGCTGCGCTATAAGAGAATCTGCCAGCACCTTCATAGACGTAAGCGGGGTCTTGAGTTCATGCGAAACGTTTGAAACAAACTCCTTACGTGAATCGTCAACGGTCTTCATCCTTGACTGCAGCTGGTTAAAAGCGTCAGAGATATGAACTGTCTCGGTATAGGACTTTACGGAGATAGGATCGTTGCTGTATCCCGCCTTCAATTCCGCTATGGCCTTTGTGATCCTTTCAAAAGGACCGGTAAGCATTCCTGATACGATAAATGAGAATGTAACGACCATAACGATTGTTATGATTTCGAAAGCCATAGCGTTTCTGTTAAGAGAACGCATCGTTGATGTTATAGTCTGGTCAGAGATACTGGTAAGCATTACACCCTGAACAGTATTGTCGGCATCGGTTGTGCTGACGATAGGGGTTGTCATCTCGATATATCCGTGCTCACCATCGTAATTGGTAATATTTTCTCCTCTGAAGCATTTAACCACCTCCTCGGAGATCATAGTACGTCCCTCGGAGATGTTATAGGTATCGAGAATAACCTTGTAGTTGGGCCCGATGATCATAACCCGCCCCTCGTAGAGGTTTGAAAGCATATCAAGCTCAGCCTCTATAATCTCGTGGGATTCGAGCTTATAAGGGCTGTTAGGGTTATAGCTGGCGAGGAATTCATTGGCAATAAGGTGGTTTGCAAGGACCATAAGCTGGTTTTGTACAGTGGCACTACGCTGCTCTACGGCCTTAACCTCATAGGTCTTTACGATGACCAGTTCCATGATTATATTGGGAACTATTCCGACCAGTATCAGTATAAGAAAAATTCGGGCCCGCAAGCTTCGCAAGCGGACCACGTCCCAGATTTTTTGCAGACCGGTTTTCACTTTAACTTTCCTTGTTTAAGAAATAATAGCCAACACCCCACTTGGTGTGTACATACAGGGGATTTCCGGAATCCTTTTCGATCTTTTCACGAAGTCTTCTGATATGTACGTCTACGGTACGAACATCGCCCGGATAATCGGTACCCCAGACAAGATTCATAAGATTGTCCCTTGTATATACTCTGTCGGGATTCCTCATAAGGATCTCAAGTACCTCGAATTCTTTACTTGTAAGAGAAATCTCTTCGTCGCCGATAAAGGTTCTTCTTCCGTCAAGGTCAAGTCTGATCTTTCCGCTGACAAGTTCATTGCTCTGAGCCGGCATTTCGGCTTTCTTAGGCTCTGTTCTTCTGAGTATTGCCTTGATTCTCGCCTTTACTTCGAGGATATTGAAGGGCTTTGTAACGTAATCGTCAGCTCCGTATTCAAGTCCGAGGATCTTGTCCATATCGTCGCCCTTAGCCGTAAGCATGATAACGGGGACCTGGGAAAACTCTCTAAGCTGCTGACAAACTTCGTAGCCGCCGATCTTAGGAAGCATAAGATCCAAAAGGACGATATCGTATTCCTTTTGCTTAAGGAGGTTCAGCGCTTCTTCACCGTCGTAAGCACAGTCAACCTCCATCTCATCCTGTTCCAAACTGAATTTGATGCCTTTAACGATAAGCTTCTCGTCGTCGACTACAAGAACTTTTTTAGACATTACAATCCCTTTCCTAATCTTAGTTGACGCATATATGCGCCTTTATCTTTTCGTATACTCCCTGCCCAATTCCGGATACATTCATAATATCCTCAGGGTTACTAAAACGCCCGTTATTATTTCTGTACTCAATAATAGCTTCCGCTTTGGATTTTCCTATTCCCGGAACAGTACAAAGCTCGCTGATATCAGCTGAATTTATATTTACAAGACCCCCCGCTTCCCCAGAAGCCTTAGTCTCCTCTCCTATACGGGGAAAGTACAGCTGCTGACCGTCGGATATAAAAGCAGCAAGATTGATCTTGTCTTTGTCGGCCTCCTGCGCAAAGCCACCCGCAGCCTCAAGCGCATCCGCCGCTCTGCTTCCGGTTTTCAGGCTATAAACGCCCGGGGTATTAACCGCTCCGCAAACATGAACATATACCGTTTCGTCCTTTTCAGGCTCTTTTAAAGCCTCCGGGCCTTGTTTATCTTTACTGTCACCTTCAGTATTACCTTCATCAGGATCCATATCAGACTCGGATAGGTATGCGTAGTCACCCGCATCTACTCTGTCTGTCCCAAAGGTTATAACCTTGTCGGTTTTCGCGCATCCGCAAAATGCTGCAGATACTGATACAACAAGAATTGTTTTTAGCATGCATACAGGCATGCCTTTAAAAATATTATTAAGCATATTCCCTCCATCGGGCGGGAACTGCCGCTAAGCCATATTTATCTTGTAAAGAAGAGTCTGACAGTATCCTGAAGTCCCTGAAGCTGTTCTTCAACGCCTTCACCGTCCCAGACTCTTGCAAACATTGCCTCAAGCTCCATCCAGAAGTTCTCAAGCTCGATGATCTTAGGAAGAGGAACACTGTCTGCATATTCGGTATCAAATACGGAAATATTCTCATATCCGTCATTAGCCCCGATAAAGCATGCCGCTTTTCCGCTTCTTGCATAGAGCTCTCCGGAAAACTCGCAAGTGAGATATCTTGCAAAAGCATTTGCGATCTCTTTTTTCTCGGAATAGCCGTTTATAACAACAACCTCCGTCATGGACATGGATCTGCTGGGTGTAGTTTCATCAACTTCCGGAATCGGTGCAAATCCATAGGCATGTTCAAGGGTTCCGTTTTCCCGGGCCTCTTTAAGCTTTGCTACTCCGTCAACGGAGCAGATTGTAAAGATCATCTTTCCGTCTATAAAGTCGGAAATAACCTTGTCATAGTTGTTTAATGTCGAATCAATGTTAAAGAAATGATGTAAATGCTGGTATCTAAGGAGTGCATTTACTGTCTTTGTATTGTTCAGTTCAATATTGTTTTTGTCGTCTCCGCTTTCGCCGCCGAGATTTACAACATCTCCAATGATCCAGAAATTATAAAGAATATCCGACACGTCCCAGCTCATAACGCCGTCAACTCCGGCAGGGGCACTGTAGCTGTCCGCTATCGTAAGGAGTTCATTTAAAGTCTCGGGGATTGCACCCTGATAAACTTCTTCAGTCTTTGCCGCAAGTACGGACGCCTGCTCCTCTTCGCTAAGGCTGTCGTAATCTACTACGGGCTCTGCTACTGCTTCCGATTCTGTATTTTCCGCACTTTCACCGGCGGAATTCTCCTCAGCCGTACTCTCTCCTGTTTCCTCCGAGGAGAGCTGGTCTATCTCTTCAAAGTACTCACCGTCAACAAAAGACTCTCCCTCTCCCTTTAAGATAGCAAGGGCCTTCTGATTTGCCCAGTCGTGAAGATAGTCTTCGTTGTAGACAAGCGCACATGTATCGTAGGAAAGAGGATATCCGACTATCCTTCCGTTATATTTAACGGCATTTAAAGCTGCCTGAGAGAAATTTTTGTCGTTACACTTTCTTTCAGGATCGTCGATAGGAACCGCAAGTCCTGCAAGAAAAGCCATCTCGAGAGATTCATGTCCTAAAATATAAGCATCCGGGAGCTGGTTGTTCTCGATAGATGCCTCATTTATGGCCTCAAGATAATTGTCATTTGTAATAAGAACGGGAAGAACATGTACGTTGTTTTCCTCTCCGAAGCTTACCGCCGCCTTATTGACGTAATCGGACATAGTCTCATCCGAGTACCAAAAATAGATGGTATCGCTTCTGTTATACCATGCTCCTCCTTCTTCCGCCGTATCCGTACTTTTCATCTCCAGCGTACTGCTGTAGAAAATAAGCGCTGTGGCAAGGATCAAAGATATTACGCTAGTTATTTTATGTTGAAGTTCCATTATTTACCTATAGGTCCAGTCTTTAGTCTTCGATGCACTTATCAAGGATGGATATCATCTCGTCGATATTTTCCTTTGTAATTATAAGAGGCGGCACAAACCTCAGTATATTGGGTCCGGCATTAATAAGAATCAGCCCGTTTTCAATAGCTTTGTTGATCACGGGAGCAACCGGCTTTTCAAACACAAGGCCCTGCATAAATCCGGCGCCCCTGTGTTCTTTGATCGAGGGGTGTTTTTCCTTTATCTCCTCGAGCCTGTCCCAAAGATAGGGAGCAGTCCGTCTTACATGGTCCGAGATATGGTCTCTTTCGAATATCTCAAGTACTTTGTCTACAGCAGCGCAGGCAAAGGGATTTCCGCCGTAGGTAGTTCCGTGGTCTCCCGCTACGAGAGAGTTTTGTCCCACCTTCTCCGTCATAAGGAAAGCGCCGACGGGAACGCCGCATCCGAGAGCCTTTGCGGTGGTCATAATATCGGGTTTAACCCCATACTTTTGCCAGGCAAAATCGTAACCCGTTCTGCCCATTCCGCACTGTATCTCGTCAAGTATAAGGAGAATGTCCTTCTCGTCGCAGAGCTTTCTGATGCTCTTAAGGAAATCTTCGGTTGCGGGAGTAAGTCCGCCCTCTCCCTGAACAGTCTCTAAAATAATAGCACAGGTCTTGTCATTAACAAGCCTCTTTACCGAATCAAAATCATTGTAATCGGCAAACTTTATATTGCCGATTCCGGGCTCAAAGGGGTCACGGTAATGGTTGTTTCCGGTAACGGATAAGGCACCCATAGTACGTCCGTGGAAGGAATGGTTCATAGCGATTATTTCATGATCCGTTCTTCCGTCTTTGTTATAACCGTACTTTCTCGCCGCCTTTATCGCACCTTCCACTGCCTCGGCGCCAGAGTTTGTAAAGAAAACCCTGTCAAGGCCGGACATCTTCTTTAATCTCTTTGCCGCCGAAATAGCGGGCACATTATAATAATAGTTTGAAGTATGAAGAAGTTTGTCCGCCTGGGCCTTGATTGTTTCTTTGTATTCGTTGTTTGAATACCCCAGGGCAAAAACAGCTATCCCGGCTACAAAATCAAGGTACTTTTTACCTTCTATATCGTAGAGATAAACTCCCTCACCCTTATCAAGTACCACCTGATAGCGGTTATATGTATGAAGCAAAGCTTCCTCTGCATCGTTTATTAAAAAAGTGGTAAGCTGACCCATAAAACCTCCCTAATATGAGTTTATTTCACCTCAGCAAGATTATCATTGTCGGCAAGAATAGCTGTACCTATTCCTTCGTTGGTAAATATCTCAAGAAGCAGGCAGTGAGGTACTCTGCCGTCTAAGATATGTACACGGCTTACGCCGCCCCTGATGGCCGAGGTACAGTTTCCGAGTTTAGGAAGCATACCACCTCCGATGATACCGCCGCTTATAAGTTCGTCAGCCTCCGAAGCGGTAAGACGTGAAATAAAGGTACTCTTGTCATTGATATCTCTGTAAAGCCCCTCTATATCAGTAAGAAATACCAGTTTGTCGGCACCTACAGCCTTTGCGATAGCGCAGGCAGCATCGTCCGCATTGATATTGTATGTATTGAAATCATCATCAAGACCCACAGGAGCCACAATAGGAAGGAAATCATTGTCCAAAAGATCGTACAAAACCTTGCTGTCGACATTTTTAACGTCGCCCACAAATCCGATGTCCTGTCCGCCGGAAAGCTTCTTTGTAACATTAAGGAGTCCGCCGTCTTTACCGCTGATTCCGACAGCCTTAACCCCAAGCTCCTGAACCATGGTAACAAGGCTCTTGTTTACTCTTCCGAGAACCATCTCGGCTATTTCCATCGTCTCCTCATCGGTAACACGAAGCCCGTTAACAAACTGTGCTTCCTTTCCAACCTTGCTGACCCAGCGGCTGATCTCCTTGCCGCCGCCGTGGACGATTATAGGCTTAAATCCAACAAGCTTTAAAAGGGTAACGTCCTTAATGACATTCTTTTGAAGCTCCGGATCCACCATAGCGCTTCCGCCGTATTTAACAACAATGATCTTACGATTGAATCTTTGAATGTAGGGAAGTGCTTCGATAAGGACTTCTGCCTTTTTCATGACTTCCTGCATATCCTGTGCCATTTTTTCTCTCCTTGTAAGCTCGGGGACTAAACCAAGTCCCGTAAATTTTATAATATCAGAAATCTGCCGTTTCTTCAATTTCTATATGATTAAATATCCTTAATATAAGCCTCAAAAATTACGATCTGTAATCTGCATTTATCTTGACATAATCGTATGTAAGGTCGCATCCCCAGGCAGTAGCCTCCTCGCTACCTTCATGCATATCCACAAATACCGTAACTTCGTCTTCTTTCATTATCTTAACCGCGAGATCTTCATCAAAATCAAGAGGAGTACCCTTGTCGAAAACCTGAAGTCTTCCGGCCTTGCTCTCAAAGAAAAGCTCTACGTCTGTCTGATCGAATTTTGCGCCGGAGTAGCCCATAGCGCAAAGGAATCGTCCGAAGTTGGCGTCACATCCGTAGATAGCGGCCTTAGAAAGATTTGAACCCACGATGGCTCTTGAAAGAGTTCTTGCGTCCTCCTTGGTTTTGGCATTTACGACCTTCGCCTCGAAGAGTTTTGTAGCTCCCTCTCCGTCCGAAGCCATCCTTCTCGCCAGATATCTGCATACATAGAAAAGAGCTTCTTTGAATGAATAATAGTCGTTATCTTTTTCTGAGATCTTTTTGTTTTCCGCAAGGCCATTCGCCATAATGAGCAATGTGTCATTGGTGGATGTATCTCCGTCAACGGTTATCATATTGAAGGTATCCTTTATAACATCGCTCAAGGCTTCCTGTAAAAGGGACTTTTCGATTGAAAGGTCTGTTGTTAAAAATCCCAGCATCGTACACATATTGGGATGGATCATACCGGATCCCTTGCTCATGCCTCCTAAGGTTACGGTCTTTCCCCCCGCCTCGAAAGTAACGGCAATTTCCTTATTTACCGTATCAGTAGTCATAATAGCCTTTGACGCGGCTGTTCCGGCCTCTGTGCTGCCATCAAGAGTCCCCGACATAGCCTCTACTCCCGCGGTAAGCTTTTCTACCGGGAGCTGCATTCCGATAACTCCGGTAGAAGCCACGGCAACGGTATCCGCCGGTATATTAGCGTACTTTTCCACTGCTTTTGCAGTCTTTTCGCAGGCTTCAAAGCCTTCCTTTCCGGTACATGCATTGGCGATTCCGGAGTTTACCACAACCGCCTGCATCTTTCTTCCGGAGTAAACAAGATCCATATCCCACTGTACGCAGGCAGCCTTTACAACATTGCTTGTAAAGGTTCCGGCGCAGTCGCAGGGTACGTCGCTTGAAACCATAGCCATATCCGTTCTTCCCTGATATTTTATTCCCGCAGCGCAATCCGCCGCCTTAAATCCTTTTGGTGATGTAACTCCGCCTTTTATCTCTTTCATAACCATACCTCTTTATGTTTTATGTTTCTTTGCTTTATCCTAGCTGTTGAATGCAGTAATATTAGCCTCGTTCAACGTAAAATCGTAGTAGTTAAGATCAAGTCTCTTAGTCCACCCTATGCAGTTCCAGAAAGCATTTCCTATGTCATTCTTTGTAAAGGCAATAAGGCTGACTTTATTGATCCCTTCTGCCTTAAGAGCGTTCATACAAAAGACAACCATCTCTTTTCCGATACCCTTTCGCCTGAAGTCCTCTCTGACACAAACATGATAAAGACATCCTCTTCTTCCGTCATGTCCGCAAAGTATCGCTCCGACTATCTCGCCTTTATCGGATACGGCAACAACAGATGTTTGCGGATTTCTGTCTATGAATCTGTCAACGCCTTCCTTCGAGTCGTCGATGCTTCTGATGGCGAATCCGTGGATCGTCATCCAAAGGGCTCTTACCCCTTCATAATCTTCTTTTGTCATAAGGCGTATGGAAAAGCTCATTTTACTACCTGCTTTCTTGCATTTTTGATTTGATTAATGCACTTGCTTCTATAGAATAACACTTTTAAAAATTTTGTCCACCATTTTTTATTTTTATGCACTTCAAAATTTTATTTATGTATATTTATGCACATAATTTTGAATTATTCAAGAATTGTTCGAATATTTATTCCAAAAATTTACTTTTTTATCTTGCGTTTGTTTCTTCTTAGTTGTATAGTAGCATTTAGATACTTTCTATCACTAAACGGAGGCAAATAAATATGAAAGAAAAGGTTATCTTAGCTTACTCCGGCGGACTTGATACCACCGCCATTATCCCCTGGTTAAAAGAAAACTTCGATTATGAAGTAATCTGCGTTTGCGTTGACTGCGGTCAGGGAGAAGAACTCGACGGACTCGAAGAGCGTGCTAAAAGCTGCGGAGCTTCAAAGCTCTATATCGAGAATGTTACCGATGAGTTCTGTGATGATTACATTGTTCCCTGTGTACAGGCAGGCGCCGTATATGAGAACAAATATCTCCTTGGAACTTCTATGGCAAGACCTCTTATTGCAAAGAAACTTGTAGAGATTGCACGTAAAGAAAACGCTACCGCTATCTGCCACGGCGCTACCGGAAAAGGTAATGACCAGATCCGTTTCGAGCTCGGAATCAAGGCCCTTGCTCCCGATCTTAAGATCATCGCAGCATGGAGAAACGAAAAGTGGACAATGGATTCACGTGAGTCTGAGATCGAATACTGCAAGCAGCACGGTATCCACCTTCCTTTCTCAGCAGACTCTTCCTACAGCCGTGACCGTAACATCTGGCATATCAGCCATGAAGGACTCGAGCTCGAGGATCCTGCCAATGAGCCCAACTACGATCACCTTCTCGTACTCGGCGTAACCCCCGAGAAAGCTCCCGATCAGGGCGAGTATGTTACTATGACCTTCGAAGCCGGCGTTCCAAAGAGCGTAAATGGTGAAAAGATGAAGGTTTCCGATATCATCAGAAAGCTCAATGAGCTCGGCGGAAAACACGGAATCGGTATCATTGATATCGTTGAGAACCGTGTAGTTGGTATGAAGAGCCGCGGCGTATACGAGACCCCCGGCGGAACAATCCTTATGGAGGCACACAACCAGCTCGAAGAGCTTATCCTTGACCGTGATACCTACGCTTTCAAGAAAGAGATGGGTGGAAAGTTTGCAAGCCTCGTTTACGAAGGAAAGTGGTTCAGCCCTCTTCGCGAAGCAGAGCAGGCATTCATCGAGTCAACTCAGAAGTATGTTACCGGCGAAGTTAAATTTAAGCTCTACAAGGGCAATATCATCAAGGCCGGAACAACTTCACCCTACTCCCTCTACAACGAGAGCATTGCATCCTTCACAACCGGTGATCTCTACGACCACCATGACGCTGAAGGCTTCATCAACCTCTTTGGTCTTTCAACCAAGGTACGCGCTATGAAGCAGCAGGAGCAGGGAATCGATCCCCTTTCGTTAAACTAACAGATTTAAAAGCTTTCGTTATTTAATGTAACAAGCTTATAAACCGCAAAAAGGCACCCCCTCGGGTGCCTTTTAATATTGCATTTTATTATTGCATTTTGATTTTGATTTAATTCACTTGCAAAATGCCTTGTCAGACTAATTCTCTCCGCTATCCGTATCCTTATCCTCAGGCTTATTGCCCTCTCCGATTCCTACGGTATGAAGCATCGTCTTTCCGATACCGGCAAATCCGCTTCCAAGCTCCTTGCCGACCTTCTTCCAGCTTCCATCACTGTATACCGTGCTGTTAGGCTGAGGCTGAACAATATCCTTATTATCATTTCCGGTAACATCGTCCGCCCAATCAACAACCTTATCTGTAGTAGTCTCAGCGGAACGGATAAAAGTTTTTCCAAAGGTCTTGAAAGCATGGCCGAGTTCTCTGCCGCTCTCTTTCCATTCTTCTTTTGACATAATTTAATACCTCCCGATATTTAATATTCACACTTCCAGTAATATGCGCTGTAGGGCGCCATTTCGCTACCTCCGCCAAAGTCATGCTCTGCTCCGGTAAGGAGATCTACAGCTTTGCCGCATCCCGCATCAAAATGAGCTGTGTACGGATTCTCATCACAGTTTATAGCTACAAGGACCCTCTCGCCGTCATAATATCTTTGCAAAATGCATTGCCTGTTCGTAAGATGAAGATATTTAAAATCTCCGTAATTTAAGGCCTTAGAAGTTTTTTTGACCTCTGATAGTTTCGATATAAAGTCCGTAAGTTCGTTCCAAACAGGGCTGTCAAAGCAGGCTCTTAATGCAGGATCCCCATCTTCTTTTCTTGCTTTAGCCCCCCATTCGCTTCCGTAGTACACGATAGGAATGCCCGGCATTCCGAATACTAAAGCGTAAACAAGAGGCAAATGCTTCTCATTATCAAGTATCGAGGCAATCCTTGTAACATCATGGTTATCGCAAAAGCTGAAAAGATGGGTTCCTCTGGCGACCGTCCAATCCTCAGGTCCAAAAAGCCTTGCAAGAGAATGAACGATCTCAAACATATTATAGCTGTTAAAGGCTGAATACAAGCCCTTATAGCATTGATAATTGGTCAGTGAGTGAAGATTCTTGGCCTGAAGCATCCTTCCGTACTCTCCGTGTAGTACCTCGCCAACAAGGAAGAAATCCTCCTTAAGGCCGTCGCAAAAGCCCCTTAAGCGTCTGCAAAACTCATCGCTTAAGCAGTATGCCACATCAAGCCTCAGTCCGTCTATATCGAACTCTTTAACCCAGCCCTCAACGCTTTCTAAAATATGTCTTACAACATCTTCATTTCCGAGGTTTAGCTTAACAAGGTCGTAATTTCCTTCCCAGCCTTCGTACCAAAGACCGTCGTTATAATTGGAATTTCCGTCAAAGGCTATCCTTGAAAACCAGCTTACGTAAGGAGAATTCTCTCTCTTTTCAAGGACGTCACGAAAGGCCCAAAATCCTCGTCCAACGTGGTTAAACACACCGTCTAAGACAACTTTTATCCCGTTTTCGTGAAGTCTTTTGCAAACAAGGGCAAAGTCCTCGTTTGTACCCAGCCTGCAATCGATTTTTCTATAGTCACGGGTATTATATCCATGGGTATCCGATTCAAATACGGGAGAAAAATATACCGCATCAATCCCAAGTTTCTTTAAATGAGGTATCCAGTCAATAACTTTTAAAATACGGCTTTCCCGCTTACCGTCGTTCTCAAAGGGAGCTCCGCAAAAGCCCAGCGGATAAATCTGATAAAATACGCTTTCATAAGCCCACATATCGCAAAATCCTCCTTTTCCCACGTATATACCTATTTTCCCATAAAACAGTGAAAAAGTATACATGTAATTTTTTTGGAAATCAGTGCAGTTTTTTGTCTTTTATGTTAACTGTTTTTACCACATATTTTAAGTTACATAATTCTTGCAGCTCCAAATCATTACCGACACCCTCGCTCTTTCATTTTTTTGGTATGACACTAGTATGTCTGTATAAAAGTCATGTCAGTAATCCACATTATAAACTCTGTGTTTTTCGGAATAAATCCACAGTATCCACAAAGTTATCCACATTTGGCAATAATGTCACAAATTGCAAAAATTCTTTGTCATTTTTGCTAAACCTGCATAAATGACATCAAAATTACTCCGGCAGCGTTTACATAATCCAAAGATATAAAACCACAATATCATGTGTTTTCAGTCGTATTATGTCAACAAAATAAGGAAAAAAATTTTTTATTCCTCCCAAAACCTTTCAACATTTTTCCCAATTGTTCTTACATTAACCTTTTTTATGTCCTTCCACTCCATCGGGAAAAGATTCCGGTAGCTGTTTTGCATAAACCTCTCGTCTAAAAGCGCAATAACCCCTCTGTCGCTCTCTGTTCTTATAACTCTTCCCGCTGCCTGGAGAACCTTGTTTATTCCCGGAAATCTGTAGGCATAATCGAACCCGTCGTCGCCTTCTTCGTCGAAATGCCCCTTTAAAATCTCTCTTTCAAAGCATACCGAAGGAAGGCCCGTCCCCACTATCACGGACCCTATAAGTCTATCGTCCTTTAAGTCTATCCCTTCGCTGAATATGCCGCCAAGGACGCAAAATGCCGTTAAGCGTTTCTCAGTCTCAAAAAGGCTGAGGAAATCTTCCCTGTCCTCCTCAGACATGTTTTCAAGCTGCAGTACACATGTTTCCTTCGGATCTGCCATATATTCCGTATAAATATCATAAACACTGTGCATAAAGGCGTGAGAAGGGCAAAAGACAATGTAATTTCCCTCCCTTGCTTGCACAACACTCTTAATATGCTCCGCTATCCGGTAGAACTCTTCTTTCGAACGTCTTGTGTATTTACTGGTAACATCATCAGCAATAAAGATTCCCCTGTTTGCAGGATCAAACACGCTTTTTGCATATACTTCATAATCCTGCTCCTCTCCTCCGAGGAGCTTTTTATAGTACTGAATAGGCAAAAATGTAGCGGAGAAAAGGATCGTGCTTACCGCCTTATGCATACAGGTTTTCAGATTATCCGCAGGATTTACGCAAAACAGCTTTACCATAAAAGTATTGTCGTCCTGCATCTGGGTGTATTTTACGTAGTTTGTATCTATATTTTCATACATATTGAGGAAATGAGATATTTCAAAGAAAAGGTCCAGTATCTCATCTGCCGCCTCAGGCTTTTTCTTCTCCCTTTCCTCAAGATAATCGCTTATGGTGGCGTAAAGTCTGTTTAGAGGCTTTACAAAGTCGTCAATTTCATCTATAACGCGAGGCGTATCGCACTCCCGCTTCATATCAAGCAAAACCTTATTGCACTTTTCAAGCTGGGCGATCATCTTATCTGCATACCCCTTTTTAACAAGGATGCTCTCCGCCAGATGCCTGTCTTTCTTTCCCGATGAAAAATACAACGTATCGAGTGTCGACTCAGCTGTCACTTCCGCTGTCAGTTTATCCGTCAGTTCATTTTTTTCATCTAAATCCGCGTCCGTTTCGGCACTTGATGTCGTTTCCTCGATAAGCGCGATTTTATCAGCTTTATCGGCAGATTCTAAATCTAATAACAGTTGTCCTTCAATGGATTTATGTTTACTTCTTGCTGCCATTTCCGACACTATTGTCCTTTTGAGTTCCCGCTTAAGTGACATAAAATCTTCTTTTACGAGATGTGCGCTATACATTTCTCGTCCTCTTTCAAGAAGATTATGCGCCTCATCTATAAGGAACAGGTAACTGCCGGTAACCCCGTCGGCAAAGAATCTTTGAAGCTTCGCATTGGGATCAAATACATAATTGTAATCGCAGATTATACCGTCGGCAAAAAGTGACGCATCCAGTGAAAGCTCAAAAGGGCATACTCTGTGCTTTATCGCGTACTTTTCTATTACAGCTCTCGATAATCCGTCCTCGTTTGAAAGCATATCGTATAATGCCTCATTTACCCGGTCGTAGTGCCCCTCGGCGTACTCACAGGCTCCCGGATTACACTCAGGCTTATCTTTAAAACAGATCTTTTCCTTTGCCGTTATGATGATGCTTCTGAAAACAAGCCCCTTTTCTCTGAGTATATCTATAGTATCGGAGGCTACTGTACGCGTGATTGTTTTGGCTGTTAGATAAAATAATTGCTCCGCTTTACCTACTCCGATAGCTTTTACAGCCGGAAAAATCGTTGTAACAGTCTTTCCTACGCCCGTTGGAGCCTCCAAAAAGAGCTTTCTTTTTCCGGCTATGGTCTGATAAACCTGGGTAGCAAGTTCCTTTTGACCCTCTCGGTACTCAAAAGGAAACTGCAATCCGGCTATAGATTCCTGTCTTTCAATATAGTGTCTGCACTTAAGAAGAGCCCATTTATGGTACTCTTCCAAAAGTCCTTCAAACCAGTCTTTTAACTCTTCAAAATCGTAATCCTGATAGAAATAGCGGATCTCTTCCGTTTCCAGATTACAATACGTTATCCTTACTCTGATTTCAGGGGCATCTTTATCTATGCCGTACATGTAGGCGTAGCATTTCGCCTGGGCAACATGCACCGGTACGGGCTCAGTCATATATTCCAGTTTCCTGTAGGTGCCCTTTATCTCGTCAATAGTAATGCCTTCTTCGTTATCTATGATACCGTCTGCTCTTCCCTCTAAAAGGAGGCTGTAATCTTCATTTTCGTACGAAAAATACAGGGGAACTTCCGCCCTGTAATCGGGCCCCATTTTCCCCTGTATCAAACGGTGTATCCTGCTTCCCTCCTGCATAGCCGAAAGCTGGGAACCGGAGGCTGAGCTGCTGTCGATATCCCCGCTTCTAAGCAGGAACTCGACAAGCCCTCTCACCGATATATGAATTTGGAATTTACTGTCATCTGTCACTTTCTAACACCGCAAACAAATCGTTTTGGTATACTAATTCGTATTCCCCCGATTCAATATAACTCATAATTATCTTAAACTTACCATCCGTGATCTCGGCATAATCCTTTTTATCGTTTACGCCGTCCACGTACTTGGCAAGATGCGCGCCAAGTATCAAAAGCGGCATATTTCCTTCCTTTTCGGAAAGCTGAGCATTAAGATTTTCCTGCATTACAGCATAATTATAGGATCCAAGATCGATCCAGGGATTAAAAGCCGAAGGCATCTGTAAATAAAACGAGAGCGCCGGGATGTAACCGTATGTTATAAGCTCTTTATCCGAGCCGTATCCGGCACCTTTAACATAGTCCATAAGACCTTTTATATTCTCCGCCTTTTCCGGGGACATTCTGATGCCCTTAAGGACGCTGTAGCTATCATCAAGAGATGCCACCGGATTCTCGACGCATTTAGCCTCGGCAAAAGTAAATCCCCAGCCGAAAGCGATAAACCTCACACAGCAAAGAGCCGTTACCAAAAATACAATAACCTTAAGAGGCAGATATGAATGGTAACTTCTGACAATAGCAATTGAAAGGTCCTTATTGCTCATTTCTTTATGTTCCCGTCTGAAAACCTTTATAATAAGCGCTTCCGGCTCTTCTCTCTTAAGCAGCTTCCATACCCTGTACATAAACCAGGGAACTACAAGGAACATATTATTGATCGTTGAAAGCTGTCCATTGTTAGATCCGATAGGCGTTATAAAAATCGTCAAAAAGAAAAGTCCGGCAAGGAGCTTTTCCGTCCTTGCTTCTCCGGGCTTAAATATCACCCCAAGGCTCCAAAGAGCGATTATCAGCGTAAAGACAGCCGAGGGAACGATTATCGAAAGATACTCATTTAAAGGACCTGCGCCGAACCTTGAGTACGTTCCCTCTCCCCACTTAAGAACGCAAAGCAGATATACAAAACCGCCTCCGATGATCAAAAAGATAAAGTACATAAGGCCGGTAAATGTAAACCTCTGGAAGACCTTGCCCTTAACTCTCTTAAAGCCAAGATGGGCATCAAGCATTTTACCGGCAATCAAAAGTATAGATCCGACAAACAATGCAGCCATCATAATAGCAAGCCATTTAAGGTTATATCTGTAGGCCTCAAAAAGAGAATACAGCATCGAATAAAGTGTATAGCCGCTGTTATCCTCAGTCATGGCAAAAAGCCTTTTAATACCCGTTACATAGTCGTCAAGGCTGTATCTTACCGTCATAAAGAGCAGCATTCCCAGCACCGATGCGGCATATCCCAAAATACAGAAAAGAGTACGCATACCCGTGCGCTTTAAGAAATCTATTCTCTCACGCCTCCTCTGGCGCTTTCCAAGGGATTCATCCTTTAATCTCTCGATAAGTTCCAGTATTCCGTATGCCCAGACAGCAAGGATAAGCGCGGCCTCGGGAAGATTGGAAAAACGCACAAATACGTTTAATCCCAAGAATACCCCGGCGACAAAAAGATAACGGTACTTGCCGTTCTCAAGTCCTAAAAAGATGTTTATGATCCCGGCGCTCATAAGTATAAACGTAAGATAGTTGTACAAAAGCGCCGTAGGACACCAGCACATGTTTATGGCGATAAACTCGCCGATAAAAATGACAAAAGCCGGATATTTAAGCCTTCTCGTAAAGAATATATATCCCATCACGGCAAGGAAACTGATCGTAAGGGATGTATAAAGATTGAGGCCCAAAAGAGTCTTCCCGAAGGGCAGGAACGTAAACAGATGGCCAAGAGCCGTAGCAAGATAGGTGGAAAAAAGCCACATTGGATCCATGGACTCTGTTCCCATGTATTCAAAATTGGCATAGTTATATCCCACATCCCAAAGATCAAGGCCGATATGAATATGTCTTAAAGGATAGAGCGCAAGAATGAGGACCATGATTATTTCCAGTCCTCTTCTTACGCTCGCATATCTACTGTTTTTGTCAGTAAAAAACTTCAGCATTTTTATTCCTCGGATCCGCAGTAATACATCATCTGATCGACAATCTCAGGGAAGATCCAGGTGAGGGAGCTTCTGTCGATAAGTCTGAAATTCTCACCATTTGTCTTGTAAGCATTGTTGTCCCAGAAAAGAGCGGTCATACCGTAATGTCTTGCTGTGTAGGTATAGTACGCCGCGAACTGCATTCTCGATTCGGTATTGTCCTTATCAAGAGCGCCGAACTCGCCGATAAGAACGGGTATACCCTGAGATACGAACTTCTCATAAAGATTCTTCATAAAGTAGTCGATATCCTCGGTTCCCTTCTTACCCTTGATCGCAAAAACATCTGTAGAGCCGTCACCCTGATTCAAAGCGAAGTTGTAAGGAGTGTACGCGTGAACAGAAACGATGATCCTGTTTTCCGCGGTAGCCTTTGAGTCATCGGGAAGCTTGAAATCGTCAGCGATAACATAATCGGGAGATGCGCAATATCCGGGCGCCATAATATATCTGGAAGTATTGTATCCCTTTCCGTTAGCGCGGATAGTGTCAACGATTGCCTGGTTTAACTGATTGATGCAGTCCATGCACTCTTTTCCGAGGTCGGAATTTACATCAATCCACCACTCGTTGTTTGTACCAACCTGACGGGGCTCATTCATGGTCTCGAAGATTAAGTGTTCATCATAATCCGCAAATCTATCTGCGATCTGAGACCAGATCTTTGTAACATAAGCTTTTGACTGATCCAGTTTTGCGTACGAAGGATACTCGTACTGCTCCGTGTTGTCGTGATGGATGTTGATGATGACATACATATCCTCAGCAAGGGCCCAGCCGACTACTTCCTCGACTCTGTCCATCCAGGCTTTGCTGATATTGTAGTTTTCGTCGATATGGTTGTGCCATGACACAGGGATTCTGATAGTCTTAAAGCCGGCATTCTTAAGCTCTTTAATAAGACCCTCGGTAGTCTTTGCGTTGCACCATGCAGTCTCATATGCCATCTCGTCGCTAAGCCAGGTGCACTCGCTTGCATCGAAGGTATTTCCAAGGTTCCAGCCGATCTCCAGATCTCTTATAAAAGAAAGAGCTTCATTGTCGGGAATCTCAAGGGGTGCTCTCTTTGCAACCTTTACGATTCCGTCGACAACGTCTCCGGGCTGAGCCGTTTCAAGTGTGGGAGCGGCCTGTTCCTTACTTTCCTCAGAAGAGGTTTCGGAAGCTTCCTGCGCTTTTTCTTCCGCTTTTTCTTCTTTATCTTCCGATCCTTCAATATCTGTTACGACCTCAGTCTCTGTGCCTGTCTGCGCATCGCCAACTGCGTCCTGCGGCGCATCCTTGGCACCACAAGCGCAGCAAGACGCGGTCAAAACTACTGTTAATAATAAACTGACTAATCTTTTCTTCATACTTTTGCTCCGTGATTCTAATTTTCTGTCCTGTCTGCATGACAAGTCATATATATGATCTGGTAGTTTTTGGCGAGAGAAGCGAGAAATCCGTATCCCCATTTCAGATTCTCTTCATCAAGATTTGAAAAAGGATCATCCATAATGATAACGGGCTTTTCTCCCTCATACATTACATCCAAAAGGGCCGCTCTCATACAAAGTCCGGTCATATCCGAAAGTCCGTCGCTTAAGGCCTCCACCGGCCTGTACGCGCCCATTTCTTTTTTCTGTATTCCGAGAGCCGAATCTATGATAAATGCAGAGCCTTCACCGTTTTCGCCACCTTTTTTCAGTATATCATAATACTTCTCAAATGAACACCTTAAGGGCTCCATATATCCGGCTATAAGCATATCCTTTGCTTTTGTAAGATACTCCGAAGTCGCCGACACAATTTTGTATCTTTTGCTCTCAGCCTCGAAATCTTCCTTTAGTCCAATGAGACGCTCTTCATCAGCCGCAATAACTTCCTCTCTCTCGTAAAGGTCGGCTATCTTCCGCTTTGACGAATTTTTTTCCGAGGAAATATCATCAAGCTTCTCGATAATAGAACTCTCTTCCGAATCTATTTCCCTTAATCTCTCCTCGGATGCGGCAACGTCAAACGAAAAGCTTTCAATAGCTTCCGGGTGCTCAGACAGATAATCCTCGCAAAGCTTTTTGGCAGTCTCAAATTCTCTTGCTTCATGCCCATAGAGTGCGATCTTCTCCTGCAAAGTACGCAAAGCTTCTTTTATGTTTTCACCTTCGGTGAAAGCATCAGCGCCAAGTCCAACCTTTTCGCAAAGATCTTTTATCTGTTCTTCTAAAGCTTCTCTCTCGGAAGTAAGGGCATCTTTTTGTCCTAAGGAAGCCTTCTCGGATTCAAGCTTTTCCCTGTATTCAGAAAGCTCTGCTTTCATCCTGTAAAGGATTTCCTCGGCGTCAGCTCTTGAATAATCCACACCGAAGCCGGAGAGAAAGTCCCTTACCCCACTTTCTTTTTGACGGATTTCATCCTCATATCCCGCAATCCTTTCGGATAAAGACTCTATCTCTGTTTCAAAGCTGTCCGTGTCCTCAAAGCTGACAGCGTTTTTGATACCTGCTGCCTTGCCTTTGTTTATAAGACCGGTTATCATGAGAATCAAACCTAAAACAAATACCGCTGCCTCAAGGGCAATAAAAAGTACCCTTTCAAAGCCGAAAAAGTGATATGTGATACCGAAGGCTGCGGCCGCTGCTGCCATTAAGGCTATACCTGCGATCACAAGCGCCTTCCCGGTCTTTTGGGATTTTTCAGCCCTCGCATCCGCAAGATACTGCGCTGCGCTGTTCTTTTCGATAATCTCGCTTCTGCTTTGTTTCTTTTCTCTTATATTCTCTTCAAGTGAAGAAACCTTTGCGTTAAGCTCTCTTATATCCTTCATAACCCCGGTTTGGACTAAGATGTCTTCCGAGGATATATTGCTCTCTCCATATTTGCGGGAAAGCCTTTCAAAACGCTCATCATATCTCTTTTCGCTCAGGGCGCTTTCCTTTACCAAAAGAGCCTGTCTTTGAGATAATTTCTCCTCAAGAGCATCTATATCAGCTTCCTTGGGAACTCTTTCTCCTAAGTCACCGAGAGCCTTTTTAAGACTTTCCTCTCTTTCGTCCCTTGCCTTTACTTTCTCTGCGTACAGACCGGCATTTAAAGCCTTTTCCTTATCGGATGCGATGGCACGCTTTTCCTCTTCAAGTTTTTTGCGGGACTTTTTTAAGTTTTCCTCGGTTTTCAAAAGTTCTGAGAGCCTTTGCTTTTCAAAGGAGATGCCCTCTTCAACTCTTGCCTTGTCCTTTATAGCGATCTCAAGGTCTGAAATCTCACCTTTAAGCTTATGCAGATTTCCCGTAGCTCTTGTGGGCGAATAGGAATTGAGATAATCTTTGATAAGTTCCTGCGCCTTGTCGAAATTGGCAATATCATCGGCCTGTGGCGTACGGCTTACCCTCGATCCGACATCACTTCCGACGCCGCTGTACTTTACTGCCGTATGGTCAATATAACTTGTCTTTTTGTAGGACTCGCTGTCTACGCCAAAAAGCCCCGTTCCGAGATTATCCGCATCAAAATCCTCGCTCCTTATACCGGTTAGAGCATCTCTTAAATCAAAGGTATCTCCCTTTGCGGTAGCGGCAAATGTCCTTGTAAGGACGTAATCCTTCCCGCCGGCGCTAAACTCGATACTGCCGCCGTATACACCGCCGTTCCAGGGTCTGAAAAAGCTTCGCTCCCGCTCCCTTAACGCTTTCTTCTTGCTCTCTCCGTCAAATCCGTAGAACATTACCCTGATAAAGGAAACAAGCGTGGTCTTTCCCCAGCCGTTTCCCCGGAGGATGGAATTGACGCCGCTTTCAAAATCCATATTAAGATCGCTAAGCTTTCCGAAGTTCTCGATATGTATCTTCCTTATGATCATACAAGCTTTTCCTCCCCCATAAGCAGTCTAACCCCCATAGCGATGCAATCCGCAGCCTCTTCCTCGCTTAAAGTGCCCTTTTCTGCTTCCTTCTTTAAAAGCCTGACATATTCACCCTTTAAAGACTTGTCGAAAGCGAAGCTTTCAAAGTCGATAAGACTCTCCGTTTCATCCAGGACTTTTATGAAAAAGTACTCCTCCGAAAGATTTTGCGTTATATAGTTTAGATCAAACTCTGTATCCAATGGCACCTTACCGGAGAGCCTAACCTTAAGCATATCCTTGTCGGCGATGCCTTTTGAAGAAGCAAAATCCCGGACCGCAGCTATTACATCCCCTGAATTCTCGCAATCTGATACATCTACGGAGATATCAAAAACAGTCCTTTTTGCAAAAGGAACAAAAGTTACGTTTATCCCGTCGTTTGTAATATCAAGAAGATTGAATCCCCGCTCTCCCACCTCATCAAAGCCTCTTCCCTCAAGACATCCGCAGTAGGAGTAGGTACACCGGCTGTCCAGCTTTTCGATCTTCGGCGCGTGAATATGCCCGAGGGCCAGATAATCAATCCCCCTGTCTCTGTACATGGGAAGCGGGATAACTTCCGCATCCGTTTTACCCGCCGTAGGGACTTCCTGGCCGTGGAGCGTTACAATGTTGATACGCTTTCTGTCAAGGCTTAAGGAGTCTACCAGCGCGGTATTGTTTTCTTTTGTAATCTCGGCGCCGGTTATGACAACGCTTACATCACCTTCCGTATGAACATACGATGTCCAGTCTCCCGAAAACATCTTTAAGTTTTCAGGGAGACTTCCGTATTTTTCCGTGATCTGATTTAAAAAAGTATCCGCATCGTGATTTCCCCTAAGATAGAAGAACTCAATATCGGGGTTGTTTACGACAGAAGAATAGACCGCATCCCGTGCCGTCGCAGAGATCTTTCTTACATCGAAAAGGTCTCCGGCAATGATAATAGCGCTGACACCGACCGTGCTACCATATTCCACCATCTTCTGAAAAGAAAGAAGAAGTTCGTTTCTGCGCTGTGAAGCCTTTGCAGAATCAAAATATCTGCTGAGTTTTGAATCTAAATGCAAGTCGGCAGTGTGAATGATTTTCATGTTTACTTATTACCCTTTTTACTAACAAACAGCATAACAGCCGCAGCAATAGCTACAGCAGCCATACCGCCCACAAAAGGCCAGCTGACGATAAAGCGATTGTTCATAAACAGATATGTTCCCAGATAAGAGATCAGATTCTGCAATGAATGCATTATAACAGCCGCCCAAAATACCCCGTAATATTCGTATCCCACAGCCATCAGACATCCAAAGATAAAGGCATAGATGCCCTGAACAATGTTGCCGTGATAAATTCCAAATATTACGCCCGAAGCGAGTATAGCCACAAATACAGGAGTGTACTGCCTGAAGGATGTGAAGATGATTCCCCTGAAAAGAAGCTCTTCCGCAAGCGGAGCGATAAGACAATACGTGACAAGTCCGACTGTGATCTGACAGCTGTACTGAGCGCTTGCAACCTCACTGTAGGTCTGAGACGAAGCCGCCGCCTGGGTAAGGATTGCCGCTATCTGCGTAGCGAGCGTAAATGCTGTAACGAATATCACGCCTAAGATGATCTTAACAGGAGCCGGATTCATCGGATGAAGAAGGTACATATCCCTCGAAGTCTTTTTGATCCTTAAAATCGCGAAGGGCAGGATTGAAAGAGCCGCCAAAACATATGCCAGTCCGGAGATGATCGTTCCTATGTTTCCAATGTAAAAGGCGCTGTTTGGATTAGGCTCCGCACCGTAATAGAAAAACGCCTTTATACCGGTGGGGAGGATCGGGCTTAGTATCCCAAAACCGCTCGATAGAACAATCTCCGTCAAAAGCCTTACCGCAAAAAAAAGAAGGAAGCATCCGATCACGGTTATCACAGTCCTAAAAGTAAAGGGTGAAAACCCGTTTCCTCCCAAGCGGCAGATCCTTCCGTCGTTATACTCCTCCGACTCTCTCATCAAAAATTCCTCGAGATCCTTTGGCGTAAAAACTATATAATCCGCATGTGATTCCAGAAACTCCTCGTAGTCTCCGTATCCGTAAAGAACTGCGACGCTCTCGATTCCCTGCTTTTTCGCGCCCTCTACGTCAAATCGCCTGTCTCCGACCATATAGATAAGGTCTTTGTTAATGCGATTTCCCTTAAAAAGCTGCCTCAGGGCTTCCTCTATAACCTCGTTTTTGTCGGTCCTTGTTCCGTCGAGATTGCTTCCGACGACGACCTCAAAATACTTTCCGATCTTGAAATGCTCAAGGATCTTTTCTACAAAAACCGTAGGCTTGGAGGATGCAACCGCAAGGTGAAAGCCGTTTTTCTTAAGCCTTTTAAGCATATGGGGCACGCCCTTATATACCTTGTTTTCAAAAAGGCCTACGGTGGAAAAACGCTCCCTGTATTTTTCAACAGCCTTTCTTGCGTCTTCCTCCGAAAAGCCGTAAAACTCCATAAAGCTATCGATAAGGGGCGGACCGATAAAAGGCTCCAAAACGTCTATATCCGGCTCATCTATATCAAAGGCCCGTAGCGCATACTGCACGCTGGTACAGATTCCGATCTTGGGATCCGTAAGCGTGCCGTCTAAGTCAAAAAGTATGTATTTTTTACTTAAATCTTTACTCATTAATCTACCAACAAAAACTAGAATTTCCTGATCTCGTCTCCGGAGTCGTCCGTATTCTCGATCTTTACGATCTCAACATCATAGCTGACATCGGCATTAACCGTTACGTGGGCAATCTCTCCGACCTTCTTTTTAAGAACAGCCTTGCCAAGAGGTGATTCGTTTGTAATAAGATTCTCAAGAGAATTGGCGCGAACGGTAGTAACAATCTTGAAAGTCTCCTCGCTACCGTCGTCGCAAAATCTTACTGTAACGGTATTGTTCATACCAACCTCATCATCAGCCGAAGAATCGTCGATGATGGTGGCTGTCTTTATCATCTTTTCAAGATATCTGATACGGCTTTCGTTTTGATTCTTAAACTTTTTAGCCGCATAATACTCAAAGTTCTCGGAGAGATCGCCCTGAGCTCTGGCCTCTTTGACATCCTCCAAAGCCTTCGGACGCACAACAAGCTTTCTGTGCTCTATTTCCTCCTCCATCTTGGCTATATCCGATTTAGTAAGTTTATCAAACATTTTCCGCTCCTTAGATCAAAAAGAAAACTACCGCACAAATAACAAGCTGTATTATACAGAATCTGTAAACACACTGAGTATTACTCCATCCCCAAACCTTGCGTACCTGGTCGTGAAGCGGTGTGCGGACATTTTTTAATATATGGATCTTTAAAAATCTCAGTAAAAATACTTTTAAAAGGCCGAGTCCGCCGTCAAGGATAAATACAAGCGCAAGCGGGATAAAGATAAAAGGATCTCCGCTCTTTAATGCGCAGATAGCGATAAAAAGCCCGAGGGCTCTTGATCCCGCATCACCCATCATCAGCCTGCTGGGAGTGGCGTTAAACCAAAGATACGCCACTAGCGTAGCCACAAGGATAAGGATCATTGGCGCAAAGGACTTTGCAGCTCCGCTCTTGAAAAATACGGAATAAAATCCGAGAAGTGAGATGATTCCCACACTTCCCGAAAGTCCGTCGACTCCGTCCGAGCAGTTGGTAACGTTTATACTTGCCCAGATTACGATAACGGCTAAAATCCCGTATACAACCTTTGGCATAACAAAGGATTTATCGAATAGCGACAGCGTAATCTCGGATGAATTGTTGACCAAAAATACGATAGCAACCAATATCGCTACAACCAGGTCAAGGGCACCTTTTAAATACTCGCCCCAGGGGCTCTTTGATGCATCATCCAAAAATCCCGTCATCATCGCGATAAGGATTAGTACAAGGTAAAACCCGTACTCCGTATTCATCGGTGAAAACAAGGCGGATACAAAAACAAAAACCGCTATGAAATAAAGCCCCGCTCCTCTGGGCTTGCCCGCAGACTTTTCGCCCTCTACGGCAAAAGCTCTTCCGCCGTCCTTTGGCAGGTACTTTGCGGCAAACTCCATTAGTAAAAAAGTAATAACAAATCCCAGTCCCATTGCTATGAATGTTGTATATTCGGGATTAAAAGGTAAAACACTATAAAGCATATCTTCCTCCGAGTGACTTTATGAATGCGCTAAGCTCATCAGCCGCCGTCTCGTGAGATGCCTTTGCGGGGTGCCAATCAGCTCCGTATCCGTTTTTTTCAAAATTCTGCGGCGTAAGCCTGCAGATATGGACATCGCCAAATCCGCTCTTTTCCTTAAACTCAGAAACAGCTTCGTTTTCGGTATCAAAGAGCGCGTCCCCCATAAGTCCGAATGCTACAATAATACGTGAATCCGGGTTAGCTTCATGAACCTGTTCCAGAAATTCTACGTAATCCTCCAAAAATGCCGCCTTCTTGTTCTCATCCCCCTGCACATAACTGTCATCATTTGTACCTAGATTGATGACGATGGTATCGGGCTTTCTCTCCGAAGAAAAATCCCACTTTCGCTCCTCTAAGCGCATTCCTCTGAAAGTATTGTAGGAATAAGCAAAGATCTCGTAATAAGGCTGAACAAGCTCCTCTATCTTAGGCACATCGGGGTCTGCGGTATAGCCCGATATAAGCCCGTGTCCGCTGTAAGAGACCATACTGTAATCAGCCCCTAATTTCTTTGCGGTAAGGTACGAAAAAGCTTCGGTAACATTTTCCGTATCGGTTGAAAAAGGATACCACTCGCTTGGCGCGTCGACGCCATAGCCGCAAGTGATGGAATCACCGATAAACTCGATATATTTATCCGAAAGTGCCGTGGGCTTAGGCTCCCCTCCGGCAAGAACCTTGATTTCTCCAAGGCCCGCAGTAGACATCCTCGGCTCGGAAAGCTTAAGAATCCTTACGGTATGCTCTGCGGGGGCTTCAGACGGATCCTCGCCCCTTACAACAAATCTTTCAACAGGCTTTTTGATCATAGTATCAAGAAGCTTTATATCGTCAACTATAACCGCAACTCTGGCAAAATCCCGCCAGGGCAGAGGCTTATCCGAATCATCCGTCGTACTGTCTCCGTAAAATAAAACTTCAAGCTTTGTTCCGAAATAAGTAAATTCAACTCCGCTTCCGGAGAGACTTAAAACTCTGCAGTCTTCGAGCATAAAGCTTCTTCCGAGGGGTTTTACGTACTTTTCTGTCGGCAAAAATGCATATTCTTTTAATGTATCCATATCTTCCCCTAAACTACAGATTAAGTCCCTTGGCCTCATCGCATCCAAGTACTATATTCATGCACTGAATTGCGGCACCTGAAGCACCTTTTCCGAGGTTATCAAATCTTGTGGCAACTACGATTCTTTCCTCGTTTCCCGTAACAAAAATCTCCATTCCGTCCCATCCGGCGCAGGCATCGGAAAAGAGCGCTCCACCGGCCTCAGCGTCTGCTCCGAAGGGCATTACCTTAATAAACTTTTCACCCTTGTAGTACTCTGAAAAAAAGTCCCTTATCTCTTCCGGAGACATTTTCTTTTTAAGCATATCCGTATAAAGAGGCACCTGAACAACCATACCGCTGTGGTAATTGGTAGTCATAGGGCAAAAGAGGGGCTCTTTTGAAAGCCCGGTTATCTTCTTCATCTCTTTGAGATGCTTGTGGGTCTGCCCCCAGGCGTACATTCTTGCGCTGTCAAACTTTTTATCCCTGCCCTCTTCTTCATAAGCGGCTATAAGCTTCTTTCCGCCTCCGCTGTATCCCGAAACGGCAAATATCGAAACGGGATAATCCGCGGGAAGAATCCCGGCGCTTAAAAGCGGAAAGCCAATGGTTATAAACCCCGAAGCATAGCATCCGGGCACGGCAATCCTTTTTCCGTTTTTGATCTTATTTCTGTGCTCAGATGAAAGCTCGGGATAGCCGTATGCCCAGCCCTCTTCCGTTCTGTGAGCTGTTGACGTATCGATAATAGTAACATTCTCATTTTCAACCATCGAAACAGCTTCGATTGCTGCCGCATCGGGCAGGCAAAGGAATGTGATATCCGATTCGTTGATGTACTTTTTTACGGTATCCGGGTCTTTTCTAAGCTCCGAAGGAATCTTTAAAAGCTCGATATCGTCTCTTCCCTCGAAACGCTCAAAAATCCTGAGTCCTGTTGTTCCTTCGCTTCCGTCGATAAAAACTTTGACTTTCATCACATTCTCCTGTCTCTACATAAGATTTTCATCGTAAATCGCGCGCTGTCCGCCCACATACTTAGGCCTGTGTCTCGCGCAGATAATGGGTGCCTCCCCGATCTTTCTAAGAGAGATGCGCATCGGCACGACAACAGAGTGCATATGCATTCCGATCATCGTTCCTCCGATATCTATTCCGGCATCGGCCTTTGCCATTATATTCTCAACCAATACGGGATCTTTAAATCTCTGATAGCAAACGGTGGCGAAGGCTCCTCCTGCATGATTTGGCTGAGGGATCGCATTCACCTGCTCAAAACCGTACTTTTCCATCGCCTCGCGCTCTACGACAAGCGCACGGTTTAAATGCTCGCAGCACTGCGCCGCCGCAAAGATACCCCTTTCCTGTAAAAGAGGAATGATCCCATCGAAAACGGCATTTGCCGAATCAAGATTGGTGGCTGTTCCTATCTGGTCTCCTAAAATCTCGCTTGAAGAACATCCTATAACAAAGATCGAACCCGCTTTAAGTCCGGCCTTTTCAAGTATCTCAGACACGGCCTGTCTGCTTTGATCAGTAATTTTATTAAAGTCCATTTCGCGCTCCTTAAAACTATTCAAGGCAAGGCCTTCGAATAAAAGCCCTGCCTTTCTATTATCCACCTATGAGGCATTTTTCGCAACCTTAAATCATCTCCAGCATGATTTTTGCGAAGCGCTCATCAAACTGCGTCCCCATCCCTTTTTTCAGCTCACTTATGACACTTTCCACCGGCATCTTTTCTCTGTAGCTTCTGCTGCTGGTCATAGCGTCATAAGCATCCGCCACCGCGATGATCCTTGCTTCCTCGGGTATTTCATCCCCCTTAAGGCCATCGGGATACCCTCTTCCGTCATACCTTTCATGGTGCCATCTTGCGCCCGTTGCGAGCTTTGGCATCTCCGGTACGCTCGACAGGATCTTCGCTCCCTTTTCGGGATGCTCCTTTATAATAGCGAATTCCTCGTCTGTAAGCCTGCCGGGCTTATTTATGATCTCATCGGGAATTCCTATCTTTCCAACGTCATGCAAAAGGCCCATCATATAGATCTCCTCCTGCCTTTCGGGGGAATATCCGTATCTTTTCGCTATCTCTTTTGAATACTCCGCAACCCTTGTAGAATGCCCGTTTGTATAGTTGTCCTTTGCATCTATCGCCTCCGCAAGGGCCTGAACAACGTGAACGGAAAGATTTTCCAGCTCCGCTGTCTTTTTCTCAACCTCCCTGTGAAGATCGTTTTGGAGTCTTATAAGTTCAAGAAGATTGCTTACTCTGAGCTTTAAAGCCTCCGGTACGAATGGCTTTCGGATAAAATCCATAGCACCGAGAGATAGTCCCCTTGTCTCCGACTCTCCGTCATCGTTGGCAGTAAGAAAGATTACCGGAGTCGCTTTTTTTGAGGCTTCTCTTTCCCGGTACCTTAGCGCCTGCAAAGCCTCAAATCCGTCCATTTCCGGCATCCTGATGTCCAAAAGGAGCATATCCGCCGGGTTCTTATCCATGTAATCAAGCATCATTTTACCGCTCTTTAAACAGGTTACCCTGAAGCCTGCTCCGGATAGTACGCTGTCCGCATTTCGAAGAATTATGGCGTCATCATCAACTACAACTATTCTCTCGGTCATTTCCTTTCTACTCCTCCGGAATATTTCCGTACGCTGTTATAGCCTCATCAACTGTCATTTTGCCGTTACCAACGGCGTAGATCGCAGCCCGGAACTGTCTGACCGCCGGGTCCAAAAGCCCCGTTTCCTTGTCGCTGAAGCTCCGATCATCAGGTATATCCGCAAGAGCCGAATAAACCTCGTCAAATGAAAAATCATCGACAGGTGTGATAAGCCTTTTTAAGCCCGCCATGTTTCCAAGCTCACCCTCGCTTATAAGAAACCTCATGAATTCATTCGCCATATCAAGATTTTTGCTGTTTTTATTGACAGAAAAACAGATGCTGATGGAATTTATAAAATATCCGCCATCATTTCCCGAAGGAGCGGTAAAAAATCTGTATTTAAAAGGATTGGCGGAAAAAGCATCAGATCTGCTTTCCCTTTTTGCCGTACCTGAAACTATATCTCCGGTAGCGAGCATCATGGGAACATCACCTTCAAAAAAACGCATTATCACAGAGTCATACTCGTCCGTTATCTCCTCGCGGCATTTTTGAACATCTATGCCTCCCGATGATACAAACTCATCAAGCCTATCAAGACTGCGTCGCATGATCTCCCCGGATCCCTCTTCAAAGGAATTAAGAGAATCGGCCGCACCGTCACTGTTTATGACATCGTAGGCAAACATCGGATAAATAAAACAATTGAAAAGTCCCGGGCCACTGAATCTGTCAGCTCCCATAACAGGCGATTCATATCCGGCACTTTTCAGAGCTTTGCAAACATCTTCAAGCTCTCCGTAATTATTAGGTACCTTCAAGCCTTCCTTTTCAAAAATATCCATATTTACAAGCATCCCGTAAGATGTTGTAAATATCGGGAGCATCAATATCTCGCCTGAATCATTAGTCCTTATAAGAGAGCTTCTGATGCAGGAATAATCAATGCCAAGAGAAGGATCCGACAAAATCTCGCAAGCGTCGAACATATCCTTATACTTTTCATTGCCGACCATTGAACCCGTGGTGGTAAAAATATCCGGGGGTTCATTGCCTATGAGAGCCTTGGAGATGACGTTGTTGTAATCGTCCATCGTAACGTACTGAAGACTTGCATTCGGATAATACTCATAAAAACGCTCAAACTCAGCTTCAAGGGACTCAAAATTTCCGTAACTGCCCGCAACGGTCAGCGAAAATGAAGTTTCCGTGTCATACTTTGGAACAAATTCTTTTTCAGCTTTTTCACCGCGGCCACAACCCGGGAGAAGAAGCAAAACGGCCAAACTCAAAGAAAAGAACGCTCTTAAGGTCTTTTTCATCGGCATACCCTCCGTCTAAAGGTTATTATCCCATTTATGTGTCTGAAAATAATTATCCACCGCAGCCACAATATCTTCCCTCGTCATAGCTTTAAGAAGATAGCCCTGTGGCTTAAGTTTCATAACGTTCATAATACTTTCCCTGTCGGATTTTCCGGTAAGGAAGATGATCGGCACTTCCTTCGCATTGTACTCGCTTCGTATCATCTCCATAACCTGCGGACCGGGAGTGATAGGCATATCGTAATCGAGCAGTATTAAATCAGGTGAATGATTGGCAAGATATGTTATCGCCTGCATTCCCGACTTTACCGCCGTTACTCTGTACTTATCGGAAAGCCAGCCCTGAAGTACTTTAAGGAAAGTTGTATCATCATCAACAAGCAACACTTTCTTTCCTCGCTTGTTTTCCTCTTCCTCCTCCGCGACGCTTTTAAGCTCTTCCGCTATGTATTTCGCGTCAAAGGGGCGTTTGAAAACCCGCTTGAAGTGGTTCTCGGGAATATACTTGTAGATTTCCTGCATTTCTTCATCATAGCCGATTGCGCAAAGAGGGCGCTCCTCGTCAACGGTTATATCTTTAAGGTATACAAGAGCTTCCGGAGAGTCGAATACATAGTCTCCCGCCACAAGGAGGATAACATCGCTGTCTTTTCTTTTTTCCCTGATATTCTTTACCTGATGCTCCGAGTATACGGTCTCGATGCCTTCTTTTCTCAAATTGCTGCCAAGCGCTTCAACCATAAAACCGACGCCGCTGCTGACTATAAGTATAGTGTTTCCCATATTTATCCCATTTCCCCGGAAAGTATCCCCGGTATCATCTCATAATCATAATTATCCACAGCTTTCCTGATCGCGTCAACCCGTGTTGCTTCATCCTCCGGTATTCTGTATTTGTCCAGGGATTCCACAAGGTTAACAACGCTGTCAAAATCGTAATTATCGCAGAATTCTCCGAGTTTTTTGTAGAACTCTCCCAAAGCCCCGCTATCTATAAACGGTCTGTCATCCTCCCTTTCATCTTCCGCTTTGCCACTCAAAGGTGCAAGTTCCTTTGCCAGATTCCTGTACCTTGAGATAAGCTCTCCCAGCTCCTTTTCAAGGGTCTCCACATCTCCCCTGTCTCCGGCTTTTTCCAGCCTTGCGGCAAACTCTCCAAGCTCAAGCGCTCCTATCACGCGGGATGTACTTTTTAGAGCATGTACCTTGACGGTGGTATTTTTTATATCGCCTGCCGCCCAGTACTTTTCAATCTCCTGTGCGTTCTTAGCCGCTGTATCCTGATAGAGTTTAAGGGTCATCATATAGGACTCTCCGTTACCGCAGTGGTTCAGACCGGAATTGACATCCAGCTCCTTAAGGCGGAACAGGAAATCCGGAAGTACGTACTCATCCACCTCGTTCTCATCAAGCGCCGGCGCCAGCTTGCCCTTCGGAAGATACTGCAAAAGCATCATCTCAAGCCTCTCAACGTTTATAGGCTTGGTAAGATAATCGTCGAATCCTGCATTTGTATACATCTCACGCATACCCGATATAGCGTTTGCCGTAAGACAGATTATAGGTGTCTTTGCATTCGGCGTATCCGTAAGAGCCTTCATTTCTTTTAACGTCTCTATACCGTCTTTGTCCGGCATCATATGGTCAAGAAAGATAACATCATAGTGGTTTTTGACAAAAAGGGCGATACACTCATCGCCGCTCTGTGCCGTGTCAATCTGAATCCCGGTTCGCTTTAAAAGACTTACAAATACAGTAAGATTGACCGGCGTATCGTCAACGACAAGAACCCTTGCGTGAGGTGCCGTAAACTTTTCGTGATAATTGATCCTTTCGCTTAAAGATCGTCTGAAAGCCTCTTCATAATCTCCGATGGGATCCCACTTAACGACCTTTTGAACAATCTCAAAGGAAAATACAGAGCCCTTACCGTACTCACTCTCCACCTCAAGTTTGCTTCCCATCATAGCAAGAAAGCCTTGGGCTATGGTCATTCCGAGGCCTGTACCCTCGATATTTCTGTTTCGCTTCTCTTCGATCCTCTCAAAGGCAACGAAAAGCCTGTCCAGGTCTTCTTTTTTGATACCTATTCCCGTGTCGGCAACGCTTACCTTTAGCTTTATCATATCAGGCACATCCTCAATCTTTGAGGCCTTCGCCGAGAAGGTAACACTGCCCTGCTTTGTATACTTAACCGCGTTTGAAAGGATATTTATGATGATCTGCTTTATCCGTATCTCATCACCATTTAATATCGTAGGTATATTTTCATCGATATCAAGATTAAGCGAAAGTCCTTTATCATCCGCTTTCTTTTCCACCATATTTACAAGATCGTTAAGGAGAGAAACGAAGCTGTAATCTACATTTATCAGCTCCATCTTCCCGGCTTCTATCTTGGAAAAGTCAAGAATATCATTGATTATGCTCAGCAGCGTATTTCCTGCGGTACGTATGCTTTCCGAGTACTTTTTTATACCTTCTTCGGAAGATTCCCTCAGTACCATCTCGTTTAGGCCAAGAATAGCATTCATCGGAGTCCGGATGTCATGAGACATTGTTGACAGGAAATATGATTTCGCCTCATTAGCCTGGTTTGCCTGCTGCGCGGCATCCGCCAGCTTCCTGTTGTAGGTCATAAGCACGATCGCATTGAACACCAAAAGAGATACGAGACCGATAGAAACTGTTCCAAGTAAAAGCCAGTCAACGGATCTGCTCGAAATAAGGTCACTTTCGGGTATATACGCTATAAGAAACCAGATTTTCATAGTCTCAAGCGGCGTATATGCAAGGACACAATCCTCCCCCTTGGCGTTTTTCATTATCATCGTACCCGTTCCGCCTGTGACTTTTTTGGCCACATTTTCATATTCCTCGGCGGAAGCTACATTATACGATTTGTAATACTCAAAGAAATTGCTGTTTTTAAAGGATTTTCCGTGAACAACATAGTTGCCATCTTTGTCTACAAGGCTGATCTCAACGTTTTCATACTCTCCTTTTAGGAAAACAAGCTTTTGCTCAAGACGGCTCAAGGGAACTACTCTCATCAGAAGTCCGCTTCGGAGCGATTCTGTCTCCTCGTCCAAAACAGTCACGATTTTCAAAAAAGCTATGGACTGCACGCCGTTTGAAGGATTTGTGTAGGCTCTCGTAAGATTTACAACGTCGTTTACATCGCTTACATTTTCAATATTATCAAAGATATTTATATTCTTGTAGGAAACTTTATAGATATCCGGATCGGAAACCGGCGCAGTTGTAGAAATACCGCTTTTTCCCGGATCATCAAGAAAGATCAGGTGGCCTTCGATCTCCGGAGATATCTTGGCCTTTCTGATATAAGATATGGCCTCCTGTGCTGTCATCGGATCCCCTGCCTGGGCCGAACGATTGATATAATTGGACCATATATCACAAAGATGCTGCTCATCCTCAAGGTAGTTTGCAATGATCTGATTTGTGGTCACGGTCATCTTTTCAAAGGAAGCAACTTCGTTTTGATTGCTGGCAGCCTCCTTATAATTCACATACCTGATGATAAAAAACAGAATAAATCCCATTATCAAGAGATTTGGTATTATTATCAGCGCTTTTTTCAAGCTTTGTCCTCCAATTTACGCGAAAGGCAAGTCATTCCTTCGCGGAGCATTTTGGCTTAATCAGTTTGTTCAAGGCTTCTTCCTATAAGGCAAGAAACGCTTCGCAGCCTCTTACGATCTGTTTATAGACGCCCGCAAAATCACCTGAATACCAAGGATCGGCTATATCCTCAGGCTGTCCGGTAAAGTCCATCAAAAGATGCACCTTTTTCCCGGGATCATCCCCAAGGATTCTTGATATCCCTCTAAGATTTGACCGTTCCATGGCTATAATGTAATCCCATTTATCGTAATCGCTCCGCGTCAGCTGCCTTGCCCGCTTTGCGGAAAGGCCCAGCTCATTCTCCGGCACACCGATTCCATGTCGTTTGAGCTCCGCCTGCGCCGGAGGATAAACAGGATTTCCATATCCATTATAGCATTCCTCGTCGCTCGTGGCAGCGGACTCGATCAAAAAATTCTCCGAGATTCCGCGTTTATTTACCATATCCTTTAAAATGAACTCCGCCATCGGAGAACGGCAGATGTTGCCGTAACAGACCATTAGAACTCTAATCATCCTTGTAATCCTTTACTTTACTGTACTTTTTCTTTTCTGACCTGTCCTTCTTTCCGGGCCTGTCCTTCTCTTTCCTATCCGGCAATTAGCAGCGAGATTTGTGAAATTGCTTTTTTCGCCGCCTGAAATGAACTGGAATTATGCTCTTTAACAGCGGAATTTCTTAAAATGTGTTTCTCGCTGTCATATCTTAAAATGCTCTTGTATTTGTTACAGCGGAATTTTTATAATTCCCATTTCTCGCTGTTTCGCTTGATATATAACCAATTTTATTTACAGCGGATCTGCCAAATTTTCCAAACCCGCTGTTTTTTGATAGCATTCAATATTTTCCCTTTACACCGAATACCCCAAATTAATATCAAACGGAGCTATCACAGTATTCTTCCAATACATAAATTGCGAAAATCTCGCCAGTCTCAGTTAGTTCTTCATCATGGTATTTTCCATAACCCACAAATCCAACTACCTGATTGCCATCTTTTGCAACTATGAGATTATCAGGCCACTTGAAAGCAATTTCTTCACACTTTGCTAAAGTCATTGAATCCAGATAGCTTTGATCCACTATTCCTTTATATGCATCCTGCCATGACTTCCAATGAACATAACGCTCCTTTCATAATCCTATGAAAAAAGCCACGATATGATATGCCTATCTTACCATAATCGTGGCTGTTCCTCTATTGTTTCCGTTCATTTTCCTTGGCAAAATCTACACCACTGTAGATTCATCCAGATATTTTTCGAAGAGTTCTCTTTTAATCAGGCATAATTGCCTTTCATCTTATATGTGGGACAGGTGATCAAGCAAAAAAAGGGCGACGTCATTTTGACGTCGCTTACATTTCCCAGATCAATCCACCAATATCTCAATAGCTTTTTGTACAGCATCTTCGGTAAGCCCTTTTTTTGAATCAGCATTTATAAAATGGGCTTTCTGCTCATTATCAAAGTCCGCAAATACATGGTCGTCTATTATTACATACCCTTCAACATCCTCGCATGATTCCAAAAAGTGCCTGATTCCAACTCCCCGGTCTGTATAAAAGCAATCTTCCAATTTCTCGTCATAAGTACGATTATAGATTTTTAACCCACACTTTTTCAGCTTACCCAGAAGATAGATAATATCATCATCACAGCAAGACTGAATCTCGCTCCAACCATACTTCCAGTCACTCGTTAAGATGATCTTTGCATTGGTACTTTTTACGATCTTTGCCAGGTTATGAACCAGTTTCATTGAAACTCCGGTGTACCCGCTTGGATTACAGTCTTTTGTATTCTCATTATTCAAAACACCATCAACATCCAGAAAGATATACTTCATATGCCCTCTCTATTTATCTCTCCTAACAACCAAATACTTCTAAAACCTTTTCCCAACTCAGACTATCTCCCGGAGCAGAATTCCATTTTTCCCATACTTTCGCAGCTTTCTCTTCACTTCCGGAAACCATTTTACTCAATTTCATAAGCTGCTCATCCGTTTCTGTAAATTCTTCTTCCCGTACTCTTCTCAGCCGATAAAGTGGGGAAAGCATCGGTTCGTATGTATGCCAGCCAATATCCTTATACAATCTTCTATGCTTAAGCGGAGTCAGAGTCCAATCATCAGTCCCCGGATATTTAAATACAATAATGGGGAAACAGCAATCCCATTGATCTCTCGCTTCCAGAATCATTGCGTGAAAAGGAGGTCCAAACGGCCGACAATCAATAAGCACGATATCCCCAGGCTTATATGGTGACTTGAAACTTAGATCCAGATCCCCATCTGCAAATTCTCGGTTCTCTGGCATATAATAAGTGTTTCCGTGCTCTTGTTTTCTGGGATTCAATTTCTCGAACCAGCAGATTTTCCCGCGATAATAGTAATAATCATATCTAGGGTTTTTCCATTTTGTATCATAAGCATCCCACGACTCCATGCGGTAGTACCCCTCATCCGTGTCATTATCACATTCCTCGTTTTCAATATATTTCTCAATCGCATGGGTGCTAGTGAATAATCCGCACGATTCCGATTTTAACCGTAATTCATCCGTATCATACCATTCGGTAAACAAAATCATAAGTTTATTATCATACAAATCTCCAACAGTTGAATAGAGTCCATCACGCGCTTCTTGAATTTCCCGGCTTCTGTCATATAATAAAGTCCAGATTGACCTTTCTCCTCTTAAATCAGCAAGAGCGCGGATGTCATGCTTGATACCCTTGAAATCGATCCCCTGTTTCAAGTTTTCTTCAACTGAAGCAAATGCTTCGTACTTCAGATTTCGCTTGTAACCCAGGTGGCCGAATAATATGGCTTTTTCATTAAGCGTAATCGGTGCTCTGCTGATAACATCAACAAGATCATAAGGTGAAAGTATCCCTTCCTTCACAATATATTTTCTCATCTCATCAGAAAATCCACAAGCCTTAAGGGTTTCAAGAATATCACTGTCGTCAATTTTTCCATCTGTCCCGGTTAGGTCTCTTATATCATCCAGTGAATCAACATCAAGCCATCGATTCTCTTTCAAAAAATAAAGCTTACATGGTTTTTTGAGTGCGCAAAGGCAAAGCATATTAATAAAGGTTCCTTTGCTTTTTCCATCCCAGATAGCAACACCGTAATCACAATCTTCTGACATATAAAAATCTTTCTCAATTCGACGGGCATATCCGGTTCTTCCGTTTGAAGAAAACCATTTTTCTACCCAATGTCCAAGATTGCTGCGCATTTTTTTATGACTACCTGATGAATAGACCGTAACCTTCTTATATTGGGCTACAGACAAATACTTCTGTACAATAGTATCCATTCCCCAGCAGTCTCCGATCAAGATTTCATCTCCCTCAGACATTATTTTATCCAAGAATGAGCATACACTCTTTGAAAGAGACTGCTCGTTACAACCAACTTTTGAGCCACTGATAAACACCTTCATCTTTAGTACCTCTTTTTTAATTACAAAAAAAGATCTTAAATGTCATTCATCACGATCATCTGTACTGACACAGGTTTGAACTTCGATGATTGCAACAATATCATCCGTGTCCGGTTTAATAAACCCGCCTGTAATATGCCACTCCAGTTCGTCTTCACCTATGCCATATCCCTCATCAATAATCCTTATTTCATCACGGATCATCGATTCGCGTATCTGTGCGGTAAAAGAATCATATTCCGCCTGTGATGCCTCAGTCATCTCCGGATTTCCCTCCGCATTTATCATATATTCACTTTCATCCAAAGCTATTACAAACAGAGTAAGTTCGCACTCTTCGATCTTATCAATGCGTTCCGGGCCAATTTTTTCCGAACCCTTTATCCTATCAAGTGCATCAGAATAATCTCTTTTATGAATTTTCATGATCCTTGTCCTCAATTTCTTCGTATTTGCCTTTCTTATTACCGGAATACCTTCTCACCTTTTTACCCGGGATCTTATTAAACGTTTTATCTGCTAAATCCTTTATATCCTGCATCAAAGAGCCAAGTTTGCCACCGGTCTCTTTCATTTCTTCAGTTACCTCTATACCATCAGCCTCCGCTTGTTTACCCAGAAGATAATCCCAAATTCGACCACCGTCCCCTCCGTAGGTGCCTTCGCGAATAACATCTGACAGTTGATCCATTTCCGAGATGATATTATCAGCATTTGCCATAACCGTATGGTATGTTGATCCGCTGATATATATTCCACCCAAGTCTTCCTCAGCATCTTTTATTACAACTTCAATTCCGATCTTCTCTTCGTCAAAATCATCTTGCTCTCCAAAACGGTTAATAATTGAATAATATAATCCCATCGAAAACTCCTTAGCCGTGTCGAATTCCCACGGATTACAGCCGTCAAAGTCATTATCTTTCTCTCTGCGTATCCTTCCAATTTTTTCAATAAGACCGATATCTTTCCGATATACCTGCTCCAAAGAAACTCGCGGTTTTATGTAGTCTAAAGTATCTCTGAATAGGTTTTTAAACCCGTCAAAATCAAAATATCCGTCTTTAAGCTGCTCATATACTGTTTCCCAGTAGAAATCAAGTTCATCGCGCCGATCATCATCAGTCTCATATGTCAGTACTTCTGTTTCAGGATCTATATCCTGGTCATAGCATGCGACCATAACCAATCCGTCATCTTCCTTGGCGGCAATTCCTTCAGCCATCTCCTTTAAAGCAAATTCGCATCCGGAAAATACTTTTTTATAGTCTCCGTCACCCACAAGAACAATCTCCGGATTATTGGAAGAAAACGCAAAAATAGCTTCCATCATTTCCCGCATTTCTTCTTTGTCGGACAATAAATCCATATCCTCTATAATAAGAATGATCCACCCGCAAGTCGGCGGGAGATCATCAATAATATCCAATAAAGGATCATTTTCGCCCGGATTATGCCTGTACAGTTCCGAAATATGTGTAAAATAATCACACATTTTTCTGTGGAAACTCTTCGCAGAAAAAACTGCGGTATAAACTTCTCCCTCTTTATCCTCTTTAAATGTCTCGTACATCATCTTTCTGATGGTCGATTTTGTAAGTGCCCTGTCATGACTGTTCACATACATAATGCGCTGAGGTCTGGGAATACCGCATCCTTTCTTACGATCGCACCAAAACTTCAATTTTTCATACATGTTTTTATCTATTATTGACATATTCTTTTCCTCCTACACATCACTTTCTTCTGCAAGTTTCTTAATATCTTCTGAACTGTACTTCCTAACATCATCAACAACAATTATTTTTTTAATAGACTTAATAGCTTTGAGAAACTCTGAAACGTCGGAAGCAGATCGAGTTATCATTTCCGACTTGGAGTAATTCTCCTCATTGACATTATCAAAAGAAAAGGGCATCCTAAAAAACAGATTTGTAAGTGAAATAAAAAAGTGTGCGGTACACCACTCCAGATCAGCGTCCTTACTATCTTCGTTTTCGTAATCCACCTTTTCATGAATATCAGCAAGGCCAAATTCATTATGCATAAGCTCATGTATCTCTCCGGGTGACCTAATCTTTCCATCCACTGTAATCAAATGATTATAGAAATAAGCATCATCACCGCTGTTGCTTATTTTCTCAATAGTTTCAATCAGAGGCTGCTTTAAATCTTCAAGATCATCCGAAGTAGCGATAGCGTATTTGAATATATTATCTTCGCTAAGAAGACTTCGCAGCTCCTTTTCACCATACTTAGTGATACTCCGCAAAAAATCTGCTAATTCATCGCAGATCCTAAAATATATATTTAAACCTCCGTTATTCCTATCTTCGCAACTAATAAACTTTACATTTTCCATATCTATCGCCCCTTTCCATCACGTTCTTGTTTTGTGAGTTAAGTATAAAAAAAAGGATGTACATATTCATGTACATCCCATCAAAAACATTTAAATCTTTCAATTTTTATAAATCACGGCTTTTTATCTTTAACATTGTGATATGTTTATTCTGTTTTAATTCATCTTTAGTAAAAGTTTTTATATAATCCTCCGCAGCAAGTATCTGAGTCATAGCAACCCAATTCTCAAAATCTAATTGTAAAGGTGTTTTTCCATTATCTTCACAATATTTCTCTACATACCTCTTATAATACCGGTATGTACAAGTCGTATTATCTTTGCCTTCATCTAGTTTACTCCAGGTACTTGCTTTCTTAAGATATTTATTATTATCATCCTTTATATTCCGATGAATCCATTCAAGCATTATCCCATCAAGAGGCATATGGCACTTATCAAATCTATCTTTTATTTCATCATCAGCTACACAAAACAAATACTTGCATGCCATATTAATAATCTTTTGTGCTTGACCAAACTTCATCTTGTAGTTATCGCATAGTTTTTGACAAACATCATAAAACATAGAATCAAAATCATTACACAAGCCATCAAAATAACGTTTCATAGAATTTGCGATTTCTTTGACCGCATTTTGATCTTTATTTACTTTGTCCTGTCCGGCAAAAGTTCTCGATGCATCTAAGTATCCCAGATATATTGCTTGTATGTAAATTTCCGTATCCGACGCTTTTGAAAGCTTTTTACCTAGAAAATCTTTTTCTTTATTAATTGTTGCTTTAAATCGGTCCACCCAAACATCTAATTCCTTATCCTTCATTTTTCCCTTCCCTTTCAGTTTTCTACGGCCAATACCTATTTATCATCCGTTCCATATTCTGCCTGCCAACCGGATTAGCGGTATGGATCTTTACAGGATAAAAAGTACCTCTCTCGGCTAGCCAGTCAAGAAGTTTGATCGCATCACCACCGTCGGAGCAATAATCTCCCAGGTCGTGATCCAGATCCAGCAATTCTATTGTTTTCCCCTCGGCCTCCGCCTTCTCAATCATATCAATCGCCTGATTCACTGACTTAGCCCACATATAATCAGCTGGAACCGATCTTAAATCATCAACCCAGATTTTCATAATTCTGCATTAACCTTTTTATGCCTTCTATACAATAGGCTTCCTTGTTTGCCACCGTATTTTACCACAATATGTCTTTCCCTTATCAGAGTAGTTTTCCTGAATATATCTTTTGTAACTATCCTTATCTGCAATCCTTTCATAACCATTGGTTTTTATAAGTATTTCCTTTGCATAGTTAGGCCAATTGGTATATTCATCCTCAAAGGTTATTAATTTTTCAATCTCCTTGTATCTTTCATAGGACGGTATCTGACTCCATTTATCACTCACTTTTAAATGATCAAGTACATATGAGTCTAAAGGTGCATGAAACTCAGATTTATGAATAACAAAATAGTCATCTACTGTTTGTAAACCCAGACTTTTAAAAGAATATAGATACTTTACCGACATATTTATCCATTTTTGAATCTGACCATATGACAGTTCTACCGGCGGACTTATCCTTTTCATTCCATGTGCAGTCTTTTCATGCCAAACATCATAGCTATCTTCCTTCTGAATGTCTTTTAATCTCTCATACAAATATTCAGATTCCTTATATCTCATCTCAAAGATCTGTTCTTTTCCAGCTGATACCGTATGAGTTTGCATATCAATGTATGCCCTGTCTATTGCTGCAAGATAGGGATCTTCAATATCCCCAAAATAGCATTGAATTATGAATTGTATTTCTTTATTCATACGCCCTATACCCCTTTCTCAATCTTTCTTTAACTTCTTTCCGAAGTGATGCGGGTTCCAAAACCTCAACATCAGGAGCATAGCTTTGGGCAAACTGTATCATTGCAGCTTCATTAACGTTAGCTTTTACACAGACTGTATCTTCGTTCTCGCCATAAAACTGCACATCTTTTCCAAACACATCGATAATGTCGCTGATCATTGGCTTAACAATTCGGAATGCGACCATAGAATCTTCGCTGGAATACATATAAACATGCTTTTTCATATACTCCGCAAGATCCAGCCTCTTACCTTTAGACCATTCAAGCTTTTCAAATGGCTTAGCCTTAACATCCAATATCTCAATTTCCGTAATACGGTCTACTCTATAATTTGATACATCCTCATAACGATCATAATTACAAATCAGGTAATATTTACCTTCTTTTGCCACCATCTGATAGGGGCTTACAATATAGACACGTTCTTCCCCATTCTTATCCAGTTTGGGATGCTGTTTCTTATCGGTTCCATACTCAAGGTATTTGAATGATACCTTGCGACCTTTACTGATTGCCTCGTCCAGAACATCTATATTATAAAAAACCTGTCTGTTATTTGTTTTATCCTCAGGCATAGTACTGATATAATTCATGCTTGCCCTAAAATACTTGTTAGATAAAGACTCCAGTTTCATAACCAATTCTTTACACTGGCTATAAGGCAGATGTTTTGAAAAGAGGAGTGAATCAATCAGCAATCTAAGCTCAGGCTTTGAAAAATCCCTGACAAGATAAAAGCTTGACATAATCGTGCTTTCCTCAACCTCTCCGGTCTTTTCATTTCTAATCATCCTTGTTGTTTCCTGCGATTCGATCTCATATCCCAATTCAATGAGATCCATCAGATTGCTCTTAACAGTCCGACGATCAACCTCCATGTCATAGTCCTGTTTTAGCAATTCAAGAAGTTCCGCCTGTGTCAATCGATGATCTTCATCCGTATATTTTTTCAAAATCTCTAAGGTGTTAAAAAGACTTAATTTCTTAGCCTGTCTGCCCAAATTGGTTTCTCCTTTCTTCTACGCTCTATTAACCAAAGCATTCCCTTTTACCGTTCAGATCCACTGTAACCATTATAAACTATGATCAACTCATAACTCTACAGCAAAATAATCTATATTTAAGTATAAAAAAGGGGATGTGCAAAAACATACACATCCCTATCACTGATAACATAATTCATAATTATCCTCAAAAATCAAGAAGTTTTATTACTTTTCTCCTTGCGTTTTGCTAATGTAATCTGAAAGTCTTTTTATTCTCTCATGTACATTCTCATCTACTCCTAAGTTCACAGAATAATCAGGATACTCCTCATCCAAAAACATCTGGTCTTTAATATTTTTTATGGCTTTTCTCATCTGTTGTTCAGGCCATATAAAAAACTCCGCCTCAAGAAGTGTTCTATCCGAAGATTTTAAACCATTCCGAATAATATTTTGAATCCACATGTATGAATAAACCTCATCCGGTTCGCCATATTCAAGATTGCTCCAAGATGTTTCTTTTATTTGGGTTTTAGAGATATCTGATTTATCCTCGATACATTCATCACAAAACCACTCTAATATATATGTATCAAGCGGCATGTGACAATACTTGAATACATCTTTCCCTGAAGCATTTTTGCAGCAATACATATACTTAAATGTCATGTTTACTATCTTTTGCGCTTTGCCGGCTTTTATTTCTTTCTTTGTTTCTTCTTTAAACTTCTTTTGAAACCCCTCACAGGTCTCCTTGTGCCATTTATCAAATTCCACTTGATTATTTGGTCCATTATCTATACAATCAAAAATCTTATCCATCAACGGATTCAAAACAGCATTCTCTATATCTGTTTTTTTAATTCCTTTTAACGTTCTAGGCGTAAAATCAATATATGCCGGCCCGGTGATTACTTTTTTACATATTTCCTTACATACTTCTTTTTCAGGTATATCCGTAGCAAGATCCTGATTTTTCATTCGTTTCAAAAATACTTTTTTCATCTTACCGAGCAATTCTTCGTCTTTCATAAAGCACACCTCATTCTTCTGATACTCTCACCAACTCCTGCCAAACCTTTACCATCGCATAGGTGTCCAGTTCGCAGTACTTTAACAGGTTATGTCTCGCTTTTTCTTGCTCTTCGGGTTCCATAAACTGAATCTGTGGGAAGATGTTCATAGCTTCGGATCCGTTGTGAACGCCCTCAAGGTTATGATAATCCAATTCGGGATCATCCGGGAAGATAGCCGGAAGGACGCTTTTTATAGAGAAAGAACCTCCCATAGCTTTATTGTAGTAGAAACCACTCTGAAACGGAACAAGAAGGTCTACTATATGATTCCTTATATTCAAAAGGTGTTCTGCAAGATCAGGAAATATATCTGCCAGTTCTTTAAGCCTTGTACATTCGAAAGCCTTGTTATAAGCAGTAGTGCATACATCCATCGGAATATCCCTGCACAGAGCCTCTGCTATGCCTCTTCTCGGATCCTCTCCGGAAACCGCAAGAAATTCCTTGTGCTTTATTTCCCCGTCCTCTTTCTCTATGTAATGCAAAGAATATTGAAACGGAATCTGCTGATATGGCTTAGTTCCAGAGAATTGTGGGACAGCCGGTTGCATGGTCTCAAAATCCAAAAAATACAAAGGATAAGAAAGTGTATCAAGAAAAGATTTTATATTTCCTTTTTCTATATAAGTTCCTTTGTTATGTAAGGCATATTCCATTTGTCTGATCTGGGTACTGTTTGCGATCCTACCACTGGATAGCAGATTGGGATAACCAATTATTCCATCTCTATACAGATCCAGTTTCTTGGAAAAAGCCATCCGATACAGATCAAACACTGATTGTTCCGGAATGTCTCTAGTGCAATAATCCCAAAATTGACAATCATACGGATCTCGGCATCTTTCCGATATATCAAATTCCGGTTCATCCTCAGAATTCAAGATGTTTTCTGCCTTTTTTAAATTCAAATCAACGGTCTTAATCTCGGTTTCAACAAGGTCATCGACATTTATTATTAGGAATAATTCTTGAATATCGAGTTCTTCACCGCGAATATAATTCTTATTTAGTGTAATCAGATTAGTTGAAGTAACGTTTACCCCACATTTTTCCAACACATATCTCTGATATGCTATATCTGCGATATAAACAGCCTTGGGTTTAGGATTATTCCCATCTTCCGATGAGCTTTTAACTTCATAAATCGCATATCCTAGATCTTCTTTCTTAAGAATGTCAACCGCACAGTATAAGCCATTATGTGAAAAAGAAGCCTCACAGATTATTTCTGTCCCCTTAGATAATTCTTCCTTTGTACGCCTGATCATTGCCGAAATATCCAGCTTATCGTCGGTGTAGGTCGTCACCTCGACATAATCACCGAAAAGGCCCATGGCAAGATCCCCGATCTCGTTTCCACGCATCAGAATTGCATCGAGAGAGGAGTCTTCCGTCTTTTCCTCGGGCTTATATCTATTAAGCCATTCCATCTTGGGGCATTGCCAGAAATTACAGTATTTTGACTTTGATAAACTTATCATACCCATTCACCTGTATTTCTATAACGAACCATGTACAAAGCTATTATATCATTAACCCCAGAAAAAATCAGATATGGCTGTAATTCCCATATAGAATGATCTATCATCCAATGATTACGCTGAAAAAAGGCTCTTCTGCCCGGATTCTCACTTATATGGAGCTTTTCATCGGCACTGTCAAAAACATGGTAATACCTCTTTTGCCATAAAGAATCCCATTCTTTTTCCATACCTTCAAAAGCACTGGCTGCTATAAGTCTGAGACTATTATTCTGTTTTTTTAGCTCAATCACGACTTCTGCAGCCCATAAATCCACCCCCGCTGCATTCCGGAGATAAATTCAGTATATCCGTCATCAACAGCCTTTTTTATCTGATTTGTAAGCCATTTTTTAACATCTTCCTTTGATCCCGAGAGTCTTTCAGGTCTGTGACCTGTAAAAGAGCATGCATGTTCAATATCTATTTTCATAACTCTTCTTCCTTTCAAGCTGCCAATTCGTATCTTGTTAATCCTAAGCCATTTTCAAATTCGCCTTCACTAGTAAGTGTTATTCTCATTCCCTGCGCCTCTTTAGTAAATCCAAGAGATTCAAGAAAACTGCAGCATATTTTGTTTTTCGTAATAGTTTCCGCGATAACACATCTACCGCACGATTTCAAGAGTCTCCCATCCCAGAATTCCTTAAGCACAGCACTGCAGGCTTCATGCGCATAATGGTTACGCCTGAATTCGCCGAAAACATGGAATTCCAATTCACAGCATTTTCTGCCATGTGGATTTAATCCGACATATCCAACCATCTCCTTAGTTTCCTTCAGGAAAATAGTATAATACTTTACCGGAGAACTATGAAAATCAATAAGTTCCATGAACTCTTCGGATCTTTCCTCTCCATACTGGAAATAGAACTCCTCAGGATCACACTCCATCAGATGAGACTTATAGATCGTTAAATCCCGTTCATCAACTGACTGCTTTAATACGAGCCTGTCAGTTACAATATTACGCCTTCTACCCATACCGTTTCCTCCTTCTCAACAATCTTCTTCATCTTTTATACTAAATCTACTTTTGTTCTGTGATAAAAGCATATAAAAAAGGATGCACGTTTTTTTGTACATCCTTTAATCACTTCTTTCTTTTAAATTCTGTGCCTTCATAGACTCTGACGGGATTCCCCCGCTCTATCTTGTAATGTTCCGCCCATGCATCGTTTTTTTGCTTATCTTTGACACCTCTCTCCATCTCATTCAGGATGGCATTAAGCTTTTTTAACGCATCATCCCTGTTCTGCATCTGGCTTCTCTGAGCTGTTGATGTTACAACTATTCCGGTAGGAATATGGGTTAGTCTTACTCCGGTTTCAACTTTGTTGACATTCTGTCCTCCATTTCCTCCGCTGTGAAACCGTTCAAATTTTATATCTGCCTCTTTTGAAATCTGTTCGATTTCTCTGATAATGCTCACATCCACAAACCAGTTTTTCCGCTTATGCTCAGGGCGAAAAGGACTCTTGCAGATCCATTGAACTGTACCCTCAAGTTCACTTAAGTCCTGATTCGCAGAAAAAAGGATGGAAGTATATGTATCATTAAATCTTGACGCATGTGAAGAAAGCATCTCAATATCCCCATACTCTTTTTGTAGTGATTTAAATAGGAGTCCTACAGCCATTTCACATTCTGCCGGTCCCTGTCCGGAACTTATCTGAAGTATCATCAGTCATTACCTCCCGCCTTAAAGTTATAAATAGGCTTAAGGATTTTTGAAACTTTTACCGTTTCTTTCAAAAGAGGAAGAATATCGTCTATTCCTCTGTATGCAAACGGGGCCTCATCCAATGTATCTTTTCCAATACATTCAGAATAAATGCCTTTCATTTCCTTTTTGAACTGGGAAACTGTATAGTTGTTCTTTACTTGTTCCCTGCTTAATAATCTCCCCGCACCATGTGGGGCCGACATATTCCAGTCAGCGTTTCCTAGACCGGTTCCAATAATGATTCCGTCTCGCATATTTATAGGGATAATGACACCTTCGCCCTCTTTAGCAGAGATTGCCCCTTTACGCATTACCGGAATATCACCGGAAAAATCCACATAATTGTGAATGCAGTTTACCACATCATCATATTTCCACTTCATTCCATCCGTGATTTCATCAAGCATAGCCAGACGGTTTTCATGGGCAAATTCCTGCACGATCTCAATATCATGAAGATAGTCCTCTTTAAGAGCACCTTCAAGATATGTCAGTTCATGGGCAATATCTACTCCACTGCCTTTTAGAGCCTTATTTCCCTCATTCAGGTAGTATTCAGCTACTTCCTTTCCAAGGTGACGGCTTCCGCTGTGAATGACAATAAAAATGTTTCCATTATCATCTTTATCAAGTTCTATGAAATGGTTTCCTCCGCCCAATGTTCCGAGGCTGCTCTTAGCCTTCTCCTCATTTATATGGCTAAAGCATTTAAGCCTGCTGAAATCAAAATCTTCAGCAAACCGATGAGATTTATTCCGCTTGGAAAAGCCCGAAGGGACACGGTCTCGTATAACGGAATCCAGCTTCTGAAATTCCATTTTTCCTTTGCTGATTACTGCCATAGTCATACCGCAGCCGATGTCGATCCCTATAACTGCAGGCATAACCATGTTACCTACAGTAGATGTAAAACCTATCGGTCCGACTTTCCCTGGATGTATGTCGGGCATGACCCTTATTTTGCATCCCTTAAAAGAAAACTGATTGCAAAGTTGCCCGATCTGCGCCAGCGCATAATCCTCTACAAGATCCGTATATACTAGTGCATTTGTATATTTTCCTTCTACAGTTTTCATTTTCATCCTCTGAAGTTTTTATTTGATTGTAGCATACCACCAGTAATACATCTACATCAGGCTATGGCAAATCCTATCCTCCTCTTTGTTTCCGTATTTCCTATTACGGGTTCTTTTATATCTTCTTCGCAGATTCTTTTAATATCATCAGCCGTAACAGAGTCATAATCAAGCTGCATGAGTCTGCTGTTTTGAGCCATTCTTGCCCTTTCTATCAGATTTCTGACATACCTTCCGTTTCCAAAATCAGATTGTAGTCTCGCTTTGTCTACTATCCCTCTGATTCTCTCAACCGCACCGTCATCAAGGACCAGACCCTTACTCTTGGCAATATGCTCCGCAATACTGCAGAGTTCCTCGGTATTATAATCCTCAAAATGTATATGATGTGCTATGCGTGATCTTAATCCGGGATTCTTCTCAAGAAAACTCTCCATCTTATCCGGGTATCCTGCAAAAATGACGATTACTTCGCTTCTGTTGTTCTCCATTTCCTGTACTATAGTATTAATTGCCTCATCACCAAATGATCCTCCCCTGTCGTCAACAAGCGAATAAGCTTCATCTATAAACAGTATCCCGCCTCTGGCTTCCTTGAACTTTCTCTGTACGGTTGGCGCAGTCCAACCAACATATTTACCTACCAGATCCCCCCTTCCGACCTCTACGATATGACCTTTCGAAAGCACATTATTGTCCTTTAATATTCTTGCAAACAATCTTGCTACCGTAGTCTTTGCCGTACCGGGATTCCCTGTAAAGATCATATGATTGCAGAACTCTTCAACCGGCATCCCTTTGTCTTTATATAATATCTGAGCTTTATAACTGTCTAATGCTCTGTTTAAAACTTCTTTTGCTGAAGAAAGGCCGATCATTGACTCGAGTTCTTCGTATGCTGTTCCCTTTGGCTTTTTTTCTTTGACCATTGTCTTTGCGCCTTGAATGTCTTTGTACTGACTATATACTGTATTTTTTATCTTTTTGCTGTACCACTCGTCAAAAATATTGTTAAGTTCGGGAGTAAAATATTCCTTTCCCTTCTCTAAAGAAGAAAAAAGCATCTTGTCTGTGCGTATTTTATAGTTTTTTGCACAGTCTTTGAGATAAGTTATTGCGCCCTCATCTGATGCGGCTTCTTCTTTGATTTCTACAAAAGTGCAATTTCCAAGGTTTTCATAGAGCAGCATGCGCATATTTGTACATTCCTGCGGAAGACATATTATCGTGAGGACATCCCTGCAGTGTCGCCTGACAATCTTACAAAAATCTTCCAGGTAATAGTATTCACCACTAGCAATATCCTTGTCGTCTTCCTCTTTATCACCAATACTAACAATCACGGCTCCCCCCACGCAGCTATTATATAGTGTTTCAACTATTTTTTTAGGGAATGACATATCAGGCTTAAGCTCAAATTCGGAATATCTGAGGTTTTCAATCCTTCTAACATCATAAAGCGCCTGTAGCAGAAGCTGACTCACCCCCTGTTGAGTTCTTTCATTATCACTTTCTATCATATAATCAACCGGATGACCATAAGCCTTTTTATTTCTCCCAGCATAAATCCTGTCAAGTTCAGGCAGAAAAGATTCATTTGCAAAATAGCTATTTGCGGATAAATATATAGACTCTTTTTCCCTCTCTTTTATTATTTTCTCTTCAAAACTGAATCCATAGCCTCTTGGACCTCGTCCAAGAAGATCTTCCAGATCATACTCTCTGTAAATATCTGTCGTATCATCAATGAACTCATAGCGTTCAGCCGTGCTCAGCATCCTTTCCAGATCATAAAAGATAGTTTCCCTTATATCAAACCGCTCATAGTCCAATTTGCTCTCCTTTAAGTAGCGAGAAACTATTTTATCTGCATTTAGATTATTGCGAATAATCAACCCCAGTACCTGCTGGCAATTGCTTGCACTTGACAGGAATAGAAATCCCCTGTCTACTATCGAATCACTGATATTATCACATATTGCAAGATAATTCTGTGCTTCCCTCCAATTTGAAACATTCCTTCTAGCCGGAATTCTATCCTCAAACTTATCACCCTCAGTATTTAGAAAAACATTTATCTTATAAAATCTCATACCGGCCTCCTTAATCGAAAATACTATCCGTTTAAACTCCAAATCCATTTATTGTGAAGTGCACCTATCTTTGATGGAACAAATCCTCCCGGTTCATAAATCTTGCTTTTCACAAAATCGTAAGCTTCATCGGAAGAAGATCCCTCTTTTAGTTTTTCTTCAAACAAAGACTCTTTTGTATAAATCTGATCAATTTCTTGAATAGGTTGCATACCGGGCTTCTCCGGTATTTTTACTTTGTTATAAACAGAATTCTCTATCGCAGGGATCAAAATGATCCCTTTATCTTCAATGTCTGAGACATCACCACATATTGCTATATCACCTTTTATGTCATATGCAACGAATCCCGGAAAATCTTGCAATAATCTCCTGTTTCGCGGAAGGATTGCAAAGCCAACGCTTCTGCTTTTATCAGGATTAAGAACATCAACTACCTCATGATCAGAATAAAGATCTTGTAACACTTTTTTTAGCAATATACGTAACTCCTCTGCAAAATGAAACTCAAACCGTCTTCGAATTCTTGGATTATCTTTACTACCGAATTCAAATATCTCCGGCAATCCATAACCACGGAGTTTTATTTGTTCTTCACATACAGGACATGTCTTTGCATCCCGGACTCCCGCTTCTTCATAATGCCCGCATTTTTCGCAGTAATAATATGGTTTCATAGGGTCAAACAGTGAATTACCGAGCAAAAACGTTACCATCAAGTTACCGGTGTCCGCCTTACTGCTTATGAATAATCCCTTTTCCGTTGCCACCTTATTAAACTCATAGTAAATCCGATATGCATCTTCGGAACCGGCTGCTTTAATCTTTATGAGTTCTTCTTTCACCCTGCTTATGGCATCCTGCGGTACTCCGGCAGTATAATACTCATCCAGTTTCTGTTCACATATTTTTTCCAGATAGAAAATGGAATTGTCCTCAATTTTGGCTATTTCTATCCTTTTCACTATGTATTCCTTTCATGATCCATCCTTTATGAGAATAACTTCTTTCTCTGGTTCCACCCGGTACACCGGTATACACGCCTATGATTCTTGATGAGCTGTCTACCATACTTCATGCGCTCACTCTATTCATCTTTTTCATGATAACGATCCGTCTCCGAGCGGGACAGAACAAAATATATGCCCTCAACGTCACCAAGGTTATGGTAATCCATCACCTTAGGGAATACGGTTGCTCCTTTAACATATTCAAAGGAAGGATCATATATACTGTATGCCTGACTGGCAGTCTTTCCATCCTTATCAAATATATCCAGAACCACAGCCTTTGAAGCTCTGCATGAACATATGGACTCACCTTTTCTCATGGCATCTTCAGGTATCATCAATTTGAGAACTTTTCCGTCCCTACATTTCTTCCATGCAATGAACGAGCCTTCCTCAGGGCAATATAAAGGAATAGAATAGCCTCTCGCTCCCTTAAGATTCTTAGGAGCAATATCGACATCTACAAGTCTCACTCCCGTCATTTCGGCATTAGTGAAATCACACCAGAATGTTCTTCTGGCGTACATAAAATCCGCATCTTTAAGACTAGCGTTTTGAAAAACTGCATTATCAAGATCCGCGCCTGCAAAACATGCTTTTTCAAGATTAGATCCGGTAAAATCACAGTCGCATAGTTTGGATTCCAAAAATCCTGCTTTTTCTAAAAAAGCATCACTCACGTTACAATCCCACATTGTGGAAAAATTGAAATGAGCGCCCTTACCCTTAACTCCGTTTAATACAGCATGACACATATCAACCATAGTAAAATCTGCACTTTCTATATTCGCTCTGCTTAGATTTACATTAAACAAAAATGCATTCTGTAAAGAAGCATGGGTAAGATTAGAGCTACTCATATCAGCAAACGAAAAATCTGATCCATCCAAATCTGCATATGAAAGATCAACTCCTGAAAGGTTCCATTTGCTAAAATTCTTATTCCGAAGGTCAGCTCTTTTTCCAGTGTTTGGATCTGCAAGCCATTTAGAATGTTCTTCTAAAATATGCTCAAATTGTAAACGCTATTATATTAGTTGACCACTTTAATCCATTTCGCTAGCGAAAAAGTTTACCACCTTGAACTAATCCTTTATGATTTATCCGTACGGAAAAATCATGAAGGGAGAAAGGTGATGATAGTCGAAATGGATCTTTATTACCAAATCCGTAGCCGTTTTAATGACGGCGAATCAATTCGGTCTATTGCCAGGCATTTAGGAATATCCAGGCAGACCGTAAAAAAGTACTGCAGGGGTGATACGCACCCAAACGAACGTAAACCATACCACCGTGACTCGGAGGTGGTAACGGAAGATGTCATTGCGTTTGCCCGATCCTGTCTTAAAGAGGATCAGGAAGAGGATCTCTCAAAACAATGGCATACGGCAAAGCGTATCTACGACCGCCTTGTTACCGAAAAAGGATTCAAAGGCGGTGAGTCAACCATTAGAAACGTTGTGCGGTCTCTCAGGGATGAACTGAGTATTTCACCGCAGGCGGACATTCCGCTGGAGTATGATCCGGGTGATGCCATCCAGATCGATTGGGGCGAAGCGACCGCTTATTTCGATGGAGAAAAAACTAAAGTACAGTTCTTTTGCGGAAGGCTTTGTTACAGCCATGCTATATTTGTTCAGGCCTTTTATTCCCAAAACATGGAGTCTTTCCTCGAAGCCCAGCAAAAGATGTTTGACTTCTTTGGCGGGATTCCGGCGCGCATCATATTTGACAACGCAAAGGTAGCTGTCAAGGAAGGGTTCGGGATCCATGCAAAGGCCACTGACGGCTATAAAGCATTTGCAGCCCATTATGCCTTTAAAACTGATTTCTGTAACATTGCGAGTGGAAATGAAAAGGGATTGGTAGAAAACCTTGTAGGCTATTCCAGAAAGAACTTTATGGTGCCGGTGCCAAGGGTAAAAAGCATCGATGAATTAAACGATAAGCTTCTTACCTCCTGTACCGACTACTTGAACACCCATAAGGTTACCACAAAACCAGTATCAGTTAAAGAGGCATATGAAATTGAACGCCATTACCTGCATTCCATACCTGCATACAGGTTTGATACGAGCAGGACGGCAACGCCTACTGTCGGTGATTATTCGACAGTTAGATTCGATAAAAATAATTACTCCGTTCCTGTGACCTATCTCAGGAAGGATGTCACTGTAAAAGGCTATGCCAATACAGTGCGCATATATCACAAAGGCGAGCTTATAGCATCACATGTAAGAGCCTTTGGAAGTAATAAAACCATATATTGTCTTGAACATTACATTGATCTTCTGGAGCAGAAGCCCAGAGCCGTTTTCCAAGCCAGACCGGTAAAGGAAACCATCAGCAGCGAACTCATCGAATGGGGGCGTCAGCTTCCCGGCGGTAACAAGGAAATGGTCAAACTGCTCAGGCTCTGTGTTGATCACGGCACCGATACCATACTTGCGATAAAGCATAAGCTTCCGCAGGGTATTGTTCCGACCGTAGAGATCATACGCAGCCAGCTCAGGGAAGATCCCGGAGCACAGATCCTATACTTTAAGCAGGATATAAGTGTTATCTCAACAGATCTTGCAAAATATGATGAAAGGTGCGGTGTAATGTCGAGATGAATGAAGTCAATAAACAAACAATAGCTCTTTATGCTAAACAGCTCCGGCTGCCAAGCTTTACCAGGTATCCGGATGTCATAAAACAACTGAATAAAGGTGAAAGCTATGATGATTTCCTCGTAGCACTACTGAAACAGGAAATCGAAGCCAGACAGGAAAGCAACAGGCAGAGAAAGATCAAAGCTGCAGGTTTCCCTTATCTGAAAACCATTGATGAACTGGATTTCAGCCGGTTTGAGCACTTAACGGAAGCATTTATAAATGAGCTGGCTTCCTGCGACTTTGTTGATAACCATCAGAACATAGTCATGATAGGAAACCCCGGCACAGGAAAGACCCATCTGTCAATCGGGATTGGAATAAAAGCCTGCATGCAGGGAATGAACGTAAAGTTCTTCACTGCCGCAAATCTATCAAATGAGCTCATCGAAGCTCAGGACAATCATAAGTTGATCAGGCTTGAAAAGAGTATCTCAAAAGCGGATCTGCTGATCATAGATGAACTCAGTTATCTGACTTTCAACAGACACCAGTCGGAACTGCTTTTTAAGGTGATTGCCGACAGGGCTGAAAGAAGAAGCGTGATCGTATCAACCAACCTGAGCTTCTCCGAATGGACCACAATGTTTGAGAACACGACGATGGTCACTGCACTGATAGACAGGCTTACATTCAGGTCCCATGTCCTTAACATGAATTCTGAGCATCCTTATAGGGCAGAACATGCTGCCAAAGTATCAACTCCCAGGAAGGAAGGTGAAAAGCATGGCAAGAATTCCTTACAAGAGGCTTGAAGAACTCCTCTCAGAGATGAGAGAACATATCTCCGATCAGGATGAAGACCTTAAAATGCTGTATTCTGACCTGCACTATCTGACAGATTTCATAGAATGGAAAGGTCTTTCTGACGAATACCAGTACTTCAAGGAGAATGCTCACATGGAATGTCCGGAGGACGTTCCGTTTGGATCTTACGTTTTATAATCAAAGTAACTCGGGGAATGCCTTCAACAGGTGTTCCCCATAATAAGAAACCTGGTGGTAAACTTATTCAGTAGCGTTAGTGGTAAACTTTTTCGCCAGCGCTTCTGGTAAACTTATTCATCAGCGAAACAATGAAAGTGGTAAACTATTTCGCTAGCGGGGTGGTAAACTAATTCGTCAGCGAGTGGTAAAAAAATTCATTGACGTTTACACTCAAATTCATCTTTTTCGATTTGACCTACTCTGATAACGTTCATTCCCATATCGATTTGCATATAGTCACCTATCTCTTTCTTAGAGTTTCTTTATCTGTTAATGCAAGAATAAAATAAAGGATGTGCATTTTTGTGCACATCCTTTCAAAAGAGATATCATTCGGAATACATCAGGAAACCGTCCAATATATTTGATATTTCCCTCATCGTTGATTCTTGATTCAGTCATACTCAGGATCATAGATAACATGAACCAAAGACATAAAGAAATGAACGGTCCACCGCTCTTCATTATCCTTCAACCCATATTCCTCTTCCATAAATATATTTATTTATACTTCTTTGCCATTCCATCAATATCATCCTTGATCCGCTTCCTTAAAGTTTCCGGCTCAAGGATTTCCACATAAGGTCCGTACTGCAATGCCCAGAATCGCATTGCCTCCTCGTTGCATGATACTCGGATTGTAATCCGGTCATCCTTTTTACTCACAATCTTAAAATCATTCCCGAACCAATCAGTAAGCTCTGACATCATATCAGCGGTCGTCTCCAGCTTTATGTTTTTACTCGGTCCGCTGAACATATAAACATGCTCTGCCATATGTTTGGGAAGGTTAAGACCATTCTCTAGCTCCGGAATCTGCTTCATAGGCTTCGCTTTTTCATTAAGAACACGGACATCTGTCATCCTGTCTATCCTGAAATGTGCCACATTATCGTACTTATCATAATTCCCGATAAGATAAAACTTCCCATTGTTTGCAACAATCTGATACGGATTCACGATATAAGGCTCTTCCCTGCGAGGATGTATTTTGAAATCCGTGCCGATGCTGTTGTAGATAAATGCAATCTTCTTTTTATCTGCTATCGCATCGTTAATAGAATCAAGCGAATACATCGCCTGTTTATTCTGCGTGCGATTAAGATCCGGAAGATTGCTGACATGCGACACCTTCACATTAAAATAATTGCTCGCGAGATTACGGATCTTTTCTATAAGCCCCTTTGCCTGTCTTGTTGAAATAGATTTTGAAAAGAGGACGCTATCGATCAGGATTCGAAGTTCAGCATCATCGAACTCTCTTGAAAGAAGCTTGTACCCCTTCTCCATAGAGATATCATAGCCCATCTCCTTGAGGCTCAGGATATTGTTCTTTACGGAACGGCGGTCACATTCCATTCCGTAATTCTTATCGAGAAGTTTTATGATATCCTGCTGTGTCAACGAATGCTGCTCATCGGAGTATTTCCGCAGTATTTCCAGTATGAGCATGTTTAGCATTTTTTTATTTCCGGTTGCGTACATAGTTCCTCCAACTACGATTGTTCAGCATAATTGTTTTGTGTGTATTCGAGCAGTTTCTTATATTTATCTACGGACGAAATAATCTCTTCTTTTAGCTTGTCTGAGGAATAGCTGTCAAAGTCCCCTTTTATCACTCCCACAGTTGCAGTCTGTTTACCGACCCTCAACCTGTCTGGTCTAATGAATCCATAATTATCCTGTGTATTTAAGACAAAATCTCTTAAACGATATTTTTCATCATCAGCACCGGTCTGCATTTCCAATTTAAGGCATATTTTAAAATCATAGTGTTTTAACTCATCTATCCATTTCATTTCTACCTGAAGATACAAAGCAGCTTTAAAATCTGTTTTAACTATGTGATCATCATCAACACCATACCATAATCCCCAAAAACCTCCTGAGGGATTAGGTACATAACCATATCCTGCCCACAAACCCTTAGTTTCGAGTACAGACTGGAGTTCTTCATAGAAACCATTAACTGCTTGCCAATCCGGCCATTTCTCCAAGGGGTTAGCCCTATAGCTTTGAGTCAATTCCTCAAAGTTTTCCCAATACTCTCTATAGTTCCTTAAAATAGCATTATTGGAACCACACTTCTTCAAAAGAGCCAAAACATCTTGTCTATTAAATACTTTATATCCCGCTTTATTCACTTCGGATAAATTTGATTGAAAACCTGTTTTAAAATATATCCCTATAATAATTACACTTTTGTCCTGTAGGTTCTCTTTATATCGATTTAATTGATTATCGTGTTCCGAAGAATGTACCTTATCCTCTACAATAATCTTATAGGTTTTACCACCGTAGTTAACAGTTAGCAAGACATCGATATTCCCAACTTGTTTCTCTACACTAGTCAGCTGAATCCTATCTCTATCTATATTCTCACCGATTCCCCTATTCATAAATTCGTAAATTAAATCTTTCCCACACTGCACCAGTTCCCCATCAGAAGTATCAGCATCATTAAGTGCAAATGAGCTAAGCCAACATATAAACGCATCTTGTGAAAGTTCCTTTGTTGCGTAATAGAATAAGTTGTTTTTCAAATCTGACATAATAGTAGGTCTCCCTTCGTATAGTCAATCGCTTTAAATTGTCATATAATACATATTCGCTCCCAGCAGTGTCTTCAGTATCGCCTCCGTATACACTCCGAACAAATCGCCACCAAAAAAAATGAGTTGAAACGGGCTCTCAAGCTCCTCAAACAAGTCAATGTCACATTTGATAAAAAAGGCTATATTATTATCCTCTTTATCAACATAGAATGCTCCGCAAGGAAGAATCTCATCTATACTCTTTAAAAGGATATCGACTCTTTCCCGATTCTTTTCTTCAACCGCTAGGCAAGATGTAGTTGTTACTATAATCTTTTCTTTCGAAAACTCCACAACAATAAAGAATGTATCTAGTGTTTTGCCACAGTGCGCCTCAATGCTCAAAGATCCATTTGAACGTTCATTCCAGAAATCCTCTGCGCCAATTTTTTTCATAACTTTCATAAATCTTTGCTTTACTACTAAATAGTCATTCATAATTATCCCCTGTAAAATATTATACAAGATTTTATTCAGGCATGCATAACACTATGTGCATAATTTTGCACATTATCTATTTGGCAATTTCCACCATATATCCTCAGCTAACAAGCTTCTTTTTTATCTCCTGCATTTCCCTAAAAGTCACCGTCTTATGATCCAGAAGTGCCTCTAATATAGCATCGTACAATTCCCTGTTCTCGCGGATTATCGTCTTTGCCCGTTCGTAATACTTTTCAACTTCAGCTCCAACCAACCTATCCTTCTTCTCTAAAAGCCAATTAGAGGCACTATTTCTTTCGAAAGCCTCAAAACCATATGCGCAATAATCATCTACAAAGTCCTCAACAATTTCAAAAGCACTGCTTAGATCCTTATAACATCCAACATCCGTCGTCCCACTCACTATAGCTGCAGCAGCCTTACCACCAAGACTACGAATAACGGCATTCTCATGCAATTTCATTGATGTATAATACTGACTCGGATTCTTGAATTGAGTAAATCCGCCAATGCTATGCGGGCGACTAAAAACCGTCACAAGCGTTACACTACTGGGATCCAAGACTTCTGAAATCAGCGCATGCCCTGCTTCATGGACAGCAATATTGTATGTGTTCTCATCATCTTCAGGATCAAGGCATTCAGGCAAGTCAAACAACAATCTCAGGCAGGCTTTTAAGATATCTTCCTGTTCGATCATTTCTTTCCCAGAATATGCCGCATAAATACCAGCCTCATTAATAACAGACTCAATCTCTGCACACGACCTTTCTTCTAGGAATCTCGCTATCTCCTCAACATCAACATCGCCTAAAACCTGTTTCTTTCCAAGGTAATAACTAACTATAGCCTCCGAGTCCTTTCCTTTAGGACATTCCACCTGTACTACTTTATCAAAGCGCCCAGCTCTTACAAGCGAATCCGGTAAACGATACTTATCATTCGCAGTTGCTATCGTAAAAACACCAAATTCCTTGCTATCATCAATGCAGGACTGGACAGCCACATATTCCTCAGCGTCAGTGTGCTCAACATCCTCGTTCGCAAACTTATCAAGATCATCAAGAAAAACAATAGATACTGCTTCCTTTTTTGCGGATTCGTATGTTTCCTTTATCTGATTTACAAAGTCACCGTTCGGCTTCTCTTTGCGGAGCGTAAAGCATTTTACTCCACTTTCCTCAATAAAGCACTTTGCCATCAAAGACTTTCCAAGTCCCGGATCTCCATGCAGAAGTATTCCACTTGGAAATGAGACACCCAATTTCTTATACTTCTCGGGATTCTTGAGATAATCTGCAAATCTCTTAAGTTCTGCCTTTACATCCTCGTAACCAATGATCTTATCAAATGCGCTCATACTGCACCTCCTCTTGAAATCTCAATTAACTACTGTTCTGTAATTATCTTAGCAAAGGTATATGTGCATTTTTTTGTACAAAAAAGCCTTCCGAAGATTCATTTCATAACGAAATTTTTAAAACAAAGAAAAACGACCGACGAATTTTACGCCGGCCGGTATCATATCGTGGCTTTCAAAAGTTGTAAATTGGTTGTAAATCAGATAGCGCTTAAACCAAAAACCTTGATATCAGAGACATTGAGGCTATCGATTAGTACCCTGCCGTAGCAGACCATTAGAACTCTAATCATCCTTGTAATCCTTTACTTTACTGTACTTTTTCTTTTCTGACCTGTCCTTCTTTCCGGGCCTGTCCTTCTTTCCGGGCCTGTCCTTCTCTTTCCTATCCGGCAATTAGCAGCGAGATTTGTGAAATTGCTTTTTCCGCCGCATGAAATGGACTGGAATTATGCTCTTTAACAGCGGAATTTCTTAAAATGTGTTTCTCGCTGTCATATCTTAAAATGCTCTTGTATTTGTTACAGCGGAATTTTTATAATTCCTATTTCTCGCTGTTTCGCTTGAAATATAACCAATTTTATTTACAGCGGATCTGCCAAATTTTCCAAACCCGCTGTTTTTTTGATAGCATTCAATAATTTCCCTTTACACCGAATACCCCAAATTAATATCAAACGGAGCTATCAGCAGTTTTTGCAAATCCTGGAATTCTATGAATAGAGAATAGCCTTGTTGTAAAAAATTCTACTAAAGCTCTTCCGTACTCTCCCCCATCAGCATTAGTGTATCCATCCCACTGATGACATCCTGCACCTCCCCAAATCGCCGCTTTTAGCAGCGGACTGGATATATGATACTCCTTCATACTTAATTAATTCCCTTCACCAAATTCTATAGATGCCTCTTGAAAGCCTTCTTCATTTTGAGCAAAGTATCAATAATCCAATCAAACTGTGCGGGCCACTTTGACGGATCGTCAAAATCAGCCGGGTTCGAAATTAGCACTCTGCTCGCCTTCTTCTCCGGAAGTTCCTGCCAGTCAAAAGTCAAACCAGCATCCTTTTCGATTGAATCCTTCTTATCACGCAGCTGCTTAAACAGTTCTTTATCGTCATTGATATAAAGCTCAACGCCGGTCTCATTTCTCTTCTGAATCATGGTGATGGAAAGATGAGCCGCGGAAGATCCGATGCTCACGTCCATCCAGTGATCTGTCGAAGGCTTACGGGGCTTAAACTGCTTAGCATAATCGGCATTCTTAAATGCATAATCATTAAACGCGGTCCAATACTCCAGGCGTTTCTGATGGCGGGGGCTGTTATTCTCAGCCTTCTTTATCTCTTTTGCCCAGTCATTAGGACGTTCTATCACCTCAAACTTAACAGCTGGTTCAGAATTACCAATCTTATAAAGCTTAATTTCGCACAAGAAAAAGGCCACCTTATCATCCGTGTGCGCATTCAGCCACTCAATAGCGGCCTTGTGCTCTTCACGAGCATGCTTCACAACCCAGATGATAATATCCGCAGACTTGCCGGAGGCATATGTGATGAGTTTTCCTAAATGATCGTGATTTGTATCCTCAAGCTGGTTTTCGATTATAATCTTTCGCTCTCTGCCGGTTTCACTCGCGTAGATATCTACGTTGAAATCACCAACAGAGCTCTCGGTCTCATCAACAGTGATATCAAGCCCTACTGCATCAGCAAGCACATCAATGTTATCTGCCAGCCAAGGTGTAAAGTCTAATGCCTCATGCGGCCATACAGAGCGCAGGTCCGTTATCTCTTCAAGTTTTCCAAGGTTAATCATGATGCCCACCGCCTAACATGTTATATAAATATACTTACAATCGAAAGAATCAGCGAAATCAAGCCTACTCCAAGAGCAGCATACACAAATCCTTTACTTGCGCTTGCAGATATTTGGGCCCTTATGCTCTCATTCTCTTCGTGTAAAGCTGCTATCTTCTGTTCGAGTTCCCCTATCGCTTTGTCATGCTCTACATTTTTTTCTCTTTGTGCTTTTAATTCAGAATTCTGCTTCTGATCCATTTGGGCCATTTCAGAAAGAGCACGATCTTGTTCTTCGTCTTTTTTTACACGATTTGCTAACTTTTCTGTGTGCTCCTGAAGAACCTGGTCTTGTTCTCTGTCTCTTTCGATGCCAGCCTCAATAGCTTTATCATGCTCTTCATCTTTCTCAGCTCTCTCAGCAAGGGCCTTATCATGTTCAGCATCTTTTTTAATTTGCTTACTTAGCAGCTCATCCTGTTTTTTGTCTTTCTCCTCGCCTTTTCGGAAACGTTCATCATACTCTTCTTCGCGTTCGGCTTGAAGCCTTAGCTCTTCCTGTAGGCTATCCAATAAATCCTCATTCTTTTCCATCCTAAGCTGAAGATTCTCCTGGCTCTTTAACTGATCAATAACCAAGAACATTTGCTGCTTAGCCATTTCGCCAAGTTCTTTCTTTTTCGCCCCAGAAAGAACCAGTTCGAGATTAGTAACAATAGATTGAGTTGAAGCAATCCCATATGCGCTTAACCCGTACAAAAACTTAAGTGCCTCTGAAGTACACTCCAAATACTCCATCTGGCATTTCTGTACCTCCATTACAGCCGTTTGAGATTCTAAAGCTGCATTTTGCACCTTTGCAAGCTGCTGCTGGTACTCAGCTGCCTCTGAACTATAGTTCCCCAAATCCTCAAGACACTTCTCAAGGGCTGTAATTCTATCGCCCTTTGTAGAATACTCATGTTTAAAAAACTTGTGGGTTTCAGGTTTTAATTCACCTAGTTTCTCCGCTCTACCGATTAATTCTTCTGCTTTTTTCAGCGCAGCGTCCACCTGTGATTGCGCTTCTTTTTTCTTCATTTGAGCAGATTCAAATTTCTTATTAACCTTTTCAACAGCCTCTAGCCTTCCTGCAAGAACCTCAGGAAGTCTAGATTCGTCCAATTTGGCTAATTCGTTCTGTAAAGAATCGATCTGTTCTACCTGCAATTCATTTGTATTCATCAAGGCGCCCTCCTGTTATTTTAATCTTTTGAGCATTTCATCTAAAAAACCAGGATCACTTTCTCTTAGCTCTTCTACATCTTCCTCTATTGCATCAAACGCTTGATTCATTTCCTGAATGGATTTAGCATAATAGTTTCCCACATTTGTTGCGACTTTATACAATTCTTGATAACTATTTTCCGTTAGCTTAACCTGCCTCCACATTTCTGCTTCGGCTTCGTGCATATTTTTTTCCGTATCGTAAAGAGTTGCTATTTCTAAACGGGAATCCGCCGCAACATAATAAAGCTTTGCCTCACTAGATATGATCAAATTCTCCATGAGAATTGCTCTATCGCTTTCATCCCTAACCTTATTGATACCCATTCCAACATCTGTAGCAATAGCTATAGCAAATCTTCCTATTCCTACAAAATTTACTCTAAGCATCATAGCCCCTAAAAACGTGGGAACTGATGCACAAGCCTGTGGATTTTTTATAGCAGTTTCTGCCGCAGCATCAACCAAATCGACAACCATAAATGTGCCTGTTGCAACACTTAACATTCTAATGACAGTACGATTTTTGAACGGCATAGACCTTCTCAGCGCCGCCTTTACATCTAGCCCCTTAAAACCTCCATTGTTCTTAATTTCCTGTATAAAATGGCGGAAAAAATAAAAACTTCTTACAAAAATGGTATTTATAAATACCGGTATTGCCTGCTTACCTAATTCCGCGCCTATAGCAAGTTCACTTCTTAAATCAAGCGAATAACCTTTTAAGAAATCCTGCTCCTGAGTAAAAAGCTCATATAGTTTTTCGGGCAGCGGGGTCTTATTCAAACCAGGAATCATAGACACTTCCTTCAAAAAAGTAACTATAGGCCCCGGCAAGCCCATACCTGGATTACCCTTACGCGCAGCAGATGAAGAGCCGGCGGCGTCACTCAATAAATGCATAACCCAGTTAATAATTCCGCATGCCAGTTTTGATTTTAAATCCTCTCCGACCAGTCGAATTTCGATAACTTCTGTTCCACGCCTTACGGTTTTAACTTTTTCAACAGCAATTGGTATTATCCTCCCATCTCGATTCTGAAATATCGCTTTTGCTCCAAACTGCTGAGCAATCGAAGCCGCTAGTCCAAGTATTGATGGATGATGAGTCAGATCATCCAAGTGATGAGAATCGTGGGAAATCTTGGTTTTCATACTTTCCTTAAGTTTTTTTATCTCATCATTGGAAAGCGGGCTTCCTTTTTTTTCAGCCTCTTCTATTATTTTCTTTATCTGCTCATTTATACCTTTGTTAGTTTTCTCATAAACACTATCGCTGGGGATGCCGAACCTTTCCTCTAAAAATCTAATCGACTTCTCCTTGTCAAGCGGCTCCTGCAATTTCTTACTAAACTTTTCCCTGATCTTGTTTATTTCTTCATCTGAAAGTGTTTTCCCTTTTTCCTTTGCAGCCTGTTGCGCTTTTTTTATAGCTTCATCTGCTTTTTGTTTTACTTCCTTCTCCCGTAGCTTATTAGCGTTTTTCTGAACAATTTCGTCAAATTTTTCCCCTACTTTTTCTCTTGAGCCAGCAAAATCGAATTCTCCAACGAAAAAAGCATCGATTAAGCCCGTCAATACACCGCTGGATACGGCTACAATCAAATCAACCTTATCAACATGATTTGTAAGCCTATCGATCTCAATGTTGTATTCATCCACCTTCTTTTGAAGGTCGGACATTCTCTCGTCCAGCTCACTAATTCTGCTATTTATCAGTTCACGCTTGTTAATAATAACGCTTGGCAAAGCAGGCGTACACTCAAATTCAACCTGTAAATCTTCTAATTCGGCTTTTAATAATATGTCAGTGTGCTTTTCTTCCATAATTCAGCCCTCGCTTATAGAAAATTTTAAGTAGTTAATTATAACATATAGGATTAATCGTATATAAATCAAGCCAAGCATTTGTATCAAAAACAATTAGTTCATTCATAAATCCGTACCACTCTCTTCTGTAATCTCTCCTACTCCAAAGAACCTCTCAAAGTATGCCAGCAATCTATTGATCAGATTATTCTTCTTTTCAGCACGGTTGCCGGATCCAAAACGAGTCATCGGAGGCATTAATACATCAATGTCGGTTCCGGTGGTTTTCATACCGCCAACCCTAAAAGAATAATCAACAAACTGCCTTGTTTCTTTTTCCTTGAGATGTTCTTCCTCAATGATCCTCTTGAGTTCTTCTTCCTTCTGCTGAGCAACGTACTCATGCCATGCATCCATGACATCATCAACATCATTTATGCCGGCCATGAAGTTTTCAATCAAAGCCTTTTTACTACGAAGTTCAGGCGAAGCGTCGATAGCTTTCTTGATCGTCACAAGTACTTCCTTGTCTTCACAATGAGAATCATGATACTTCTTAACAAGGATCAGGATATAATCAATGTTTATCTCTATCTGTTTGATAAGCTCTATCTCGAATACAACATCATCAAGGATATCTGCTTTTTCACCGCCCTCACGGCGTCTCTTCCACTCATCGCGAAGATCCTGATATCTGCCAAGATAGTCCTGTAAATCCCTCTCCGAGAATAACTCAACGCTATCAAACTCATCAAAAGAACTTAAAATGTTTCTTAACCTAAGTATTGCTCCAAAGAGGGAAATAAATTCTTTCTGATTCTGCTCTCCGATGATCTGTGGCTCTTCCAGCGGGAACTTCACTTTCAGTTCTTCTACAAGATCAATATAACCGGGCCTTCTGTTTCCTTCAGCATCAGTATAACCATAATAGTAATCGCTAAAGCTCTGCATCAAAACAATACCGGATGCATCTTTATCTCCAAACAGGGAAATAGCGCTATCTACGCGTTTCTGAAGATTTCTGAAGCAGACAATATTTCCGAAAGTCTTTATTGAATTAAGAATACGGTTTGTTCTTGAAAATGCCTGTATAAGACCGTGCATCTTCAAGTTCTTGTCAACCCATAGTGTATTTAGTGTGGTTGCATCAAATCCTGTCAGGAACATATTTACAACGATAAGAAGATCGAGTTCCTTGTTCTTCATACGAAGAGAAACGTCTTTATAGTAGTTCTGGAACTTATCTCCGGAAGTATCATAATTTGTATGAAACGTTTCATTATAATCTTTAATGACCTTTTCGAGGAAATCTCTGGAATTAGTGTCAAGCGCAGATGTATCCTCAGGATTCTCCTCATCAAGAATACCATCCGCCTCTTCCTCGTTGGCTCCATAGCTATATATCGTAGCTATCTTAAGGCTTTTCGCCGGATCATCCTTCATCTGCTTCTTGAACTCATCATAATAGAGTTTTGCCATGTCGACCGAAGATACGGCAAATATAGAGTTAAAGCCGGATATCCTCTGTTTTTTCTTGACTTCTTCTATCTTTCCTCGTTCCGCTTTTGCAACCTCGGATATATTAGTAAGTGTATTGAAAACGTAAGATTTGTTTCCACGATAGGTCTTTTGATTGAAATGATCAAGGATATACTTCGTAACGAGCGCAATACGTTCGGGAGCCATATATGTCTTCTCACGGTCTATATCCCAAACCTGCTCATCTGTAATGTCTTCTTCCTTATCCATGGTCTTGATATAATCTACCCTGAAAGGAAGCACATTCTTATCATTGATGGCATCCACGATGGTATAAGTATGAAGCTGGTCTCCAAAAGTCTGTGCCGTAGTAAAGAACTGCGGATTCTTTACAGCCCCTGCATTTACTGCAAATATCGGTGTTCCGGTAAAGCCAAAGAGATGATACTTCTTGAAATTCTTTACAATAGCCGCATGCATGTCTCCGAACTGTGATCTGTGACATTCATCAAAGATTATTACGACATGCTTAGTAAACGCCTCGTGACCGGGGTTCTTATTTACGAAAGTAGACAACTTCTGTATTGTTGTGATAATGATCCTGCAATTATCATCCTCCAACTGTTTCATTAATACAGCAGTGGATGTGTTGCTGTTTGCCGCTCCCTTTTCGAAACGGTCATATTCTTTCATAGTCTGGTAATCCAGATCTTTTCTATCTACAACAAAAAGTACTTTATCGATGTAAGGAAGTGTGGATGCAATCCTTGCTGTCTTGAAAGAAGTAAGTGTCTTTCCTGAACCTGTTGTGTGCCAGACATATCCACCACCGGCAACAGAGCCGTATTTCTTATAATTGTTTGCTATCTCAATCCTGTTTATGATACGTTCCGTTGCAACTATCTGGTACGGACGCATGACCATAAGCATATTCTCAGCAGTGAACACGCAGTATTTTGTAAGAATATTAAGGATTGTATGTTTGGAGAAAAAAGTTTTGGTAAAGTCAATTATATCAGGTATGATTCTGTTGTTTCCGTCTGCCCAGAAGGAAGTAAACTCAAATGAATTACTGGTCTTTTCCTTCTTTGCGGAAGCTGCCTTCTTCGAATCATTTATATGATTATAACGTGTACTGTTGGAATAGTACTTTGTATTAGTGCCATTGGATATTACAAAGATTTGGACATACTCATAAAGCCCCGTTCCAGCCCAGAAGCTATCCCTCTGATAGCGATTGATCTGATTAAAAGCCTCACGGATAGCCACTCCTCTACGCTTTAATTCAATATGAACGAGAGGTAAGCCATTAACAAGAACTGTTACATCATAACGATTATCATGAGCAGCGCCTTCTTCAGTTCCGATGACATACTGGTTTATTACCTGTACGGAATTATTGTGGACATTGCCTTTATCAATAAGCTTGATGTTCTTACTTTCGCCATTATCCCGTTTCAGAACCTGGACATAATCTTCCTGTATCTTCTTGGTTTTCTCAATAATACCTTCGTTGGCATTGGCTATAGAGCCAGAGAAAAAGTGCTCCCATTCACTATCGGAAAATGAGTAATTATTGAGTTTCTCAAGTTGTACACGAAGATTCTTTATAAGATCTATCTCTGAATGAATCTTCAGATACTCATACCCCTGCTCTGTAAGCAAATGTATAAACTCTTTTTCAAGAGCCGCTTCACTCTGATAGCCTTCAGAACGGACTGCGACAGGCTTATATTCCGTTACAACAGTATTTTCATTTGTCTCCGCAACAATGTTAAAATATGGCATACAAGTATTCTCCTGTATTTATTTTTCCTTAAATGAAAGAAGTCTATCTCTGTAATATTCGTACTGTTTCTGGCGAGCTTTGATTTCTGCTGGGATTTCCTCCGCCATACCAGTGCTTAATGCATCAAATTTGTCAAGAACTTCAACGATTTCCTCTTGCTTCTGTATCGTAGGCAACGGAATAACTATATCAAGTAGCTTATCAGGAGTCACCTCAATGACCTTAGTTCCGTGGGCCAGTTTCTTTTTTTGAGAGAAGAAATGGTCTGTATGGAAATAATAACTTAGATACTTAGCATTCTGATTGTGATGAATAATCGCTGTATGACCACTGATTGCTATTTCATCTTCACCAAGCCAAGCCGTGCACGAGCAAACATCTTCTACATTTTCGCTAGTTACAGCCATGACAATATCGTTTTTTACTGCATGTTTTGATTTGTTGTATTCATCCTCAGGAATATTCTTTATAACTTCATTTGCACATATCCCGAAGTGGGTATACATTTGACCATAATGAATGCAAGGATATCCCGTTTCAACAAAATCTTTCTTTTGGAAATTACCACCTCGAACTACAGTGGCAATATCCCGAAGTTGAACATTGGCATACCCAAAAACATACTGAATAAGTTTAATTATGCTCTGTCTGTCTGTCTGTCTGTCTGTCTGTCTGTCTAGAGATTATCGTTCCAGACTCTGCGAAGGTCAATAGAGCATCACGATAGTATTCATACTGCTTCTGTCTCGCCTCAATTTCCGCAGGAAGTCCAATATTTAAATCCGCGCATATTGTATCGAAATTATCTAAAACATCAATTATCTTTTCTTGTATTTCCAACGAAGGTACAATTAGATCAATTTTGCTTACCGCTCCCGCATTAAACTGTTGTTGTCCTCCCGAAGAAACCAATTTATTCGCCTGATTCCAATAAAGACTACTTTGAGCAAAATGCCAATAGTATCTGTTAAGAATAATTGAATTATCAAGATTAATTTTTATTAAAAATGAAGCATATACAGCCGGCGAATCATCCGGAACAAACAATGTTTTACCAAATGTAGCACCAGTTCTTGCCATCAATAAATCTCCAGTTTTAAGCAAATACTTACTGTTTTCTTCGTTGAGATTTATATATTTTGCTCCAGCCGGATTTAAAGTTCCCGAATCCAAAATATCTGTGATTCGAATAAACCTAACATCTCCTGTGTCAAGCGCCTTATCTGTATACCCATATGTAAAAGTAGCTATATCACCTAATTTAACCCTTTTAACATTTTCTTCATGTTCGGCAAACGACAGAAGATTTGTCCTATAATACTCATATTGTTTCTTGCGAGCTTGAAGCTCCGCTGAAAGCTCCGCTGAAAGCTCCGCTGAAAGAAGCGTGAACTTGTTCAGAATCTGGACTATTTCACGCTGCACCTCCAGCGGAGGTACAGGGATAGCAAAATCTTCCAACATGGGTTTTCTTATAGATGTAACAGTTGCTTCCACCGATTTCTTTTGAATATATGATTTGAACGCATTACAGAAATAATAATATGCGAATTTGGGAAGTATTTCCTCTGTTATAAAATGTATTCGATATGCTCTCTGATGTAAGTCATATTTTCCTTCAACATAATGAAAAATATCACCAACTCCACCCTCGCCTGGGATTATTATTGCTATTTCATCAAATATATACTTATCGGATTTTAGAATATCTTTCGACCTCACATAAAAAGGGAATATTCCGTCATCCTTGGCATCTTTACGGTCACTGCTCCCAGTACCAACCTCAGCTACTTCTTTTATTCTTCGGAATTCCACTACCTCTGGGCAAAGTTCTCCAATTAATTCATCGAGCTTACTCATTAATTATCCCCATTTCTTTTATAGGCCTGGTTAATCAGCCCCATAACATACTCAAAATCTGAATCTGATTTAAGATATATGCGATAATCTCCGTTCCCCCAATGACCAAGATTTGATACATCATCAGCCATGTTATCTGGATCATTTAGCGTACCCTTGCGCATATTTACAAATATTTTCAAGGCATGTTTCTGAACTTCTACATCTGCGAAATTCTTTGGAGCCTTAAAAGCGATATAGAGTTTTTTGGCTTCAACAGAAACGCCTTCTAATGAAGTTAACGCTTCTCTCAGTTTTCGGTACAGTTCCCTTATTTCAGAATCCGCCTTGGCTAAGAATGCTTCTTCTGTGTAAACAACGCTATCCTCCACCTCTGCCGCGATCCTTTCATCCTCAAGTTCATGACCTTCCGGGGTCAGTTTGTGCAGTCTATCGGATGTACCGCTAATATCAGCAATCGTCTTCAAAATAGCGTAAGCATCATCGGCGGTCATAGCGTAGAATTCTTTTTTTCTTTTCTTTCCATCAAAGGTCTCTATTGCCCTAAGATTAGGATTAATACTGTCAATCATATTATGGATAGCAATATCACGAAGTCTTTCATTTACCTCGTATACCGCATAGGTTCTAAAAGCAAAAGGGATACATTCGCTGTGATTCAGTTCTTTAAGGCGTTTATTAATATCATCAGCATATCCAATTTTCACGTATTCCGGAAAACTCGGATTAGTAAGAATATATACTACTCCAGCCTTTTTATTGGATTCTTTACTCATGCGTCCTGTCCTCCTTTACCCTCGTAGTCAACCGTCATATCTGAGAGTTCTGCTTCTATCTCTTCGATAGTCGGCATGCTGCCCTTGAAATCTTCCGGTATAAGCTTTGACAGCTGATAGCTTGAAATGCCAAGTGGCTGGCTAGTGGATTCAAGTGCATACTGAGCCTCAACTTTATCCATACCCTTGCAAATCAGCAAACCAACTGTAGGATTATCAAGTTCCGTCTTTATCTGATGGTTAACAGCAACAACGTATGTACCAAGCTGTCCTGCAAATGAGGAATCGAAATCAACTGCTTTTACCTCGACAACCACATAGCAATGGCGCTTGGTATTATAAAAAAGCATATCCAGATATTTCTCTGTATCGCCGACCTCAAGACGCACCTCACGTCCCATAAGAGCAAACCCGGTTCCAAGTTCCATCAGGAACTTTTCTGCCTTATTCATAAGGGCATCTTTTAATTCTTTTTCATTGTATTTCTGTTGCAATGTAAGGAAATCAAAACAATAGGGATCCTTGGTCATCTGCTGAGCCAGGTCGCTCTGATCTTCCGGCAAAGTCAGGCTGAAATTTGTAATAGCCTTGCCCTGTCTTTCGTACAAATCTGTATCAAGAAAATTCACAAGAACTGCTCTGGACCAGTTATTCTCAAGTGTTTTCTTTACATAGAATAACGCTTTTTTGCTATCATTTTTACACTTATCTATAATCTGAGTAATATGTCCCCATGGAATAAGGAATATCAATTCTTTTTCGTTCATTTGCGCAACATCCTGTTGCGTATTTTCTGAGGTATCTAATTGCGCAACAACTTGTTGCGTAATTCCTGCATCCGGAAAAAGCTTAAAAAACTGATGCATATACAATAAATTTCTCGGAGAGAAAGACTTTACATCCGGGAGTTCCTTTTTCAGATCATCACTTATTTGTGAATAGAAATGAGACCCCCAATCGTAGTCGTTCTTTCTGATATCCATATCTTTGCCAAGATTCCAATAAAATCTTACCATTTCATCATTGGCCTTAATGGCTGCTTTTATTTGGCTTTGACGAAATCTTTTTGAGATTCCTTCTATCCATTCTAAATAAGCCTGATCAGTTTTTATAATATTGCTCATGCTTTCTGCCCTCCCTCAATATCGGCGATTATCTTGTCGATTTCATCACGAAGAACCTGCTCACGAGCGACAATCTCTTTAATCTCTTCATTCAGCTTTACTATATCAACCTTTTCTCTGGTATCCTCGGCTTCAACATATGTTGATACAGAAAGATTATATCCATTTTCAACTACTTCATCGTAGCTTACCATACGTGAGAAATACTTTTCTTCACTATGCTCCGCAACCGCATTTACTATACGCGAAATGTTTTCCTCGGAAAGTCTGTTGTTCTTTGTGACCTTAACAAACTCATTGGAAGCATCAACAAATAAAACACGGTTATCCTTCTTATTTTTCCTAAGGACCAGAATATCTACCGATATGGTTACATTAAGGAAAAGGTTAGATGGTAACTGGATTACCGCATCCACGTAGTTATTATCGATCATATACGCTCGGATTTTCTGTTCTGCGCCGCCTCTATACATGATTCCGGGGAAACATACAATTGCTGCCGCTCCATCAGATGAAAGCCATGAAAGACTGTGCATAATAAATGCCATATCTCCCTTTGATGCAGGAGCCAAAACACCCGCAGGAGCAAAGCGGGGATCATTGATCAGTATAGGGTTCTTATCCCCTTCCCAGGGAACTGAGAATGGCGGATTTGAAACTATAAGATCAAATGGCTCATCGTCCCAGTGCTGTGGTGCAATAAGCGTATCTTCCCTGACGATACTAAACTTATCGAACTCAACATTATGAAGGAACATGTTAATACGACAAAGGTTATATGTCGTAAGGTCTATCTCCTGTCCGAAGAATCCCTGTCTTACATGTTCTTTTCCGAGAATCTTTGCCGCTTTGAGCAAGAGTGAACCGGATCCACACGCAGGATCGTATGCCTTATTAATATCTTTCTTACCGATAGTTCCAAGTCTTGTTAAAAGTTCTGATACATCCGCAGGGGTAAAATACTGACCGCCCTTCTTTCCGGCGTTAGCTGCATACATACCCATCAGATACTCATAAGCATCACCGAAAAGGTCCGCATTAACTCCATCTGAGCTGTAAAGCGGCATCTTTGCAACGCCGTCAAGGAGAGAAACAAGCACTTTATTCCTCTTTGCAACAGTTTCTCCGATAGATTTACTGTTTACATCAAAGTCATCAAACAGACCCGAAAAACAATTTTCAGAGTCACTTCCCTTAGCGGATTCCTCAATATGATGGAACACCTTTTCTATTGTTTCATTAAGGTTTTCATTATTTGCTGCATTCTCACGAACATTACAGAAAAGTTCTGATGGAAGGATAAAGAATCCCTTTTCTTGAATAAGTCCCTCTCGCGCCGTCTCTGCTTCCGCATCGGAAAGTTTGGTGTAATCAAAATCTTTATTACCGGCTGCCCACTCTCCGGCATTTATATAAGCTGTTATATTCTCCGAAACATATCGATAAAACATTGTTCCAAGAACGTAAGATTTAAAATCCCACTCCGATACATGTCCTGCATGAACAAGATCTGTCGCAATCTTATATATTACGCTGAATAGCGCGTTCTGTTCTTTACTGATATCTGACATAAAAGCCTCCACAACCTCTTTTTATTTTGGCGAAATACCGCCGATTTTATTCCTGTATATATGATTCTACTCTCTTTTGTGTACATTATTCCGGACTTTTCTGAGATCTTACGATTCGGGGTTACAGTTCAGTGGCTAACCAAAAGGCCTATCTCGTAACCACATTTCCTTCATATTTTTCTTCAAAAAAGTGCGTAAAATAGCCGTTTTTTCGCATTTTTCTATTGCTTCTTATATGGTTATGTGATATAATTATCTCATAACCATATAGGAGGTATTCGCATGGCTATCATTAAACAGTTCGACAAACGTTCCGGCATCACTTATGTCTATGACTCCAAGTCATACTATGACAAAGAGAAAAAATGCTCCCGTGCAAAACGCACGCTTATCGGAAAGCTTGATCCCGATACCGGAGAAATTGTTCCTACAGACGGAAGGAACAAAGGTGCAAAATCAACTCCCAAACAAATCTCTCCTGATATTGATAAAGACAAACGCATTCAGGAATTGAAAGACGAAAACCGTCAGCTCATTCTCCAGATAAACGCTCTTAAAAAGGAACTCAGTCGCATTAATCAATCATCCCACAAATAAGGAGCGCTTACCTTGACCCTTAAAGAAGCCCATGAAATCCAGCGTCGGGAACTTATGTCCCTTCGTGCCGAAAACAAAAGACTTCAGAAACAAGCCTCGGGGCTTTTCCCTGTTGAGGAGAAAGAGTCTCTTGAACGTCACATCCGTCACCTTGAGCAGGTCATCAAAACAAAAGACAGAAAACATGAGTCTGCCTATACGCAGTGGCAGTTCACTGAATCCCGTTGCCGTGACCTCTCAATAGAAAACCTGGAATTAAGGGAAAAAGTCTCTCAGTTGTCTGCCGAAAACGAAACTCTTCGTATACGTGCAGAAAAGGCAGAGGCGGAAGTTCTTATGCTGAACGGTATGAACAGAAAACTGGAGAAAAAAGTAAACACGAATTTCGAGAACTCGTCGCTGCCTTCTTCTGCACTTCCATTTCGTAAAAAGATCCCTAACAGTCGTAAACCTACCGGCAAAAAACAAGGCGCACAACCCGGGCATAAAGCACACACAGCATCGCGCTTGACTCCTACAAAGGAACCGATACATTTACCCTCTCCACAATCGCTCACGGATAATCCCGATATCTATCCTACCGGCAAGCTTATAACAAAGCAGTTGATTGATATACAGATACTCATTAACGTTCAGGATTACATTGCTGATGAATATCGCAACCGTATAACCGGAGCAAGACTCCACGCACCTTTTCCAGATGGGATCGTTAACGATGTTAATTATGGTTCCTCAATCAAGGCTTTTGCATTTCTTCTCAACAACTACTACAACGTTTCTATTGCGAAAACTCGACAATGCATTTCTGATCTGACCAAAGGTGTTGTCACACTTTCCACAGGTACCATCTGTAATCTTTCATCTGTTTTTTCTACTGCAACAGAATCTGAAAGAGCAAAGATTTTTTCTCTGCTTACCCACGCTGACGTCCTGTATTCCGATGCTACTGTGAGCAATGTGAACGGCTCACGCAAGGCTGTAATACTATGCACTGATAAGGAACATGTTTTATATCAGCACATGGATCATAAAGGGCATGAAGGCCTTTCTCAGACTCCCGTTAAAAACTTTACAGGCACGCTTGTGCACGATCATGACAGATCCTATTATTCATACGGTTCCGGTCATCAAGAATGTCTGGCTCATGTCTTGCGGTATCTTGTCGGTGCCATGGAAAATGAGCCTCATCTAACTTGGCACAGGCAAATGCATAATCTGTTGCAGAAGATGATCCACACTGCCAAGCGGAACAAGTCAGGCATTCCAAAAGAAAAGATCGAGAGTTTCACTGAAAAATATGATTCAATCCTGTCTCTTGCCGCAGATGAATATTCTAAGCATCCGCCGGACCGTAATTACATGGATGGGTTCAATCTCCAAAAGCGGATGCGTGATTTTCGAAACTACCACCTGTATTTCCTATCCCATCCCGAAATTGATTACACAAACAATATCAGCGAACGAGAATTACGCAAGTTCAAGCGAAAACAAAAGCAGGCTGTCGTACTGCGGAGTGATTCCGGCGGCCAGCATATTTGTGATGCTCTCACGATCATCGAGACAGCCCGCCTGCAACACAAAAATATATATGATGTTGTTGCTTCTTCATTCTCATAAATCTATCAAAACGGCTACAGTAAAGTTCGTGAAATATCTACAATCGAACCTACTGTAGCCCTTATTTTTTCTAATTTTGGCTATTCACTGAACAGTAACGATTCGGGATCATCAAACACCGGCAGCCCATGATTCTTTTTATCCCCCATAGAACGTAATACTTCAAGCGGGGTCTTCTCCCTTATTCCCATAACATAGGTTCTTTCCTCATATTCTGTCCATTCTTTAATTTCAACACCGTAATTCTGAGTAATCTTTGTAAGCCAAGAATTGATTGTCTCCGGCGATGTAGATAAAAGCGTACTTGCGGACGAAACTAAATCTCCAATAAAATGGTCATTTATCTTAACTATGTCCTCATGATCGATTTTAGCATCAAATCCATAAGGATCATATCCTTCAACTCTTTCTGTGGGAATCCTGAAGCTTGAAATGGAGTTATTCTTCATAAGTCTCACCAACAAAGCAATAACATCCGCATATGTAGTAGGACTTCCTTCTTCAAATGTTGAATATCCATTTAAATATTTGTACGGCGATAAACCTAATAACCAATCTATTGATATATTATAGACTTTGGAAATCTCCATAAGAATATTTAGACTTGGCGGATCTCCGGAAAGTAATTTACTAACCACCGATTGTGAACTCTTAATGCTTTTCGCGAACTTTTCTTGAGATAATCCACCCATTACCTCTCTAATTCTATCTGCAGTAATATTTGTCGCCATTGAATATCTCCTCGATTATTCGTAATCCGAATATTGGTGTAACTTTTTATTCTATATACGAATAATTTTATTCTAGCTTGGAATAAAATACAAGTCAAAAATATAGTAAATTGTCATGGATTAGGCCCTCGATTATTCGTTATAAAAGCGATAGAATCCATATTGTAAAAACCTCCTGGGCCCAGGAACAAAACATTTTAAGGAGGTTTTAACATGACAATACATAATTTAAATGATGTTCTATCATTAACCAAGAAACTCTATCTCTATCTTGAAGGTAGGATTGAGTTTGATGAATATGGATTTCCCATATTCAAACCTGAGATGTTTCTAAAGGTATGGCCGGATCTTGTAATACCTTACTCTCAGAGAAAAAACCGCAGGGTTAAAAACAAGAAGCAGACTTTACTATGCTTTTATGACAGTGATAAGAACTTATATCCTCGGCTCGCAAATGTTATAGACGAAATCGGAGAATATAAGGAATATCTTGGCGTATGCGGTTTAGACATAACTATAACGGACGATATGGATATTGAATGGCAAGAGTATATCTTTCTGCTCAATCAACTTTTCCTGGCCGTTTTGGCTGTAAACGGGATTAAAATAGTTGTTAACACTCGTTCAGCAGGTTTAGATGAGAGCAATGCATTTAGAAATATCCCGCAAAATGCCACTGTAGCGTCCGGATTCCTTGGCTGTGATACTAGTAAGGAAGAACGTGACTTTTCATACATTATCAAAATATTGACACTGCTTCCTGAGAAACTGATAATATATGGTAAGCATGACAAGTATGTAGAATCTCATCTTGATACCATGGGCATTGACTTTAGAGTCTATAAAGATTTTCACAGACTCTGTAAGGAGGTGTAACATGGCAGATAGCAAATCAAGATATTCGGCTGCAGCGAAGTTTTATGCTAAAATCATGATCCACGGTTCTCTCTTGGATGCATTAAGATATGCTAAAAGCAAATTTCGCGAATCGCAGTACAACGATAATTGGAAGAAGAATACCGTCAACTTAAATGATATTGTGAACAAATTTACCCCTGGTTCAAAAGGAAACCCCAAGGGTGTAAAATATGAGTTTGAGAACTCTAATTACATTATCAAAGTCGATATGCCTTCGGGCTATCTACGGATTTATGATAAACATGCAAAAATGTACACAAAACTTGACGGAACCCCAAGTAACTCACGTGAAGAAACGCATTTTAAGATCATGAAGAGAAAGGAGATGCCAAAATGAAGTTTCAGCTAGCAAAAACCCTGGAAGGAATAAAAATGTACGGTCCCATCTATGATTTAGGAACAGGTGGACCTGATAAAGTCGAAGAATACTTCATGGAAGACATCAATGATTGGTTTCTTGATAACATGGTTATCAAGATTAACTCCTATTGCGACACATGTCTGGATGATGGAGATGTTGATTATATCGATTCAAACAGATGCAAAAACCTCATCGAAATGATAGATGATCTTCCTTCAGGCTTTGTACCGGATGAATTCACAGAGGCTATAGAGGTATTAAGAAGCTTTGCCCAAAGAGCAATTGAGTATGATACCGGAATTGAAATCGAAATGTAAAGGAGGATACTTACCATGAAGAAATCTTACAAACTGATTGGTGTATTTTGGGATGGAAAGCCTCTACCCAGCAAGGTACCCTCCGTAGATTATGAAGAAAACATTGAAGGTTCCGATTCAGCCCTAAGATTATCAAAGATCCTATCCCTGAAAGACTCAGAGATAGAAACCTTTAACACTAAGAAGTATAATTCAATATTTATAGATATGCTCCCCGCATATTCATCAATCGTGTTAAAGTTTTATTTAAAGAGGCTCTTACAGATTACGGAATACTTTAAACTTCCTCTAAAATGTAATAATCCCAATGACATTCAGCTTATTAACAAATCCTTCGTTTCCGCTACGTAACGGAAGAGAAAAATTTGTCCTCCATTTACCAATTAAAGATGCAACAAAGCGGTATTTACTTATATCAAAAAGGCGCCTCCCTAGACCTTTTCGAAAGCGCCTATTGACAAATAACCTCTAAGAAGGGACGCTAACTATGGATAAAGCATATATTACAAATCATTTATACAATGATTAGCAAGTATCTGGAAATATAATTTTGATTCAGAGGTGGTCGCACCTCCATCCGAATTACGGCCTTACATGAATTGTTTGCAGCTATTGGAGAATTGCATGAATCTCATTATAAAGCAACGCGAAATAATAATTGACTTAAGAAGACAAATGCGGAATCCTGAAAAGCCCCAGTAGAGCATCTAGCTCGGCTGGGGCTTTATTTTCTTGATTACACATATGAGTCTGTGAAAAAATCTCTGTAAAAACGGAATAACGCTGTATGAACGAGGTCTCCTAAGATAAAATAAATCTTAAGGAGGCCTATTATTATGGCAAAAGAAAAGAAACCCGTACACAAAGTCCAGATGACAGACGGTAAGCGTCAGATCATCCAACAACTCCTTCAGGAGTATGACATCGAAACCGCAGAGGACATACAGGATGCTCTCAAGGATCTTTTGGGTGGTACCATCAAAGAAATGATGGAAGCCGAAATGGACGATCATCTTGGATACCAGAAGTCCGAACGCTATGACAGCGACGATTACCGCAATGGCTACAAGACAAAGCGTGTCAACTCCAGCTTCGGCAGTCTTGATATCCAGGTGCCACAGGACCGTAAATCATCCTTTGAACCTCAGGTTGTAAAAAAGAGGCAGAAGGATATTTCAAACATTGACCAAAAGATCATTTCCATGTATGCCAAGGGAATGACCACCCGCCAGATTTCTGATACACTTGAAGATATCTATGGCTTTGAGGCCTCAGAAGGCTTTATCTCCGACGTGACGGATAAGATACTGCCTCAAATCGAAGAATGGCAGCACAGGCCTCTGGAGGATATTTATCCGGTCATTTTCATAGATGCAATCCACTATTCCGTAAGGGATAACGGAATCATCAGAAAACTTGCTGCATACATCATCCTGGGTATCACATGCAGCGGCCATAAGGAAGTACTTTCAATTCAGGTCGGTGAAAACGAAAGTGCAAAGTACTGGCTCTCCGTACTTAATGAACTGAAAAATCGTGGCGTAAAGGATATCCTCATTGTATGTGCCGATGGTCTTTCTGGAATCAAGGAAGCCATTTCGACTGCTTTCCCGAATACAGAGTATCAGAGATGCCTTGTCCATCAGGTGCGTAACACTCTCAAATACGTGCCTGACAAGGACCGGAAAGACTTTGCCAAGGATCTCAAGACGATTTACAACGCTCCCTCTGAAGAAGACGGCAGAAAAGCGCTTGATCGTGTAAAAGCGACATGGGATGAGAAATATCCCCGCGCAATGAACCGTTGGTACGATAACTGGGATGCTATTAGTCCCATCTTCAAATTCTCCGCAGACGTGAGAACACTGATTTATACCACGAACAGCATTGAATCCCTGAACGCTACATACCGCAAGCTCAACCGTCAGCGGAGTGTATTTCCAAGTGATCAGGCACTTTTGAAAGCACTGTATCTTTCAACATTTGAAGCAACAAAAAAATGGACCATGCCAATCCGAAACTGGGGTAAGGTCTATGGTGAACTTCAGATCATGTACGAAGGTAGGCTTCCCGAATAAAAAGAATAGGGCTTCAGCTCTTGTTGGACTGAAGCCCTTTATTGCAATTATCTTCCAATTTATTCTTCCATCAAGGATTATGTATTACATTTCTCTTTCCACTATTGGCAGTTCCTCTTACTTCTTCGTGGTAAAAGTAATCTACAATTGTTGGATGTCCTTTCTCTACTCTCTCATACGGAGTT